>Ga0180220_1000035_pt1 | contig 302684 bp, 246 predicted proteins | sample eDN5th37CBELigBY_FD_151335 | JGI IMG/M metagenome (GOLD analysis project Ga0180220, IMG submission 151335) | Enriched backyard soil microbial communities from Emeryville, California, USA - eDNA 5th pass 37_C BE-Lig BY (version 2) (version 2) | ecosystem: Environmental > Terrestrial > Soil >...
CATCTCGATGCTCATCGTCATCCTCGTCACGCTCACCGAGACGACGGCGGACATCATCGCCGTCGGCGAGATCGTCGGCACCAAGGTGGACCGCAAGCGCATCGCGAACGGCCTGCGCGCGGACATGGCGTCGTCCGTCGTCTCGCCGTTCTTCGGCTCGTTCACGCAGTCCGCGTTCGCGCAGAACGTCGGCCTGGTCGCCATCACGGGCGTCAAGTCGCGGTTCGTCGTCGCGGCGGGCGGCGCGATCCTCGTGGTCCTCGGCCTGCTGCCCGTCCTGGGCCGCGTCGTCGCCGCCGTCCCGACGCCCGTCCTCGGCGGCGCGGGCGTGGTGCTGTTCGGGTCGGTCGCGGCGTCCGGCATCCGCACGCTCGCCAAGGTCGACTACTCGCGGCCGATGAACCTCATCATCGTGGCGGCGTCGATCTCGTTCGGCATGATCCCGATCGCCAAGCCCGACTTCTACGACCAGTTCCCCACGTGGTTCGGCATCATCTTCCACTCGGGCATCAGCTCGGCCGCCGTCATGGCGATCCTGCTCAACCTGCTGTTCAACCACCTCAAGTTCGGCACGCCGCCCGACCCGTCGGTGTTCGCCGCGGGAGCCGAGCACGGTGCGGGGGCCGTCGACGACGACGACCTCGAGGACCTCGAGGACGACGGCGTCATCAACGGCTCGACCCGCCGGCCCGTCGCCGGCGCGACCGCCCCCGACACCACGGCCACCGCCCCGACCGACACCGCGCCGACCGACGGCCGGGCGTCCGACGGCGAGCACGCCGGCGGACGGTCGGTGGACGGCACGCCCGAGCCGGGCCGCGACGAGAGCGCCGACCCGCGGCACCGCGCCGCCGCGCCCCTCCCGCGCACCGCGACCCCGTAGGGGCCGCACCGCTCCGAGGCACAGCGTCGTGTCCGACGTCGCCCCGCACCCCAGCGACCCCCTCGCACCGGGTGCGGGGCGTCGTCGTGCCACGGCGTGTAGCGTCGTGGGTCGGCGTCGAGCACGACGCACCCTCCCCGAACGCAGGACCGCACCATGAGCACCCCCACGCCCGAACGCCCGGCAGCGACCGCGAGCCGCGCACCGTCCGGGCCCTCCGTCCCGTCCGACGCCCCGTCCGACGGCACGGCCACGGACCCTTCCGCCGACCACCTCGGGCGGGGGCTGCGCACGCGGCACCTGACGATGATGGGACTGGGCTCCGCGATCGGGGCCGGCCTGTTCCTCGGCTCCGGCGTCGGGATCGCGACCGCCGGGCCCGCCGTGCTCGTGTCCTACGCGATCGCGGGCGTCGTCGTCATCCTCGTCATGCGGATGCTCGCGGAGATGGCGAGCGCCCGCCCCGCGAGCGGCTCCTTCTCCGTGTACGCCGAGGAGGCGCTCGGGCCGTGGGCCGGGTTCCTGCTCGGCTGGCTCTACTGGTTCATGCTCGTCATGGTGCTCGGCGCCGAGATCACGGGCGCCGCCCAGATCGTCACCGGCTGGTACCCGGACGTGCCCCAGTGGGGCGTCGCGCTCGCCGTGGTCGTCGTGTTCGCCGTGATCAACCTGTGGGGCGTGCGGCAGTTCGGCGAGCTCGAGTTCTGGTTCGCGTTCGTCAAGGTCGCGGCGATCGTCGGGTTCCTCGTCGTCGGCGTCCTGCTCGTCCTCGGCCTGCTGCCCGGCACGGAGCCCGTCGGGACGAGCAACCTCCTCGGCCACGGCGGGTTCGCGCCCGAGGGCTGGAGCGGCATCGCGGCGGGGCTGCTCGTCGTCGTCTTCGCGTTCGGCGGCATCGAGATCGTGACGATCGCGGCCGCGGAGGCGCGCGAGCCGCGCACCGCCGTCGCGCGCGCGACCCGCAGCATCGTGTGGCGGATCCTCGTGTTCTACCTGGGCTCCGTCGCGATCATGGTGCTCGTCCTGCCGTGGGACTCGCCCCTGCTCGCGGAGAGCCCGTTCGTCGCCGTGCTCGACCTCGCCGGGCTCCAGGGGGCCGCGCGGCTCATGGAGGTCGTCGTGGTCGTCGCGCTCCTGTCGGCGTTCAACGCGAACGTCTACGGCACGTCGCGCATGGCGTACTCGCTCGCCGGTCGCGGCGACGGGCCGCGCGCGCTGCGCCGCGTCTCGCGGCGCGACGTCCCGTGGGTGTCGGTGCTCGTCTCGGTGTTCTTCGCGCTCGTCGCCGTCGGGCTGAACTGGCTCCTGCCCGAGGCGCTGCTCGGGATCCTCCTCAACGCGGTCGGCGCGGCGCTGCTCGTCGTGTGGGTCCTCGTCGCCGTCTCGCAGCTGCGCCTGCGCCGCCGGATCGAGGAGCAGGCGCGCGCGTCGGGCGAGCCGATGACGCTGCGCATGTGGGGCTACCCCTGGCTCACGTGGGCCGTGCTCGTGGGGCTCGCGGCCCTGGCGGTCCTCATGCTGACCGACGACGCCGCCCGCGCCCAGCTGGTGTCGACCGCCGGCCTCGTGCTCGTGATCCTCGCCGTCTACGCGGCCACCCGCGGGGTCCAGGCGCGCCGTGCCGCGGGGGCGGTGCCCGGCCAGGACGGCTGACGCGGCGGTCGCGGGGAGACCCGTCGCACCGCGCGTGCGGGACGCCGCGTGCACGGACGTGCGGCGGTGACGGTGCACAATGAACGAATGACCTACCGCGTCCTGAGGCTCGTCCTGTCGCTGCTCGCCTTCGTGCTGCTGCGACCCCAGGTGACGGGACGCAACAACGTCCCGCGCAACGGCGCGGTCATCCTCGCGAGCAACCACCTGTCGTTCATCGACTCGATCCTCATCCCGATCGTCGCGCCGCGGCACGTCACGTTCCTCGCCAAGGCGGAGTACTTCACGGGGCGCGGGCTCAAGGGCCGCCTGTCGCGCTGGTTCTTCACGACGGTCGGCATGATCCCCGTGCAGCGCGACGACCCGCGCGCGGGGCAGCGCTCGCTCGAGGACGCGCTCGAGGTGCTGCGGCGCGGCGGTGCGTTCGGCATCTACCCCGAGGGCACGCGCTCGCGCGACGGCAAGCTCCACCAGGGGCGCACGGGCGTCGCGTGGCTCGCGCTCGCCGGGCACGCGCCCGTCGTGCCCGTCGCGGTGCGCGGCACGGACAAGGTCCAGCCGATCGGCAAGCGGCTGCCGCGCCTGCACCGCGTCGAGGTGCACTTCGGCAAGCCCATCGACCCGCAGCGGCAGATCACGGCGGGCACCAAGCCCGCGCAGGCGCGCCGCGAGCTCACCGACGAGGTCATGGCGTCGATCCACCGCATGAGCGGCCAGGAGCTCGCCGCCTGACGGCCTGAGCGCGGCGCGCGCGTCACCCGTCCGGGGGATGTGCGACCCCGGCGGCCCGGCCAGACTGGGGGCATGGTGCGCGACGACGTCCGGCGGGTGCGGGCGTCCGGTGCGCGACCGCGCGGCGCGTGGGGGAGCGTGGTCGCGCCGCTGCGCAGCGCCGCGACCGTGCGCGCGGGGGTGTACCTCGTGGTCGGCGGCGTGGTCGCCGGGGCGTACGTGACGCTCGTCGCGGGGTTCGTGCAGATGTTCGCGTCGCTCCAGACCCCGCGTGTCGCCGTCGTCGTGCTCGCGCTCGTCTCCGCGGTGCTCGTGAGCACGCCCCCGTTCCTCGCGCCGGTCCGCACGCTCGAGATCGCGGCGGTGCGGACGTTCCTCGACGTGGACGTGCCCCTGCCGGTGCAGGGCGCGGCACCTCCCGGTGCCGCGACGCGCTGGCGCGCCGCGGCGTGGTACGCGCTGCACCTCGCCCTCGGGGCCGCGGTCGTGCTCGCCCTGCTGGTCGGGATCCCGGTCGCGACGCAGCTCGTCCTGTCCGCGGCGGGCGTCGAGACCGTGCTTCTCGCCGACTGGCGACCGTGGGACGCGCTGCCCGCGTGGGCGTGGCTGGTGACGGCCGCGCTCGTGCTGCTCGCCGTCCCGTACGTCGTCGCCCTCGCGCGCGCGGTGCTGCGGCAGGCCGCACCGCCCCTGCTGGGGCCGGACCAGTCGGAGCGCATCGCCGAGCTGGAGGCTGCCGCCGACCGCGCGGCCGAGCGTGGCCGCCTCGCGCGCGAGCTGCACGACTCGGTGGGGCACGCGCTGACCGTCACGACGCTCCAGGCCGCCGCGGCCGCGCGCCTGCTCGACGCCGACCCGGCCGCCGCGCGCCGGGCGCTCGCCGCGATCGAGGACACCGGGCGGTCCGCGATGGCGGACCTCGACCACGTCCTCGGGCTGCTCCGCGCGGACGCTCCCGCGACGCCCGGCGGTCCGCCCGCCCGCCCGGCCCGGACCCTCGCCGACCTCGACGCCCTGCTCGACGACGCGCGCCGCACCGGCGCCGACGTGCGGCGCGCGCGCGACGGGGCTGCGCCGCCCGACGTCCCGCGCGCCGTGTCGCAGGAGGCGTACCGCGTGGTGCAGGAGGCCGTGACGAACGCGCTGCGGCACGCGCCGGGCGCGCCCGTCACCGTCGACGTCGCGGCGGACGACGGCGCGCTGGCCGTCGAGGTGCGCAACCCCCTGGACGCCGCGCGTGGGCCGGGGCCGGGACCCGGCCCGGCGCGCGAGCGCCGCGGCCTCGCGGGCATGCGCGAGCGCGCGCACCTGCTGCGCGGGGAGGTCACGGCCGGTCCCACGCCCGACGGCGGGGCCTGGGTCGTGCGGGCGCGGTTCCCCGGAGCGGGTGCGGGAGGATGAGGCGTCCCGGGACGGCCGTCGACCGCCGTCGCGCGGGCGCGGCCCGGCGCCGGGCACGACGAGGAGGGGGCGCATGACGACGACGCGCGTGGTGCTCGTGGACGACGAGCCGCTCGTGCGCGCGGGGCTGCGCGTGATCCTCGACGCGGAGCCGGACCTCGAGGTCGTCGGCGAGGCGGGGGACGGCGCGGACGTGCCGGGCGTCGTCGCGCGCGAGCGGCCCGACGTCGTGCTCATGGACGTGCGGATGCCGCGCGTCGACGGCATCGCGGCGACGCGCGCGCTGCTCGCCCGGGAGCCCGCGCCCCGGGTGCTCGTCGTGACGACGTTCGAGAACGACGACCACGTGCTCGACGCGCTGCGGGCGGGCGCGCACGGGTTCCTGCTCAAGCGGGCGCGGCCCGAGGAGGTGGTGCAGGCGGTGCGCGTCGTCGCGCGCGGGGAGTCGCTGCTGTTCCCCGACGCCGTGCGCCGGCTCGCGACGGCGCGCCCGCCCGCGGGGGACGAGCTGCGCGACGCGCGCCTCACCGAGCGCGAGGGCGAGGTGCTGCGCCTCGTCGCGCAGGGGCTGTCGAACGCGGAGATCGCCGCCGAGCTGTACCTGGGCGTCGAGACCGTGCGGACGCACGTCGGGAACGTGCTCGCGAAGCTCGGCGTGCGGGACCGCACGCAGGCCGTCGTGCGCGCGTACGAGTCGGGTTTCGTGCGACCCGTCTGACCGGCGCTCGGCCGCGCTGCGGGCAGGTGGGCCGGGTGCGACGATCGCGCGATGGACCTCTCCGCGATCACCCGCCCCGCCCCGCGCGTCCCGCTCGTCGCGACGCTCGCCCGCGTCGGGCTCGGCCTCGCCCTCGTGGGGGCCGGCGTCAGTCACCTCACCGTCTCGCGCGAGGAGTTCCAGGCGCAGGTCCCGTCCTGGTTCCCCGTGGACGAGGACGTCACGGTGCTGGCCTCGGGGGCGGTCGAGATCGTGCTCGGCGCGTCGCTCGTCGTGCTGACGCGGTGGCGGGTCGCGGTCGGCCTGGTCGCGGCCGCGTTCTTCGTCGTGATCTTCCCCGGCAACGTCGGCCAGTGGCTCGAGCACAAGGACGGGTTCGGCCTCGACACCGACGCCAAGCGCTTCGGCCGCCTGTTCTTCCAGCCCGTGCTCGTGGCGTGGGCGCTGTGGTCCACGGGCGCGCTGCGGGCGTTGCGCGACGCGCGCTCGCGCGACTGATCCCCCGCGCGGGGGAGCCGGACCGCCGCCACGGGGGATCTCTGTCGCGTCGCCCGGCGCGAGGGTCGAGTCATGAGCACCTCGACACCACGCACCCCCGTCCCCGCCCCGACCCGCGGCCCGGGCCGCCGGAACCAGGACGCCAGCGCACCACCCGGGGCAGCGCCGCCCGCCCGCGCGTCGGACGTGCCCCGGGGGCGCTGGGTCGGCCCGGCAGCCGCGGTCCTGTGGGCCGCCGGCGGTCTCGCCGCGCTCGCCGTCACCCTCACCGGCGGCACGCTCGCGGTCGGCGACGCCGACGACCTCTCGTTCGGCGTCCTCACCCCCGTGCCCGGCGCGACGCTCACGCCGTGGGTCGCCGTGCTCGGGCTCGTCGGTGCCGCCACGGCGCTGCGCGCGTGGCTCGGCGGCCGGCACGGGCCCGTCGCGCGCGGCGACCGCGCGCTCACCGTCGCGGCGACCACCGTCGTCGGTCTCGGCGTCCTCGCCCTCACCGACGCCGCGATCCTCGCGCGCCTCGGCTACCTCCCGGTCACGCTCGTCATGGCCCCGTTCGACCCGGTGATGCGTGCGGCGTTCCAGGACTTCGTCGGCCCCGGGCCGCTGCTCCAGGTGGCGCTCCTCACGGGCGGCGCGCTGCTCGTCGCCTCGACGTGGCGGTTCGTGCGCCGCGCCGCGGGCGCGTGCGAGTCGTGCGGCCGCCACCACGACGGCCACGACCCCGCGTGGACGACGCCGGAGGCCTCCGCGCGCTGGGGACGTCGCGCCGCGCTCGTGGCAGCCGCCGCGCCCGCGTTCTACGCGCTCACCCGGATCGCGTGGGTCCTCGGCATCCCGCTCGGCTTCTCGCCCGACGACGTCGCCGACCTCGCCGGGGACGACGGCTGGATCGCGGCGCTCGGCCTCGGCGGCTTCGCGCTCGTCGGCGCCGTGCTCACGCTCGGGCTCTACCAGCGCTGGGGCGAGCGGTTCCCGCGCTGGATGCTCGGCCTCGCGGGCCGGCGCGTCCCGGTCGGCCTCGCGGTCGTCCCGGCGACGGTCGTCGCGGTCGCCGTCCTGCCCGCCGGGGTCTCGCTCGTCGCGCTCGGGCTCGGCGAGGGCCAGCTCGCGCTCACCGCCGACCGGTGGGGCGCCGTCGGGCCGATGCTCCTGTGGCCGCTGTGGTCCGTCGCCCTCGGCGCCGCGACGTACGCCTACTGGCTGCGCCGCCGCGGCACGTGCCGCACCTGCGGCCGCGGGTGACGCCCGGCCGCCACGACCCGCCCCGCCGGACTCCCGCCTCGTGCGGGGCGGCGGGGTGCGGGTGCGTGGCCCTACCGGGGCTCGACGGGGCCGTCCTGCCCGGCGACGAGGTCGCCGCAGCTCGTCTCCTGCGCGGTGGTGACCACCGGGTCGTCCGCGGGCGCGTCCTGCGCGACGGTCTCCTCCTCGCCGTTCGTCGCCCGCGTCGCGCCCGCGTCGAGGTCCACGAAGGTGCGGGCCACGGTGAACGTCGTGCCGTCGTCGGACACGGCGTTCAGCCCCGCGAGGTGCAGCGCGCCGTCGACCTCGGTGCAGCCGACGCCCGTGCCGAAGCCGGCGAAGCCCTTGTCGAAGGTGTACTGCTCGTCCTGCGCGTTCTGCGTGGGCGTCACGGCGCAGTCGGCGGCGGAGAAGAGCAGGACCTCACGGCCGGTGTCGACGAGCGCGATCGGCGCGGTCGCGTCGCCCGCGGCCACGACGTTGACGACCGCGCTCGCGGGGACGGGGCTCGCGGACTCGATCGGCGCGGAGAACGTCGCGCCCGAGGCGGTGGTGATGCCGAACGCGCGGTCCGCGCCGCCGGTCAGCCACGCGGTGTCGGGGCGCCCGTCGCCGTCGACGTCGACGATCTCGTGCGTGTCCGCGCCGGCGGGCGGACCGTCGCCCGCCGCGGGGCAGCCCTCCGCGGCAGGGGTCGACGCGTCGTCGCTCGGGGAGCCCGCGTCGGTCGGCGACGCGTCCCCCGTCTCCGTGGCCGTCGGCGCGGGCGTCTCCGCCGCGGGCTCGTCGCCGGACGGGCGGTTCACGAGCCACACGACCAGGGCGATCACGAGCACCGCCACGACCGTGAGCACGATCCACGGCCAGGTGCGGCGCGTCTGCTCGGCAGGTTCGGGCTCGGGCACGGGGAACGGGTCCTGCGGCGTCGTCATTCCCTCAGGCAATCACCCGCTCCTGACATCGGCATCCCGGCTCCGGGCGGCGGCGGCCCGCCGAGCATGGGGTTGTCGCCCGTCACGACCTGCGGACGGGCGGTGACCGCATGTTCGGCGGACGAGGTCGTCGCGTCAGCGGCGCAGGGCGCGTGCGAGGGCGCGGGTGAGCGCGTCGCCGTCGGGTCCGAATGCCGTCGGGACGCCGGTGCCGACCTCGCCCGGGAGGCTGCCCGGGGCGGGCAGCGGCGATCCGTGGGCGAGGACCTGCTGCGCAGGCGTCAGCTCGCGGATCGCGACGGCCGCGACGTGGTCCGGGAACCGCCGCGCGGCACGCGCGTAGATCTCCGGGTCGTGCTGGCCGTCGTCGCCGATCAGGAGCCAGTCGACGTCGGGCAGCTCGCGGAAGAGGCGTTCGAGCGCGGTGTCCTTGTGCTCCGGGCCGCTGCGGAACCACCCGGTGTTCGTCGGTCCCCAGTCCGTCAGCAGGAGCGGGCCGGGCGGGAAGCCGTGGCGCTGGAGGAACCGGCGCAGGTTCGCGGCCGTGTTCCACGCGCCCGTCGAGACGTAGACGAACGGCGTGCCGGGGCGCTCCGTCGCGATCCCGCGGTACAGGGCCGCCATCCCCGGCACGGGGACGCGCGCGCTCGAGTGCCGCACGAACGTGTTCCACGCGGCGATGAGCGGGCGGGGCACCGCGGTGACCATCGCGGTGTCGTCGATGTCGGACACGACGCCGAGCCGTCGCCCGTCCGCGACGACGAACACGCGGCCCTTCGCGACCGCGCCCGACGACGGCCGGAACGTCACGTCGTGCCAGCCCGGCGTGAGCGCGACGTCGATCGTCGCGTCGAGGTACCCGCCGCGGTCGGACACGAGGTCGACGGTCACGTCACCGACGTGGACGCGCACCTCCTCGCGCGGGGCGGGCGCGGTGAAGAAGTACCGCCAGCCCCGGCGGTCGGCGGACTCGCGCTCGTGCAGCGCCGGGTCGAACGCCGGGCTCGCGAGGAGCACGCGCCCGAGCACGCGCACGCGCCTCGGGCTGCCGTACCCCGCGAACGGCTCGACCCGCGGGCGCCAGCCGCGCGCCTTCTGCAGGCGCGAGACGACGGCGCGCCACCGGTCCTCGATCCGCGCCGCCCGGTGGGGTCGCTGGCTCGGGGTCGCCTGGGTCGTGACGCTCGGTACGGGTGCGGTCTGTGGCATGGCTCGCGACGGTGTCCTCGGTCGGGGGTGGCGGGTCAACCCTGTCACAGGGCGCCGACGCACGCGGTCCGGCGACGGCGTGCGGGCCGGCGGGGCCGTGCCTAGCGTGGCGGCGTGAGCGACGACGACCCCCGTGACCTGCCGAGCCGTCCCGTGCCCGAGGGCGTGAGCGACGCGACCGTCGACGCGCTCGGCGCGCTGAGCGAGGCGCTGGAGACGACGGAGCGCGCCCGGGGCCACCTCTACACGTTCCACCAGCTCACGGGCGAGGCCGACCTCGCGCTCGGGGAGGCCGTCGAGAAGCTGCGCGCCGCCGGGCACGCGGAGGTCGCGGACCGGATCGCGACCGACCTCGTCGGGCGCAACGTCATCCCCGGGCACTGGACGTTCCAGGTCGTCGAGGCGTACGACGACACCTACTGGTCGGTGTTCCGCGAGCACGAGCGCGCCGCGCGCGAGGCGCTCGCGGGCGGGGTGCGGCACCTGTTCGAGGCGCGGATGAAGCAGGAACGACGCACGGCCGGGCGCGCGGGCCACGAGGCGGCGCCCGAGGACGTCCGGTAGGCCCGGCGTCGGTCCCCGCCCGCACGCCGACCGGGCACGGGGCGCGCCGGTCGCCGCGGCGCCGATGAGTTCCGGCGTGCTCGCCGGTCCGAGGGAGGACCGACGAGAGGACACGCATGAGCACCGCAGCCCAGCCCGCCGCACCCGCCGCCCCCGAGGGGACGCTCATCCCCGGCTTCAGCTCCCCGGGGGCGAGGCCCGTCACGTGGGAGACCGTGCGCGGCGCGCTCGAACGGGCGGAGATCTCGTGGATCTCGACGGTGCGCCCCGACGGGCGCCCGCACGTCACGCCGCTGATGACGGTCGTCGCGGACGGGTGCCTCCACGTGACCACCGGTCCCGGCGAGCGCAAGGCGCGCAACCTCGCCCAGAACCCGCAGGTGGTGGTGACGACGGGCACGAACGTCTTCGAGGACGCGCTCGACGTCGTCGTGGAGGGCACGGCCGTGCCCGTCACGGACGGCGCAGCGCTGCGCCGCCTGGCGGAGCGGTGGCGCTGCAAGTACGGCGACGAGTGGACGTTCGACGTCGAGGACGGGGCGTTCGTGCACGACGGCGACCCGGCGCTCGTGTTCGCGGTGCGGCCCGAGGTCGTGTTCGCGTACGAGCGCACGGCCGAGCACGCGGCGATGCGGTGGCGGTTCGGGGACGCCGCGCCCTCCGGTGCCCCGGACGCACCGCAGCCCGCCTCGTGAGGCGGGCTGCGGCGTCGTGCGGGGTGGGTGCGGACGTCAGTTCCGCGTGATCGTGAACGTCGACGTCGTGTTCTCGATGTCCCGGTAGTTGCCCGAGAACGTGAGGTCGGTGAACGTCGCCGTGCCGACGGCCGGACCCTGGCCCGGCTCCGGCATCGGGTTGACCCAGATGCCGAACCCGGACCGCGCGTCGTACTGGTCGCCGCTCTTCGTCGCGCCCGTGATGGTGACGTTCGTGAAGGTCGGGTTCTGGAACGTGTTCTGCGGCTGGCCGCCCACGTAGTTCGTCTGGAACATGATCCCGGAGTACGTCGGGTCGACGATGTCGAGGTTCCGCACCTCGATGTTCCCGAACGCCTTCGACGCCGAGAACATCCACACGGCCCCGAACACCTGGTCGCCCCAGAAGTGCCCGCCGGAGCGCACGACCGTCAGCCCGTCGAACACCGTCGGCGCGGGCCCGAAGCCCTCCATCGGGTACCCGAAGTCGAGCGAGCTGATCGTCACGCCCGAGTAGACGAGCGTGTCCGCGACGTAGATGTTCCGGAACGTGTTGTCCTGCCCGCCGTAGACCGCGAGCCCTGCGGCGCGCCAGGTGTTCGTCGAGGTGAGGTTCTCGAACACGTTGCCGCGCTGGCCGGAGCCGCCGTTGTCGGTGGCCGCGAAGAGCGCGAACGAGTCGTCGCCCGTGCCGCGCGCCTGGTTGTCGTGGACGTGGTTGTTCGCGCTGCCGTTCGTCATGTTGATCGCGTCGGCGAACGTGTTGCGGATGCGCGAGTTCTTGACCTCCGAGTCGTCCATGTTCGACGCCCAGAACATGCAGATCATGTGCTCGACCCAGATGTTGTCGATCGTCATGTTCTTCACGTCGGCGAAGTCGAACACCTTGCCCGGCCCGTCGATGCGCGACGTGTAGTTGCCGAAGTACGCGAAGTCGCGGAACGTCGAGCCGTTGGCGCTCGCCTCGGCGCGGAAGCCGACGTCGGTGTTCTCCTGGCTCTGCGGCGCGAAGAACCGCGTGAACCACGGGCCCGCCCCGACGACGTCGACGGCCTTGCCGTAGACCTGGAACTTGTTCGCGGTCTGGTAGTCGCCGGCGGGGAGGTAGACGCCGTCGAGCGTCCCGGTCGTGTCCATGCGGACCCGGTCGAGCGCGTCCTGGACGTCCTGGTGCGTGAAGCCCGTGGGCTGCGTGTACCGCTCCGGGTCGGGGTTCGCCTGCGGTGTCGCGAGCTCGAGGTCGACGAAGTCGATCGCGTACTGCGACGTGTTCTGCGCGGTCTTCTGCAGGCGGATCGTCGAGCCTGCGGGGACGGTCGTGCCGAGCAGCGTGCTGGCCTCGTCGTAGACGTGGCGCGGCGCGCCCTGGCCCGGCTGGTTGCCGGGGTTGGTCTCGTTCCCGTAGAGCCACGCGTAGCGCGACGTGAGGTCGATGTTCTTGAGGAACTGGCCGTCGACGAAGATCGCGAGCGTCGCGTCCGTGCCGCCGCCGCCCGCCGCGTCGGGGATGGAGAAGCGGGTCACGAGCGTGTTGGTCGGCGCCTTGGTGGTCCACTCGACGTACGCGCCGGTCTGGTCGAGCGTGACCGCCCGACGGCCCGACGCCTCGCCCGCGAGGTCGCCCACGACGCGGTTCGGCGCGAGCACCGTCGCGCCGCCGCCCGTGACGCCGTCCTCCGCCTCGTAGGTGTCGAACGGCAGGTTCGCGCCGCGCCCGACGAAGAGCGGGCGGGTCGCGGTGTTGTTCGCCTGCTTGGCCACGACCTCGGTCGGGTCGGGGGCCGCGACGACCTCGACGTCGTAGGTGCCGTCCGCGGCGGTCCACGTGCCGAGGGACACGCTCGCGCTGCTCGCGCCCGCGTCGATCGCGCCGCTCGCGGAGCCGGTGAGGGTGCGCACGACGGCGCCCGTCGCGGTGTTCGTCACGGTCACCGTGAGGCCGTGCGCACCGGACGAGGTCGCGACGTTGCCCTGGTTGGCGAGGGTCGCGGAGAAGGTCACGGTGCTGCCCGCGGCGGGGCTCGTGGGGGACCACGTGACGGTCGGGACGAGGTCGGAGCTCGGGACGGCGGTCACGACGAGCGGCGTCGGGTTCGTGTACGCGTTGTTGCTCTCGTCCTGCTCGGCGACCGTGCCGCCGGCGTCGGCGACCGCGCCGATCGTGTAGCTCGCGGCGGGGCGCGCGCCGACGTCCGCCGTGACGGTGGCCTCGGCACCGGCGGCGAGCGCGCCGACCGGCTCCGTCGCGACGGTCTGCCCGTCGAGCGTGAACGCGACGTCCGTCGCGGCGGACCCCTGGGTGCCGATGTTCCGCACGACGGCGGAGAGCGTGACGGCCTGCGACTCCAGCGGTGACGCGGGGGTCGCGGTGACGCCCGTGACGACGAGGTCGGGGTTGGGCGCGGCGGTGCCGAACACCTGGAGCTCGGCGACCTGCCCGTTGCCCGAGCCGGTGTTGCCCGTGAACCGCAGGCGCACGTCCTTCGCGGTACCCGTCACGGGGACGGTCACGGTGTTGCCCGTGCCCGGCGAGAACGCGTGGGCGGCGGACGCCGCGAGCGTCTGCCACGCCCCGGCCGCGGACTCGCGGCCCTGGACCTCGAACGTCTGGGTGCGCGGGCCCCACGCCGCCGCGGGCGGGAGCTTCACGACGACGGCGGTGAGCTCGGCCGCGGCGTCGAGCGACACCGTGAGCGTGCTCGGGTACTGGCCGCCCGCGCCCTCCCAGTAGGTCGACGTGTCGTCGTCGGTCGCGTTCGCCGCGACGTACTGCCACTCGGTCGAGGACGCCGCGGCGGGCCGGCCCGCCGCGAGGTTCGAGCCCGTCGGCTGGCCGGGGTCGCCGGGGTCGGTGGTGTCGGCGGTCCCGCGCACCCTGAGCTCCGAGAGCTGGGCCGCCGGCCAGCCGGTGTTCGCGGTGACGTGCACGCGGACGTACCGCGCGGACGTGTCCGGCACGTCGACCGTCACGGTGTTGCCCGACGCCGGGTCGAACGTGTACGCCTGGCTCGCGGTGAGCGTCGTGAAGCTCGCGCCGTCCGTGCTCGCCTGCACGCTCAGCGTCTGCTGCCGCGCCTCCCACCCGGCGGGGAGCGTGAGCACGACGTCCTCGACGGCGGCGGGGGAGCCGAGGTCGACCTGCGCCCACTGCGGGAACGTGGAGTTCGTCGACTCCCAGTAGGTGCTCGGGTCGCCGTCCGTGAGGTTCTCGGACAGGTACGGCGCGTTGTTGCTGCTCGCGGCCGTCGGCTTCCCGGCGGACAGCACGGTGGGCGCCGCGGTCGCCGTCGTGGTGAGGCCGAGCGGGACGAGCAGGGCGGTCGCCGTCGCCGTGGCGGCGAGGAGGCGGAGCCCGCGGCGCGGCGCGCGGGTGCGGTTCGACGTGCTGGGTCGATGTCTCATCGATGTCCTCGATCTCCCGTCCTCGTCGACGGGTGTCAGGCCGCGCCGGGGCGGTCCCGCACCGGACCGGGTGCCCGGGTCGGAGGACGGCCCTGCGGCGCACGTCCGGCGTGAGGCCGGATGGCTCGGGTCAGTACCTTCGAGAATTGCACCTCCGCTGTGCCGCACCGCACAACAGACTGTTGATTTCTTGCATCAACTCGCAAGCACGCTACTGGCGCGGTGCGGGGCCGTCAAGGGACGGCGCGGGCGCGCGGGGGTCGGCCGCGGTCCGTGCCGCCCGGCGGGCTAGGGTCCGGGCATGGGAATCGGGCCGGTCTACCCGCTGCTGATCATGCTCTACGTCGCGGTGCTCGCGACGATCGCCGTCCTGGTGATCTGGGCGCTGGTCCTCACGATCCGACTGCTGCGCAGCGTGCTCGCGGAGCGCGACGCGCGGGCCCGGGCCGGCTGGGCGCCGCCGCCCGCGTAGCGGCCGTCAGTCCGCGGCCGGCCCGAACCGCTCGGTCCGGATCCGTGCCGGGTCGTGCCCGAGCGAGACGAGCTGCCGGGCGAGGGCCTCGACGAAGCCCGTGGGCCCGCACACGAAGCAGGCCGGCTCGATCTCGGCGGGCCAGCCCCACGCGGCGAGCTCGCGGCGCTCGAGGCGCCCCGGCCCCCGCATCGATCCCAGCGGCACCGAGCGCGTGTAGACGACCTGGACGTCGAGCCCGTCGTGCGCGGCGGCGAGCCGGTCGAGGTCCGCGACGTACAGGCGGTCCTCGGGCCGGCGCACCGAGTACACGAGCCGGAAGGGCGTGCGGTCGCCCGCCTCGCGCCGCGTGCGGAGCATCGCCATGAGGGGCACGAGCCCCGACCCGCCGGCCGCGAGCAGCACGGGCGTCCCGGCGTCGCGCTCGGGCGACCACACGAACCAGCCCCCGATGGGTCCGCGGAGCTCGATCGCGTCGCCCACGGCGAACACGTCGGTGAGGTACGTCGAGACCTCGCCCCCGGCCACGCGCTGGACGGTGAGCTCGACGCGCGCGGGCGCGGCGCCGTCGAGCGCGCTGCCATCGGGGACCGTCGAGCGCGTCGCGGCGCTCCCGACCGAGTAGCTCCGCTCGGCGCGGTAGCCGTCGGGCGCGGTGAGGCGCAGGTCCACGTGCTGCCCGGCCATGTGGCCCGGCCAGTGCGCCACCTCGAGCACGAGCGTGCGCGCGGACGGGCTCTCCGCCCACGCGTCGACGAGCGTCGCGATCTGCCAGCCCGACGGCCGCGCGTACCGGGCGCCGAGCCGGGCGGGCGCCTCAGTCACCCTGGTACCTCTGCTCGCGCCACGGGTCGCCCAGGTCGTGGTACCCGAGGCGCTCCCAGAAGCCCTGCCGGTCCATGGGCATGAGCGTGATGCTGTTGACCCACTTCGCGGACTTCCAGAAGTACAGGTGCGGCACGAGCAGCCGTGCCGGGCCGCCGTGGACCGGCTGGAGCGGCGCGCCGTCGAACGTGTGCGCGATCCACGCCTTGCCGCCCAGGAGCTCCGAGACCGGGAGGTTGGTCGTGTAGCCGCCGTAGGAGCCGACCATCGCGAAGTCGGCCGTCGACTCGACCTCGGCGAGGAGCATGTCGAGCGAGACGCCGCGCCACGTGGTGCCGAACTTGGACCAGCGGGTCACGCAGTGGATGTCGACGGTCGGCTCGTCCTGGGGGAGCGCCATGAGCTCCGCCCACGACCACGAGCGCGTCACGCCGGTCTCGGTCGTGACGTCGAGGCGCCACGACGCGGTGTCGAGGCGCGGTGTGGGCCCGGCCGAGAGCACGGGGAACCCCGTCTCGACGTACTGGCCCGGCGGGAGTGCCACGCCCTGCGGACGCGGCCGGCCGTGGAAGCCGGGGGTGAGGGTGCTCATGGCACACGGTAGGCGCCACGAGCCGCGACGCGCCAGGGTCAGGTCGCGACGTCCGCGCCGGGCGGGGCCGCGACGAGGCGCACGACGGCGTCGCGCAGCCAGGCCCGGTAGCGCGCGGCGGACCAGCCCGCGCCCACCACGAAGTGCGTGTACCCCTCGACCCCGAGCAGGTAGGAGAGCGCCTCGGCGGCCTCGTCGCGCGGCGCGTACGGGCGGAAGCCGTGGGCCTCGAGCACGTCGACGCTCGCGCGCAGGTCGGCCCGGCGGCGCTCGAGGAGCGCGTCGAGCTCCGCCGCGACGGCCTCGTCGCCGCGCGCGGCCGACGTGAAGGCGGACCAGAGACCGCTCACGCGCGCGTTCGCTGCCGCGACGAGGTCGACGAGGCCGTCGAGGAACGCCTCGGGGTCGCTCGTCGCGGCGACCGCGCGGCCTTCGGGGCGCGCGGCGAGCGACTCCTTGCCCTCCGACCCGGCGAACGTGAGCTCGAACGCGGCGAGCAGCAGCGCGCGCTTGGGGCCGTGCGCCTTGACCGTCTCCAGCGAGACGCCCGCGCGCTCGGCGATGCGCGCGAGGGTCGTGCGCTCGTAGCCGCGGTCGGCGAGCTCCTCGGCCGCGGCGCGCACGACGCGCTCGCGCGTCCGGGCGGCCTGCTCGGCGCGGAGGTCGGAGGTGTACGCACGGGGGACCACTATTGACTACCCTTCCAGGGTGATGAATACTCCTGACGGTTGATCGATCTTCTCACACGCCGCCTCCCCGCGGCATCCCGCGCAGACGGCCCGGTCCTGCGCCCGTCCGTTCCCTCGGCGCACCCGCGCCGCCCGAGAGAGGCACCACCGATGGCCAGCGTCCTGCTCTGCTCCACCCCCGTGCACGCGCACGTCACGCCCCTGCTCGCGGTCACCCGCGCTCTCGTCGCGCGCGGGCACGACGTCCGCTTCCTCACCGGCGCCCGGTTCGCCGCCGCCGTCCAGGCCGCGGGCGCCGAGCACGTGCCGCTCCCGGCGGAGGCCGACTTCGACGACCTCGACCTCGCCGGGGCGTTCCCCGACCGCGCCGGGCGCACCGGGCTCGACGCGATCCGGCACGACATGCTCGAGATCTTCGTGCGGCCCGGTGCCGCGCAGCACCGCGCGGTGCTCGACGCGCTCGCGCGCCGGCGTGCGGACGCCGTGCTCGTCGAGCCCCTGTTCCTCGGCGCGATGGCGCTCGTCGCCACCCCGGCCGACCGACGGCCGCCCGTGCTCACCCTCGGCATCGTGCCGCTCGGGCTCAGGAGCGAGCGCACCGCCCCGTTCGGGCTCGGCGTGCTGCCCGCGCGCGGCCGGCTCGGCGTGCTGCGCAACCGCGCGCTGTACCGGTTCGTCGAGCACGTCGCGTTCGCGGAGCCGCAGCGCGCGGCGCAGGAGATGGTCCGGGCCGCGGGTGTGGAGCCGAACGGAACGTTCTTCCTCGGCTGGCCGGCCGACGCGGACGCCGTCGTGCAGCTCACGGTGGCCGAGCTCGAGTACCCGCGACCGGACGTCACGACGCCGGTCCGGTTCGTCGGCCCGCCGCGCCCGGCGCCCTCGGGCGGGGCGCTCCCGCCGTGGTGGGGCGACCTCGACACGCGCCGGCCCGTCGTGCACGTCACGCAGGGCACCGTGGCGAACGAGGACCCGACCCAGCTCCTGGTCCCGACCCTGCGCGCGCTCGCCGACGAGGACGTGCTCGTGGTCGCCGCGACGGGCGGCCGCCCCGTCGAGGCGCTCGGCGCGCTGCCCGCGAACGCGCGCGCGGCCGAGTACCTCCCGTACGACGCGCTGCTCCCGCGCACCTCGGTCCTCGTGACGAACGGCGGCTACGGGGGCGTGCACCACGCGCTGCGGCACGGCGTGCCCGTCGTCGTCGCGGGCAAGACCGAGGACAAGGCGGAGGTCGCGGCGCGCGTCGCGTGGACGGGCGCGGGCGTGCGGCTGCGGACGAGCACGCCGCGCCCCGCCCAGGTGCGGCGCGCCGTGCGCCGCCTGCTCGACGACCCGGCCTACGCCCGGGCGAGCGCGGCGCTCGGCGAGCGGATCGCCGCCTCGCCGGGCGAGGACGGCGTGGTCGACGTCGTCGAGGAGGTCGTCGCCGCGCGGGAGCCGGTCGCGCGCTGACGTGCGGCAGGATCGGGGGATGCCCGGCGACCTGCTCCTGAGGATCCAGAGCCCCGAGTTCCGCGCGATGTCCGAGCGCGTGCTGCGCGCGACCGAGCTCACGTCGCGGCTCAACGTCCTGCCGTTCGACGACGAGGACGGCCGGGCGCGCCTGCTCGAGCAGATCCTCGGGCGTCCCCTGCCGCCGCGCGTGACGATCTACCCGCCGTTCTTCACCGACCACGGGCTGAACCTCGACCTCGCCGAGCGGGTCTTCGTCAACCAGAACTGCACGTTCCTCGACTACGCGGGCATCCGGCTCGCGGAGCGCGTCATGGTCGCGCCGCGGGTCACGTTCGTGACCGTCGGGCACCCCGTCGACACCGACGACCGCAAGGTCTGGCTGACCGGCGGGCCCATCGACGTGCACGAGAACGTGTGGATCGGCGCGGGCGCGACGATCCTGCCGGGCGTGACGATCGGGCGGGACGCCGTCGTGGCCGCCGGCGCGGTGGTCGCCGAGGACGTCCCGCCGCGCACCCTGGTGACCGGGACCAAGGCGGCCGTGCGACGCGCCTGGTGAGCCGACGGCCGAGCCGCCCGCCGAGCTGCTCGGAGACCACGACGCCTGCACGCTGACGGGCCCGTCCACCCCGGTGACGGGCGAATCGGTTCGACGATCGGGCGCTCGTGCCGCGGAAACACGCCAAGAACTTGGGCTTGCGCGGATGTTGACGCTCGCGCTACTGTCGAACCGGTTCGACCAGAGGAGGCACAGTGGCCACCATCGGAGACGTCGCCCGGGTCGCGGGGGTCTCGCGCAGCACGGCGTCGTACGCGCTCTCGGGGAAGAGGGCGATCTCGGCGGACGTGCGCCGTCGCGTCGAGGACGCCGTCCGGACGCTCGGGTACACGCCCAACGCCGGGGCGCGCGCGCTCGCCACGACGCGCACGATGGTCATCGGGCTCCTCGCGCAGTTCCTCCCGGACGAGTTCGCGCCCGCGATGCTCCAGTACATGCTCGGCGTCTCCGACACCGCGCGCGAGCACGGCTACGACATCCTGCTCGCCACCGACGCCGACGGGACCCGCGCGCTGCGCCGCATGACGGACTCGCGCATGGTCGACGGCGTCGTCCTGCTCAACGTCGCCGAGCACGACGAGCGCCTGCCGATCCTGCGGGCCGCGCCCCAGCCGGGCGCACTCGTCGGCCTGCCCGCGGACTGCACGGGCGTCGACGTGTTCGACCTCGACTTCGAGGAGGCCGGCCGCCTCATGGTCGACCACCTCCACCGCCTCGGGCACCGCGAGGTCGTGCTCGTCTCGCAGCCCGAGCACGTCGTCGAGCGCGGTGGCGCGTACGTGTGGCGCCTCCAGAACGCCGCGGTCGAGGCCGCGCGGGCGCGCGGCGTCGTCCTGCACGCCACGTACGCGTCGTCGGGCCAGCCCGAGGTCGGCCGCGAGCTCCACGCGCTCCTCGACGCGTACCCCCGGGCCACCGGCCTGGTCATCAACAACGAGGCGGCCGCGGCCGCCCTGCCCACCGTCCTGCACGACCGCGGCCTGTCCGCGCCGCGGGACCTGTCCGTCGTCGGGCGCTACTCGGACGAGTTCGCCCGCACGTTCTCCCTGCCCTTCTCCTCGGTCGAGTCCGCGCCGGACCGCCTGGGCCGCATGGCCGTGCGCCAGCTCGTGCGGCGCATCGAGGGGGAGGTCGGGGCTGACGAGCCGCACGTCGTGCGGTTCGTCTCGCCCGAGCTCGTCGACCGGGGAAGCACGGGGGCGCCGCCCCGGCGCACCGGGGCCTAGGCCCCGACCGCCCCGCCGACCGACGGCGGGCGCGGACGCAAGGAGGTCGTCGGCGTCGTCGACCGACTCGTTCAAGGAGGAACCCGAGATGCACCACACGCGCCGCAAGCCGGTCACCCTGGTGACCGCCGTCCTCGGCACCGCGACCCTCGCCCTCGTCGGGGCGTGCTCGTCCGGTGGGGCCGGGGGCGGGCAGGCGTCCGGCGGGGACAGCACCACGTACACGTGGTGGGACCCGTACCCGCAGCACGACGCGTCGTCCGACTGGGAGGCGCGCGTCCAGCAGTGCGGCGAGGAGGCCGGCGTCACCATCCAGCGCACCGCGTACGACACGACGGCGCTGACGAACCAGGCGCTGCTGTCGGCGCAGGAGGGCACGTCGCCCGACGTCATCCTGCTCGACAACCCGGCCGTCTCGACGCTCGCCGACACCGGCATGCTCACCACGATGGACGAGTTCGGCCTCGACACGGCCGACGTGGACGCGAACCTGCTCGACGCCGGCGTGGTGGACGGCGAGACGTACGGCATCCCCATCGGGGCCAACACGCTCGCGCTCTACTACAACAAGGAGATCCTCGACGCCGCGGGCGTCGACCCCGCGTCGATCACCGACTGGGCGTCGCTCACCGCCGCGCTCGAGGCCGTGACGGGTGCCGGGCACAAGGGCATCACGTTCGCGGGCATCGGCACCGAGGAGGGCTCGTTCCAGTTCCTGCCGTGGTTCTGGGGCGCGGGCGCCGACCTCACCCAGCTCGACTCGCCCGAGGCCGTCGAGGCGCTCGAGCTGTGGAAGGGCTGGCTCGACGCGGGCTACGCGCCGAACTCGGTCATCCAGAACTCGCAGAACACGACGTGGGAGGAGTTCCTCACCGGGGACTTCGCGTTCGTGGAGAACGGCACGTGGCAGGTCAACAGCGCCGCCGAGGCGGACTTCGAGACGGGCGTCGTGCAGCTCCCCGCGAAGGACGGCGGCGTCGCGCCCGCGCCCACGGGCGGCGAGTTCATCGTCGCGCCCGTGCAGTCCGACGAGGGCCGCTACGAGGTGACGCGCCAGATCGTCGAGTGCATGACGACGCCCGAGGGCTTCGTCGAGACGGCGAACACGTTCGCGTACTACGTGCCGCCGACGGAGGAGGGCCAGGAGCAGCTCCTCGCGGAGTCGCCCGAGCTCGAGACGTGGGTCGAGGCCGTGCGCAGCGCGAAGGGCCGCACGAGCGACAACCTCGGGACTGACTACCCGAAGATCTCCGAGGCGCTGTGGACCGCGGTCCAGAACGCGCTGTCCGGCTCCGCGACGCCGCAGGAGGCGCTCTCGGCCGCGCAGGCCGACGCCGAGGCCGCGACGAGCTGACCATGTGCGACGCACGTCGCATGTGAACGATCACAGGACTGACGAAGGATGACCATGACCACCCTCCCGACCGCCGTCGGGACGCGCGAGGACGCCGGGGGAGCGGCGGGCAGCACGCCCGCCGCCCCCTCGGGGCCGCGCCGCCGACGGGGACCGAGCGCGAGCCAGTGGGCCGCCGTGGGCTTCGCCGCCCCGCTGCTCGTGTACCTGGTGCTCTTCTACGCGTACCCGCTGTGGCGCAACGTCGACCTCAGCCTGCACGACTACACGATCCGCGCGTTCGTCCAGGGCGACCCGGAGTTCGTGGGCCTCGACAACTTCGCGGCGGTGTTCGCGTCGTCGACGTTCCCCGCGGCGCTGTGGAACACCGCGTTCTTCACGGTCGTGTCGATCGCGTTCCAGTTCACGATCGGCCTCGCGCTCGCGGTCTTCTTCCGGTCGAGCTTCCGGCTGTCGGGCTTCCTGCGCGCGCTGTTCCTCGTGCCGTGGCTGCTGCCCCTCATCGTGTCGTCGTCCACGTGGGCGTGGATGCTCAACAGCGACAACGGCATCGTCAACTCGGTGCTCGAGTCGTTCGGGATCGGACAGATCAACTGGCTCACGTCGCCCGACACCGCGCTGATCGCCGTGACGATCGCCAACATCTGGCTCGGCATCCCGTTCAACCTCGTGATCCTCTACTCCGGGCTGCAGAACGTCCCGGGCGAGGTCTACGAGGCGGCGTCGCTCGACGGCGCGGGCGCGTGGCGCCAGTTCCGCAGCATCACGCTGCCCCTCCTGCGGCCCGTCTCCGCGATCACGATCCTGCTCGGGCTCATCTACACGCTCAAGGTCGTCGACGTCATCTGGATCATGACGACGGGCGGCCCGGGCAACGCGTCCACGACGTTCGCCGTGTGGTCCTACCGCGAGGCGTTCGGCACCGGGCAGCCCGACTTCTCGCCCGCCGCCGCCGTCGGCAACATCCTCATCCTCGTCGCGCTCGTCTTCGGGTTCCTGCACCTGCAGCTCCAGCGCCGTCAGGAGGCGTCATGACCGCGACCCGCCCGTGGTGGAAGACCGTCCTCGGCGTCGTCTTCACCGCCCTCATGCTGTTCCCCGTCTACTGGATGGTGAACGTCTCCCTCACCCGCACGAGGGACCTGCGCGCCGACCCGCCGCACTGGTTCCCCTGGGCCCCGACGCTCGAGGGCTACGAGGCCGTCCTCGCCCAGCAGCTCCCCGCGCTCGGCACGAGCCTGCTCGTCGGGGCAGGGTGCGTCGTCCTCACCGTCGCGATCGCCGCGCCCGCCGGGTACGCGCTCGCGCTGCTCAACCTCCGCGGCGGCAAGACCTTGAGCTTCCTGCTGCTCGTCGCGCAGATGATCCCGGCCGTCGTCATGGCGATGGGGTTCTACGCCATCTACGTGCGGCTCGGGCTGCTCAACACGGTCGGCGGCCTCATCGTCGCCGACTCGACGATCGCCGTCCCGTTCGGTGTGCTCCTGTACACCGCGTTCATGTCCGGCATCCCGCGCGAGCTCCTCCAGGCCGCGCGCGTCGACGGCGCGGGCCCCTGGCGCACGTTCGTCTCGGTCGTGCTGCCCGTGAGCCGCAACTCCACCGTGACCGTCGCGCTCTTCGCGTTCCTGTGGGCGTGGTCCGACTTCATCTTCGCGTCGACGCTCAACCGGAACGGCAGCCTCGTGCCGATCACGCTCGGCATCTACAGCTACATCGGGAACAACACGACCCAGTGGAACGCGATCATGGCGACCGCCGTCGTCGCGTCCGTGCCCGCCGCCGTGCTCCTCGTGCTCGCGCAGCGCTTCGTCGCCGCGGGCGTCACCGCCGGGGCCGTCAAGGACTGATCCGTCCCGCCCCGCAGCCCCCGCACCTCGTCAGAAGGACCGACCGTGACAGACCGCTCCACCACGACCGCCACCGCCGTCGCCCGCCCGGGCGGGACCGCGCTCCTCGCCGACCCCGCGGCGCGCCCCGTCCAGCCGCCGACGCGCGGACGCCGCGGGCTCGGCGTCGGCGAGGTCCGGCTCGACGGCGGCTTCTGGGGCGACCTGCAGGAGACCAACGCCCGCGCGACCATCGACCACTGCGAGCAGTGGATGGAGCGGCTCGGCTGGATCGCGAGCTTCGACGCCGTCGCGCACGGCACGACGGGCGGCCACCGGCCGGGGTGGCAGTTCTCCGACTCGGAGGTCTACAAGCTGCTCGAGGCGATGGCGTGGGAGCTCGCGCGCTCCGACGAGGCGGCGCTCGCGGCGCGGTACGACCGGCTCGTCGAGCGGGTCGCCGCCGCGCAGGACGACGACGGCTACCTCAACACGTGCTTCGGCCACGCCGGCCAGCCGGGTCGCTGGACGGACCTCGAGCGCGGGCACGAGCTGTACTGCGTGGGCCACCTGCTCCAGGCGGCCGTCGCGCGCGTGCGCACCGCGGGCGAGGACCTGCTGGTGCAGGTCGCGCGGCGCGCGGCGGATCTCGTGTGCCGCGAGTTCGGCCCGGACGGGCGTGCCGGCATCTGCGGGCACCCGGAGATCGAGGTGGGCCTCGCGGAGCTCGGCCGCGCGCTCGGCGAGCCGCGCTACACCGAGCAGGCGCGCGTCTTCGTGGAGCGCCGCGGCCACGGCACGCTCGCCCCGATCCCGCTCCTGAGCCCCGCGTACTTCCAGGACGACGTCCCGGTGCGCGAGGCCGACGTGTGGCGCGGGCACGCCGTGCGCGCCCTCTACCTCGCCGCGGGCGCGGTCGACGTCGCGGTGGACACGGGCGACGACGAGCTGCTCGGCGCGGTCGTGCGACAGTGGGAGCGCACCGTCGAGCGGCGCACCTACCTCACGGGCGGCATGGGGTCGCGGCACCAGGACGAGGGGTTCGGCGACGACTGGGAGCTGCCCGCGGACCGCGCGTACTGCGAGACGTGCGCGGGGATCGCCTCGGCCATGGTCTCGTGGCGGCTCTACCTCGCGACGGGCGACGTGCGGTACGCGGACCTCATGGAGCGCACGTACCTCAACGTCGTGGCCACGTCCCCGCGGGCCGACGGCCGCGCGTTCTTCTACGCCAACCCGCTGCAGCAGCGCGTCGCGGGGCAGGACGTCGCCGCGGACGCGGAGAACCCGCGGGCCGAGGGCGGGGTCCGCGCGCCCTGGTTCGACGTGTCGTGCTGCCCGACGAACGTCGCGCGCACCCTCGCGTCGTGGCAGGCCTACGTCGCGTCCGTCGACGGTGACGAGCTGTCCCTGCTCCAGCACGCCGCGTGCGACGTGGACGTCGCGCTCGACGCGGGCGGACGGCTCGCCGTGCGCGTGACGACCGAGTACCCGGCCGACGGCGTGGTGCGCGTCGAGGTCCTCGACGCCCCCGGGCGCGAGGTCGCGCTGCGCCTGCGCGTGCCGTCCTGGGCGCACGGCGCGACGCTCACCGGTCCCGACGGCGTCGCGCGACTCGTCGCCCCGGGCTGGGCCGAGGTGCGGGGTGCGCTGGGCGCGGGGGACGTCGTCGTGCTCGACCTCCCGGTCGCGCCGCGGCTCACGTGGCCCGACCCGCGGATCGACGCCGTCCGGGGCTGCGTCGCCGTCGAGCGCGGGCCGGTCGTGCTGTGCCTCGAGTCCGTCGACCTGCCCGCGGGCGTGACCGTCGACGACGTGCGCGTCGACCCCGGCGTCGCTCCGCGCCCGCACGAGGACGGCGCCGTCGTGCGCGCCACCGTGGTCGCGCACCGCACCGACCGGTCGTCCCTGCCGTACCCGAGCGCCCCGCCCACCCCGGCGCCGCGCGACGAGGTCGACCTCGTGCTCGTGCCCTACCACCGGTGGGCCGAGCGCGGGCCGTCGACCATGCGCGTGTTCCTCCCCACCCTCTGACTCGAACCACCCACCTGTCGAAGGAGACCCGGTGACCACCGATCACCCGACCGAGAGCCCCGTGCGGGCCGACGGCACGCGCCTGGAGTGGCGCGGCGGCGGCGAGACGCTCGTCGTCGAGCCGTGGGGGCCCGACGCCGTGCGCGTCCGCGCGACCCTCATGGGGGACGTCGTGGACAGCGAGCACGCGCTCCTGCCGCGCGAGCAGGTCCCGCCCGCGCCCGACGCGCGCGTCGAGCTGCGCGCCGACGGCGCGACCCTCGTCACGGGCGCGCTGCGCGTCGAGCTCCGCGTCACGACGTGGTTCCACGAGCCCGTGGGGTACGAGCGCTCGCACTGCGAGGTCGCGTTCTACGACCGCGAGGGCCGCCTGCTCCTGCGCGAGCTCGACCGGGGCGGCTCGCTCGACCTCCAGGCGCGCCGGTTCCGCCCGCGCCTCGGCGGCGACCTCGAGCTCACGGCGTCGTTCGAGTCGGACCCCGACGAGAAGCTCTACGGGATGGGGCAGTACCAGCAGCACGTCCTCGACCTCAAGGGGTCGACGTTCGAGCTCGCGCACCGCAACTCCCAGGCGAGCGTGCCGTTCGTGCTGTCGAGCGCCGGGTACGGGTTCCTGTGGAACGACCCGGCGATCGGCCGGGCCACGTTCGCGCGCAACCGCACCGAGTGGCACGCGGAGGCGACGCGCCAGCTCGACTACTGGGTGACGGCCGGCGACACGCCCGCGCAGATCACGCGCGCGTACGCCGACGCGACCGGGCACGCGCCGATGATGCCGGAGCGGGGGCTCGGGTTCTGGCAGTGCAAGCTGCGGTACTGGAACGCGGACCAGCTCCTCGACGTCGCGCGCGAGCACCGCCGGCGCGGTCTGCCGCTCGACGTGATCGTCGCCGACTTCTTCCACTGGCCGCGCATGGGCGACTACCGGTTCGAGGAGGAGTTCTGGCCCGACCCGGCGGGGCTCGTCGCCGAGCTGCGCGAGCTCGGCGTCGAGCTCATGGTCTCCGTCTGGCCCCAGGTCTCGGTCGAGTCGGAGAACTACTCCCACCTGCGGCGCGAGAACCTCCTCGTGCGCGCCGAGCGCGGTCTCGACGTGCAGATGGCGTTCCAGGGGCCGAGCGCGTTCCTCGACGTGACGAACCCCGAGGCCCGGCGCTGGCTGTGGGAGACGTGCCGTCGCAACTACGGCAGCCTCGGGGTGCGCACGTTCTGGCTCGACGAGGCCGAGCCGGAGTACGGGGTCTACGACTTCGACGCCTACCGCTACCACCTCGGGTCGAACCTGCGGGTCGGCAACCTGTACCCGCAGCTCTACGCGCGCGCGTTCTGGGACGGGCAGCGCGCGGACGGCGAGGAGGAGGTGGTCAACCTCGTGCGGTGCGCGTGGGCGGGCAGCCAGCGGTACGGCGCGCTCGTGTGGTCCGGAGACATCAGCTCGACGTGGCAGGACATGGCCCGCCAGGTCACCGCGGGCATCCACATGGGGGTCGCGGGCATCCCGTGGTTCACCACGGACATCGGCGGGTTCCACCGCGGCGACGTCGCCGACCCGGCGTTCCACGAGCTCCTCGTGCGCTGGTTCCAGCTCGGCGCGTTCAGCCCGGTGATGCGCCTGCACGGCGACCGCCTGCCGTACGAGGACGTGACCGCCGCGGACGGCTCGCCCCGCCTGCGCTCGGGCGGGCCCAACGAGCTGTGGAGCTTCGGCGAGGACGTGTACCGCGTGCTGGAGCGCTACGTGCACCTGCGCGAGGCGCTGCGCCCGTACCTGCGCGACGTGATGCGCGCCGCGCACACGGACGGCCAGCCCGTCATGCGCGGGCTCTTCCACGACTTCCCGGACGACCCGCGCGCGTGGGACGTGGACGACCAGTTCCTCCTCGGCCCGGACGTCCTCGTGGCGCCGGTCCTGGAGGCCGGGGCGCGCGAGCGCGACGTCTGGCTGCCCGCGGGCGCGCGGTGGACCGACGCGGCGACCGGCGAGGTGCACGACGGCGGCCGGACGGTCCGCGCGCAGGCGCCGCTCGACGTCGTCCCCGTCTTCCTGCGCGACGGCGCGCTGGACCACGTCGTCGGCCGCACCACGGGCGCGGTCCCGCCGGGCGCACCCGTTCCCTGACGCGGTGGGGCGCGCGGTGCCGCGCGCCCCACCCCGTGCCCGGGACAGGCCGGTCGTCGAACCGGTTCGACCGCACCGGGCGCCCGGTGCCTCACCACCCACGGCACACACGAGACGAGCGGCAACGACGCCGCGAGCACGACCCGCACGACCCGCACGAGAGGAGGGACGCCCGGAAGGGCACGAGCTCGAACGACGACGTCCGAGCGTGCGCCGCGCGGCGCACCAGACGAGAGAGGTACTCGATGAAGAGCACGACATCGTCGCGGCGCACGCCGCGGCGGACGGCGGTCGCGCTGTCCACGACCCTGGCGCTCACGGCCGGGACGGTCGGCGGGGCGCTCGCCCTGCCCGCCGCGGCCGACACGCCCGCACCCGACCTGCACTACACGATGGACGACGTCACGGGGACGACGGTCCCCGACGCGTCCGGCAACGGCCTCGACGGGACCATCGCGGGCAACGCCTCGGTCGTCGACGTCGACGGCGACGCCGCCCTCGACCTCGCGGGCGGCACCGGCGGCGGCTACGTGACCCTGCCGCGCGGCGCGATCGACGGCGCGACCGACCTCACCGTCTCCGCACGCGTGCGCTGGGACGGGACGGGCGGCGCCTGGCAGCGCGTCTTCGACCTCGGCACGAACACCTCGCGCTACCTGTTCACCACGCCGTCGAACGGCGACGGTCGGCTGCGCACCGCGGTCACGACGAACGGCGGCGGCGGGGAGGCGCTGGTCACCGGCCACGGGCCGCTCGAGGCGGGCGACTGGGTCACGCTGACCACCACGCTCGACACCACGGCAGGCCGGGTCACCACGTACCTCGACGGCGTCGCCGTCGGGTCGGCGCCGACGACGATCGTGGCGCGCGACCTGCTCACGTCGGGCGCCACGACCGCCGGGTACATCGGCCGCTCCTTCTACCCCGACCCCCTGTTCGACGGCGCGGTCGACGACTTCCGGGTCTACCGGTCCGCGCTGAGCGCGGAGCAGGTCGCGGAGCTCGTCGGCGACGACGTGCCGACCCTCACGGGACTGGCCGACGACGAGATCGAGGTCCGCACGACGCTCGGCGTCGCGCCCGACCTCCCCGCGGTCGTCCGCGGGTCGTTCTCCGACGGCTACGACCGCGACGTCAGCGTGACGTGGGACGAGGTCGCGCCCGAGCAGTACGCGTCGACCGGGACCTTCACCGTGTCGGGCGACGCCGCGGGCCTCGCCGTCTCCGCCGAGGTCACGGTGCACCGCGGCGAGCTGCGCGTCGACCTCGGCACGGACACGGGCGAGTTCCTCGGCGGTGCGTCCGGGACGCTCTACGGGCTCTACGGTCCCGGCCTCCCGTCGGACAACCTCATCGAGGGGATGAGCCTGCGCACGGTCTCCACCAAGGCGCAGGACGGCCCGCAGCACCCGGGCGCGGACGCGCTGGAGGTCGTCCGGCCGCTCGCCGACGCCACGGACGGCGACGTGTACGTCTACATGACGGACATCCACCGCGGGTTCCCGTACCAGTGGCCGGGCGACACGCCCGAGGAGAGGTTCGGCACCTACCTCGACAAGATCGGCACGCAGGTCGACCAGGTGCTCCAGCTGCCCGAGGAGTACCAGGACAACGTCGTGCTCGTGCCGTTCAACGAGCCCGAGGGCAACATGTTCGGCACCGGGGAGTGGAGCTACGACGGCGTGAGCTGGCTCGACGACCCGACCGACTACTTCGCCGCCTGGGACGAGACGTACGCGCTCATCAAGGGCAAGATGCCGGACGCCCGCATCGCGGGCCCCAACACGAGCATCCTGTACGGCCAGGTCCGCGACTACCTCGAGCACACCGTCGCCGCCGGGACCGTGCCCGACGTCATGACGTGGCACGAGCTCTCCCACCCGCAGGCGATCCGTGAGTCCGTCGCGCGGTACCGCGGCTGGGAGGCGGAGGTCTTCGCGGGCACGGACCTCGAGGGCACGCAGCTGCCGATCAACATCAACGAGTACGCGTTCAACTACCACACCTCCGTCCCCGGGCAGATGGTCCAGTGGGTCTCCGCGATCGAGGACGCCAAGGTCGACGCGGACATCGCCTACTGGAACATCGACGGCAACCTCTCCGACTCGGCCGTCCAGTCCGACCGCGGCAACGGGCAGTGGTGGCTGCTGAACGCCTACGCCGCGATGAGCGGGCACACCGTCGAGGTGACGCCGCCGTTCCCCGGTGAGAACTACACGCTCCAGGGCCTCGCGACCCTCGACGAGGACCGCGCCGTCGCGCGGACGCTCCTCGGCGGTGCCGACGGTCCCGCGCCGGTCGAGCTCGTGAACGTCCCCGACGACGTGTTCGGCGACGAGGTGCGCGCGTTCGTCCGCGAGATCCCGTGGACCGGGCAGATCGGCGACTCCGCGCAGCCGCGCCACCTCGCCGAGCTCACGCTCCCCGTGGTCGACGGGACGGTCGTCGTCGAGTTCGACGGCGAGACGCTCCCCGTGCTCGAGGAGTCGTCGGCGTACGAGATCGTCGTGACGCCGGCCGGTGCCGGTCGCTCCACGACCACCGCGCCCACCGTGTGGGAGGGCAGCTACGAGGCCGAGGACGCCGCGCACTCCGGCACCGGCCACAGCGTCAACGGCCCCGAGGGCTCGCCGGCGGACGTCGGCAAGTTCTACACGTCGGGCGGCTACGACGTCGGCGGCCTGCGCACCGGCTCGGACGTCGTGCTCGACTTCGAGGTCACCGTCCCGCAGGACGGCACCTACGACCTCTCGGTCTTCGCGAACAGCCTCAACACCTACGGGCTCGTGCAGGAGCAGGGTCCGACGAACGTGTTCGTGCGGGTCGACGGCGAGCAGGAGCAGGAGATCCACCTCCCGCTCGGCTACAAGTGGGTCGTGTGGGACCACGCCGACACGACGGTCGAGCTCACGGCCGGGACGCACACCGTCTCGCTCGCCGCGCAGAGCACCGAGGGCGCCGGCGCGACGCAGGGTGACGCGATCGTCGACCGCATCACGCTGTCCCTCGCGGACCCCGGCGCCGCGACGTCCGTCTACGAGGCGGAGCTCGCCCGGTCCGAGGGCGGCGAGCCCGTGTACACCGCGCCCGACGGCGTGGCGAGCGACGAGATCTCCGGCTCCGGCGGCGTCGAGCTCGCGGAGGGCGAGACCGTCACGTTCTGGGTGTACGGCGCGAGCGACGCGGAGGCGACGCTCGACGTCGACCTCCTCGCGGGCGGCGACGGCACGCTCACGGTCAACGGGCACGACGTGCTCGACCTGTCCGACGGCCGCCAGGTCGCCGCGCACCTGTACGGCGGCGTGAACAAGGTGACCGTCACGGGCGGGGCGACCCCGCTCGTGGTCGACCGGCTCACGGTCGGCCCGGGGCAGGGCGTCCTGCCGACGACCGAGTACCAAGCGGAGGACGCCCGGCTCGTCGGCACCGCGGCCCCGGTCGAGCTGTCGCTCGCCGAGGGCGGTGTCGCGGTGCAGGGCGTCGGAGGCGAGCCCGGCAACGGCAACACGCTGACCTTCGACGTCACCGTGGCCGAGGCCGGGACCTACGCGATGGTCGTCCGGTACTCGAACCCCGAGCAGTCGGTCGCCTCGCACTACAACCCCGACCCCGTCGCGCGCCGGGCGGACCTGACGGTCAACGGCACGCCGGCCGGCTCGGTGCTCTTCCCGCACACCTTCCACCAGAACAACTTCTGGGAGCGGACGGTGCCCGTCGTGCTCGACGCGGGGGAGAACACCGTCGAGCTCTCCTCGTCCGAGGCCCCGAACTTCGACGGCGAGACCTACGCGTCCGACGTGTGGTCCGGGATCCTCCTGCGCTCCGAGCAGGCGCCGATCGTCGACCGCATCACCGTGTCGCCGCTCGCGGCGCCGGCCGGTGACCCGGCCGGCCCGGTCGAGGTCACCGTCCAGGCGCGGTGCCTCGCGGGCACGGCCTACGTCGCGGTCCGGGCGACCAACACGTCCGACGCGGCGGTGCCCGTGGAGCTCGCAACCCCGTACGGGACGCGCGCGGCCGACGCCGTCCGGCCCGGCGCGAGCCTCTACCAGGCGTTCGCCGTCCGTGCCGCGACGGTCGACGCCGGCGAGGCGACCGTGACCGCGGGCGCCGTCACCACGACGCACGCGTTCGACGGGACCGACTGCTCCTGACTCGTCCCGGCGGCGGGGGCGGTGCTGCCCCCGCCGCCGGGCCCGGTCGCCACCGACCCCGGTGGCGACCGGACCCCGTCGGCGCCGGGCGCGGACCACCGCGGCCGGCCAGGAAGGAGGTGACCCGACCACACGGCCGCCCGGTGGCGGCGGCCACGCACGGAGCCGGCGCCCGCAGCACGTGGGCCCGGCAGCACGGACCGACGGGGTGCGTCGCGCACCCCGGACCCGCTTCCACGACGGAGGACCTACCCGTGTCACGCAGAACCACCACACCCGCGCCCCGCGCGCGACGCCGCACCGCCGCGGCCGTCTCCGCGGCCCTGGTCGCCCCGCTCGCCCTCACGGCGGCCGGGATCGGCGTCTCCGCGACGTCGGCGACGGCAGCGCCCGGCCCGGACTCGACGCTCGTCGTCGAGGCCGACCAGCCCTTCCGCGACGTGTCGCACGTCGCGACGGGATCGCTCTACGGGATCGCCGACGAGGGCGTCCCGTCCGACGACCTCATCGCACCCATCAAGCCCAACACCTTCATGCAGATGCCGCCCAACGGCCGGCAGCAGCCGACCGGCGACACCGCGAAGGTGTGGCGCACGGCCGAGCGCCACGACGCCGGGATCGTCGTGCGCATCATCGACTACTACCCGGGCTGGCCGTACCAGTTCAGCTGGGAGACCACGGCCGACCGCAAGGGCTGGGAGGACGTGATCCGCGACGTCGTCGCCGACGTCGAGGCGTCGGGCGCGACGAACGTCGTGGCCTACGCGCCGTTCAACGAGCCCGACATCACGTGGCGCACGGAGAACGGCGACTTCCTCGACGCCTGGAAGTTCACGTACGACGTGCTGCGCGAGGAGATCGGCCCCGACGTCCCGATCCAGGGCCCCAGCTTCTCGGACAACATCTCGCGCATGCGCGAGTTCCTCGAGTTCGCGAAGGAGACGGACACCGTCCCCGACGTGCTCGAGTGGCACGAGCTCATCCGGGCGTCCAAGACGAAGGGCGACGTCGAGTCCGTGCGCGCCATGCTCGACGAGCTCGGCCTGCCCGACCTGCCCATCGACATCGCGGAGTACGCCTCCCCGCAGGAGGTCGGCCTGCCCGGCCCGCTCGTCGGCTACATCGCCGAGCTCGAACGGCACGGCATCCACCGCGCCGAGCTCGCGTTCTGGAACCAGTCCGGGACCCTGGGAGACCTGCTCGTCTCCCGCGGCGGCGCCCCCAACGGCGCGTACTGGCTCTACACCTGGTACGCGGACATGGAGGGCCAGATGGTCACCACGGTGCCGCCGTCGAACGAGAGCCCGCTCGACGGCGCCGCGTCGGTCAACGACGCGCGGGACGAGGTGAAGATCATCGCGGGCGGCAACAGCGGCCCGACGTCGATCGTCGTCAACGGCCTCGACGAGCTCGCGCTCGGCGACACCGTGAACGTCACGCTCGAGACGACGCCGTCGTACGGGCGCACCGTCCCGACGCCCGGCCCGATCACGATCTCGGAGACGACGTACGAGGTCGGCGACGACGGCTCGATCACCGTGCCCGTCGTCATGAACCCGGCCTACGGCTACCACGTGGTCGTCACGCCCGCGGCCGAGACGCCGGACCTCGCCGGCACCTACACGCTGACCAACCGCAACAGCGACCTCGTGCTCGACACGGCCGACGGCGGCACGACGCCGGGGACGCCGGTCGTCCAGGCCGAGGCCGACGGCGGCCCCACCCAGGCGTGGCGGGTCGAGGACGCGGGCTCCGGCCTCTACCGGGTCGTCAACGCCGCCACCGGGCTCGTGCTCGGCGTCGAGGGCGGGTCGACCGAGACCGGTGCGGCCGCGGTCGTCCGCGAGGACGACGGCAGCGAGGACCAGCTCTGGCAGCTCGTCCCCGACCCCGAGGGGCGCGTCCGGCTCGCGAACTACGGCACCGGGCTCACGCTCGGCGTCGGCGACATGAGCACCGAGCCCGGGGCGCCGGTCATCCAGTGGACCGACGGGTCACCGACGTCGAACTGCCGCGCCGACGGCGACCGCCGACCGGGCCGGATCGGCACCGCGCTCGACTTCTGCCAGAGCGCGTCGTACGTGACGCTGCCGAACGGCACCCTCGGCGATCTCGACGGCGACTGGTCCGTCTCGACGTGGATCAAGCCGTCCGCGCTGCCCACCTGGGCCCGCGTGCTCGACCTCGGGGCGAACTCGAGCCGGAGCATGTTCCTCACGGTCAACGCGGGCAACGGCCCGCGGTTCGCCATCACGACGAACGGGGCCGGCGGCGAGCAGCAGCTCAACTACAGCGGCCAGAACTTCGCGCTCGACCAGTGGTCCCACGTGGCGATCACCGTCGCCGGGACCACGGGCACGATGTACGTCAACGGGCAGGCCGTCGCGACCGGCACGATCACCACGTCGCCCGCCGACCTCGGCGACACGACCGGGCGTAACTACCTCGGCAAGTCGCAGTACGGCAGCGACCCCGCGTTCGACGGCGCGATCGACGACTTCGCGCTCTACGGTCGCGCGCTCTCGGCCGACGACGTCGCGGCGCTCGCGTCGGGCCAGCCGGCGGACGGCGACGTGCTGCACTACGCGTTCGACGAGACCGGGGGCGCGACCGTCACCGACTCGTCCGGCAACGGCCGGGACGGCACCGTCACGGTCGGCGGCGGCGCGGGCGGCACCACCACGGCGACCGACGAGGCCACCGCCGACCGGTTCTGGACCCTCACCCCTGCGGGGACGGGCTCCGACCTGGCCGTCGACGTCGTCGCGCAGCCCCGCTGCCTCGCCGGCGCGCCCTACCTCGCGGTCCGGGCGACCAACGCCGACGAGGTCCCGCTCGACGTCGAGCTCTCGACGCCCTACGGCGAGAAGACCTTCACCGCCGTCGCGCCCGGCGCCAACGCGTACCAGTCGTTCGCGGTCCGCGGCGACGCCGAGCCGGGCGTCGCCACCGTCACCGTGACGGCGGACGACGGCCGCGAGGCGACCGTCCGGGCGTCGTACGACGCACCCACCTGCGGCTGACAGGCCGCGCAGCACGGTCCGATGCACGTCGAGCCCCGCACCCCCGGTGCGGGGCTCGACGTGTGCCTGCCACCGCGCCGGCGTCGCGGACGCTCCGGCTCAGCACTCGACGACGTTGACCGCGAGGCCGCCCGTCGACGTCTCCTTGTACTTGGTCGACATGTCCACCCCGGTCTGGCGCATGGTCTCGATGACGGTGTCGAGCGAGACGACGTGCGAGCCGTCGCCCTGCAGCGCGAGGCGTGCGGCGGAGACGGCGGTGCACGCGGCGATCGCGTTCCGCTCGATGCACGGCACCTGGACGAGCCCGCCGACGGGGTCGCACGTGAGGCCGAGGTTGTGCTCCATCGCGATCTCCGCCGCGTTCTCGACCTGCGGCGGCGTGCCCCCGAGCACCGCGCACAGCGCCCCCGCGGCCATCGAGCACGCCGATCCGACCTCGCCCTGGCACCCGGCCTCCGCGCCGGAGATCGACGCGTTGCGCTTGTACAGCGCGCCGATCGCCGCCGCCGTGAGGAGGTACGTGCGCATCGCACGTCGCCGCCGGGTCGGGTCGGCGGCGACGTCCGGGTGGGTGCGCAGGAAGTGCCGGCCCACGGCGGGGATGATCCCCGCGGCGCCGTTCGTCGGGGCGGTCACGACGCGCCGCCCGTCGGCGTTCTCCTCGTTGACGGCCATGGCGAACGCCTGGAGCCACTCGATCGTCGTGTCGGCGCCGCGCTCGTCGGCGCGCTCGAGACGCTCTCGCTGGGCCCGCGCCCGGCGGCGGACCGCGAGGCGGCCCGGCAGCACGCCGTCCCGGTCGAGACCCGCGTCGACGCACGCGCTCATCGCGTCCCAGATGCGGTCGAGGCCCGCCTCGACCTGGCTCGCGGGCCGCAGCGCCGACTCGTTCGCCCAGGCCACCGCGGCGATCGACGTGCGCTCGCGTGCGCACACCGCGAGCAGCTCGGCGGCGTTCGCGAACGGGTACGGCACCCCGGTCGGCTCGTCGCCCGGGTCGACAGGCTCGCCCGCGAGCTCCGCCCCGACCTGCGCGGCCTCGGTCGTCGCGGCCGCCTCGAGCTCGGCCGCGGTGAGCACGAACCCGCCCCCGACGGAGTAGTACGCCTCCTCGGCGAGCACGTCCCCGGCGGCGTCGAGCGCCGTGAAGCGCATGCCGTTGGGGTGGCCCGGCATGCGCGTCAGGGGTGCGAGACGCACGTCGGCGCGGGACATCGTGACGCGGTGGCGGCCGAGCAGCGGCACGGGGGCGCCGTCGCCGAGCTTCTCCCACGAGCCGGGCACGACGTCCGGGTCGCACGTCTGAGGGTCCAGGCCCAGCAGCCCCGCCACGACCGCGTCCGGCGTCCCGTGCCCCACGCCCGTCGAACCGAGCGACCCGCACAGCACGACGCGCAGACCGGCCACCCGGTCGAGCGTGCCCCGCTCCGCGAGCGCCGTGACGAACGCCGTCGCCGCGCGCATCGGCCCGACCGTGTGCGAGCTCGACGGCCCCACGCCGATCGAGAAGAGGTCGAGGACCGACACGTACGTGCTCATGCGGTCCATCGTCGCACCGTGCCACGAGCCCGGGCGGTCGTCGGGCGCCCGTCGGCCGGCGCTCGGAGCGCCCGGCCACCCGTGGCCGCCTCGGGCCAGGTATTCGGCCCGGACGTGCGTCCCCACGAGGGCGTCTCCGCCGTCGACGTCCCTAGCGCGAGGCCTCGCCCGCCGAGGAGGCCCCGGCGGCGCCCGGCCGGCGTCGGAGGGCGACGGGGCACGTCGCGAGGTGGTCGTCCACGAGCCCGCACGCCTGCATCGCGGCGTAGGCGGTCGTCGGCCCGACGAACCGGAACCCGAGCTTCTTGAGCGCCTTCGACAGCGCGGTCGACTCGGGCGTGGAGCCCGGGACGTCTCCCCATGCGACGGGGCGGTGAGCCCGCGGCGGGGGCGCGAACGACCACACGAGCTCGTCGAGCGTGCGCCCGCTGTCGTGGAGCGCGAGCAGGGCGCGCGCGTTGTCGATCGTCGCGCCGATCTTCTGCCGGTTCCGGATGATGCGGGCGTCGCCGAGCAGGCGCTCGACGTCCTGCTCCCCGAACCCGGCCACGACCTCCGGGTCGAACCCGGCGAACACCTCGCGGAACGCGGGGCGCTTGCGCAGCACCGTGATCCACGACAGGCCGGACTGGAAGCCCTCCAGCGCCAGCCGCTCGAACAGCGCGGTGTCCCCGTGGACCGGGACCCCCCACTCGGTGTCGTGGTACTCCTCGTAGAGCGGGTCCCCGTCGCCGAAGCACCGCGCCCCGACGGGCGGCTGCTCGGGTACGTCGTCGGGGACCGCGAGGGGCGTCGTCGGCGCGGAGCCGGTCTCGGTCGTCATGGCACCACTGTGCCCCGCCCTGCCGACACGGCGCGCGCCCCCTCAGCGCCCTGTGGACGGCACTGCCGCCGCCGTGCCCTGTGGTCGGCTGGACTCGGCGTGCGACGAGATCGGCAGTTCCATCCGGGATCGGCACGTGCGACCGCCGATCCCGGCACGAACCGCCGAAGTCGGCCCGGACCGCCCGGTGCTGCGAACCCTCCTTGCGGAGCCGAGGGACGACCGGAAGGCCACGAGGCCGGAGGTTGCTCGTTTCTGCTTGTTTTGGTCCAAGTATTGACAGACTCTTCCAACCTCCGCTGAACTGGCGCCGGACGGGTTCGTACCCCTTCCGAACGAACGGAACGTCACCAGCGGGAACGGCGCGCGACGCCCGGTTCCCGGACCAACGGAGGTCCCATGCAGCACGCGTCCGCACGTCGACCCGACCCCACGCCCCCGAGACCGGGCCCCGCGCGCCGCCCGCGCGCTGCGGCGACGGCTGCCGTCACCGTCTCCGGCCTCGCCGCCGTGGCCGCGCTCACGACGACCGCGCCCGCGCTCGCCGACGAGCCGGTCAACGCCGCGCCGCTCGTCGTGCCGTCCCTGCGCGAGTGGACCGGCGGCACGGGCGAGTTCCGCCTCGACGACGGCGCGCGCGTCGTCGTGCCCGCCGCGCTCGCGGACCTCGGTGAGCAGCTCGCGGACGAGGTCCTCGAGCTCACGGCGCACCGCGTGGACGTCGCGGTCGGCGCGGAGCCCCACGACGGCGACGTCGTTCTCGTGCTCGACCCGGCGCTCGGGCACGCGCCCGGGGGCGATCGGTTCGACGAGGAGGGCTACGCGCTCGACGTCGATCCCGACGTCCTGACGATCACCGCCCCCACGCGCACGGGCGTCTACTACGGCACGCGCAGCGTGCTCCAGGTGCTCGTGCAGGACGACGCGCGCTCGGCCGTCCCGGTGGGGGAGAGCCTCGACTGGCCGGACTACGAGACGCGCGGCTTCATGCTCGACGTGGGGCGGCGGTTCTTCACGCCCGAGTTCGTGCGCGACTACATCGCGATGATGGGCTGGTTCAAGCTCAACGAGTTCCAGATCCACCTCATGGACAACGAGATCAGCCCGGCGGGCGGGGACTGGTCGGCGGCGTACGACGGCTTCCGCCTCGCGAGCGACGACCCGGCGTTCGCGGGCCTCGCGTCCACGGACGGCGCGTACGACCGCGAGGACTGGCAGTCGTTCGAGGACGCGGCCGCGGCCCACGGGGTGCAGATCGTCCCCGAGATCGAGGGTCCGGCGCACGCCCGGTCGGTCATCCGGTGGAAGCCGGAGGTCGGGCTCGCCGGCGGCAACTCGGACCACCTCGACCTCGCGAACCCGGAGACGACCGCCACGATGAAGGCGATCTACGACGAGTTCGTGCCGTGGTTCGAGGGCCCCGACGTGCACATGGGCGTGGACGAGTACTTCGCGTCGCCCGCGCTGTTCCGCGAGTACTTCAACACGATGGCCGCGCACCTGCGCGACCTCGGCAAGCACCCGCGCGCCTGGGGCAGCTTCACGCAGATGCACGGCAGCGCGGCGGGCTACGACCGCGACGTGACGATCAACGCCTGGAACAACGGGTGGTACTCGGGCGCGTCGGCCGTCGCCGACGGGTACGACTTCATCAACACCAACGACGCCACTCACTACGTGGTCCCGTTCGCGGACTACTACCACGGCAACGGTCTCGACGACCGGTGGATCTACGAGACGTGGCTGCCGCACGTGGCGGGCGACGTCACGGTCGCTCCCGGCGCGCCGCAGGGTGCGATGTTCGCGGTCTGGAACGACCTCGTGCACGCCGACTACACCGAGCAGGACGTGCACGGCCTCGTCGAGCTGACCTTTCCCGCGATGGCCCAGAAGACGTGGGCCGCCCGCACGCCCGACCTCCCCTTCTCCGGCTTCTCGGCGCTGACGCGCACGCTGGGCCTCGGGCCGGGGATCGACGTCGTCGAGTTCACGCGCGGCAGCGAGCGCCCCGGCGAGCTGAGCCACGGTGCCGAGGTGACGGCGTCGTCCGCCGACGCCGGCCACGACGCCGCGCACCTCACCGACGGGCAGACGACGACGCGCTGGGCCACGGCAGCGACGGACCCGGCCACGATCACGGTCGACCTGGGGGCGCCGCAGCGCGTCGGCGCGGTCGAGGTCGAGTGGACGACGGCGCACCCCGCCTCGTACGACGTCGAGACGTCGCTCGACGGCTCGGCCTGGACGCGCGCCGCGCGCCACACGGTGGCGGGTCCCGGCGTCGACCGCGTCGACCTGCCGGGCGACGCCGCTCGGTGGGTGCGGCTGATCGCCGTCGTGCCGGCGACCGACCAGGGTCTGGGGGCGTGGCGCCTGTCGGTGCTCGGGCGCCCGGACCTCGCGCTGGGCGCGGCGGTGACGGCGTCGGGCACCGAGCCGGGCACGACGTTCGTGCCTGCCAACGCCGTGGACGGCGACCCGAGCACGCGCTGGTCCGCCGACTACTCCGCGCAGCCGTGGCTCGCGGTCGACCTCGGCGAGCCGCGCACGATCGACGAGGTGACGCTGCGGTGGGAGCGGGCGTCCGCGTCCGGCTTCCGCCTCGACGTGTCCGACGACGGGACCACGTGGACCGAGGTCGCGTCCCGCACGGGCCTGGAGGCGGCCGCGCGGACCGACGTCGTGACCGTCGAGCCGACGACGGCGCGGCACCTGCGCGTGACCGTGACCGCGAAGGCGATGGAGCCGTGGCTGTCGCTGTACGACGTCGAGGTGCGCGGGACGACGCCCGGTGGCGCGGCGGTCGACGCCGAGGCGACCGTGCGGTGCCTGGCCGGCACGGCGTACGTCGCGGTGGTGGTGCGGCCCGAGGGGACGGCGGACGTGGCGATCACGACGGCGCACGGGTCGCGCACGTTCGCGGACGTCGCCCCGGGCCGGGCCGCGTACGCGACGTTCTCGGCGCGCGCCGGTCAGGTCGCGGCGGGGACGGCGCGGGTGGAGGTCACGACGGACGGGGGTGTCGCGACGGCGGACGTCCCGTTCGCCGGGGCGACGTGCTGAGCGTCTGAGCCGCCGCCCGCGAGCACGGGGTCGGCGTCCCCCGCCTGACGAGCGCACCCGCACGACGGGCCCGGCAGCACCTGCTGCCGGGCCCGTCGTCGTCCCCGGCCGGGCCAGGGTGGCCGGCCCCGCCGGCTCAGTCGGCGGTGGCGGGCAGCGAGAGCTCGGCGATCGCGCGCAGCGCGGCGAGGTGCGAGCGCAGGGCGGCGGCCCCGGCGTCGGTCAGGCGGACGCGTGTGCGGGCCCGGCGCGCGACGCGGTCCTTCGTGATCTCCACGTAGCCGGCGTCCTCGAGCGCGGTGAGCTGCTTCGACAGGGCCGAGTCGGACAGCTCGATGGTGTCGCGCAGCGTCGTGAAGTCGGCGCGTTCGACGCCCGAGAGCGCGGCGACGACGGACAGGCGCACGGGGGACTGGAGCACGTCGTCGAGCGCGTGGCGCGGGTGGTGCTCGACGTCGGACCTGCTCCCGGGGCGGTCGGCGGTCATGCGGGCACCGTCACGTCGCGCGGGACGGGGCGCCACGCCGCGAGGAGGAGCGGGACGGCGCTGACCAGCGCGGCCGGGACCCAGAACGTGACGAGACCCGGCCACAGGGTCGTCCCGACGAAGATGGTGACGCCGTAGACGACCGCCCACGTGATCGCGCCGGCGAAGATCCGGCGCGCGGTGCCCGGTGCGGTCGCGCCCTGGCGGTTGGCCCACGTGGTGCCGACGGCGACGATCACGGCCCAGGCGCCCATGCCGACGAAGAACCCGACGCGCCCGCCGAGCCCGATCGCCAGCACGAGGCCGACGCTCGCGACGGCCCACCCCGTGAGGTAGAGGCGGACCCAGCGCCACCCCTGGGCGCGCGTCCGTCCGGCGAGCCGCGAGACCCGTTCGAGGACCTCCGCCGCCTCGCGGGGGTCGGGGACGTGCGGCGGCGTGGCGGGCTGGTCGGCGCTGTTCATGCATGCCAGTCAAGCATCTACTTTCCAGACTGGCAAGTAGTTGCCGTGGTGACTTCTCCCCCTGGTGGGCCGACGGCGGTCCGGGCAGACTGGTCCCGGCCCTGGTCCAGCCCGGGGCGTGCGACGCCTCGACCCCCCGCTCCCGGAGGAGACCCATGTCCGACGCCCTCGCCGCGCTCGCCGCCGCCGTCGCGGCAGCCCCCACGAGCGCACCGCTGCGCGTGCACTACGCGAGCCTCCTGCTCGCGGCCGGGCGGTCGGTCGAGGCGCTCGAGCAGGCGAGCGCCGCGCTGCGGATCGACCCTGCGGACGTCGAGGCGCTGCGCCTCGTGCAGGACTCCGCCGCCGCGGCGGCGACGCGTCCCGCGACCCCCGCGCCGGCCCCCACGCCGCCGGACGTCCCGACACCGCCGGACGTCCCGACGCCGTCGGACGCCTCGACACCGCCCGACGCGCCGGCGTCGGGCATCGACTGGGAGCGGCTCGAGGGTGAGCTCGACGTACGCGTGCCGCCGCCGTTCGTGGACGGCGCCGACTCCACGCCCGGCCCGACGCCCGGCCCGGCGTCGCCCCGCCCGGCGTCGCCCGCCCCCGACGCGGACCGCCCGCACGACGCCCCGGGCGCCGAGCCCGCGGGCGGGAAGCCGTTCCTCGTCCCCGCGCGCGACGACGCCCCCGACGACGGGTCGGGGCTGCTCGAGGTCTCGCGCGAGACGGTGACGCTCGCGGACGTCGGCGGGCTGGAGCCGGTGAAGAAGCGCATCCGCGAGGCGTTCCTCGAGCCGATGCGCAACCAGGCCATCGCGAGGGCGTTCGGCAAGTCGCTGCGCGGCGGCCTCCTGCTCTACGGGCCGCCCGGGACGGGCAAGACGTTCATGGCGCGCGCCGTCGCGGGCGAGCTCGGCGCGCGGTTCCTCACCGTGACGCTCGCGGACGTCCTCGACCGGTACATGGGCGAGAGCGAGCAGAACCTGCACGACCTGTTCCAGAGGGCGCGCCGGCTCGCCCCGGCCGTCCTGTTCCTCGACGAGGTCGACGCGATCGGGGGCAGGCGCGCGCAGTACTCCGGCTCGTCGGGCATGCGGACGGTCGTCAACCAGCTCCTCCAGGAGATGGACGGCATCGGCTCCGACAACGACGGCCTGTTCGTCCTCGGCGCGACGAACCACCCGTGGGACGTCGACACGGCGCTCCTGCGCCCGGGACGGTTCGACCGCGTCGTGCTCGTGCTCCCGCCGGACGAGCCCGCGCGCGAGGCGATCCTGCGCCACCACCTCGCGGGGCGGCCGCTCGCGGGGATCGACCTGCGGGCGGTCGTCCGGCGCACCGACGGGTTCTCCGGCGCCGACCTCGAGCACCTCGCCGCCACGGCGGCCGAGAAGGCCATGATGGACTCCATCGCGACCGGGCAGGTCCGTCCGATCACGATGGCCGACCTGGAGTCGGCGCTCGCCGACGTGCGGCCGTCCACGACGGCGTGGCTCCAGTCCGCGCGCAACGTCGTGACGTTCGCGAACGACGACGGCCGCTACGACGACCTCGCCGCGTACCTGCGCGCGCGGCGCATGCTCTGAGCCGCCGAGGCCTCCGACGGTGACCACCACGACCGACCCGCGCGCCGTCGTCGCGCGCGCCGAGCTGCTCGTCCAGGCGGGCCGCGCGGAGCGCGCGCTCGACGAGGTCGACGCCGCGCTCGCCGCGGCGCCCGACGACCCGGGACTGCTCGTGGTCGCCGCCTGGGTGCGCCTGCACCTGCAGCGGTCCGCCGAGGCCCTGCCGCTCCTCGAGCAGGTCGTCGGCGCCCGGCCGGAGGCGGACGGCGCGTTCCACCTGCTCTCGGTCGCGCGCCAGAACACGGGCGACGTGCCCGGAGCGCGCGCGGCGGCGCGGCGCGCGCTCGAGCTCGACCCCGACGACGCGCGGTACCACCTGCAGCTCGCCGACGCCCACCTGTCGGGGCGCGTGCGCCGCGCGGACCGGGCGCTCGCGCGTGAGCGGGTCGCCGCGGCGCTCGCGCTCGCGCCGCAGCACCCGGACCGCCTCGCGCAGGCCGCCCGGCTCTGGTCCCGCCTCGGGGACGACGACCGGGCGCGCACCCTCGTGCGCCAGGGCCTCGCCGTCGCGCCCGAGCACGAGGACCTGCTCTACCTCGACGCGGCCCTCGCGCTCGACGCGAGCCGCAGCGCCCAGGGGTACCGCGGCGTCCTCGCCGCGAACCCCGAGCACGCCGAGGCGGGGTTCCTGCTGCACCTGGGCGTGTGGCAGCAGGTGCTGCGGCTCGTCGAGATGCCGGTGCTGCTCGTCGGGGCGGTCGCGCTCGTCGTCGCGTTCGCGATGAGCGACGCGCACGTGGGCGGCGTGCCGCTGTGGGGGATCGTGGTGCTGCTGTGGACGGCGGTCACGGCGCTGCGTGTCGTGCCGGTCCTGCTCCAGGTGCCGCGCGGCCTCCTGCGCCGCACGCTGCGTCGCACGCCGCTGCGCGGCGGGACGGTCGTGGCGGTCGCCGTCGGCTGGGCGGGCGTCCTCGCGGGGCTCGTCCTGCTCTACGTCGTGCGCGACGCCGTCGCCGTCCGGTGGTTCCTCGTCGGGCTGGGGGTGGTGCTCGCGCTGACGACCGTGACCTCGGCCGTGCTGCACGCGGCGATGTTCACGCAGGCGCGCGAGCTCGGCTTCCTGCCGTCCGGGCCGACGGGCGCGGCGCGGGTCGCGGCCCTGCGCGCGAGCCTGCGCGGCGCCGTCGTGCGCCGGGCGCTCGTCGTCGGCGTCGTCGCGGTCGTCGTGGCGAGCATCGGCCCGGGCGCGGTCGCGCGCGAGGACGCGCGCCCCGTCGCGGCGCTGGCCGCGGTGGCGTACGTGCTGCCGCTCGTCGTGGGGATGTGGGCGGCGTGGCGCGTCGCGGCCCGGCAGCGCGCGGCGTCCGACGAGCGTGCGCCCGTGAGCGCGGCCGCGGCGGTGCGCGCGGGGCTGGGTGCCGCCGTCCTCGCCGTGACCACGGTGCTGCTGCTGCTCGCCGAGGGGGCCGCGCTCGCCGCGCTGCCCGTCACCCCCGGCGAGCACGACGCCGACGGCCGCTACGTCCAGGCGCCGCGTACCCCGCGGGACCCCGGCTCGGGCGTCGAGGAGTGCACCGGCCGTCCCGCCGGACGCCTCGCGTGCATCCAGGAGAACAACCGCGTCCGCCAGGAGGAGCTCCGCGACAGGATGGACGGCCTGGACGTCCCCAGCATCGACGTCCCGACGTTCGACGTGCCGGAGCTGCCCGACCTGCCGGACGTCCGGGTGCCCGACGCCCCCGTCGAGCCGACCCCCTGACGCCCCGCACCCGGGGCCGCGCGGTCGCGGGGGCGTCCGCCTCGCGCCGTTCGGTCGTCAGGCCGTCCTCGCGGGCCCTGTCGAGCCCGGGCGCCCGCCCGTCCGTCGCGCGACGAACGCCTCGATCCCGTCGAGCACGATGTCGAGCCCGAACCCGACGTCGCTCTCCCGGTCGTCGGGCGCGGCCGGCGCCGGCTCCCAGGTCGTGAGCGCGCGCGTGAGCGCGGGGTACGTCTCGGGGTCGGCGAGCCGCGAGAGCACGAGCTCGTAGTCGGCGTACGGGTTCGCCGCGGCGAGCGCCCGCTCGTCGAGGTCGCGCTCGGGGGTGTCGCCGGGCAGCCCCTGGGCGCTGCGGACGGTCTCGGCCGCGGCTCGCCGCGTCTCGACCTGGACGCGGCCCTCGCCGAGCACGTGCTGCGCGAGGAGCCCGACGATCTGCAGCGTCTCGTCCATCGTGAGGCCGAGCGGCTCGAGCATCGCGAACGCGCGGTCGATCCAGCGCAGGCGGTGCGGTCCGACGGGCGCCGTCGTGAGCGGGAGGTCGAGGTACCAGGGGCGGGCGAGCACGCCCTCGATCTGGGCGCGCGTCCACGCCTCGAGCCCGGCGCGCCAGTCGCCCTCGGGGAGGGGCGGCAGGGTCAGGGACTCGGCCACCGCGTCGGCCATGAGGACGAGGAGCTCGTCCTTGCTCTCCACGTACCGGTACAGCGCCATCGAGGAGTACCCGAGCGACTCGGCGACGCGCGCCATCGAGACGGCGGCCAGGCCCTCGGCGTCGGCGAGGTCGACGGCGGCCCGGACGATCCGCTCGACGCTCAGCGCGGGCTTGGGGCCGCGTCGCGGGGGAGCGCTGCGTCCCCACAGGCGCGCGATCACGGGCGGCAGGTCCGCCGCCCGGTCCGGTCCGTCGGGGCCGCGCCGGTCGGCCGGGTCGCTCGTGCTCATCGCCCCATCCTCCCGCGGGCCTTGACCGCCCGCGAAACCGTGTCTACCGTACACAGAACAGCGGATCACATAAACAGTTTCTCCTCGACGCGGTACGCCACCGCCCGACCTCGGGAGCCCTCATGACCTCGGACGTGCTCGTCCACGCGCGCGGCCTGCGCAAGAGCTACGGCTCCCCCCGCCGGCCCGTGCGCGTGCTGGACGGCCTCGACCTCGCCCTGCACCGCGGCGAGGTCCTCGCCGTGCTCGGCCCCAACGGCGCGGGGAAGACGACGACCGTCCGCATCCTCGCGACGCTCCTGCGCCCGGACGCGGGCACCGCCACGGTCGCGGGCCACGACGTCGTGCGCGACGCCGCGCGCGTCCGCGGGCTCATCAGCCTCACCGGCCAGTACGCGGCGGTCGACGAGAAGCAGACCGGCCGCGAGAACCTCGCGATGATGGGTCGGCTCGCGCACCTGCCGCGCCGCGTCGTGCGGGCACGCGTCGACGACCTGCTCGACGCGTTCGACCTCGCCGGCGCCGCCGACCGCCGCGTCGGGGAGTACTCCGGCGGCATGCGCCGTCGGCTCGACCTCGCAGCGGGGCTCCTCACGCGCCCGAAGGTCATGTTCCTCGACGAGCCGACGACCGGCCTCGACCCGCGCAGCCGCCAGACCATGTGGGAGGTGGTCCGCGCCGTCGTCGCCGACGGCACGAGCCTGTTCCTCACCACGCAGTACCTCGAGGAGGCCGACCAGCTCGCCGACCGCGTCGCGCTCGTCGACGACGGCCGCGTCGTCGCCGAGGGCTCCCCGTCCGACCTCAAGCGCCGCGTCGGCGACGCACGCGTCGAGCTCACCTTCGCCACCTCCGAGGAGGCGGCGCGGGTCGGGAGCACGTGGCCGGGAACGGACGCGCACGCCACCGTCCCCGGACCCGGACCCGACGTCGCGACCTCGTCGACGCTCCGCGTCCCGACCGACGGCTCCGTCGGTCACGTGCGCGACGTCCTCGCCGCCGTCGCCGCGACGGGCGCGGAGCCGGAGCGCTGGGAGGTGCGCGAGCCGACGCTCGACGACGTGTTCCTCACGCTCACCGGCCACGCCACCCGCACCCGCGCCCCGCGCGACACCGGCTCGACCGCACCCGGCGCGGGCGCGCCGGCCGACCACGAGGAGACCGCAGCATGACCGCCCCGAGCCTCGCCGCGCCGTCGGGCACGATCCCGCGGCTCCCTGCCCCGACGCCCTGTCCCGGACGGCACGTGCTCGCCGACGCCGGCGCGATGGTCGCGCGGTCGCTGCGGCTGGTGCGGCGCGAGCCGGACGAGCTCGTCCTCGGCCTCGTGCTGCCCGTGATGCTCATGATCCTGTTCGTCTACGTGTTCGGCGGGGCGATGAGCGTCGGGACGGACTACGTCACGTACGCGACGCCGGGGATCGTGCTGCTGTGCGCGGGGTACGGCGCGTCCAACACGGCGATCGCGGTGGAGCAGGACATGTCCGGCGGCATCATGGACCGCTTCCGGTCGATGCCGATCGTGGCGTCGACGGTGCTCGTGGGGCACCTCGTCGCGAGCGTCGTGAAGAACCTCGTGACGACTGCCGTCGTGCTGGTCGTCGCGCTCCTCGTCGGGTTCCGGCCGGTCGCGACGCCGCTCGAGTGGGTGGCCGCGGTGGGCGTCGTGGCGGCGTACGTCGTGGCGATCACGAGCGTCGCGGCGTTCATCGGGGTCCTCGTGCGCTCGCCCGCGGCGGCGGGAGGGTTCGGCTTCTTCATGCTGTTCCTGCCGTACGTGTCGAGCGCGTTCGTGCCGCCGGGGACGATGCCGGCGTGGCTGCGGGGGTTCGCGGAGCACCAGCCGGTGACGTCCGTCATCGAGACGATCCGCGGCCTGCTCGTCGGGCTGGGGTCGGACGCCCGCCCCGTCACGGACCTGGGCACGACTGCGGTCCTCGCGCTCGCGTGGTGCGCCGGCCTGACCGTGGTGTTCCTCGGCGGCGCGGCCTGGGCGTTCGCGCGCCGCCGCCGCTGACCGCGGTCGTGCGCCGCCGCCGCTGACCGCGGCCGTGCGTCGCCGCTAGTTCAGGGCGGCTGGGCACGTTGTGCCATGGAACCTCTCGGTCTACCTCGACGACCTCGCCGGAGGCTTGCAGGGGCCGTGATGCGCGCGCGAGAGTGATGTGTTTCATGTTGACCCCGTGTGACATAGATGTCACGATCGGCAGTGTTCGTATCGTAACGATGAAGCCCGATACGAACGCCGAACCATCATCACCAACACCATCACATCTCTTGCTCGTCACCCCAGGAGGTGACTGTTATGGCACGTACCGGACGCTTCTGGGACCGTCACAACCAGCGCATGCAGGACCCAGAGTCCGCGCGGCGCTTCGCCACCGAGCTCGCGCGCATCCGCGCGATCGACGAGGTGGTGAACACTCTTGCTGAGCAGATCGAAACTCTCGGACTGACCAAGGCTGACGTCGCGCGCGCGATCGGCGCAGAGTCGTCGACCGTACGGCGGCTGCTGTCCGCCTCGACCCGCAACCCGACCGTTGGCACAGTGGGAGAGATGGCGGCCGCCGTTGGACTCAAGCTGGTGCTCGTACCCATGAGTGAGGAAGAGCGGCGCGAGACAACCGAGCCCATGCTTGCGGGCGCGCGCGCCCACCATGAAGTTGCCGTGGCCTGACTGCCGAGGCGCACGACTCTCCAAAGCCCCGTCCGATCGCTAGGCGATCGGGCGGGGCTGCGTCTTGCGGTACCGCTCCCCGAGAGAACGGATCTTCTTGTACTCCTTGTCGTCGATCACCGTGCCGCGGGCCTTGTCGCGGCCGTCGACGACGACCAGGAGCGGCTTCGCTCGACTTCTAGCCTTGGTGTCCAGAAGACAGAAGAGCCGGTAGTGGCGACGCTGGAAGTCCTTCCGAGCCTCGTACCACCCCCTCATGTCTCCGTGCATCGCCTCCCACATCCCACCGCCAGCGAACTTGTGGGGAGGCGATGTGGCTACGGCAATGAGGATCGCCGCGAAGTCGTCTTGCACCGAGTCGGGGCAGGAGTCGAGGAAGTCCTCTGCGGGCATGCTCTCGTCGTCGTGCACGTAGAAGACGATGTCGTAGGCGTCCTCGCTGGGGGGGGAGGTTCTGCCTCCGCCTGGCTCTTCTGGCTGCTCTTGCCCATAGAGGGGACGGCACTGGGTCTGGCCCACAGCCCCGCGCGCGCTCAGCGGCGTCAGCCCAGAGCCAGACCCAGCCCTCGCGCCCGTTCGGGTCGAGAAAGCGCACATGGACCGGCTCGCCCGGCCCATGCAAGAGCCTCGCCGGCGACGCGGGTCCGGTCTGCCGCTTGTTGAGCCACGCAAGTTCGGGAAGGGGTTCTTCGGGCCGCACGATCGGTAGGCCGCGGCGTGCAAGCACGGGCGCGGGCTCAGCGTAGTCGCGCAGCGCACGGTTTCGATGCCGGACGGCCAGCCGCCAGCCGGCGCTGTTCCCCGTCAAGGCGTCCGACGACTCGACCGACGCCGGACCGGAATCGCTGGCCCTGTCCGTCGAGGTGGCGCGCGAGAACCCCGACGTGACCGGCGCTAGCCTGGCCGACGAACTGACGCGTCGTGGCCGCCCGGTGAGCACCCGGTCCGGGCAGCGCTACCGAGCCCGAGCCCTCGATGCGCTGGCCGAGGTGCCCCAGTCCTTACGTCTTTACGTGTCTAGCGCTGACCTCGCTCAACCACGCCATCGTGGCCGCGAGGTCACCCATCACCTGTTGCCGGTTCGCGGTGTACGTCGTGCCGTGCGGCTGGTCTTGGCTGGTGGCTGTCGTGTGCGGCGGGAGCTGAAATGAGACGTAGCCGGCGGACGTCGACGAGTTCCCACCAACCGAGATCATTCGACGGACGTCGCTTCGACACCGCAGAGCTGCGTAACGCGCGCGGTGTTCACGACGAGGGCGTGATCCCGGCACAGCACGAGCAGGCGCCCGAGGTCGTGGTCGGCGTCGTCGAGGAACTGCAACGTGTCGGCGTAGCGGCCATCTGTGTCGTCGCCTCGGGTGCCGCGACAGCGGGACGCGGCGCGCGCCCGGTGCGCAGCCGTGCGGGCGACCCGGGGCGGTGCGACGGTGGCGGGGTGACGGGACTCGTGGAGGCGGTCGCGCGGCCCGCCGGGGCGGCGCTCGCGGCGGTGACCGGGACCGTGGCGCGCGTGCGCCGCGGGCGGCCGATGCACGCGCGGGGAGTGCTGCTGCGCGCGACGCTCGTGGTCGCGGAGGACGAGGCGGGCGCCGCCGTCGTGCCGCAGGGCCGGACCCCGGCGACGGTGCGCGTCTCGCTCGGAGCGGGTGCCCCGCGCGGCTGGCCGGACGTCGTCGGGGTCGCGGTGCGCTGGACCGACGACGGCGCGCTGCAGGACGTCCTCTTCTCCTCCTCCGGCCGCGGCCGTCTCACGCGTTGGGCGATGCTGCTGCGGCGCGAGCCGATGGGCGGGTGGTTCTCGACGCTCATGCCGCTGCGGTCGCCGCACGGGCCGCGCGTGCTCGCGCTGCGGCCGGACCGGGACGCGGCGCGCGCCCGGGGCGTCCCGGTGCTCGAGGTGCTGGAGGCGACGCCGCTCGGGCAGTGGCACCGGTTCGGCGCGCTCGAGCTGCACGGCCCGGAGCAGGCCGAGCACGACGGCGACGACCTCCGCGTGCGGTTCGACCCCACGCGGCGCGCCCCGCGCCGGCTCGGCACCTACGCGTGGGAGGACGCGCTGCGCGACCCCGCGTACGCCGCGGCGCGGCGCCACGGCCGACCCTGAGCGGGCGCGGCACCCGAGTGCGGTCGGCCCTGACCGGGCGCTGCACCGTGGGGCGCGCGCCGGGACGGGCGCCGGACCGCCAGGGCGGCGGCCTCGCCCGCCGGGGTCCACGCCGGAGGGCACGAAAGAGGGCGGCGGTCCCGGAGTCCTGTCCACCGGGACCGCCGCCCGCGGGGGCGGCGCCGTCGACGTGAGGCCGCCCCCGAGTCGTGGGCCGGGCGGCGAGCGCCGCCCGGCCGGGCGAGACGGTCGGTCAGACCGCCGCGAGCCGACGGCGCAGCCCGAGGCCCGCGACACCCGCGAGCACGGACCCGCCGACGAGCGCGGACATGCCGAGCGACAGCCGTCCGACCGGGCTGTTCTCGACGCTGTCCTTGAGCTCCGTCGTGCCGTCGGAGAGGGTGCCGGTGCCGGTGTGCAGCGTGGCCGCGCCCTCGGCGATCCGGGTGCTGCCGTCGTGCAGCTCGACGGCGCCGTCGGCGAGCGTCGAGGTGCCCGCGTGGAGCGTCGCGGAGCCCTCCGCGAGCGCCAGGTTGCCCGCCGCGAGGGTCGTCGCACCGGTCGAGAGCGTCGTGAGGCCGTTCTGCAGGCGCAGCGTGCCGTCCTCGAGGCGCGTGGTGCCGTCGAGCAGGTCGCCCGCGCCCGTCCGCAGCCGGACGGTCCCGGCGGACAGGTCCGCGGCGCCGGTGCGCAGGCGGTCGGTCCCGGCGGACAGGTCGGCGGCGCCGGTCGCGGCGCGGGTCGTCCCGGCGCGGAGGTCCGCCGCGCCGGCCGCGGCGCGGGTCGTCCCGGCCCGCAGGTCCGTCGCGCCCGTCGCGAGCTCGGCCGCCCCGGTGGCGAGCTCGATCGTCCTGGCGGCGAGCTGGGCGTTGCCGGCCGCGATCCGGGAGGCGCCGCCCGCGAGGGTCCAGGTGCCCTGCGCGAGGGTCGACGCCGCCGTCGCGGCGCTGGCGTTGCCCTCGGCGACGTTCGCCGCCCCGGCCGCGACGTCCGAGGAGCCTGCGAGCAGCTCGCTCGCGCCCCCGGCGAGCTGGGCGGACCCGGCGGCGAGCTCGCTGGTCCCGGCGGCGAGGAGCGCGCTGTTGGACGAGATCTCGCTCGCCCCGGCGAGCACCGACTCGGCCCCGCCCGCGAGGGCCTGGGTGCCCTGCGCGAGGTCCTGCGCGCCGGCGGACACCTGTGCCGCGCCGGTGGCCACCGCGGCGGCGCCCCCTGCGACCTGGGTCGCGCCGTCGTGCGCGGACGCCGCTCCGGCGGACACCTCGGCGGCACCGGCGCGCAGCGAGGCGAGGCCGGCGTCGAGCTGCCTCGCGCCGTCGGCGGCGCCCGTGAGCCCGTCGCGCAGCGACGCCGCGCCGGTCACGAGCCCGGCGGCCCCGGCGTCGACCTGGGCTGCGCCGTCGCGGACGGAGCCCGCGGCACCGGCGAGCGCCTCGAGCTTCCCCCGGAGCGCGGGGTCGTCGGTCGCGGCGGCGAGGCCGGCGAGCTGCGTCGCGAGGCCGGCCGCCCCGTCGTGGACCTGGCCGGCACCGTCGGCGACGCCGCGCACGCCGTCGGCGAGCGCGACCGACCCCTGGCGGGCCGACTCGACGCCGCCCCGGAGGGCGGTCGCGCCGGCCGCGAGGTCGTCGGCACCGGCGGCGACGCCCTGGGCCCCGGGGGCGAGTCGCGCCGTGCCGTCGCGCAGGGCGGCCGCGCCGTCGGCCACGGACCGGGCCCCGGCGGCCACCTCGGCGGCGCCGGGGGCGAGCGCAGCGGCGCCCGTGGCGGCCGCGCTCGCGCCGTCCCGCAGGGTGGCCGCGCCCGCGGAGAGCTGACCGGCGCCCGTGGCGAGCCGGCCGGCACCGTCCGCGGCGCTCGTCGCGCCCGTCTGCAGCGCGGACGACCCTGCAGCGAGCGTGCCGGCACCGGCGGAGACCCGGGCGGCCCCGTCCGCGAGGGCCGCCGCGCCGGAGGACAGGGCCGACGTGCCGTCGGCGAGCAGGTCCGCGCCCCGGGCCGCGGCGACGTTCCCCGCGTACAGCTCGGCCGAGCCGTCCTTGAGGGTGCCAGCGCCGGCGGCGATCTGGGACGCCCCGTCGGCGGCCCGGGCGTTGCCTGCGGCGAGGCGGGCGGCGCCGTCGTCGAGGTCCCGGGTGCCCGCGGCGAGGCGAGCGGCGCCGTCGTCGAGGTCCCGGGTGCCCGCGGCGAGGCGGGCCGCGCCGTCGTCGAGGTCGCGGCTGCCCGCGGCGAGGCGGGCGGCTCCGCTCGCGGCGTCGCCCGTGCCGGCGGCGAGCCGGGCCGCTCCCGCGTTGAGCTCGTCCGCGCCGGCGGCGAGCTCGGTCGCCCCGTCGAGCGCGGTGGCGCCGCCGGTCGCGAGCTGTGCCGCGCCGTCCGACGCCTTCTGCGCCCCGGCGACGAGGTCGCCCGCGCCCGCCTCCAGGTCGCCGGCGCCGTCGGCGAGGCGCTGCGCGCCGGCCTGCGCCTCGGCGGTGCCGTCGGCGAGGGTCGCGGCGCCGTCGGAGAGCTGCGTCGCGCCGTCGTCGAGGCGGGTCGCGCCGTCGGCGACCTTGCCGTTGTACACGAGCAGGAACGCGACGAGGCCGGCGACCGCGAGGGCGAGCACGGCGAGCGCGACGGACGTGAGGACCGTGTGCGTGCGGGAGGGTCGGGGTGAGGCGTGCTGCGTCATCTGTCGTCCTTCCTCACGCCCCGCGTCGTCGCGGGACGTTCGGCACGAGGGGAGATCGGGAGAAGAGGCGTTCACCTGCCCGGCGCTGCGCCGGGCCGCGCCCGCCATCGTTGGTGGGACGTGGAGTAGCAGGTAAATCTCCGTCGACGCTAGCAACCGTCGCGGCGTCCAGGACACCGAGTACTAGGTAATTCCGTCGTCACAATTCGGTCACGGGGCCGAAGTATCAAGTACTCCGCGCGCCGAGCCGTCGCCCGGGGCAATCGGCAGGCCGTGACGGTGCCACGAGCTCCGAGAGTTCACCCGCCCGTCACGCGACGGCCGGGAGGACGTCGACCCGCCGCCACCGCGCCGCACGACCCTCTGCTCGACCCTGTCGAAGGAGAGCCATGTCATCGATCCCCGAGCGGACCCGGGGGAGCGCGCCGGAGCGCCCCGCCCGCCGCACGCGTCCCGTCGCGCTCGTCGCCGGCGCGACGCTCGCCCTGGGCCTGCCCGTCGCCGCGGCCGTCCCGCCGCCCGCAGGAGCCGCGCCCACGGCGCCCGCGGCGACCGCGCCGGTCGTCCTGACCGCCCCGGCACCGGACGAGACGTTCCACCGTCTCGCGACGTACCCGGTGTTCCACAACCGCCCCGACGGCGAGGACCCCGCCGCCGAGACGGTCGCCGAGATCTCCGCGGTGAGCGAAGACGGGCGGACCGTCGTCCACACCGACGCCCTCGCACGCCGCATCGGCTTCCTCGACATCACCGACCCGAGCGCGCCGCGCGGCCTCGGCACGCTGAGCCTCGCCGAGCTCGGGTCCGACCACGACGAGCCGACGTCGGTCGCGGTCGTCGGCAGCCACGTGCTCGTCGTCGTGGACACGTCGGTGAGCCCCACCGCGCCGAGCGGTCGCCTCGACGTCGTCGACCTCGCGACGCGCGAGCGCGTGCGGTCGCTCGACCTCGGCGGCCAGCCCGACTCGATCGCCGTCACGCCCGACGGCGCGCACGCCGTCGTCGCGATCGAGAACCAGCGCGACGAGGACGCGACGCCCGCGGGTGGCGACGAGGGCGACCTCCCCCAGCTCCCGGGCGGGTTCCTGCAGGTCCTCGACCTGCCGGGCGACGACCCGACCGCCTGGTCGACCCGTGCCGTCCCGTTCCTCGACGACGCCGGCTCGCCGCTCCCGGTCGTCGAGGCCGCCGGTCTCGACACCCCGCAGGACCCGGAGCCCGAGTACGTCGCGATCAACCCCGCGGGCACGAAGGTCGCGGTGACGCTCCAGGAGAACAACGGCGTCGCCGTCGTCGACATCGCGTCGGGCGAGGTCGAGACCGTCTTCTCCGCGGGCTCGGTCGCCGTCTCCGGGATCGACGTGGCGAAGGACGGCGTGATCGACCAGTCCGGCTCCATCCCCGCGACGCCGCGCGAGCCGGACGCGATCGCCTGGCTCGACGACGCGCACGTCGCGACCGCGAACGAGGGCGACTGGAAGGGCGGCACGCGCGGCTGGTCGGTGTTCGACGCCGCGTCGGGCGAGGTCGTGTGGGACGCGGGTGCCGAGCTCGAGCGCCTCGCCGTGCGGGTGGGCCTGCACACGGAGGACCGCGCCGCCAAGAAGGGTGTCGAGCCCGAGGGCCTGGCCGTCGCGATGCTCGGCGGCACGCGGTACGCGTTCGTCGGCTCGGAGCGCTCGAACCTCGTGGCCGTCTACGACGTGACCGACGTGACCGCCCCGCGGTTCGTCCAGGTGCTCGCGACGACCAACGGCCCGGAGGGTCTGCTCGTCGTGCCGGAGCGCGACCTGCTCGTCGTCTCCAGCGAGGAGGACGACGCCGCGGCGGGCGTGCGCTCCGCCGTCACCGTGTTCGGGCGCGGCGAGCGGTGGGCCGACGGCGCGGGGTCGCCCCGGTTCCCGAGCGTCGTCTCCGCGGACGCGACCGAGGGCCCCCGGGCCGGCGCCCCGATCGGGTGGGGCGCGCTCGGCGCGCTGAGCGCCGACCCGGCGGATCCCCAGCGCCTGTGGACGGCGACCGACGCGGCGTACGCCACGACGCAGCTCCTGTCGCTCGACGTGAGCGACTACGGCGCGGGCTCCCCGGCCGTCATCGACAGGTCCGTCACCCTCACGCGCGACGGCGACCCCGTCGGCCTCGACGTCGAGGGCGTCGCCGCGCGACCGGAGGGCGGCTTCTGGCTCGGCGTCGAGGGCGCGAAGGGCGCGGACAACGCGGTCGTGCGCGTCGACGCCGCGGGCGCCGTCGTCGAGTCCGTCGCCCTGCCCGACGACGTCGCCGCAGGCCTCGGCAAGCAGGGCGTCGAGGGCGTCGCGGTCGCTCCGGCGGGCCCGACCGCCGACGAGGGCGCGGGCGAGCAGGTGTGGGTCGCGCTCCAGCGCGGCCTGACCACGGACGATGGCGGCACGGCGGGCACCGCGCGGCTCGGCCGCTACGACGTCGCCACGCGCACGTGGGACTGGTTCGCCTACCCGCTCGAGCGCACCACGACCGACGGTGACTGGATGGGCCTCAGCGAGGTGACCGTCGTCGACCACGACACGCTCGCCGTCGTCGAGCGCGACAAGCTCAACGGCCCCGCCGCCGCGGTGAAGCGCGTCTACGCCGTCGACGTGCCCGACGTCGCCGTCGGGGCCGCGTCCGCGACCCCGGTCGCGGTCACCAAGACGCTCGCGCACGACGTCCTGCCCGACCTGCGGGCGACGCACGGCTGGACGCAGGAGAAGCTCGAGGGCCTGACGGTGGGCGGCGACGGCACCGTGTGGGCGATCACCGACAACGACGGCCTCGACGACGCCACGGGCGAGACCGTGCTCCTGAGCCTCGGGGCGGTGTCCGACGTGTTCGACGGCCACCTCGACGGCGACAGCCCGGGCGGCCCCGGCGAGCCCGGCGAGACCCCCGGCGCGGGTGAGCAGCCGCCCTCGACCCCGCGGCACACGGTCGGCGCCGACGACCTCACCGACGCGAACCACGGCGGCGTCACGCTCACCCCGGCACGCGTCCGCGCGGGCGAGCGGGTCACCGCGACGGCCGAGGGCTTCGCCCCCGGCGAGTGGGTGACGGCGACGCTGTTCTCGACCCCGGCCGACCTCGGCACGCACCGCGCCGACGCGTCCGGCGTGCTCACCGCGACCGTGACCGTCCCCGCCGACGTCGCGGTGGGCGAGCACCGGTTCGCGCTCGTCGGCCAGGTGGACGGCCGCGTGCTGTGGACCGAGCTCGAGGTCCTCGCCCCGGACGGCGCGGTGCCCGGGTCCGACGGCGCGGCGCCCGGTCGACCGGGCGGACTCGCCACGACCGGCGCGCACGTCGGCGCGTTCGTCGGCCTCGCGGTCGTGCTCGTCGCCGGCGGCGTGACGATCGTCGTCGCGCGGCGGCGGATGCGCGCGCCGAGGTAGGTCCGCGGTCCTCGGCCTCGCGGGGCGCGCCGGCGGGGGCGGTCGCCCGGGCGGGTCAGTCGCGGTCGTTCGGCATGAGGGCCCACAGGACGAGGTAGGCGATGACCTGGGGGCCGGGGAGCAGGATCGAGACCGCGGCGACGACGCGCACGACGGTCGGGTCCCAGCCGAAGCGGCGGGCGATCCCGGCGCACACGCCGGCGATCATCCGGCCGTGACGGGGCCGGGACAGGGTCGGCCGGAAGGAGGCTGCGGAGGCGTCTGAGGTGCTCATATCTCGACGGTAGGAGCGGGTACGTCGCAGCGGTATCGGGTGGTCCCCCGAACCGACCCTGATCCTGCGGCCCACCACCCTGAGCCGCCGGGTCCCCGCCTCAGCGGGCGAGCGCGGCCTCGAACGCGGCGAGCGCGCGCGGGGACGCGAGGGCGAACGTCACGGACGTCGGACCGGTCGCCGTCGAGGTGCGGACCGCCTCGACGGCGACGCGTGCGACGTCGTCCACGTCCCAGCCGTAGACGCCCGCGCTGATCGCCGGGAAGGCGACGGTCAGCGCGCCGAGGCCGGCGGCGACGTCGAGCGAGCGCGTGAAGCAGGACGCGAGGAGCGCGGGGTCGGTCTGGCCGCGGTGGCGGTTCGGGCCGACGGTGTGGACCACCCAGCGGGCCGGGAGGTCGTACGCGCCGGTCGCGACGGCGTCGCCCACGGGCAGGCCGTCGGGGAGGGTCGTGCGCCGGAGCTCGCGGCACTCCTCCAGCAGCCGCGGCCCGGCCGCGGCGTGGATCGCCCCGTCCACGCCCCCGCCCCCGAGGAGGGCGGAGTTCGCGGCGTTGACGATCGCGTCGACGCGGAGCGTCGTGATGTCGGCGAGGCGTGCGTCGAGGTCCATGCCCCCATCGTCGCGCGAGCACGGGGTTGCTCGCCGCCGAGAACGGGCTTGCTGACGTTCTGACGCCGAGAACGACAGCAACCTCGTTCTCGGCGGAGGAGGGGTCAGTCGCGCGAGACGACGATGCTCGCGCTGTGGCCGCCGAACCCGAACGCGTTGACGAGCGCGTGCCGAGCCGCGGTCGGCTGCGCGGCGCCCCGGACGACGTCGAGGTCGACGGCCGGGTCGAGGGAGTCGAGGTTGAGCGTCGGCGGGACGCGGCCGTCGCGCACGGCGAGCAGCGCGACGAGCACGCCGAGCGACCCGGACGCGCCGAGCAGGTGGCCCGTCGCGCCCTTGGTGCTCGTCACGGGGGGCGGGATGGCGAGCGCGGCCCGCAGCGCGTCCGCCTCGTTGACGTCGCCCACGGGCGTCGACGTCGCGTGCGCGTGGACGAGCCCCACGTCGGCGGGGGACAGTCCCGCCGAGCGCAGCGCGAGCCCGATGGTGCGGGCCTGGTTCTCCGGGTCGCCGCCGACGATGTCGAACGCGTCCGACGTCAGCGCGGCGCCGGAGACGACGCCGTGCACGACCGCGCCGCGCGCCCGGGCGTGCTCCTCGCTCTCGAGCACGAGGAGCGCCGAGCCCTCGCCCATGACGAACCCGTCGCGGTGCACGTCGAACGGGCGCGACGCACGCTCGGGCTGGTCGTTGCGCGTCGACATCGCGCGGGCTGCGGCGAACGCGGCCAGGGAGAACGCGCGGACGCCCGCCTCGACGCCGCCGCACACCACCACGTCCGCCGTGCCGGCCAGGATCATCTCGCGGCCCATCGCGATCGCCTCCGAGCCCGCGGCGCACGCGCTGATCGGGGCGCGCGCGCCCGCCTTCGCGCCGAGGTCGATCGACAGCCACGCGGCCGGGCCGTTGGCCATGAGCATCGTGACCGTGTGCGGGGAGACGCGCCGCGGTCCCTGCTCGTCGAGCACGCGCGACTGGTCGAGCGTCGTCGCGATGCCGCCGTTCGCCGAGCCCACCACGACGGCGAGACGCGTCGGGTCGACGTCGGGCGAGCCCGCCGAGGCCCACGCCTCGCGGCCCGCGACGAGCGCGAGCTGCTCCGCACGGTCCGTGCGGCGCACCTCGCGCACGGCGAGCCCCTCGGAGAAGGCGTCGTCGACCCGTGCCGCGATGCGGACGGGCAGGTCGGCCGCCCAGTCGTCCTTGATCGTCCGTACCCCGGACTCGCCGCGCAGCAGCGCGTCCCACGTGTCCGGGGCGGTGAGTCCGACAGGGGTCACCGCCCCGTAGCCGGTGACGACGGCTCGCGTCATGGTGTCCCCCTACCTCGGGCGCCGTCTCGTCGGACGACGGATGTGGTTGATGGGTCCCATTTCAAGACATCCGTACGAGGTTTGTCTTGTCCGACAGTGTGACAGTGCGCACGCTGTCACACCCTGACAGTGAAGGGTGAGTCCGGTCGTCCGACGACTGCTCCGCCCAGGACCGCGTACGGTCGCCGCACGGACCGACACGAGGGGGAGACGGATGGGACGGGCTGAGCGGACCTGGGGTGCGCTGACGGTCGCGGCGCTGACGCTCGCCGGGTGCGCGCCGGGCCCCGCGGTCCCCGCGACCGCGGACCCGTCGACCGCAGGCCCGTCGACCGCAGGCCCGTCGAGCACCGGCCCGTCAGCGGGCGCGACGCCGCGCCTCCCGCCCACCGAGGGCGTGCTCGACTACCAGCTCGGCGGCGCGTACGACGAGGTCGACGCCGGCTCCGGGCCCGTGACGCCCGACGTCGTCGTCCGGGACGCGACCGCCGAGCCCCTGCCCGGTGCGTACTCGGTCTGCTACGTCAACGGGTTCCAGACCCAGCCGGGCGACGCCGACCGGTGGCGCGGCCACGAGGACCTGCTGCTGCACGACGCCGACGGGACGCCCGTCGTCGACCCCGACTGGCCTGACGAGCACGTGCTCGACCCGTCCACCGCAGAGCAGCGCGAGGGCATCCTCGCGATCCTCGGTCCCGTCGTGAGCGGTTGCGCCGACGACGGGTTCGACGCCGTCGAGATCGACAACCTCGACACGTGGACCCGGTTCGACGCGATCGACGAGGACGGCGCGCACGCGCTCGCGCGCGCGTTCGTCGACCTCGCGCACGACGCCGGGCTCGCCGTCGCGCAGAAGAACGCCGCGGAGGTCGCGCCCCTCGCCGCGCGCGACCTCGGGTTCGACCTCGCCGTCACCGAGGAGTGCGCCGTGTTCGACGAGTGCGCCGCGTACACCGCGGTCTACGGCGACCACGTGCTCCAGGTCGAGTACCCCGACGCGCTCGACGACGCGGGCCTGACCTTCGACGACGTCTGCGCCCGCGACGACCGCGCCCCGCTCACCGTCCTGCGCGACCGCGACCTCGTCGCCCCCGACGAGCCGGGCTATCTCTACGAGACCTGCTGACGGCGACGCCGCGCCGGGCCGGCCTCGACGGGCGCGCGCGACCGGACGCCCGTGCCACCAGCCGTCCGGGCGTGCGTCACCAGCCGTCGGGCGTGAGCAGCTTGCGGATGCGCTTCTCGCTCACCGGGCCGTCGGTGCCGAGCTGCTGCGCGAACAACGACACGCGCAGCTCCTCGATCAGCCACCGGACCTCGGCCAGGTCGGCCGCGCGGAGGGGGTCGGCCGGGCCCTGGGCATAGGCGGCGCGGGCGCGCTGGTACGCCTCCTCGACGTCGTGCACGCGCCACGCGAGCTCGGCGTCGCGGTTCGGGTTCGTCTGCGCCTTCTCCAGCCGGTACGACGCCGCCCGCAGGTAGCGCGTGAGGTGCGGCAGGCGTCGGGGCGGGGTCTGGGAGACGAAGCCGTCGTGGACGAGGCCCGCGGCCTGGTCGCGCAGGTCGGTGAGCGTGTTGAGCAGCGCGAGGCTGTTCGACGCGCGGATCTCCGCGTCGAGGTTCCGCGACGCCGTGAGCGCCGCGACCACGTGCCCGACGACCTGGTGCACCTGGTCCTCCAGGTGCGACCGGACGAACGCCCGTGCCCCCGCGTACCCCTCGGCGTCGCGGATCGCCGCCGCGTCGGGCTGCTTCCCGTACGGTCCGCTCCCACCGCTCGTCAGCGCGATCACCGCGGCGAGCTGGAGGTCCGCGACCAGCGCGTCCGTGTTCCGGTACGGGCTCGCCGCGAGCGTCAGCGACTGCGTCCCGTTCCACCGGCTCGTGATCCGCCCCGTCTGGAGCGCCGTCTCCGACAGCAGCAGACGCCGCACGCCCCTGGCGTGCTCGCGCGCCTGCGCGGTCGCGTCGGCCAGCACGCGCAGCGCGACGCTCGGCCTCCCCTTCGCGTCCTGCTCCTCGACGACCGCCGGGAACCCCCGCACCACGACCCCACCTCCGAGGTCGGTCGACACCGTCGCCGGGATCGCGCCCCCGGGCACGTCGGGCCACGTCGTCAGGCCGGTCTGCTCGGTCACCAGGGCGCCCGTGGTCGGGTCCGCGGGCGGTGCGCCGTCGGTGCTCGGGCTGGCCGCGCCGTCGCCTCGCGCCGTCGACCGTCCGCGGCCGCGCGCGGCCTCGACGCCCTTCGCCTCCGACGACGCACCGCCCGCTCGTCCTGCACCGCCCCCTGTTGAGCCGGACGCCGCGGGTGACCCTGCGCCGTCGGACGCCGTGCCCTGGCCGCGACGTGTCGGCGAGCCGGACGCCGAGGGGGAGGGGCGGCCGTCGGAGGCGAAGGACGTGGCGGGGCCGGCGGATGGAGTCCGACCACCGGCGGCCGCCCCTTCCCCGGACCGAGACTCCGCCTCACGCAGCGCGGCGCCGACCGCGCCCTTCACGGCGGCGCGGACCGCGGCCTGGTTCTGGGCGGCGAGGCGGCGCTGGAGGGCGAGGAGGTCCTTGGACTCGTCGAGCACGACGGCGCCGCCGCGGCCGCGGGGGTCCTCGACGCGGAAGGTCATGCGCAGGTGCGCGGGCAGGCGGGCCTCCTGCTCGGGGCCCCACGCGTCGTCGGGGATGACGACGTCGCGCAGCGCCCGGACGGCGCGCGTGAACGCGACGTGGAACGGCTCGGCCATGTCGCCCGCGCGGGCCATGTCCTCCCAGGCGGGCGTGTGCTCGCGGAGCCAGGCGACGACGTCGCGCGCGACGTCGGGGGCGGGCACGAGCTGGACGCGGACCGGCTTGGGCAGGGAGCGGATCGTCGCGGTCGCGAGCTCGTCGAGCAGGCCGGGCACCATCCAGTCGAACCCGTCGGGGACGACGCGGTTGAGCACGGAGATCGGCACGTGCACGGTGACGCCGTCCGCCTCGGTCCCGGGCTGGAACTGGTAGGTGAGCGGGAGCGTGAGCTCGCCCTGCGGCCAGGTCTCGGGGAACTGCGACGTGTCGATCTGCTCGGCGTCGGGCACGAGCTGCTCGAGCGTGAACGTGAGCAGGTCGGGGTCGCGGCGCCGCGCCGTCTTCCACCAGCGGTCGAAGTGCGCGGCGGACACGACGTCGTCGGGCACGCGCTCGTCGTAGAAGTCGAACAGCACGTCGTCGTCGACGACGAGCCCGCGCTGGCGCGAGCGCGCCTCGAGCTCCTCCGCCTCCTCGAGGAGGCGGCGGTTCTCGTGGAAGAACCGGTGGTGCGTGGTCCACTCGCCCTGCACGAGCGCGTGCCGCACGAACATCTCGCGCGCGGCCTCGGGGTCGACCTTCGCGTACAGCACCTTGCGGTCGGCGACGATCGGCACGCCGTACAGCAGCACCTTCTCCGTCGCGATCGCCGCACCGCGCTTGGTCGACCAGTGCGGCTCGGAGTACGTGCGCCGCGCGAGGTCGCCCGCGAGGTCCTCCGCCCACTCGGGCTGGATGCGCGCGACGTCGCGCGCCCACAGCCGCGACGTCTCGACGAGCTCGCCCGCCATGATCCACGCCGGCGGCTTCTTGCTGAGCGGCGAGCCGGGGAAGATCGCGAACCGCGCGCCGCGCGCACCGGTGTACTCGTTGCGGGCCTGCTTCTGCGCGCGCCGCAGCGCCTTGGCGCGGGCCTCGCCCTTGAGGTGCGCGACCGACGACGCCTTGACCTCGCCCGTGTCCTGCATCCCGATCTGCGACAGCAGGCCGGACAGGAGCGCCTTGTGGATCGTGTCGCCGTCCCAGGCGCGCTTGTAGGCCTGGCTGTCTGGGGCGGTGGTCGGGTCCGCGGCGGCTGCGCCCGAGGTGCCCGGGCTACCGTCCGCGCCGCGCGTGCGCGGCTTGTACGACATGTCGATGCCGAGGGGCTTGGACATCTCGCGGAGCTGGGCGACGACGTCCTGCCACTCGCGGATGCGCAGGAAGTTGAGGTACTCGGCCTTGCACAGGCGGCGGAACGCCGACGATGAGAGCTCGTGCTGCTGCTCGCGGACGTACTCCCAGACGTTGAGGTAGGTGAGGAAGTCGGAGTGCGGGTCGGTGAAGCGCGCGTGCGCCTGGTCGGCCTGGGCGCGGACCTCGGCGGGGCGCTCGCGCGGGTCCTGGATCGACATGACGGCGGCGATGATCGCGACCTCGCGCGCGACGCCGAGCCTCGAGCCCTCCCAGATCATGCGGGCGAGGCGCGGGTCCATGGGGAGCTGCGCGAGGACGCGCCCGACCTCGGTGAGGCGCGTGACGCCGTCGGACGTGGCGAGGGCGCCGAGCTCGGTGAGGAGCTGGACGCCGTCGCGCACGGCGCGCGTGTCCGGGGGCTCGACGAACGGGAAGCGCGCGACCTCGTCGGGCGTCTCGACGACGCCGACCGAGATCATCTGGAGCAGCACCGACGCGAGCGACGTGCGCAGGATCTCGGGCTCGGTGAACTCGGGCCGGGAGAGGAAGTCGTCCTCGGAGTAGAGCCGGATCGCGATGCCGTCGGCGACGCGGCCGGAGCGGCCGGAGCGCTGGTTCGCGCTCGCCTGCGAGACGGGTTCGATGGGCAGGCGCTGGACCTTCGTCGCCTTGGAGTAGCGCGAGATGCGGGCCGTGCCGGGGTCGACGACGTAGTGGATGCCCGGCACGGTGAGCGACGTCTCGGCGACGTTCGTCGCGAGCACGATGCGCCGCGAGGAGTGCGCCTGGAAGACGCGGTGCTGCTCGGCCGACGACAGCCGCGCGTACAGCGGCAGGATCTCGACGCGCTGCGGGTGCTTCGGGTCGGTGACGCGGTCCTTGAGGTGGCCCGTGAGCGCGTCGGCGGCGTCGTGGATCTCGCGCTCGCCCGAGAGGAACACGAGGATGTCGCCCGGTCCCTCGCGCATGAGCTCGTCGCACGCGTCGACGATGCCGGTCACGAGGTCCTTCTCCTCGGCGCCTGCGCGCCCCTTCGCCTTCCCGGACCCGGGATCGACGTCCGGGGACAGCGGCCGGTACCGGATCTCGACCGGGTAGGTGCGGCCGGACACCTCGACGACGGGCGCGGCGTCGGGCAGCGCGTCGACCACGTAGTCCGGTGCGCCGCCGAGCTGGGCGAGGTGCGCGGGGGAGAAGTGGCGCGCGAAGCGCTCGGAGTCGATCGTCGCCGACGTGATGATCAGCTTGAGGTCGGGGCGGCGCGGCAGGAGCCGCGCGAGGTAGCCGAGAAGGAAGTCGATGTTGAGGGACCGCTCGTGCGCCTCGTCGACGATGATCGTGTCGTACGCGAGCAGCTCCGGGTCGCGCTGGATCTGCGCGAGCAGGATGCCGTCCGTCATGACCTTGACGAGCGTGTCCTCGCTGGAGGTGTCGGTGAACCGCACCTGGTACCCGACGACGCCGCCCAGCTCCGTGCCGAGCTCCTCCGCGATGCGCTCGGCGACCGTGCGCGCGGCGATCCGGCGGGGCTGCGTGTGCCCGACCTGTCCCTTGCGGCCACGGCCGAGCTCGAGCGCGATCTTGGGGAGCTGCGTCGTCTTCCCGGAGCCCGTCTCGCCCGCGACGATGACGACCTGGTGGTCGCGGATCGCGGCGGCGATGTCCGCGCGTCGGGCGCTGACGGGCAGCTGCTCGGGGTACGTGATGGGCGGGACCGTCACGGTCTCGCGCGCCTGCGCGGCCCGCTCGAGCTGCGCACGGCTCACCTGCCGCAGGCCCGACGACGCCCGCTCGCCCCGCCCGCGCCGCGGCGCCGACGCGCCCCCCGCCGAGGTGCCCGACGCCGTCCGGTCGCCCCGTCCGCGGCCGCGGCGGTTCCCGCGGCGCCGGCCCTCGCGCGGGGTGCCCTCGGGCGCGCCGTCCCGCTGGGGAGGGCGCGCGTCAGGCTGGTTCGCTGCGGGCTCGGTACTCACGACGGTCCATTCTCTCAACCCGCCGCAACTTCATTGGTCTCGAGGGCGACGCTGAGCCTGGTGGCCGATGCAGGCATCTTGCCAGCGTGGATGGCGGAGGTGGTCGCGACCGCGACGTTGACGATCCGAGGGCTCGACGACGACGTGCGCGAACGGCTTCGAGCGCGGGCCGCAGAGCACGTGACGGCCGTCGACCCCTGGGTCGACCCCGCACGATGAGCCCCGGCGGGGCGCGGTTCAGCGCGTCCCGTTCCAGACGGCGTCTGGCGCGCATCCCTCGGGGACGTGCAGGCCGTCCGGCGGCTCCCAGACGGCGGGGACCGAGCCCACGAGCTCGCCGCCGCCGACACCGATCGCGTCGCCGTCGGCGAACGCGCCCGCCCCGGTGACGAGCGTCGTGCCGTCCCAGGCCACGCGGTCGACGCTGAAGACCGGGAGCCACCGGACCCCGTCCGCGTCGGTCACGTAGACGCACCCGTCCTCGACCGTGAGCGTGCCCTCGAGCAGGGCGTCGTTTCCGGCGCCCTCGCTCCGGCCCCACGTCGCGACCTCGTCGACCTCGACGTCACCCGTCCAGAGCGCGGCGCACCCCGTCGTCGCGAGCCACGCCCCCACGGCGACGACCGCCCCGGCGACGGTGCGCCGTCGTGAACGGCGCCGGTCACGGCCCTGCCTCCCCATGGCACCGAGCGTACGGACCCGAGGCTCGCCGGCCTCGCGACGACGGCGATCGTGACCGACCTGAGACGCGCCGTCGCGCGTGCGCTGGTCGTCCGCGACACCGGGGTCAGGTGTCGTGTCGTCAGGCGAGCACGCGGCGCATGACGACGCGCGGCACGCCGCCGCTGACGCCCGTCGTCGGGGCGGCGCGGACGAACCCGGCGCGCTCGAACAGCGCAACGGTGCCGACGTAGCCGGAGATCACGTCCACGCGCCCACCGCCCGCGTCGGCGGGGTAGCCCTCGACCGCGGGTGCGCCGTGCGCGGCGGCATGCTCGACGGCGCCGGCGAGCAGGTCGTGCATCAGCCCGCGGCGGCGGTACCCGGCCCGGACGACGAAGCACACCGCGCTCCACGCGTCGAGGTCGTCGACGAACGGGATCGTCCGGGCGTTCATGAGCCGTCGGTACGTGCTGCGCGGCGCGACGGAGCACCAGCCCGCGACCTCGCCGTCCACGTACGCGAGCACGCCAGGCCCGGGGTCGGTCTCGCACAGGCCGGCCATGAACGCCGGGCGGTCCTCCACGGCGACGCGGCTGTCCCGGTACGACGTGCACCAGCACGCACGCACGCCGGCCCGCCGCGGCCCGACCACGGTCGCGAAGTCGTCGAAGCGCCCGACGGCGGAGCGCACCTCCACGTCCACGCCCCCACGCTAGGCGCGCCCACCCACGCGGGCGAGCACCGCCGTCGGGCACCGCCTCCGGTCCCGGCACCGGGACCCCGCCGAGAACGACCTTCCGCGCGGTCGAGCACGGGGTCGCTGCCGGAAAGGCGGCGATGACGACAGCAACCCCGTGTTCGGCGGGAGAGGAGCCCAGCCTCAGCCCGGGACGGCCCGCGCGTAGCGCTCGGACAGCAACCGCACGTGGTCCACGAGGCCGGGCGGGTCGGTGACGTGGAAGTCGAGGCCGAGCATGCCGACCCACACCGCCACGACCTCGACGCTGTCGCCGCCGGTGACGAGCACGCAGCGGCCGTCCGGCAGCGGCTCGACGGTGCCGACCGTCGGGTTGATGCGCCGCAGCACCTCCTCGGCGGGGGCGTCGACCACGACGCGCGCGTGCACGGCCCAGCCGGTGCGCGCGACCTCGCGCACGACGAGCTCCGTCATGTCGCCCGGGAACTCGACGGGCGTGAACCGCCGCCCGCCCGGCACGCGCAGCACGAGCCAGTCGACGCGGTACGGCGCCCAGCGGCCGGTCGCGGGCTCGCGCGCGACGAGGAACCAGCGCCGCTGCCACGCGACGAGGCGGTACGGCTCGAGCTCGACGGGCTCGTCGCGGTAGTACGCGCGCAGGCCCTGGTGGTCGCGCACGGCGTCGGCCAGGGCGGTGAGCGTGTCCGGGTCGACGACCGGGTCCTCGACGTTCGAGTCGGTGTTCGCCGGGCCCGCGGCGCTCGCGGACCGCAGCGCGGCGACGCGGCGCCGCAGCCGGTCGGGCATGACCTGCTCGAGCTTGGCGAGCGCCGACGCCCCGGACTCCTCGAAGCCGGCGTTGCCGGTCGCGGCCCGCAGCCCGACGGCGACGGCCACGGCCTCGGCGTCGTCGAGCAGGAGCGGGGGGAGGCGCGCGCCGGCTCCCAGCCGGTACCGGCCGCCCGGCCCCCGCACCGCGTCGACGGGGTAGCCCAGCTCGCGCAGCCGGGCGACGTCGTTGCGCACGGTGCGGTCGCTCACGCCGAGCCGTGCGGCGAGCTCGGCGCCGGGCCAGTCGGGGCGCGACTGCAGCAGGCCGAGCAGGGCGAGCATGCGGGCCGACGTCGAGGCCACGGGCACCTCCGGAGAAGAGGTCGGAAAGGTCGTCGAACCCGCTCAGAATAAAGGAAGGAACCGTGCCGGAACCCTCCGTAGTGTCGTTCACGAGAGCAGGGCAGGACGCCCCGCACGACGAAGGAGGAACCATGAGCACGACGACCCTCGAGCACCGTCCGTTCTCCGTCGACGTCCCCCAGGCCGACCTCGACGACCTGCGCGAGCGGCTCGAGCGGACCCGCTTCGCGCCCGCCGCCCCCGGCGACTCCTGGGAGTACGGCACCCCCGAGTCGTACCTGCGCGACATGGTCCGGCGCTGGACGACGTTCGACTGGCGTGCCGTCGAGGACCGCGTCAACGCCTACCCGGGGTTCCGCACCGAGATCGACGGCCAGCCGATCCACTACCTGCACGTGCGGTCGCAGCACGAGGACGCGACGCCGCTGCTGCTCGCCCACACCTACCCGGGCTCGATCCTCGACTTCCTCGACATGATCGACCCGCTCGTCGACCCCGTCGCGCACGGCGGCCGCCCCGAGGACGCGTTCCACCTCGTCATCCCGTCGATGCCGGGCTTCGGGTTCTCGACGCCCGTCGTCGGTGACACGGACTGGACCATGGCGCGTGTCGCCCGGGCGTACGACACCCTCATGCGCGACCTCGGCTACGACTCGTACGGCATCCACGGCAGCGACGGCGGTGCGATGGTCGGCCGCGAGCTCGCGATCCTCGACCCCGAGGGCTTCCTCGGCGCCCACGTGCTCCAGCTCTTCTCGTTCCCCTCGGGCGCGGAGGGGGAGATGGACGGCTTCGGGGAGAAGGAGTACGCGGCGCTCGGCCACATGCAGTGGTTCCAGTCCGTCGGCGCGTACAACACGATGAACGCGTCGCGGCCGCAGACTGTGGCCGCGGGCCTCGCCGACTCGCCCGTCGCCGTCCTCGCGTACCACGAGCTCTTCGAGAGCTTCGGCAACGGGACGAGCCTCGTGAGCGCCGACCAGGTGCTCGCGCAGGCGACGCTCTACTGGCTCACCAACTCCTACGCGACGGCGGCGCGCTACCACTACGCCGAGCAGCGGTCGGGCGCGGAGCCGGTCGTGAGCCAGGGCCGGATCGGCGTGGCCGTCTTCAAGGACGACTTCCAGACGCTGCGTGCCTTCGCCGAGCGGGACAACGCCCGGATCGAGCACTGGTCCGAGTTCCCGCGCGGCGGCCACTACGCGGCGCTCGAGGTCCCCAAGGACGTCGTCGCCGACCTGCGGGCGTTCTTCGCCTGACGAGCACGGCATCGCGCGCTCTCGACCACGGGGTTGCTGTCGTCATCCGCCGGATGACGACAGCAACCCCGTTCTCGGCGCGGGCGGGCGGGTCGTGGTGCAATCTCCACGTGCCCGATCGACCCCGCACCCGCCTCGCCCCCGTCCCGCGCCGCGTCCGCGTCCACGCCGTCCGGCGCACGTCCGACGCGCTGCGACGCATCACGTTCCGCGACGCGGAACCCACGCCCGACGGCGCACCCCGCCCGGGCGACGACGGCACCAGCGGCGGGCACGGCCTCGCGACGCTCGCCGCGCCCGGCCCCGACGACCACGTGAAGGTCTTCCTGCCCGACCCGGCGACGGGCGTCCTGCACGCGCCCACGCTCACGGCCGACGGCGCGCTGCAGCGCCCGGCCGGCGTCGTCTCGATCTCGCGCGAGATGACCGTGCGCGCGACGCGCGTCGTCGACGGCGTGGCAGAGGTCGACGTGGACTGGGTCCTGCACGGCGACGACGTCCCCGGCGCCCCGCCCGGGGAGCCCGGCGGGCCGGCGTCGGCCTGGGCGGCCCGCGCCGCGGTCGGCGACGAGGTCGTGCTCGCCGGGCCGTCGACGACGAGCGGCGTGCCGGACGGGGTCGGGCGGCTCCTGCTCGTCGGGGACGAGACCGGGCTGCCGGCCCTCGCGCGGTGGGTCGACGCCGTCGGGCCGGACGTGCCCGTGACCGCGATCGTCGAGATCGGCGACGCCGTCGACGAGGCGTTCGTCGAGGCCGAGCTCGGGCGGGCGAGCGTCGAGATCCTCTACCGGACCGACGGGCCGGGCCAGCTCGCCGAGGCGGTCCGCGCGCTCGGCCCGCTCGACGCCGACGAGCACGTGGTCGGCGCGGGCGAGGCGACCGACCTCGCGGCGGTGCGCCGCGACCTGCGCCGCTCCGGGGCGCACCCGGACCGGCTCGACGTCCGCGGCTACTGGCGGCGCGGCGTCGTCAACCTCGACCCCGAGGCGCCCCTCGACCCGACCGACCCCGACTGACACACCCGGCGACGAGCGGCCGCCCCTCTGCCCGCGGCGTAACGGGCTGCAAGCGGGCCCGCGAGGCGCCAAGGTAGGCGCATGACTCGGCTCCTGGTTCTCGGCGGCTCCGACTTCGTGGGGCGCGCCGTCGTCGACGACGCGCTCGGGCGCGGCTGGGACGTCACCGTCCTCAACCGGGGCCGCGCGCCCGTGCCCGACGGCGCCCGGCAGCTCGTGGGCGACCGCACCCGGCCGGACGGCCTCGACGCGCTGCAGGCCGACGACGTCCCGCAGAAGTGGGACGTCGTCGTCGACACGTGGTCGTGGGCGCCCGCGGCGGTGCGCGACGCGGCGCGCGTGCTCGCGGGCCGGCTCCCCGGCGACGACCGGTACGTCTACGTGTCGTCGCGCTCGGTGTACCCGCTGCCCACCGCGCGCGGCGCCGACGAGTCCGCGACGCTCGTCGACGGCGACCCCGACGACACCACCCACGACGACTACGCGCGCGCCAAGCGCGGTGCCGAGATCGCCGCGACCGACGCGCTCGGGGACCGCGCGATCCTGCTGCGCGCCGGGCTGGTCCTGGGCCCGCGCGAGAACGTCGGCCGGCTGCCGTGGTGGCTGCGCCGGATCGCGCGCGGCGGGCCGGTGCTCGCGCCCGGGCCGGCCGACCTCCCGCTGCAGTACGTCGACGCACGCGACCTCGCCGCGTTCGCGCTCGACGCGGCGCTCGCGGGCGCGTCCGGGCCGGTCGACGTCGTCAGCGCACCGGGGCACACGACCATGGGCGACCTGCTCGCCGCGTGCGTCACAGCGACGGCCGCCGACGCCGCGGCCGCCGGGAACCCGCCCGCCGAGCTCGTGTGGGTCGACCCCGAGGCCGTGCTCGCCGTGGGGATCGAGCCGTGGAGCCAGCTCCCGGTGTGGCTCCCGCCGGGCGACCTGCACGACGCGCTCCACGGCTCGGACACGTCACGTGCGCACGCGCTCGGGCTCCGCACGCGCGACGTCCGCGAGACCGTCGAGGACACGTGGGCGTGGCTCCGCGCGCTCGACGCCGCGGGAGAGACGACGCCGCAGCGCACGGACCGCCCCGCCGTCGGCCTCCCGCTCGACCTCGAGGCCGCGGCCCTCCGCGCGGCCGGGCGCTGACGACCCGGCCAGCGGACCCGACCCGGACCCGACGAGCGGACCCGACCCGGACCCGACCAGCGGACCTGACCCGCCGAGCACGGACTTCCTCGCCGTCGAGCACGGGGTTGGTGCCGTCATAGGCCGGATAACAACAGCAACCCCGTGTTCGGCCGGGCCGGGCGGGGGGAGCCGGGCGGGGCGGGCGGACCGGGGCGGGGGGTCAGCCCTCCGCGAGGAGCTCGCGCACGCGCGGGACGACCTGCGTGCCGTAGAGCTCGATGCTGCGCAGCATCGCCGCGTGCGGGAGCGTGCCGGCCGAGTACTTGAGGTCGAACCGGCCCGCGCCGAGGAGGCGGACGGTCCGGGCGATCTTGCGCGCGACCGTCTCGGGCGACCCCACGTAGAGCGACCCGTCGCGCACGTCGTGGGCGAACCGGCCGCGGTGGTAGGCCGGCCAGCCGCGCTCGCGGCCGATCCGGTTGTTCATCGCGGCGAAGTGCTCGTAGACCTCCTCCTGCGCCTGCTCGTCCGTCTCGGCGACGTGGCCGGGGGAGTGCACGCCGACGGGCAGCGCCGGGTTGCCGAACTCCTCGACGGCGCGGTGGTACAGGTCCACGTAGGGGCGGAACCGCTCGGGCTCGCCGCCGATGATCGCGAGCATGAGCCCGAGGCCGTGCCGCGCGGTGCGCACGACCGACTCGGGCGAGCCGCCCACGCCGACCCACGTGCGCAGGCGCCCGCCCTCCGTCTTGGGCCACACCTCCTGGTCGGTCAGGCCCGGGCGCGTCGTGCCCGACCACGTGACCGGACCCTCGTCGAGGAGGCGGACGAAGAGGTCGAGCTTCTCCTCGAACAGCACCTCGTAGTCGGCCAGGTCGTAGCCGAACAGCGGGAACGACTCGATGAACGACCCGCGCCCGAGGATGACCTCCGCGCGCCCGCCGGACAGCGCGTCGAGCGTCGAGAAGCGCTCGAAGACGCGCACCGGGTCGTCGGAGCTGAGCACGGTCACCGCGGACCCGAGGCGGATGCGCGAGGTCCGCGTCGCGATGCCCGCGAGCACGACCTCGGGCGCGCTCACGGCGAAGTCGGCGCGGTGGTGCTCGCCGACGCCGAAGAAGTCGACCCCGACCTGGTCGGCGAGCTCGGCCTCCTCGACGACGTCGCGGATCGTGCGCGCGCCGCTGACGAGCGTGCCGTCGGGTCCGGCGGTCACGTCGCCGAACGTGTCGAGGCCCAGCTCGACCGCGGCGGGGTCGGGTGCGCCGGTCGGCGGCGTGCCGGACGGCGTCGGGTGCGCGGAAGTGGTGTCGTCGCTCATCGTCTGCTCCTGCGGTCGGGCGACCGTCGGCGGGCCGGTGGACCACCGGCGGCGCGGTCGTGCGCCGTCTCAACCGTGCCGGGCCCGCGGATCTTCCGCGACCCGTCCGACGGCGGGCGGACCGCACGGCGGCGGGCGGACCGCACGGCGTCGGGCGGTCCGGGCACGCGGAACCGCCCGGGGACGACGACGGCCGCCGCCCCGTGCGGGACGGCGGCCGTCGGGCGCGCGCGGGGTCAGTACGTGGTGACCTCGCCGTTCGCGACGAGCGCCGCGATCGCCACGATGTAGAGGATGAAGCCGATCGCGCCGAGCACCGTGAAGACGATGCTGAGGATGAGGCCCCACTTGGCGAGCTGGTTGTCGAAGCCCGCCTCCTTGCTCTTCTTGCGGGCGATCGCGCTGACGACGATGCCGGCGATCGCGAAGACGAACGCGAGGACGAAGCCGACGATGCCCAGGGTCTTGCCCGGGTCCTCGATCGGGGCGGCGTAGCCGGCGGGGGCCTGGGGAGCGGTGGGGTACTGCTGGGCCATGGGTCTCTTCTGCTTTCTGATGGGGCCGACGTGGTCGAGTCCGGCGCGGACGGGTCGGTCCGCGCGACTGCGGCCCTCATTGTGGGGCATCTCGTATGTGTCTGAACAGGGGAGTTCTCCCCGTTGTCCGTGAAAAACGGACAAAAAGAATTATCGGGCCGAACTTCCGAGCCCCGGGGCAAGGAAGTCTCAGGCCCCCGCGCGGCTCGTCTCGCCGCGCAGCGCGTCGATGTGCGCCTGGAGCCGCTCCAGCGTCACGGCGACGCCCGCGCCCGCGTCGTGCGCGAGCGCGGTCACGTGGCGCAGCTGCGCGGCCGCCGCGTCGAGGGCGACCTGGGCGTCGGCGAGGGCGACGGCGGCCCGGCCGTCCGCGGCCTCGTCGCCGTCGGTCGCGCGGTCGAGCGCGGAGCGCGCCTCGTCCGTCGCGGCCTCGACCGACTCGACGGCGTCGAGGACGTCGTTGCGGAGCACGGGGTGGAGGGCGGGGAGCTGGGCGTGCACGCGGTCGAGGTCGTCGCCGATGGACTCGGTCTGGACCTGCGCGTCCGCGATGAGCTGCTGGACCTCGGCGGCGGTCGCCGTGGAGCACATCGGGAGCATCATGGCCAGCGCGAGCAGGCTCGCCGCGGCGAACCGGGCGGACGGACGCGTGCGCTGCGGCGTCGTGGGTTCGCTCGTCCTCGCTGACATGCCGACCAGTCTCCCGGTCGAACCTGAGAAGCACCAGGGAATCGGGGGCGATTTCCTGGAGATTTCGCACACAGCGCACGGGGGCGACGCGTCCGGCAACGCCGGGCGGGCCGCGCCGCGCGGGTCAGGCGCGGACGCGCCGACGCCGCCGGGCCGCTGCGAGCCGCGCGCCCACGAGGCCGTGCCGCGGGCTGAACAGGTACGCGAGCGCGAACACCACGCCGAGCGCGACCACGACCGTCCCGCCGGACGCGGTGTCCAGGTAGTAGCTGACGAAGATGCCCACGACCCCGCACACCGCCGCGACGAGCGGCGAGATCCACAGCATGCGGGAGAAGCGGTCCGTGAGCAGGTAGGCCGTCGCGCCGGGCGTGATGAGCAGCGCGACCACGAGCACGACGCCCACGGCCTGGAGCGCGACGACGACCGTGAGCGCGAGCAGTCCGAGCAGCAGCGCCCCGAGCCGGCGCGGTGAGAGGCCGATCGCGTGGGCGTGCGTCGGGTCGAACGCGTAGAGCGTGAGGTCGCGCCGCTTGAGCACGACGGCGGCGAGCGTCACGGCGCCGAGCACGAGCACCTGCAGGAGATCGGCGCGCGACACCCCGAGCAGGTTGCCGAACAGGATGTGGTTGAGGTCCGTCTGGCTCGGCGTCACGGAGATGAGCACGAGGCCCAGCGCGAACAGCGTCGTGAACACGACGCCGATCGCGGCGTCCTCCTTGACGCGCGACGTGTCGCGCACCGCGCCGATGAGCAGCACCGCGAGCAGCCCGAACACGAGCGCGCCGAGCGCGAACGGCGCCCCCACCACGTACGCGAGCGCGACGCCGGGCAGCACGGCGTGCGAGACGGCGTCGCCCATGAGCGACCACCCGACGAGCACGAGCCAGCACGACAGCACGCCGCACACGATCCCGGCGGTGACCGTGACGGCGAGCGCGGTGCGCAGGAACTCGAACGACAGCGGTTCGAGGAGTGCGGCGGCGAGGTCGCTCACGGGGCCACCTCCACGCCGAACGCGAGCGCGAGGTTCTCGGGCCGCAGCACCTCCGCGGGCGTCGAGTGCAGCAGGACGCGCCGCTGGAGCAGCACGGCCTCGTCGGCGAGCTCGGGCAGCGCGTGCAGGTCGTGCGTCGAGACGAGGACGGTCGCGCCGCCGGCCGCGAGCTCGCGCAGGAGCGCGGTGATCGTCGCCTCGGTGCGCTTGTCGACGCCCGCGAACGGCTCGTCGAGCAGCAGGAGCGTCGCCCCCTGCGCGAGCCCGCGCGCGACGAACGCGCGCTTGCGCTGCCCGCCCGAGAGCGCGCCGATCTGCCGGTCGGCGAGGTCGGCGAGATCCACGCGCTCCAGCGCGTGCTCGACCGCCTCCCGGTCGGCCGCCCGGGTGCGCCGCGTGAAGCCCTGGTAGCCGTACCGCCCCGTCGTGACGACGTCGCGCACGCTGAGCGGGAACGCCCAGTCCACGTCCTCGCTCTGCGGCACGTAGCCCACCGCCTGGGCGCGGCGGGCGCGTGCGGGCGGTGCGCCGTCGAGCAGCACGGTGCCGCGGTCGGGGCGCACCATGCCCATGACGGCCTTGAACAGCGTCGACTTGCCCGAGCCGTTCATGCCCACGAGCCCGCACACCGTGCCCGGCCCGTGCGACGAGCCGAGCGCGAGCGTCGCGCCGTCGAGCGCGAGCACGTCGCCGTAGTGCACGGTGAGGTCGCGCACGTCGATCGCGGGCGTGCCCGACGCCGCCCGTCCGCCCGCGCTCACGCGTCGCCGCCCGCGCCGGTCAGTGCCGCGACGATCGTCTCCGCGTCGTGGCGCAGGAGGTCGAGGTACGTCGGGACGGGGCCGTCGGGCGCGGACAGCGAGTCGACGTAGAGCGTCCCGCCGAACGCGGCGCCCGACTCGAGCGCGACCTGGCGCATCGCCTTGTCGGAGACGGTGGACTCGCAGAACACGGCCGGCACGTCGTTCTCCTCGACGAACTCGATGGCGGCGACGACGGAGCGCGGTGTGGCCTGCTGCTCGGCGTTCACCGCCCACAGGTACTGCTCGGTCAGCCCCGCGTCGCGCGCGAGGTAGGGGAACGCGCCCTCGCACGTCACCAGCGCGCGATGGGTCGCGGGCAGCGCGTCGAGCGCGGCGGTCAGCTCGTCGTGCACCGCGGCGAGCTCGGCGGAGTACGCGGCGGCGTTGGCGGCGTAGTCGTCGGCGTGCGCCGGGTCGAGCTCTGCGAACGCGTCCGCCATGTTCCGGACGTAGTGCTGAGCCTGCACGGGCGACATCCACGCGTGCGGGTTGTCCTTGCCGCGGTACTCCTCGGCGGTGTCGTCGCCGAGGGGGATCGGGTCCACGCCCTCGCTCACGACGACGTGCGGCACGTCGAGGTCCGCGACGAAGCGCGCGAACCACGCCTCCAGTCCCATGCCGTTGTCGAGGACCAGGTCGGCCTCGGTCGCCCGGCGGACGTCGCCGGGCGTGGGCTCGTAGCCGTGGATCTCGGCGCCGACCTTGATGATCGACTCGACGCGCAGGTGCTCGCCTGCCACGTTCTCGGCCATGTCCGCGAGCACGGTGAACGTCGTGAGCACGACGGGCCGTCCGTCGTCGGGCGGGGGCGTCCCGGCGTCCGTCCCGGCCGAGCACGCCCCGAGCGCGAGCGCGGCCGCGCACGCGGCGGCTGCCGCGCGCCGGAGGCCGGTTCCGGCTGCCCGGGAAGCAAAGTTCGGCACACCGAAAAAAGTAGTCCGGTTCGTCGGGGGTCGCAACGCGCACTGTCCTCCTCGCCCCCGATCTCCGCACCCCACGGCCGACCATGCGGTTGTGGCGCGTCGCGACGACCGGACGAGCCACGACCGCATGCTCGGCGGCGCTACTGCGGCCGACGTGCGCCGAGCCGGCGGCTCACCTCCGCGGCGGCGTGCCCGACGGCGGCGGCGAGCTCGGCGCGCCGGGCCGGCGGGGCGTCGTCGGACCAGAAGGTGAGGGCGATGCCCGCGACGGGCAGGTCGGTGTGGTCGACGGCGGCCTGCGCGACCGACGCGAGGCCCGGTGTCACCTCGCCGTCCTCCTCGGCCCACCCGCGCCGGCGCACGCCGCGCAGGACGTCGCGCAGCGCGCTCAGCGACTGCGGCCCGACGCCCGTGCGGTCGGCGAACGCGGCGGCGCTCGGGAAGAGCGCGCGGACCTGCGCGGCGGGCAGGCCCGCGAGGACCGCACGCCCGCTCGCGGTGAGGTGCGCCGGCAGCCGGACGTCGACGTCGGTCACGAGCGTGGGGCGGCGCGGCGCGCGCTGCTCGACGAGGTAGAGCACCTCGCGGCCGTTGAGGACTGCGAGGTGCGCGCTCTCGCCCGTCGTCTCGACGAGGCGCGCGACGACGGGCCGCGCGAGCCGGGCGAGCGGCGCCTGCCGCGCGTACGCGGACCCGAGCGCGAGCGACGCCGTCCCGAGCCCGTACCGGTGCTCCTCCGGGAGGTGGGTCACGAACCCCTCGTCCACGAGCACGGACAGCAGGTGGTAGACGGTCGAGCGGGGGAGCCCCAGGCCCTGCGCGACGGCCGCCGCGGGCGAGGGGCCGGCCTGCGCGGCGAGGTACGCCAGGACCCGCACGGCCTGGCGCGCGGCGGGGACGTCGCTCGGCATGAGGACCACGGTAGGGCCGTGGCACGATCGAGGCGTGGCCACCCTCCCCGACGACCAGCGTCTGCGCGACCTCGCGCGGCTGCGGCGCGTCCGGGACCGGATCGACCGCGAGTACGCGCAGCCGCTCGACGTGGCGGCGCTCGCGGCCGGCGTGCACGTGTCCGCCGGCCACCTGAGCCGTGAGTTCCGCGCGGCATACGGCGAGACGGTCTACGCGTACCTCATGACGCGGCGCATCGAGCGCGCGAAGGCGCTCCTGCGGCGCGGCGACCTGAGCGTCACGGACGTGTGCTTCGCGGTGGGGTTCTCGTCGCTCGGGACGTTCAGCACGCGCTTCACCGAGCTCGTGGGGACGCCCCCGAGCGTGTACCGGCGGCGCGCGGCCGAGGCCGTGGGGGACGGCGTCGTGCCGGGCGGCGCGCGGGACGCGCCCGGGACGGCGGCCACCACCCGCGCGGAGGCCCCCGCCGAGCGGCTGGACGGCATGCCGGCGTGCGTCGCGCGCCGCGTGACGCGACCGGTCAGGAATCGAGAAGCGCCGGCTTCGCGCCGGTCCTAGCGTCGAGGGCATGGAACTCACCATCAACTCCAGCTTCCTGCCCCAGACGGACCCCGACGCGTCGCTCGCGTTCTACCGCGACGTGCTCGGCTTCGAGATCCGCAACGACGTCGGCTACGAGGGATGCGGTGGATCACCGTCGGCCCGGCCGACCCGCCGGACACGTCGATCGTGCTCCACCCGCCGGCCGCGACGCCGGGTCTGACCGACGACGACAAGCGCGCGCTCCTGGAGATCGTCGCCAAGGGTGCCTACTTCGGCGTCAACCTCGCGACGCCGGACGTCGACGAGACGTTCGCGCGGATCGAGGCCGCCGGCGCCGAGGTGGTGCAGGAGCCGGTCGACCAGCCGTACGGGGTGCGCGACTGCGCGTTCCGCGACCCCGCGGGCAACGAGATCCGCATCCAGCAGCGCGCCTGACGCGCGCGGCTCAGGGCCAGCCGGTCGACCCGGCCGGCTCGAGGTCGAGCGCGAGCGTGAGCGGCCCGAGCTCCGCGGCGATCTGCGAGAACTCCGCGACGAGCGGCGGGATCGGCCCGGTGCGGCGCACGAGGCCCCAGCGCAGGACCGGTGCCTCGTCGATCGGCACGTACGCGACGTCGGAGCGTTCGAGGTACCGGATGCCCTGCGCGCACGCGAACGCGACGCCGTCGCCGGACATGACGCGCCACAGCACCTCCTCGCGCGTCGGCGTCGCGCCGCCGCGGTCGGCGTCGCTGCGCGGCACGGGGCTCACGGCGTCCTCCCAGTAGTCGGGCACGGGCAGGCCCGACGGGAGCACGGTGTGCTCCGCGAGCTCGGCGACGGGCACGGACGAGCGCGTCGCGAGCGGGTGCGTGCGGCCCACGGCGAGCACGATCGGCTCCGCGAACGTCACCGGCCCGACGGCGAGGTCCTTCTCCTCGACGGGCAGCCACAGGAGCGCGACGTCGACCTCGCCGTCGCGCAGGAGGCGGAACGGCTCGTCGAGCCGGACCTCGCGCATGCGCAGGTCGACGTCGGGGTTGCGCCGGCGGAACAGCGCGGTGACGGGCGCGATCTCCTGCCACATCGGCCCCATGACGCCGAACGTCAGGGTCTCGCGCGCGCCGCGTGCGGCGTTCGTCGCGGACTCGACGCCGTCGAGGATCCGGCGGTACCCGGCCTCGAGGTCCGCGCGCAGCTGCTCGCCGAGCGGCGTGAGGGTCACGCGGCGGCTCGTGCGCTCGAACAGGGGAGCGCCGATCCGGCGCTCCTGCTTCGCGATCGCCTGGCTCACGCGCGGCGCGGACACGTGCAGGCGCTCCGCGGTGCGCCCGAAGTGCAGCTCCTCGGCGAGCGTCAGGAAGATCTCGATGTCGCGCAGCTCCACCCGACGATCGTCGCGGTCGTTAACCCCGGGCGCAACCACCGTTACGGGATCGGCCGTTGTTCGCGCGGCCGCCCGGCACGAGCCTGGAAGTGCCCGGCGAGAGGCGCCGGGCGGGATCGGGAGGAGACGACCATGGCCGTCGTCAGGACGCACCGGTACACGGTGGAGACGGGCCGGCTGGCCCAGATGCTCGAGCAGCGCAGCACGCTGATCCAGGGGCTGCGCGCGGCGCACCCCGCGTTCTCCGCGGCGACGCTCGTCCGGCTCGAGGACGGGTCGTACCTCGACATCTGGCGCTGGGAGTCGGCCGACGCGATGCGGGTCGCGGCACAGGCGGCGCGGGACGTCCCGCTCGTGGGCGCCACGCTCGGCCTGACGACCGAGCACGAGGCGCTCGACGGCGAGGTGCTCGACGAGCGGTGAGGGACGCCGTCGTCCCCGGCCACCCGGGCGAGGCACGACGGCGCGGACGGGCGGGTCGCGACGGGCGCGGCCGCGCAGGCACTTTCGGACCGACGCAGGAGGAGCACGACGATGAGCACCGGACGACGGACGACGGACGGCACGGCACGGGTCCCGGGCACACCAGGACGGTTCTCGCGCTGGATGCAACGCCGCTCGAACGAGCGGCTCGTGCGCAAGGTCCGCGGCGGCAAGGCCACGTTCCTGGGGATGGACGTCCTCGTGCTGCACACGGTCGGCCGCCGCAGCGGCGTGCCGCGCGAGACGCCGCTCATGTGGCTCCCGGACGACGGCGACGCCGTCCTCGTGGTCGCGTCCGGGGGTGGCAGCCGCAACCCGGACTGGCACGCCAACCTCACGGCGCACCCCGACGACGTCGCGGTCGAGCTGCCCGGCCGCCCACCCGTCCCCGTGACGGCCCGGGTGCTCGACGGCGCCGACCGGGAGCGCGCGTGGCAGCGCGTCGCGACGTCGCAGCCGCGCATCGCGAGGTACCAGGCCAAGGCCGACCGGCAGTACCCGCTCGTGCGGCTCGCGCCGCGATGAGTTCCGCCCGCGCGACCGGTCCTGTGACCAGGCCGGTCGCGCGGGCCCAGCACGAACCCTGCGCCGGACCGACCGGCTCTCGGGCAGACTCTTCACCGGGGTGCCGAGGGTCGGGCGGTCCGTGGTGACGGCGGCCCGGCGGTGGCCGCGCGACGAGCTCGACGACGAGGAGACACGAGATGAGCACGGCAACGACGACGGACCCGCAGACCTCGGTGCCGAGGGACGCGGACGGTCACGACGTCATCCGGGTCCAGGGGGCGCGGTCGAACAACCTGCAGGACGTGAGCGTCGAGATCCCCAAGCGGCGCCTCACGGTGTTCACGGGGGTCTCGGGATCGGGCAAGAGCTCGCTCGTGTTCGACACGGTCGCGGCGGAGTCGCAGCGCCTCATCAACGAGACGTACCCCGCGTTCCTCCAGGGCTTCATGCCGACGCTGGACCGGCCCGACGTCGACGTGCTCGAGGGCCTGACGACGGCGATCGTCGTGGACCAGGAGCGCCTCGGCGCGAACCCCCGCTCGACGGTCGGCACGGTGACGGACGCGAACGCGATCCTGCGCGTGCTGTTCAGCCGGTTCGGCGATCCGCAGGTCGGCCCGCCCACCGCGTTCTCGTTCAACGTCCCCGCGCGCAAGGCGAGCGGCATCATGACGTCGGCGACGGGCGAGAAGACGATCGTGCGCAACGCGATCTACCACGGCGGCATGTGCCCGCGGTGCGAGGGGCGTGGGTCCGTCTCCGACCTCGACCTCACGGAGATCTTCGACGACTCCAAGTCCCTGCTCGACGGCGCGATCAAGGTCCCGGGGTACACGGCCGACGGCTGGATGGTGCGCGGGTTCGTCGAGTCCGGGTTCTTCCCGGGCGACAAGCCGATCCGCGAGTTCACCGAGCAGCAGCGGCAGGACTTCCTCTACAAGGAGCCGACGAAGATCAAGGCGGCGGGCATGAACCTCACCTACGAGGGCCTCATCCCCAAGCTCCAGAAGGCGATGTTCTCCAAGGACGTCGACTCGCTCCAGCCGCACGTGCGCGCGTTCGTCGAGCGCGTGGCCACGTTCGCGCCGTGCCCCGACTGCGGCGGCACGCGGCTGTCGGAGTCGGCGCGGTCGTCGAAGATCCGCGGCGTCAACATCGCCGACCTGTGCGCCATGCAGATCACCGACCTCGCGGCCTGGATCCGCGAGCTCGACGACCCGAACATGGCCCCCGTCGTCACGGCGCTCGGGGACAACCTCGCGTCGTTCGTCGAGCTCGGGCTCGGGTACCTCAGCCTCGACCGGCCGTCGGGCACGCTGTCCGGGGGCGAGTCGCAGCGCATCAAGATGCTGCGCCACCTCGGGTCGTCGCTCACCGACGTCACGTACGTGTTCGACGAGCCGACGGTCGGGCTGCACCCGCACGACATCGACCGCATGAACCGCCTCCTGCTCCAGCTGCGCGACAAGGGCAACACGGTGCTCGTCGTCGAGCACAAGCCCGAGACGATCCGGATCGCCGACCACGTCGTCGACCTCGGCCCCGGCGCGGGCACGGACGGCGGGCGCGTGATGTTCGAGGGCACCGTCGAGGGTCTGCGCGCGAGCGACACCGTCACGGGCCGCCACCTCGACGACCGCGTGTCCGTCAAGGACGACGTGCGCACCCCGACGGGCGCGCTGGAGATCCGCGGCGCGGACGCGCACAACCTCCAGGACGTCGACGTCGACGTCCCGCTCGGCGTGCTCGTCGTCGTCACGGGCGTCGCCGGCTCGGGCAAGAGCTCGCTCGTCGAGGGCTCGATCTCGCCGCGCGAGGGCGTCGTGACGATCGACCAGAGCGCGGTCAAGGGGTCGCGCCGCTCCAACCCCGCCACGTACACGGGCCTCCTGGAGCCGATCCGCAAGGCCTTCGCGAAGGCGAACGGGGTCAAGCCCGCGCTGTTCAGCGCCAACTCCGAGGGCGCGTGCCCCGAGTGCAAGGGCGCGGGCGTCATCTACACCGAGCTCGGCTTCATGGAGACGGTGTCCACGCCGTGCGAGGACTGCGGCGGGCGCCGGTTCCAGCCCGCGGTGCTCGACTACACGCTCGGCGGCCTGAGCATCGCCGACGTGCTCGACCTCCCGGTCGCGAAGGCCCGCGAGTTCTTCTCGTCCGGCGACGCGAAGGTCCCGGCGGCGAAGGCGATCCTCGAGCGGCTCGACGACGTGGGCCTCGGGTACGTGAGCCTCGGCCAGCCCCTCACGACGCTCTCGGGCGGCGAGCGCCAGCGCCTCAAGCTCGCGACGCACCTCGGCGAGAAGGGCGGCGTCATCGTGCTCGACGAGCCGACGACGGGCCTGCACCTCGCCGACGTGCGCAACCTCCTCGGCCTGCTCGACCGGATCGTGGACTCGGGCAAGTCCGTGATCGTCATCGAGCACCACCAGGCCGTCATGGCGCACGCCGACTGGATCGTCGACCTCGGCCCCGGTGCCGGGCACGACGGCGGTCGCGTCGTCTACGAGGGCACGCCGGCCGACCTCGTGGCCGCCCGATCCACGCTCACGGGCGAGCACCTGGCCGCGTACGTCGGCGCCTGACCCGACGCCGACCATGCGGTTGTGGCGCGTCCTGGAGGGCTGACGCGCCACAACCGCATGCTCGGCGGGGGGGGGGGGTCTGGGATCTCAGACTGAACCTCTCGCCTCGGGCTCCCGTCATAGCGGAGCGCGGTGTGTCCTGGGGGCATGGCAGCGACGACGCACTCCCCGGCCGTCTCCCGCACGACGACGACCCTCGACCCCGACCCCGCCGCGCGCGTCGTCGTCGTGGGCGACGGCCCGCTGACGACCGACGACGTGGTCGACGTCGCGCGGCACGGTGCGCGCGTCCGGCTCGCCGACGAAGCGGTCGAGGCGATGGCGGCGAGCCGTGCCGTCGTCGAGGGCCTCGCGGACGACGACCGCCCGCACTACGGCGTCTCGACCGGGTTCGGTGCGCTCGCGCGGCGCCACATCCCGGTCGAGCGGCGCGCGCAGCTGCAGCTCAGCCTCGTGCGCTCGCACGCGGCGGGGTCGGGGCCGGAGGTCGAGCGGGAGGTCGTGCGCGCGCTGCAGCTCCTGCGGCTCGCGACCCTGGCGACCGGGCGGACCGGGGCGCGCCCCGTCGTCGCACAGACGTACGCGGCGATGCTCGACGCCGGGATCACCCCGGTGGTGCGCGAGTTCGGCTCGCTCGGCTGCTCGGGCGACCTCGCACCGCTCGCGCACGTGGCGCTCGCGGCGCTCGGCGAGGGCGAGGTCCGCGACGCGACGGGGGCCCTCGTGCCCGCCGCCGACGCGCTCCCCGCGGCCGGGATCGCGCCGCTCGCGCTGCGCGAGAAGGAGGGCCTCGCGCTCATCAACGGCACGGACGGCATGCTCGGCATGCTGTGCCTCGCGCTGCACGACCTGCGGTCCCTGCTCACGACGGCCGACGTCGCGGCCTCAGCGAGCGTCGAGGCGCTGCTCGGCTCGGACGCGCCGTTCGCGGCCGACCTCGTCGCGATGCGGCCGCACCCCGGGCAGGCGGCGTCGGCTGCGAACCTGCGCGCGCTGCTCGACGGCTCGCCCGTCGTCGCGAGCCATCGCACGCTCGACGCCGAGGGCCGCCCCGAGTGCACCCGGGTGCAGGACGCGTACTCGCTGCGGTGCGCGCCCCAGGTGCACGGCGCCGCGCGCGACACGCTCGACCACGCGGCCACCGTCGCGGGGCGCGAGCTCGCGTCGGCGATCGACAACCCGGTCGTCACGGCGGACGGTCGCGTCGAGTCGAACGGCAACTTCCACGGCGCCCCGGTCGCGTACGTGCTCGACTTCCTCGCGATCGCGGCGGCCGACGTCGCGAGCATGAGCGAGCGCCGCACGGACCGGTTCCTCGACAAGGCCCGCAACGAGGGCCTGCCGCCGTTCCTCGCCGACGACCCGGGCGTCGACTCCGGGCTGATGATCGCGCAGTACACGGCAGCGGGGATCGTCTCGGAGCTCAAGCGGATCGCGACCCCGGCGAGCGTCGACTCGATCCCGTCGTCGGCGATGCAGGAGGACCACGTGTCGATGGGCTGGGCGGGAGCACGGAAGCTCCGCCGCGCCGTCGACGGCCTCGCCCGCGTCCTCGCGATCGAGCTCCTCACCGCGACGCGAGCCCTCGACCTGCGCTGCGACGGCGGGTCCCTGCACGCCGCGCGGGGGACGGGCGCCGTGCGCGACCTCGTGCGCACGGCCGCTGCGGGACCCGGACCGGACCGCCACCTCGCGCCCGAGATCGAGGCCGTGACCCACCTCGTCACGACGGGTGCCGTGACCGCGGCGGCGAGCGCCGCCGTCGGGCACCTGGCCTGACCTCCAGCCCGCCCGACCCCGAAGGAGCGAGACGACCATGGCCCACGACCCGACCCACCGCCTCGGCACGCCCGTCCCCGTCCGTGCGCCGCACGGCACGACCCTCACCGCGCGGTCCTGGCAGACCGAGGCGCCGCTGCGGATGCTCATGAACAACCTCGACCCCGAGGTCGCGGAGCGGCCCGACGACCTCGTCGTCTACGGCGGCACGGGCCGGGCGGCGCGCGACTGGCCGAGCTACCACGCGATCGTCCGGACGCTCACGACGCTCGCGGACGACGAGACGCTCCTCGTGCAGTCGGGCAAGCCGGTCGGGGTGCTGCGGACGCACGAGTGGGCGCCGCGCGTGCTGCTCGCGAACAGCAACCTCGTGGGGGACTGGGCGACGTGGCCCGAGTTCCGCCGGCTCGAGGCGATGGGCCTGACGATGTACGGGCAGATGACGGCCGGGTCGTGGATCTACATCGGCGCGCAGGGCATCCTCCAGGGCACGTACGAGACGCTCGCCGCGGTCGCCGCCCAGCGGTTCGGCGGGACGCTCGCCGGGACGCTGACCCTCACCGGCGGGTGCGGCGGCATGGGCGGCGCGCAGCCGCTCGCGGTGACGCTCAACGGGGGCGCGTGCCTCGTCGTCGACGTCGATCGGTCGCGCCTCGACCGGCGCGTGCGCGAGCGGTACCTCGACGTGGTCGCCGACGACCTCGACGCCGCGGTCCGGCACGTCGAGGACGCCCGGCGCGAGCGCCGGGCGCTGTCGGTGGGCGTCGAGGGGAACAGCGCGGTCGTGGTCCCCGAGCTCCTGCGGCGCGGGGTCGAGGTCGACGTCGTCACGGACCAGACGTCGGCGCACGACCCGCTGTCGTACCTGCCGGTCGGGGTGTCGGTCGACGAGTGGGCGGACTACGCCGCGGCGAAGCCCGACGAGTTCACCGACCGCGCGCGCGAGTCCATGGCCCGGCACGTCGAGGGCATGGTCGGGTTCCTCGACGCGGGTGCCGAGGTGTTCGACTACGGCAACTCGATCCGCGACGAGGCGCGCCGTGGCGGGTACGACCGGGCGTTCGCCTTCCCGGGGTTCGTGCCCGCGTACATCCGGCCCCTGTTCGCGCAGGGCAAGGGGCCGTTCCGGTGGGCCGCGCTGTCCGGCGACCCGCGCGACATCGCCGCGACCGACGCCGCCGTGCTCGACCTGTTCGACGACGACCACCTCCACCGCTGGATCCGCGCCGCCCAGGAGCGGGTCGCGTTCCAGGGTCTGCCCGCGCGCATCTGCTGGCTCGGGCACGGCGAGCGCGACCGCGCGGGCCTCGCGTTCAACGACCTCGTGGCGTCGGGCGCGGTGCGCGCGCCGGTCGTCATCGGTCGCGACCACCTCGACGCCGGGTCGGTCGCGTCCCCGTACCGCGAGACCGAGGCGATGGCCGACGGCTCCGACGCGATCGCCGACTGGCCGCTGCTCAACGCGCTCACGGCCGCGTCGTCGGGCGCGACGTGGGTCTCGATCCACCACGGCGGCGGCGTCGGCATGGGCCGCTCGATCCACGCGGGCCAGGTGTCCGTCGCGGACGGCACGCCCCTCGCCGCGGCCAAGCTCGCGCGCGTGCTCTCGAACGACCCCGGCCTCGGTGTGCTGCGCCACGTCGACGCCGGGTACGACGACGCCGTCGCGGCTGCCGCGCGGGGCGGGCTGCGCGTGCCCGTGCGGGAGAGCGACGCCGTCCCGGCGCGGGAGGTGTGACGTGCGTGAGGTGGAGCACCCGGGCGGTGCGCACCCGGCGACGCTGGTCCTGGGGATCGGCGAGCTCACGACCAACGCCCCCGAGGCGGTCGGCGTCAACCCCGTGGACGACCCGACGGGCGTCGTGCGCGACGCCGCGCTGCTGCTCGACGGCGGTCGGGTCGCCTGGGCCGGCCCGGAGAGCGCGTGCGCGGCCGGCGTGGAGGAGGTGCTCGGCCGCGCGCCCGACCGCGTCGTCGAGGCGGAGGGGCGCGCCGTCGTGCCCGGGTTCGTCGACGCGCACACCCACCTCGTGTTCGCGGGCGACCGCGCCGCCGAGTTCGAGGCGCGCATGGCCGGCCGCCCGTACGAGGCGGGCGGCATCCGGTCCACCGTCGCGGCGACGCGCGCGGCGTCCGACGACGCGCTCCGGGCCGGGCTGGCCCGGCACCTCGACGAGGCGGCGCGGCAGGGCACGACGACGGTCGAGGTGAAGAGCGGGTACGGGCTGACCGTCGCGGACGAGGAGCGGTCGGTGCGGCTCGCGCGCGAGGTGACGCCCGAGGTGACGTTCCTCGGGGCGCACGTCGTGCCCGCCGAGTACGCGGGGCGCGCGGACGAGTACGTCGACCTCGTGTGCGGCGACATGCTCGCGGCGTGCGCGCCGCACGCCCGGTGGGTCGACGTGTTCTGCGAGACGGGCGCGTTCACGCCCGAGCAGTCCCGCCGCGTCCTGGAGGCCGGTGCCGCCGCCGGTCTCGGCGTGCGTCTGCACGCCGGCCAGCTCGGTCCGGGGGAGGGCGTGCGGCTCGCGGTCGAGCTCGGCGCCGCCGCGGTCGACCACTGCACCTACCTCACCGACGACGACGTCGCGGCGCTCGCGGGCTCGTGGACGGACGCCGGGTCGGCGACAGGAGGCACGTCGCCTGGCGCGACGTCGCGCGGCGGGACGCGGCCGGACCGGACGCGTCCGGACGGCACGCGCCCGGACGGGACGACGGGCACCGTCGCGACCCTGCTGCCCGGGGTCGAGTTCTCCACGCGCCAGCCGTACCCCGACGCGCGCCGCCTGCTCGACGCGGGGGCCGTCGTCGCGCTCGCGAGCGACTGCAACCCCGGGTCGAGCTACACGTCGTCGATGCCGCTGTGCGTCGCGCTCGCGGTCCGCGAGATGCGGATGACCGTCGCCGAGGCGGTCTGGGCCGCGACCGCGGGCGGCGCGCTCGCGCTGCGGCGGGACGACGTCGGGCACCTCGCTCCCGGCGCCCGGGCCGACGTCGTGCTGCTCGACGCCCCGAGCCGCACCCACCTCGCCTACCGGCCGGGCGTCCCGCTCGTCGCGGCGGTCTGGCAGGACGGCGTCCGCGTCCCCTGAGGCACCCCCGACCCGCCGACCATGTGGTTCTGGCCCGTCCCGGGCGCCTGACTCTCCAGGACCGCATGTTCGGCGGAGGGCTACGCGCGGAGGGCGAGGCCCGCGGCGAGCTCGAGGACGCAGAGCGCGGCGAGGCGGACCGTGCGGCCGTCAGGGGCGTCGGCGGTGGCGTCGACCTCGACGACGTCCGCGGAGCGCAGGCGGTCGTCGCGGGCCGCGGCGCGCACGAGCGCGCGCAGCTCCCACGCGGCGATCCCGCCCGGCACGCTCGCGGGGCATCCGGGCGCGACGGAGCGGTCGCACACGTCCACGTCGACGTCGAGGTGCACCGGGCCGCCCCCCGCGCCTGCGACCTCCAGCGCCGCGCGCATCGCGTCCTCGGGGCCGCGTCGGCGCAGCTCGTCGACGTGCACGACCGTGATCCCGAGGTCGAGCGCGCGCCGCGCGTACTCGGCGGAGTTCGCGAAGTCCGCGATGCCGACCTGTACGACCCGCCGCGGGTCGAGCCCGGCCTCGACGAGCCGACGCACGGGCGACCCGTTCGAGACGCCGTCGCGCAGGTCGTGGTGGGCGTCGAGCGTGACGAGGCCGGCGGTCGCGAGGTCGTCGCCCCACGCGCCGAGCGCGGTCGCGACGGTCACGGAGTTGTCTCCGCCGAGCGCGACGAGCAGCCGTGCCCGGTCCAGCGCCGCGCGGACCGCCGCGCGCGTCCGCGCCTCGCCCTCCTCGCCGTCCGGTTCCTCGACGTCGCCGAGGTCGGCGAGCCTGAGCCGGTCCAGGTCGACCGGCCCCTCACGACCCGACGGCGCTCCGCCCCGAAGGCCCGCACCCGCAGGCGCGGCGAGACCGGGGGCAGCGGGAGCAGGCGCAACGGGACCAGGTGCAACGGGGCCGGGTGCACCGGGACCGGGAGCGACGGCGGGTCGCACGCGGGCGGAGGGGCCGGCGTCGGGCAGGGCGCGGTCCGGGACGAGGGCGGGGCTGAACCGGCGCAGCGCGTCGCGCACGGCCGCGGGCGTCGCGTGCGCGCCGGTGGGGGACAGCGACGTGCGCCAGGCCGGGACGCCGAGGACGGCGAGGTCGACGCCGTCCGGGCCGGGCGTGGGCCAGTCGCCCGCCCGCGGCCAGGACGGGTCGTGGGGCAGGGGCTGCGCGGCGCTGCTCACGTCCCGACCGTAGCAACGGCCCGGGCGGCGGGAAGGGTCAGGACGCGAGGGTCGCGAGGAGGGTCGCGAGCCCGAACCCGGACTGGCCGAGCGTCCCGGTCCAGAGCCGGTGGTCGGAGATCCACAGGACGATCCCGCCGAGCGTCATGAACCCCGCGGTGTAGAGCACGAGGGTGCGGCCCTCGTCCACGAGGCCTCGCGCGACGAGCACGACGCCGAGGACCGTGCCCAGCCCGAGGAAGATGTTGTAGAACGCGACGTTGAACGCCCACAGGTCCACCTCGCGCGGCGACGAGCGCTTGCGCAGCAGGAACTGCTGGGCCCACGGGCGCTGGAAGAAGAAGGCCTCGACGACCCCGACGCCGACGTGCTGGACGCCGGCCGTGACGGCGAGGACCTGGGCGAGCGTGCTCATGGGAGCTCCTCCCGGTCGTGCGGCGCGAGCGAGCGGGCATGGAGCCCGTGACCTGCTTGCCGTCGCCGCGGCGCCGGGGCACGCCGTCGTCGACGAGGCGGAACCCGGCGAGGCGGCGCCGGGCGCGGAACGGGAAGGACACGGCCCACACGCGCTCGGTCGCCTCGCGCGCCGCGACGGGCGGGGCGGCGACGGGGACGCCGAGCGGGACGGCCACGTCCTGGGTGTGCACGAGTGCGTCGACGAGCGCGACGCGCGGCACCGTGCCGGGCGCGAGGTGGCGCGAGATCACCGACCCCTGGGCCTGAGCGGCCTCAGGGCTTGCCGGCGTGCACGACGGCGACGGGGTGCGTCGCGTGGTGCAGCACCTGCTGGCTCACCGAGCCCAGCAGCATCCCGCGCAGCTCGCCCCGGCCGCGCGAGCCGACGACGGTCAGCGCCGCCCCCGTGGCCGCCTCGCGGATCGCGACGGACGGCTCGCGGTCGACGACGAACGTCTCGACGAGGACGTCGGCGTGCTCGGCGGACCGCACGCGCGCGAGCGCCGCCTCGACGGTGCGCGACGCCTCGGCCCGCGCGTCGCGCTCGACCGCCGTGTAGAACGCGGGGTTCTCCTCCCACAGGGGCCCCACGGGCAGGCGCCACGCGCACACCGCGACGACGCGACCACCCGTGCGGGCGGCCTCGTCGAGCGCGAACCGCAGCGCCGCGTCGCCGTGCACGGACCCGTCGACGCCGACCACGACGTCCGTCGTCCGCTCGCCGGCGTCCGCGACCGGCGGCACGACGACGACCGGCACCGGCGAGCGCGCGGCCAGACGCGCCCCGACCGAGCCGAAGAACATCGAGCCCACGGACCCCAGCCCGCGCGAGCCCACCACGACGAGGTCGGCGTCCTTCGCCTCGTCGAGCAGCGCCTCCGCGGGCGGCCCGGACCGCAGCGCGGTCCGCACGGGCACGGACGGGTCCACGCGCGCGGCGCGCTCGGCGGCCGCCGAGAGGATGGGCCCGGCGATCTCGCCGAGCTCCTCGACCGTCGGGTAGTACGCGCCGCCGACGAACGGCGTCGCGATCACGGGCACGTAGGCGACGTGCAGCACGCGCAGGTCCGCGTCGCGTCGCGCCGCCTCCTTCACGGCCCAGTCCAGGGCCTTGCCGCTCGTCGTGCTGCCGTCCACGCCGACCAGCACGACCTGCCTCGTCGAGTCGCTCACCGTGACCACCTCGGTCCCTCGTGCCCTCCGCGGCGGGAGACACCGCCGCCCGTACTCCTCCTGGATACGCCCCCGCCTGCGCGGCCCGCACCGAGCGTCGGCCCCCGGTCGTGGGGACCCACGGCTCCAGGTCGTGGGACGAAGGTCCCCACCTGCGGCGCGACGCCCTCCCGCGCGCGAGGAACGCGCGGTGACGGGCTACGTTGAGGGCATGGGCTCTCCCCACCCGATCCGCGTGTTCCTGCTCGACGACCACGAGGTGGTCCGCCGCGGCGTCGCCGCGCTGCTCGAGGCGGCCGGCGACATCACCGTCGTCGGCGAGGCCGGCACCGCCGCGTCCGCCCTCGCGCGCATCAAGGCGACGCGACCCGACGTCGCGATCCTCGACGTGCGCCTGCCCGACGGCTCGGGCGTCGAGGTGTGCCGCGAGGTGCGCTCCGAGCTGCCCGAGGTCGGCTGCCTCATGCTCACGTCGTTCGCCGACGACGAGGCGCTGTTCCAGGCCGTGCTCGCCGGCGCGTCGGGGTACGTGCTCAAGCAGATCCACGGGTCCGACCTCGTCGGCGCCGTGCGCACGGTCGCCGCGGGCGGTTCGCTGCTCGACCCGGCCAGCACCGCGCGCGTGCTCGAGCGTCTGCGCCACGCCGCGGACGAGACGCCCGACCGGCTCGAGGGCCTGTCCCAGCAGGAGCGCCAGATCGTCGCGCTCATCGGCGAGGGCCTGACCAACCGCGAGATCGGCAAGCGCCTCTACCTCGCGGAGAAGACCGTCAAGAACTACGTGTCGCACGTCCTCGCGACGCTCGGGCTCCAGCGCCGCACCCAGGTCGCGGTGCTCGCGACCGAGCTGCGCCAGGAGGAGGCGTCGCGCCAGGGCACGGCCGGCGCTGCCGGGGCGAGCGGGCCGGTGGGGGACCGGCGGCACGGTGGCGAGCCGCGACGCGCCTGACGGCGCGCGGGGCGACCGGGCGTCGGGGTCCGAGGGCACGCCGTCGCACGGACCCGGGGCCGACGACGGCGGACCGGGCGGCCACGCGGCGTCGGGACCTTCGGCACTCCCGGATCTGACACCGCGGCGCGACGATGGCGGCATGGACACAGTCGAGCGGGCCGGCACCGGGGTACCGGCGGGGGGCGCGGCGGCAGCGACGGTCGAGCGCCCGCGCGCGTCGGCGGGGCTCGCCGAGCTCACGCCCGAGGAGAGCTACGCGCTCGTCGCGACCGTGCCGGTGGGCCGCATCGTCTACACCGACCACGCGCTGCCGGCGATCCAGCCCGTGAACTTCGTGCTCGACGGCCCGGACGTCGTGTTCCGCACCGCCGAGGGGTCGAAGCTCGCGGTCGCCGCGAGCCGGGCGGTCGTCGCGTTCGAGGTCGACCAGTTCGACGCCGACGCGCGCTCGGGATGGTCCGTCGTGCTCGTGGGCCGCACGTTCGAGGTGACCGACCCGGTCGAGCGGGAGCGGCTGCTCGCGCTGCCCCTCGAGACGTTCGTGCCGGGCGTGCGCGACCGCGTGATCAAGGTCGTGCCGCGCATCGTCACGGGGCGCCGCATCGTCCGCTGACGGCGCGGCGTCGCGTCAGACGAGCGGGACCCACCACTCCAGGCGCGTACCGCCCTCCGGGAGCGCGGTCGCCGTGCTCGACCCGCCCAGCGCCGCGGCGCGCGCCTGCATGTTCCGCAGGCCCGAACGGCGCCCGCCGGGCTGGATCCCCACGCCGTCGTCCGTGACCGTCAGGCGCGCCTCGTGCGCCGTGACGGCCAGGTGCACGACGACGGTGCTCGCCTGCGCGTGCCGGGCCACGTTCGTCAGGGACTCGCCGAGCACCACGACGAGCTGGTCCGCGACCTCCGCGGGCAGGCTCGGGCCGCCGTCGGACACGCCCGCGCCCGAGCCCTCCGACGAGACCTCGACGCTCACCTCCGGCGCGAACCCGAGGACCGTCGTCGCCGCCTCCGCCTGCGCGCGGAACCGGTCCTCGATCGACGGCGCGTCCGGGTCGGTCGCGGTGTGCAGCGCGAAGATCGTCGAGCGGATCTGCCGGATCGTCTCGTCGAGGTCCGAGACGGTCTCCTCGATCCGGGTCCGGGCGTTCGGGTCCGTGACGAGCGGCTGCACGCTCATGAGCGTCATGGCGGACGCGAACAGGCGTTGGATGACGACGTCGTGCAGGTCGCGGGCGATCCGGTCGCGGTCCTCCAGGACGCCGACCTGCTTCGCGCGCCCGTAGAGCCGCGCGTTCTCGATCGCGACGCCCGCCGCGGCCGCGAGCGCCACGACCGCCGCCTCGTCCTCCGCGGAGAACTCCTCGCGCGCGCCACCCGCTCCGAGCTTGTCGGTGAGGTACAGGTTGCCGAACACCGTCTCGCGCACCCGCACCGGGACGCCGAGGAACGTGTGCATCGGCGGGTGGCCGTCGGGGAAGCCCGCCGAGCGCACGTCGTCCGCGATCTCCGGGACGCGGATCGGCGCAGGGTGGTCGATGAGCTCGCCGAGGAGACCCTCGCCGTGCGGCCAGTGGTCGATCGCGGCGACCTCGTCGTCCGACAGGCCCAGGGGGATGAACTGCGCGAGGCGCTCGCGCCCCGACGCGTCCAGCACGCCCAGCGCGCCGTACCGCGCGCCCGTGAGCTCCATCGCCGCCTCGACGATGCGCCGCAGGACCAGCGGGAGGTCGAGGTCGCTCGTCACCGCCACGACGGCGTCCAGCACACGCTGCCCGGCAGCGCTCGGCAGGTCGGTCGTTCCGCTCACCGCTGCAGTCTCCCAGACCCGGGGCCGTCCCGCGGCAGCCGGGCACCACCGGGTGTGACGTGGACGACACCCCGTGCGCTATCGTGCGTCCACATCTCGGGACGTCCGTCGCCGTCCTGCCGTCGGTCCGCACACCGCACCGCCGGCCCGGCGCCCGGACCCCGGGCCGTCGACGCAGGGGCCGAAGGGACGCGGTGCCGCATGCCGACCACCGACCGCAGCACGGAACCCACCACCGGGGCCGGACCGGCCTGGAGCAGCCCGCCCGACGCCGGCCCCGCGCCGCACGAGAGCGACCCCGGGGCGCCCGGCCCGGCCGCTGCCGCGACCGCGCTCGCCGACCTGCGCGCCGCCGTCGGGCACCTGCACCCCGACGACCCGACCGAGCTCGTCGCCATCGCCGACGACCTGTGCGCCCTCGGCAGCCCCGCCGCCGTCCCGTTCTACGAGTCGGCCGTCGAGCACGGCGTGCCCGGCGCGGTGTACCGGCTGGGCGTCGCGCACCACGAGGCGGGCGACTCCGCCGAGGCGTTCCGGTGCTTCGAGCTCGCCGGCCTCGCGGGCGACGCGCTGGGGGCGTTCATGGCCGCGCAGGTCGCGAGCGAGCGCGGCGACCTGCACGCCGCGCGCCGGTGGTTCGAGCAGGCCCAGGACGTCGAGGGCGCCCCCGTGCGGCTCGCGCAGGTCCTCGCCGAGCTCGGCGAGCAGGACGCCGCCGACGACGTCCTCGCCGCGTCGTCCGGGCAGAGCTGGGAGTCCGCCGTCGAGCTCGTGCGCAGCGGTGCGCTCACGACCGAGGACGCCGTGGCGCTCCTGGAGGGCTGGGCGAGCGCCGGCGAGGTCCGCGTCGCGGCCGCGCTCGCGGACGTCTACGTGCGCGCCGGGCGCGGTCTCGACGCCGAGGACCTGCTCGAGCAGGCCGCGCTCGCGGGCGAGCCGACGGCGCGCACGAGCCTCGGCGTCCTGCGCCTGCGGGCCGGGCGCGTCGCCGAGGCGATGACGCTGTGGCACGACGCCGCCGCGCAGGGCGACCCGCAGGCGGCGGAGCTCCTGGCGCGCTTCGGCTGAGCGGAAGCCGCTCGTCCTGCGCGCCCTCCACGCAGAAGGGCGCCCGGCGGGCGACCGGCTCCGTCGAGCCGTGGTCGCCCTGCCGGGCGCAGAGGGCGGGACGTGCGGGTGGTCTCCCCACCGCCCGCACGTCCCTCTTCCCCCGGGGAGCGACTCCCTGCTGCGACGGCCTCAGAATCGTCGCGCGGTACCGGTCGCTCCGGTGGGCCCGCCGCACACGGCGGGCGGTCCTGCGGTCAGACCAGCCAGGCGTTGTGCCGGACCAGCGGGAGCCGCTGCCAGGTCTTGCCCAGGCCGAGGACGCTGCCCGCACCGAGGAGGGTGAGGGCGATGATCGTCAGCGCCATCGTGATGTGGTCGTCGATGATCGGGTTGGTCACGAGCGGCAGCTCCGCGAGGTACATCAGCAGGAGCAGGGCGGTCGCGCTGACCGCCGCGACCCGCATGCCGATGCCGAGGATCAGCGCGAGCCCGATGCCGAGCAGGCCGACCATGAACAGCACGTCGACGAACGCGTTGCCGGCGAGGTTCGCGAAGACGCCCGAGAACGTGCCCTCGAGGTTCGACAGGAACCCGGTGGTCGGGCTTCCTCCGTTGACCCAGGCCCGCTCCGCGGGGGTCGCGAACCCGAGCCCGAACGTCTTGTCGAGGAAGGCCCAGAGGAAGTAGAACCCGATCAGGATGCGCAGGACCCCGAGCACCACCTGCGTGGGCCGCGTGGCACGCTCCGCGAGGTTGACGGTCTCCGGCTCGGTGCCCTCGACCGTGGGGAGCGGCGCGTTGGCGTTCCGCTCGATCGTCCCCTTCATCACTGTCCCCTCTCATCGACCCGGCCGGTGCGGCCGGGCTTCTTGAGACCAAGCAAACTCCTGTGGAGGAAGGGTGGACGTCGGGCGAAGGTCGCCGCCCGCGGGGACCTAGGTCCCCGGTGCGGTGGCGGTCAGGAGCCGGTGGAACCGTCGAGCTCGGCGCGCAGCTCGTCGACGCGGGTGCGCAGCCGCTCGAGCGCGTCGCGGACCGCGGCGTCGGCGCCGGTGAGCGAGTCCGCGACCTCGCCGAGGCGGTCCGACGCGTCGTCGAGGGCGGCCTCCGCGTCCGCGAGGCGCTGCTGCGCCTCGGCGCGGGTGTCCTCGGTCGCCGTCGCGGCGTCGTCGGCGGCCGCACGCGCCTCCTCGGCCGCGTCCTGCGCCGCCGCGACGGCCTCCTCGGCGCGGGGGCGCGCGTCCTCGGACAGCGAGCCGATCTCGTCGGCGAGGGACCGCACGTCGTCCCCGATCGTCTCGGCCTGGGAGCGCGCGTCGTCGAGGAACTGCTGGACCTGGTCGCCCGTGAGGGTGAATTCCGGCACGCTCACCGAGCCGTCCTCGGCGCAGCCCGCGAGCGCGACGACGGCGGCGAGGGCCGCGCCGAGCGCGAGCGTGCGGGACGGTGACCTGCGGCGACGCGTCGGGGTGCTCATGCAGGGATTGTCCCGCGCGAACATGAGACAGGGGTGAGAGCCCGGTGGAGGCGGTGTACGGTAAGCGGACGAGGGCACTGTGGCGTGCGGCACACCAGGAGGTGTGGTGCACGCCCGTGACGTCGGTGCGCGACGACGCGCAGAACCGGCGCACGGGGGGCCGCAGGCCCGTGGTCGGGCACGAGGCACGGGAGCGAGCGGTGAGCACCACGGACGACGAGGGCGGCGCAGCGGTCGGCGCGCCCGAGACGCCCGCGCCCGAGACACCTGCGCCCGAGGCGCCCGCGGCCGAGACGCCGAGCCCGCTCGGGCGCCGGGCCCGCGCCGTCTCGCACGCCCTCATCTCCTCCGCCCTCGCGATCACCCTCGCGGCCGCGCTCGCGGGCAGCGCCCAGCCGCGGCCCGGTGCGTCGTTCTTCGCCGAGGAGGCCGCCGGCGCGACGCAGGTCGCCGCCGTCTCGAGCACCCTCGGCGCCGGGCTCGACGAGGACCAGCAGCTCGACAGCGCGATCGAGGTCCTCGCGACGGCGAACGCGCTCGAGCAGAGCCAGGTCACCGCCCCCGTCGAGCAGGCGCGCGCCGAGCTCGGCATGCTCCTCGCGACGTACCTCGCGCAGCGCGACGCCGCGCGCCGCGTCCCGGTCCAGGTCGTCCCCGACGGCGGCCTCGACCTCGACGACCCGCTGGACGGCGGCGGCGTGCCCGAGCTCCCCGAGCCGCTCGACCCGGACGCCGACGGCGACGCCACCGACACCGGCTCCGACGCCGGTTCCGGGAGCCGCGCCCGGACGACGGACCCCCAGGACGAGACCCGCTCGCCGACGCAGCAGCCCGCGACCGTGGACGCCGCGGGCGACGCGGACGCGGTCCGCACGTCCGCGCTGCGCGCCGCCCCGTCCCCGAGCCCGACGGGCGACCCGTCGCCCGACCCGTCCCCGAGCGGCTCCCCGTCGCCGGGCGTCTCGCCGTCCCCGGGCTCGACGCCCACGGACGAGGCGACGGACCCGGGCTCGGGAGCCACGACGCCGGGCGGCTCGCAGGTCCCGCCCGAGCGCGCGCTGCCCGAGGACGCGGTGCCCGCTCCCGACGGCGTCTCGCCGCAGGAGCTCGACGGCACGTCCGTCGAGCCGGAGCGGTCGGATGACAGCGGTGACGGCGACCACGCCGAGGACGACGACCACGCGCACGGCACCGTGACGCTCGAGGACGTCGTGACGTCGGCGACGCACCTCGCGAACCTGCTCGGCACGGACCTCGTGCCGGTCGGCGTGATCCCGGCCGTGGGTCGTGGCGCGCCGCCCGCAGGGTCGACGCTCGCGGAGCGGCTCGCGGAGGTCGTCGAGCGGTACGCCGGCTCGACGGCGGAGTACCAGAACGGGCGCATCCCGCCCGAGGCGCTGTGCGAGCTCGACTTCGCGCCCGGCAAGACCCTGCGGTGCGACGCCGCGGTGCAGCTCGAGGCGCTCGCGGCCGAGTTCCACAAGGAGTTCGGCTACGCGCTGAAGATCACGGACGCCTACCGACCCTACGAGGACCAGGTGCGGCTCAAGGCCATCAAGCCGTACCTCGCCGCCGTGCCCGGCACGTCGCAGCACGGGTGGGGCCTCGCGATCGACGTCGGCGGCAGCGTCCCGTCCGGCACGTCGCGCGAGTACGTGTGGATGCGCATGCACGCGCCGGACTACGGGTGGGACAACCCCGCCTGGGCGCGCCCGAACGGCTCGAAGCCCGAGCCGTGGCACTTCGAGTTCTTCGCCGCCGGCAAGATGCCGACGCGCTACACGCCGTCCGAGAGCACGGCGCCGTCGACGCCGCAGCGGCCGTCGTCGCCGAGCACGCCGGCCCCCGCGCCCAAGCCGTCGCCGACCCAGCCGGCGAAGCCGACCGAACCGGCGAAGCCGACCACGCCCACGAACCCGACCACGCCCCCCGAGCCGACGCCGACGCCCCCTGCGACGGTCGCCGTGCCGGCCGGGCTCGTCGGGGGGACGCGGGCCGCGGCCGAGGCCGCGATCGCGAAGGCGGGACTCACGGTCAGCGTGACGACGAAGGCGGACGCCGCGAAGGCGGGCACCGTGCTCGCGGTGACGCCGGGCGCGGGTGCGCAGGTCGCGAAGGGCAGCACCGTGACGATCGTCGTCTCGACCGGCCCGGCGCCCGACCCGGAGCCCGAGCCCGAGCCGACGCCCGACCCGGAGCCCACGCCGGAGCCCGAGCCGACGCCGGACCCGACCGAGCCCGCCCCGGAGCCCACGGTCGCGCCGACGCAGGAGCCGACCGCCGACCCGACGGAGACGCCCGCCTCCTGACGCGGCCCGGCGGACGTCGCGCGCGCCCGCCGAAAAAGCCGTGCGCGCGACCGACCACGGGCGTAGCGTCGTCGGCGATGTGATCCTCACCTGCCCCGACCGCTCCGTCCCGTCGAGCCCGTCGTCGTGGCCCCGCGCCGTCCCCGGCGCGCGCGTGCCGCCCGGGCGCCCTGGTAGGTGATCACCCCGTGCCTCGTCCCACCCCTGTCCTGCGCGCGACCGACGTCCGGGTCTCCTTCGCCGGCCGCCCCGTGCTGCGGGGCGTCGACCTCGCCGTCGACCCCGGCCACCGCACCGGCCTCGTCGGCGAGAACGGCGTCGGCAAGTCGACGCTCCTGCGCGTGCTCGCCGGCGCGCTCGCGCCCGACGCCGGCACCGTGTCCCGTCCCGCCGACCTCGGGTACCTGCACCAGGAGTTCCCGTACCCGCCGTCGACGACGGTCCGCGCCGTCGTGGACGACGCGCTCGCGCGCGTCCGCGCGATCGAGCGCGAGCTCGAGGAGGCGGCGCTCGCGCTCGCGGCCGGAGCGGGCACCGGGCCCGGCGCCGACGAGGCGTACGCGCGCGCCCTCGCCCGGGCCGAGCTCGCCGACGTGTGGGACGCGGACGCGCGCGCGGCTCGCACGCTCGCGGGCCTCGGGCTCGACGTCGAGGGCGTCGCCGAGCGCGAGGTCGGCTCGCTCTCGGGCGGGCAGCGCACGCGGCTCGGCCTCGCCGCCCTCCTCGTGCGCCAGCCCGGCGCGATGCTGCTCGACGAGCCGACGAACCACCTCGACGACGGCGCCGCCGAGTTCCTCGGGGCCGCGCTGCGAGCCCTCCCGGGCGCCGTCGTGCTCGCGAGCCACGACCGCGTGTTCCTCGACGAGGTGTGCACCGAGATCCTCGACCTCGACCCGGTCGCCGAGCCCGTGCGAGGGTCCGCGGCGCGCGGTGGCGCGGGGCGGCCCGGGGGAGCGGCGACCCTGTACGGCGGCTCCTACAGCGACTACCTGGAGGCGAAGCGGGTCGAGCGCGAGCGCTGGGAGCAGCGGTTCGAGACCGAGCAGGCGGAGCTCGCGGCGCTGCGGCGCTCGGTCGCCGTGACCGCGCGCGACGTCGCGAAGAACCGCGAGCGCGGCAACCAGGCGAAGATCCTCTACGACTTCAAGGGCGAGCGCGTCCAGAGCCAGGTCTCGCGGCGCGTGCGCAACGCCCAGCAGCGGCTCGACGCCCTCGAGCGCGACCAGGTGCGCAAGCCGCCGCCGCCCCTGCGCTTCGCGCCGCCCGCGGGTGCGACGGGACCCGCGGGCGGGGGCGACGTCGTCGCGTGGGCGCGGGACGTCGTCGTGCGCCGCCCGGCGGCGACCGAGGTCCCGGCCGCGCCCGGTGAGCGGCCCCACCGGCTCGACATGACGGCGTCGGGCGTGCCGTCGGTCGAGGTCGCGCGCGGCACGCGCCTGCTCGTGACCGGGGCCAACGGCGCCGGGAAGTCGACGCTGCTGCACGTGCTCGCGGGCGACCTGGACCCGGACGCGGGCACCGTGGGGCGGGTGCGGGGCGCGCGGGTCGGCCTGCTGGAGCAGGACGTCCACCTGCACGACGACGACCGCACCCCGCGCGAGGTCCTCGCTCTCGCGCGCGGCGTCGACCCCGCGGACGCGCGCGAGGCGGCCGTCGACGCGCACGGCCTCCTCGCGCCGCGCGACCTCGACCGCCCGCTCGCCGTGCTGTCGGTCGGACAGCGGCGCCGGGTCGTGCTCGCGATGCTCGTGACGCAGGCGCCGGACGTGCTGCTGCTCGACGAGCCGACGAACCACGTCTCGCTGACCCTCGCCGACGAGCTCATGGAGGCGGTGGACGCGTGGCCGGGCGCGGTGGTCGTGGCGTCGCACGACCGCTGGCTGCGCCGGCGGTGGACCGGGGACGTCGTGCACCTGTCGTGACCGGCGCGCCCGGCGCCGGGTCCCCCGCGTCGCCGGGTCCACCGCGGGAACGCGCTGGCCGCGCCCCACCCGGCGCGCCTAGGGTCGGGAGCGTGGACGAGGGACGGACCGGTGGGTCGGACAACGCGTGGAAGCAGGTCGTGGCGTCGCTCGCGGACGAGGGCCGGCTGCGGGTGCTCGCGCGCGTGGTGACGGAGGGTCCCGCGGAGGCGGCGCTGACGACGGACGAGCGGCGGCGGCTCGCCCCGCTCCTCGCCGCAGGGGTCGTCGTGCGGGGCGAGGACGGGCTCCTGCGGGCCGCGCCCGAGCGGTTCGCGGCCCTGCTCGCGACGTCGCCCGCCCCGCGGCCGACGGGACCCGAGCGGTTCCTCACGGACGGTCGCCTGCTCCGCACGCCCAAGCGCCTGCGCGACCGCGAGCTCGTCGTCCGGTTCCTCGCGTCGCAGGTCCTCCCGCTCGAGGAGCCCGTCACCGAGCTGACCCTGACGAAGCGGCTCGCGGCGCGCGCCGCCGACCCGGTGTCGCTGCGGCGCGCGATGGTCGACGCCGGCCTCGTGCACCGCACGCGCGACGGCGCGGAGTACTGGCGCACCGTGGTCACGGAGTTCGACGACGTCTGACCCCCCGTGCCGGTCGCGCGGGGGACCGGGTGGGTAGGGTCGGTTCCCATGAGCAGCGAGCGCGCCCTCGCGGCGCTGGATGCGTCGGGCATCGACTTCACGATCACGCGCCACGGGCGCGTGGGGTCGCTCGAGGAGGCCGCCGCCGCGCGCGGCGTGCACCCCTCGCGCGTGCTCAAGACGATCGTCGTGCGGCGGGCGGAGGACGACTACCTGTTCGTCCTCGTCCCCGGCGACCGTCAGATCTCGTGGCCCAAGCTGCGCGCGCTCCTCGGCGTCTCGCGCCTGTCCCTCCCGGACAAGGAGGTCGCGCGCGACGTCACGGGCTACGAGCGCGGCACGATCACGCCGTTCGGCGCGACGCACGCGTGGCCCGTGGTCGCGGACGTCCGCGTCGTCGCGGACGCGGGCGCCGACGAGGTGGACGTCGCGGGCGACGCGACGGGCGACGGCGAGCAGCACCTCGTGTCGATCGGCGCCGGCGCGCACGGCGTCGCCGCGACGGTCGACGGGCGCGCGCTCGTCGGCGCGCTCGGCGCGCAGGTCGCCGACGTCACCGACCCCGCCTAGCGGGTCCTCGCGCGCACGGCGCGCGCGGTTGTGAGGGTTCGGGGGAAGGTGGCGTGCCGTCGGGTCCCCGGGCTGGTGCGCGCCGCGCGCGCGGTGCACACTCATGGTGCTCCGGTCACGGTCGCCCGGCGCGACGGTCGCCGGGGACGGCGACCGTGAGCGACCGCACGGAGCCTCGCGGGGACGCACGGGAACAGACCCGTCACCGCCGGACGTTGTCCGGAGGGACGGCCGACAGCACGCACGACGACTCGAGAGACGGTGAGCAAGACCCGTGGACACAGGCAGCGCGATCGACCGGGCGAGCGGGATCGTCTACGCCCCCGCGGACGGCGGCGTGGTCGTGAGGATGTGGGGCGAGATCGACGCGGCCCTGCGTGACCGCGCGAGCGAGGCGATGTCCTACGTCCTCGACACGCCGGGCCCCGTCGCGGTCGACGTGGCGGACGTCACCTTCATCGACTCGTCGGGCATCGCGTTCATCATCCAGCTCTACATGCTCGGCGAGGAGGACGGTCGCGAGGTCGTGCTGCGCGACCCGTCGCCCAGCATCGTCGAGCTCCTGGACATGATCGGCATGGGCGGGCGCATCCCGGTCGAGCGGAGCGGCGCCGCGACCGGCCCGATCGAGGCCGTCGGCGCCGTCTGACCCGCCCGCGCGCCCCGCTCCCGCGTCCCGGGGGCTGTGGGACCCGGCCGGTACGGTGCGGGCATGCGCATCCTGCACACGTCCGACTGGCACCTCGGGCGGACGCTGCACGGGGTCGACCTGCTGGAGCACCAGGCCGCGCACCTCGACCACCTCGTCGAGCTGACCCGCACCGAGGGCGTCGACGCCGTCGTCGTCGCGGGTGACGTGTACGACCGCGCGATCCCGCCCGTGGACGCGGTCGCCCTCCTGTCCGACGCGCTCGCGCGGCTCGCGGAGCACGCGCACGTCGTCGTCACGCCGGGCAACCACGACTCCGCCGTGCGGCTCGGGTTCGGCGACCGCGTCATGCGCCCGGGCGTCCACCTGCGGGCGCGCCTGGCCGACGTCGGGTCGCCCGTCGTCCTTCCGCCCCGGGCCGGGGACGCGGGAGCGCCCCTGCTGGTCTACGCGCTGCCGTACCTCGACCCCGACGCCGCGCGCCACGCGCTCGCCGAGACCCCCGAGGGCGAGGGGGAGGGCGACGCCGCGCCGCGGCCGCTCGCCCGGTCCCACGAGGCCGTCATGGGTGCCGCGATGCGCCGCGTCGGCGCGGACCTCGCCCGGCGGCGCGCGGCGGACCCGGGCGTGCGGGCCGTCGTGTCGGGCCACGCGTTCGTCGTGGGCGGTCTCGCGTCGGAGTCGGAGCGGGACATCCGCGTCGGCGGGGTCGACGCCGTGCCGGCGGCCACGTTCGGCGGGTGGGGCGTCGACTACGTCGCGCTCGGGCACCTGCACGGACCGCAGCGCGTCACCGTGCCGCACGTCGAGCGCGCGGGCGCGGCGAGCCGGACCGTCGCGCGCTACTCCGGCTCGCCGCTCGCCTTCTCGTTCTCGGAGCAGCACCAGCGCAAGTCCACGACGCTCGTGGACCTCGCGCGGCTCGCCGCGGACCCGGACGCGGCGGTCGAGCTCGTCCCCGCACCCGTGCCGCGCCGGCTCGCCGACGTCACGGGCACGCTCGACGAGCTGCTCGGCGCCGCGGGCGAGCCCCACGTCGACGACTGGCTGCGCGTCGTCGTGACCGACGCCGTCCGCCCCGCCGAGCTCTACGCGCGGGTCCGGGCGCGCTTCCCGCACGCGCTCCAGGTGACCCACCGCCCGCCGCGGCCCGCCGAGCGGGAGGTCGTGACCGCCGTCGGGCCCGGGCGCGACCCGCTCGACGTGGCGCGCGACTTCGTCGAGCACGTCTCGGGCCACGCCCCGAGCGACGCCGAGGTCGCGGTGCTGCGGGAGGCGTTCGAGCTCGCGCTCGCCGAGGAGCGCAGCGCCTGATGCACCTGCACTCGCTCACGTTCCAGGCGATCGGCCCCTTCGCGGGCCGCCACCACGTGGACCTCGCGTCGCTCGGCGCGTCGGGCATCTTCCTGCTCGACGGCCCCACGGGCGCCGGGAAGTCGACCGTCATCGACGCGATCGTGTTCGCGCTCTACGGCAAGGTCGCGTCGGAGTCCGCGAGCGACGACCGCCTCCGCTCCGCCTTCGCCGGGCCGGACGTCGAGTCGTTCGTCGACCTCGTGCTCGAGGTCCCGTCGGGCGTCTACCGCGTACGGCGCACGCCCGAGTACCGCCGCCCCAAGAAGCGCGGCACGGGCACGACCGTCCAGCAGGCGTCGGTGCGCCTGTGGCGCCTGGCCGGGGTCCCCGAGCCCGGGGACGACGCGGACGACCCGCCCGGGGAGCTCCTGTCGTCGCGCCTGGACGAGGCGGGCGACGAGATCCGTCGCGTCGTCGGGCTCGACCGCCGCCAGCTCGTGCAGACGGTCGTGCTGCCGCAGGGCGAGTTCGCGACCTTCCTGCGCGCGAAGCCCGAGGACCGCGCCGTGCTGCTGCAGAAGGTCTTCGGCACCGAGCTCTACCACCGTGCCGCGGCGCGCCTCGCCGAGCTCGCGCGCGGGGCCCGCGCCGGGATCGACGCCGCCCGCCAGGGCGTCACCGGCGCGGTCGAGCGGTTCGCGGGCGCGAGCGGGCTCACGCCCGACGACGCGCGGCGGCTGCGCGAGGCGGCGCAGGACGACACGCTGCTCCGGCAGGCCGACGACGCGGACGTCGCGCGCGCCGCCGCGGTGGTGGCAGCCGGGACCCGTGCCGCTGGGACGGGCGCGGCCGGGACGGACGCGGGCGCGGTGGACGCGGCCGGGGTGGCGGGCGCGACGGACGCGGCCGAGGAGCGGCCCGGCGTCCACGCGATCGCGCTCGCCCACGTGGCGCGGTTGGAGGAGGAGGCGGACCGCCTCGCCGAGCGCGAGGTCGCGGCGAACGCGGCCCTCGTCGCGGCGCGCGACCGCCTCGAGGCCGAGCGCGTCCTCGCGGAGGGCGTCGAGCGGCGGGCACGGCTGCGCGCCGAGCAGGAGCGTCTCGACCGTGCGGCGGACGAGGTGACGCAGGACCGTCGGCGCGTCGACGCCGCGGCCCGGGCGGCCGTCGTCGCGCCCGCAGCCCAGGGTCTCGCGCGCGCCGACCAGGCCCTGCACGCCGCGCACGAGCGGCTCGCGCTCGCCCGGACCGGGCTCCCGCCCGACCTCGCCGACGCGGACGCCACGACGCTCGAGGCGCTGCGGGCCGACGTCGCGACGGCGGCCGTGCGCGCCGCGCGCCTCGTGCCCGTCGGGGCCTCGCTCCCGGTGCGCGAGCGCGAGCTCGCCGACGCCCGGAAGGACCTCGCGCACGCGACCGAGGAGCGCGAGCGCGTCCTGGCCGAGCTCGCCGACCGTCCGACGCTGCGCGACGCGCTGCGGACCCGCGTCGCCGCGCTCGCCGAGGCGGCCGGGGACCTCGGGGTCCTGCAGGAGCGGCTGCTCCGGGCGCGGGCGGTTGAGGTCGCGGCGACGCAGGCGGCAGCCCTCGCGGACGACGTCGAGGCGGCCGAGGAGGAGCGGGCCGGTGCCGCCGCCGCGGCCCGTGCCGCCGTCGAGCACGAGGCGCGGGTCCGCTCCGCGCGCATCGCGGGCCTCGCGGGCGAGCTCGCCGCCGGGCTCGACTCCGGGGAGCCGTGCCCGGTGTGCGGGGGCACGGAGCACCCGGAGCCCGCGCCGCTGGCGCCGGACCACCCCGCGGCCGAGGACGTCGAGCGCGCCGAGCGCGCCCGGGCCGAGGCGGAGCGGTCCCTGCACGACGCGTCCGCACGGGTCCAGGTGCTCGCCGAGCGCCTCGCGTCCGGCCGTCGTGACGCCGAGGGCCTTACGCCCGTGGAAGCGGCGGCACGCGTCGTGGAGGTCGACGCGTCGGTCGCGACCGCCCGCGACGCGGCGCGCGAGCGCGCGGAGGCCGAGCGCGAGCTCGAGGCCCTCGACGCCGGGACGGTCGCCCTCCAGGAGCGCGCGGGCGAGCTCGCCGCGTCGATCGCGGCCGGTGCCGCGCGCCTCGACGAGCTCGAGACCGCGCTGGCCGCGGACCGCGCCGAGGTGCGGGCCGAGCTCGAGACGGCCGGCCGCCACGGCGGTCTCGACGGTCTGCCCGACCCCCTCGCGGAGCCCGGCGCGCGCAACCCCGTCGCCGTCCTCGCCGCGGCGCTCGAGGACCGCGTGCGGACGATCGACGTGCTCGCCGACGCGACGAGCGCCGTCGCCGCCGCACACCGGACCCGGGCTGACCGCGCCGTCGAGCTCGACGCGCTGCTCGACGGGTCCGGGTTCGCCGACGTCGCCGAGGCGCTCGCCGCCGTGCTCGACGACGCCGACCGCCGGGCGCTCGCGCGCCGGGTCGCGGAGCACGACGCCGCGCGCGCGGCGACCGCCGCCGGGCTCGCCGACCCGGCCCTGGCCGCGCTCCCCGAGGACGCGCGCCCGGACGTCGCCGCGGCGCGCGCCGCGGTCGCGGAGGCCGAGGCGACCGCGGGGGCCGCCGCCCGCAGCCACGAGCTCGTCGCGCGCCGGGCGCAGGCGGCGCGCGAGGGGGCCGACGGGATCGGCGCCGCCGTCGAGGCGTGGCTCCGCGCCCGGGAGGACGCGGGGCCGGTCACGCGCATGGCGGCCCTCGCGGGCGGCGCCGGGGACAACGCCCAGGCGCTCTCGCTCGCGACGTTCGTGCTCGTGCAGCGGTTCGAGGACGTCGTCGCGGCCGCGAACGAGCGCCTCGCCGAGATGTCGTCCGGCCGGTACGAGCTCGTGCGCAGCGCGACGCGCGAGGACGTGCGCGCGCACAAGCGCGGCCTCGCCATGAAGGTGCTCGACCACGTGACCGAGCGTGAACGGGACCCACGCACGCTCTCCGGCGGCGAGACGTTCTACGTGTCGCTGTGCCTGGCCCTCGGGCTCGCGGACGTCGTCACGGCCGAGGCGGGCGGGGTCGAGCTCGGGACGCTGTTCGTCGACGAGGGGTTCGGGAGCCTCGACCCCGAGACGCTGGACGCCGTGCTGTCCGCGCTCGGCCGGCTGCGGGCGGGCGGGCGCGTCGTCGGCGTCGTCTCCCACGTGGAGGCGCTCAAGCAGTCCGTCGCCGAGCGGATCGAGGTCCGGCGCGTGCCCGGAGGCGGGAGCACCCTCACCGTGCGAGCGTGACCGGGAGGGCGGTCCGTCGCGCGCGGTGAGCAGGACGCCGCCGCGCAGCGCGGGCACCGGTGCGTCGGAGGGAGCACGCATGGCTGGTCGGACCCACGGGGAGCGGGCAGCGGCGCGCGCGGCGCGGCTGCGACGGCGCTGGGACCGCGAGGCGGGCGCCTACGACCGCGGCATGTCGGCGGCCGAGCGGCGGCTGTTCCCGGACGTGCGTCCTCGCGTGTGCGGCCTCGCGTCGGGCGACACGCTCGAGGTCGCGATCGGCACGGGCCTCAACCTCGCGCACTACCCCTCCGCCGTGCTCGACGGCCGTCTCACGGGCGTCGAGTGGAGCCCCGGCATGCTCGCGGTCGCGCGGCGCCGGGCCGCGGAGCGGGGGGTCGACGTCGACCTGCGCCTCGGGGACGCGCAACGTCTCGACCTGCCCGACGACGCCTACGACACCGCGGTCTGCACGTTCTCCCTGTGCGCGGTGCCGGACCACCGTGCGGCGCTCGCCGAGATGGTCCGCGTGCTGCGGCCGGGCGGTCTGCTCGTGCTCGCCGACCACGTGTCGTCGACGGCGTGGCCGGTGCGCGCCCTGCAGGCCGCGGCCGAGGTCGTGAGCGTGCCGCTCGCGGGCGAGCACTTCCGACGCCGGCCGTTGCGCTGGGTGCTGGAGGCGGGGCTCGCGGTCGAGCAGCACGAGCGCACGCGCGCGGGCGTCATCGAGTGGCTGGCGGCGCGCACACCCGGTCCACGAGCTCGGTGACGGCCGCGCGCACGGGCCGCGGCGGGGTGCCCGCGTCGATCGCGAGCGCCGCCCGGTCGAACGCGGCGGAGAGCAGGAGCGTGAGCGCGTCGAGCCGGTCGTCGTGGGTGAGGTCGCCGCCGACCGCCGCGTCGCCCCCGCCCGCGGGGGCCGGCTCGGCCTCCGCACGGGCGGCCGGTGCGTCGAGCGCTGCCGCGAGACCGGCGCGGAGCGTGCGGCGCGCGAACCGGGCGTCGAGCACGTCCGCCTCGGCGGTCCCCAGCACGGCCGGGGCGTCGACGAGCAGCAGGCGGGTGCGGCCCGGGACGGCCATCGCGTCGAGGTAGGCCCGCGCGCCCTCGACGAGCATCGCGCGGGCGTCCGGCGCGGACGCGCCGGGGCGGTCCGTCGCCCGGGCCCGGTCCTCGATCTCGCGCGCGACGGCCTCGGCCTCGGCCTCGACGACGGCGCGGAACAGGTCCCGCTTGTCGGCGTAGTGGTGGTAGAGCGCGCCACGGGTGACGCGCGCGGCGGTCGCGATCTGCGGCGTCGACGTCGCGGCGTACCCGGCCTCGACGAACAGCCGGCGGGCGGCGTGGACGAGCGCGGTGCGGGTGGCGAGCGCCCGCTCGGCGTTGGTGCGGCGACCCTCTTGCATACCGACAGACTGTACGTCATGCTCAACCGACAGACAGTCTGTTTGTTTGTGATCGGATTGCACCCACCGACGAGGAGAGAACCGTGCACATCACGAGCTGGTACCCGGTGATCATGACCGGGGACGTCGCGGCGACCGTCGCGTTCTACGCCGAGCACCTCGACTTCCGGCCGCTCTTCACGAGCGACTGGTACGTCCACCTCCAGTCCGCGCACGACGAGGCGGTGAACCTCGGCGTGCTCGACGGCGACCACGAGACGATCCCCGAGAGGGGCCGGGGGCGGGCGGGCGGCATGCTGCTCACCCTCGAGGTGGACGACGTCGACGCCGTCCATGCCCGCCTCGTCGCCGCCGGCCTGCCGATCCTGCACTCGCTGCGCGACGAGGCGTTCGGGCAGCGGCACTTCATCACGGCCGACCCGAACGGCGTGCTCGTCGACGTCGTCACGCCGATCCCGCCGACGGGAGAGTTCGTCGACCAGTACGACGAGTCCGCGCTGCCGACGACCTAGCACTGCGCGGGCAGGCCGCTCGGCACGCGTGGGCGTGCCGCCCGCCCGGGCACGCGCGTGCGACGGCCCGGCTCTCGTCCGACGGCGGATGTCACGAAACGGCCGCGTGCCGGTCTCTCCGTACGGGGGAGCGGCGACCGGAGTCGTGGTCGCCGCGCGTCACCACCGGGGCGGAGCCGGAAGGACCGCCGCCGGAGCCGTCGAAGGAGAGCAGCAATGTCAGCAGCATCATCCCCGCTCGAGCGTGAGCTGCGGCGCATGGAGGTCATCGTGCGTCGCGAGCAGCTCCGGCTGATCGGCCGCGTCGCGCCGCGCGTCGCCGAGCGTCGCCGCTGGGCGGACGAGCCGCGTCGGCAGTCGCCGGCGACCGCGGCCCGGCAGGGCGGCTAGGCGCCGCCGGCCGGGCGTCGCCGGCCGGGAGGTCGGTCACGGCCGGCGGTCGCGGGGCAGCCGGGGCGCGCCGAGCCCGGCGAGGTCGCGCGCCCGGAGCAGCACGTCGTCGAGCATCTGCGGCGTGAGCCGCCCGGTGAACGTGTTCTGCTGACTCACGTGGAAGCACCCGAGCAGGGTGAGGGTCTGCGCCGGGCCGCCGGGACCGCCGTCGTGCACCGCGCCGGGACCGTCGTGTGGTGATGCGCCAGGGTCGTCGCCGGCCGTGCCGCGGTCGTCGCCAGCCGCGCCGGGGGCTCGGCGGAGCGTCACCTCCGCGCCGTGCGCGAACCGGGGGCGTGGCCGCGGGACGTCCCAGCCCTGCTCGGCGAGCGTCGACAGCAGCGCCTGCCAGCCGAAGCCGCCGAGCACGACCGCGACGCGCACCGTCGCCCCGAGCAGCTCGACCTCCCGCGCGAGGTACGGCCCGCAGCGGCCGCGCTCCTCGGGGGTGGGCTTGTTGTCCGGAGGGGCGCACCGCACGGGCGCGGTGACGCGGATCCCGGTGAGGCGCAGGCCGTCGTCGGCCGAGACCGACGTCGGCTGGTTGGCCAGGCCCGTGCGGTGCATCGCCGCGAAGAGGAAGTCCCCGCTGCGGTCGCCCGTGAACATGCGCCCGGTGCGGTTCGCGCCGTGCGCCGCGGGCGCGAGCCCCACGACGAGGATGCCGGCGCGCTCGTCGCCGAACCCGGGCACGGGCCGGGCCCAGTAGTCGTCGTCGCGGAACGACGCCCGCTTGACCTCGGCCACGTGCTCGCGCCACGCGACGAGCCGCGGGCACGCGCGGCAGTCGACGAGGTGCGCGTCGAGCGCGGCGAGGGTCGGCGCGCTGCGGGCCGCGTGCGGGTAGCCGGGGTCGTCGGGCGTCACCCACCCATCCTTCCCCGCCGAACACGGGGTTGCTGTCGTGATCGAGCGGATAACGTCAGCAGCCCCGTGTTCGGCAGCGTGCAACCTCGTGCTCGGCGGGACGCCGTGGGCCGGGTCAGGAGCGTCGGTCGGCCAGCACCGTCGTCTCGGCGAGCGCCGCGGGGTCGTCCGGCACGTCGACGGCGGTCTCCCGCACGGTCGCAGCCGCCGTCACCGCCTCGGTCGTCGTCGCGTCAGGCGTCGTCCCGGCGGTCGCGGCGCCGTCGGTGCCGTGTGCGCCGAGGGCGTCCGCGGCGTCGTCGGCCACGCGGGCGCCGAACGTGCGGCGCAGGCCGAGGAGCACGGCGCCCGCGACCACGATCACGCCGAACATCACCGCGGCCATCGTCACGGGCGGCGAGCCGCCCAGGAGGCCCGTGACGGGGGCGATGACCGCGCCGACGCCGAACTGGAAGGCGCCGATGAGCGCCGCAGCGCTCCCGGCCCGGTGGGCGTTGCGCTCGAGCGCGATCGCGGGGACGGACGGCATGACGAAGCCGGCGGTGCCGAGCGTGAGCACGATGAGCGGCACGAGCCACGCGAGCCCGCCGCCCGCCAGCGCGGCGACGAGCAGCCCGCCCGAGAGCACGAAGCCCGCGGCGACGGCCACCTGGAGGATCCGCTCGGGCGCCACGCGGCCGACGAGCGCGCCGTTGATCTGGCTGCCCGCGGTGACGGACACGGCGCCGACGCCGAACACGACCGCGTACTGCTGGGCGGACATGCCGAAGAAGTCCTGGAACACGAACGTCGAGGCGGAGATGTACGTGAACATCGCGGCCATGTAGAAGCCGGCGATGAGCGCGAGGCCGATGAACGACCAGTCGCCGAGGAGCGACCCGTACGAGCGCAGCGCGGCGGTGGTCCCGCCCGAGCGTCGGCGCTCCGCGGGCAGAGTCTCGCGCAGGCGGAGCAGCACGACGACGAACAGCAGCGCCCCGACGGCGGCGAGCGCGACGAACATGCCGCGCCACGACCCGAACCGCAGGAACTGCGCGCCGATGGTCGGCGCGAGGATCGGCGCGACGCCGACCACGAGCATCAGGCGGGCGATGACCTTGCCGATGCGGTAGCCCTCGAACGAGTCGCGCACGATCGCCATCGACAGCACCATGCCCGCGGCCGCGGCGAGGCCCTGGACGAACCGCAGTCCGGTGAGCGCGGCGACCGACCCGGCGAAGACGATGCCGACGGACGCGGCGACGTACACCGCGAGCGAGACGAGGAGCGGTGCACGACGGCCCACGGCGTCGGACACCGACCCGATGAGGAGCTGTCCGATCGCGAGCCCGGCGAGCGTCGCGGTGAGGGTGAGCTGGACGCGGGACTCGGTCGTGCCGAGCTCGTCGACGATGCGCGGGAACGCGGAGAGGTACAGGTCGATCGTCAGCGGGCCGACCGCGGTGAGCGCGGAGAGCAGCAGGACGAGGCCCGCGCTGATGCGCCCGGAGCGGTCGGCGGCGGGGCTCGTGGCCGACGGGGTGCCCGGCGGGGCGACGGGCGCGGTCGGCGCCGGGGTCGCGGGTGGCGTGGAGGACATGACAGGGCCAACCGCGCGAGGTGCGTCGTGTGTTCCCGTACGGCCGACGTGATCGGATGCTGAGACGCCGGTCACGGGCTCGCGGTCGAGCACGGGGTTGGTGCCGCCAGGCGCGCCAGAACGACAGCAACCCCGTGCTCGGCGGGACGGTCAGGCGTGGGCGTCGCGCCAGGCGACCCACTCGCGCACGAGCGAGAGGTCGTAGTCGGGGCCGCTCGTGCCGACCGTGAAGAGGGTCGCGCCGGCGGCGACGAGCGCGTCCGCGGACTCCGACGGCGGCCGGGAGACGCCGACCGAGCGCTCGACGAGCGCGGCGGTGTCGCGGCCGACGGCCTGCCCGTGCTCGTCGAGGATCGCGCTCTTGCGTGCGAGCGTGCTCGCGTCGCCGAACGAGTGCCAGACGTCGGCGTGCTCGGCCACGACGCGCAGCGTCTTGCGCTCCCCGCCGCCGCCCACGAGGACGGGGATGTCGCGCGTCGGCGCGGGGTTCGACTCCGCCCACCGGGCCTTGATGCGGGGCAGGGCCTGCGCGAGGTCCGCGATGCGCGCGCCCGCGGTGCCGAACTCGTACCCGAACCGGTCGTAGTCCTTCTCGAACCAGCCCGCCCCGATCCCGAGGACCAGACGCCCGCCGCTGATGTGGTCGACCGTGCGCGCCATGTCGGCCAGGAGGTCGGGGTTGCGGTAGCTGTTGCACGTGACGAGGGCGCCGATCTCGACGCGCTCGGTCTGCTCGGCCCACGCGCCGAGCATGGTCCAGCACTCGAAGTGCTTGCCGTCGGGGTCGCCGGTGAGCGGGAAGAAGTGGTCCCAGTTGAAGACGACGTCGACGCCGAGGTCCTCGGCGCGCAGCACGGCGTCGCGGACCTGGGCGTACTCGGCGTGCTGCGGCTGGAGCTGGACGCCGATGCGGTACGGGTGACGGGGTGAGGTCATGCCGGGCAATCTACGTCCGGGTCGAGAACGACGACACTCCGCGTCGAGCACGAGGTTGCTGCCGCGATGAGCCCGAGAACGACAGCAAGGTCGTGCTCGGCGGACCTAGGGTGGGGGCCATGAGGCGACTGGTGGGACTGCTCGTGACGCTCGTGGCGCTCGTGGCGGTGGCCGTCGTCGCGGACCGGGTCGCGGTCGGCGCCGCGGAGCGCGGTGCGGTGACCGCGTTCGAGCAGCAGGCGGACGACGTCACCGGGGCGCAGATCGACATCACGGGCTTCCCGTTCCTCACCCAGCTCCTGCGCGGCGAGCTGACGCACGTCACCGGCTCCGCGGACACGGCGTCGTTCGGCGGCTACGCGATCTCCGACCTGAGGGTCGAGGCCGACGGCGTCGGCACCTCCGAGCCGTACCGCATCGCGTCGGGCACGGCGTCGGGCGTCATCGCGGCCGAGTCGCTGCAGGAGGTCGTCGCGGAGCAGTCGGGCCTCGACGTCGCCGTCACCTCCTCGGCCGACGTGCTCTCGCTGGGGTTCGACCTGTTCGGTGCGGAGATCACGGTCGACGTGACGCCCCGCGTCTCCGGGCCGGCCGAGCTCGCCGTGGACGTCGTCGCGGTCCGCACGGGCCTCGGGACGGTCTCGGTGGACGACCTGCCGTCCGGGATCGCGGGAGCGCTGTCCGACCTGCGCGTCCCGCTCGACCTGCCCGACGGCGTCACGCTGGACTCCGTGGCGCCCGTCGAGGGTGGCGTGCGGGTCGCGGTGACCGGGACGGACGTCGTCGCCGAGGACCTGGTGGCGTCGTGAGCGGCAGCGGCAGCGGCAGGGCCGGGGGCGGTGCGGTGAGCGTGGCGCCCGTGGACGGACGCCACGTGCTCGCGGCGCGCCTCGCCGCGCAGCGCCTGCGGTCGCCCGACCTGCCCGACGTCCCGAGCGCGGTCGGGCACCTCGTCGCGGTGCAGGGCCAGGAGTTCCAGCCCGCGCTGTGGGGCCTCACGCGGAGGGTGCGGCCGGACGCACGGCCCGGCGCGGCCGGGGCCGCCGCGGCCTGCGACCGCGGGGAGGTGGTCCGCACGCACGTGCTGCGCCCCACGTGGCACCTCCTGCGTCCCGACGACGCCCGCTGGCTCGTCGAGCTCAGCGCGCCGCGCGTGCACCAGGCCAACGGGACGATGTACCGGCAGGTGGGCACCGCCGGGCACGCGGCGGAGATCGACCTCGTCGTCGCGGCCGTGCAGGAGCGGCCCCGCACCCGGCGCGAGCTCGCCGGACTGCTCGCCGCCCACGGGCGCCCGCTCGAGGGACTCGCGCTCGGGTACGTGCTCGCGCACGCCGAGCTCGACCGGCTGCTGATCAGCGGTCCCCTCGACGGGAAGCAGCAGACGTTCGCCGCGTTCGACGACCGCGTGCCGCCGGGCTACGGTCCGCTCGGCGAGCGGTTCGACCGCGACGCCGCGCTCGTCGAGCTGCTGCGCCGCTACCTCGCGAGCCGGGCGTACGCGACGGTCAAGGACGTCGCGCAGTGGTCGGGGTTCACGCTCACGGACGTGCGGCACGCGCTCGACCTGCTCGGCGACGAGGTCGTGGCCGTCCCGGGCGCGGGCTCGCTGGACGGCGCGACCCTGTGGCGGCTCGCCGACGCCGACCCCCGGGTGCTCGCACCTGAGTCGTTCGCGGGCGCCGTCGCGCCCGACGGCGACCCGGCCGCCCCGGTGGTCGACCTCCTGCAGAGCTACGACGAGCTCTTCGTGTCCTACGGCGAGTCCCGCGGGGTCGTCGTGGCCGACGGCGTCGACCTCGGCGACCGGCGCGGGTCCTTCATCCACGCGATCGCGGTCGACGGCGTCGTGGTCGGCCGGTGGCGCTGGGTCGTCGGGACGCGCGACGTCGTCCTCGAGCCGCAGTGGCGTCGCGCGCCGTCGCCCGCGGAGGAGGCGGCGTTCGCCGCCCAGGCCGACGCGGTGCGTGCGCACTGGGGGCGCGGTGCCCCGGCGCCTCCCGGGGTCAGTGCCGGGGCGGACCCGGGCGCGTGACGAGGTGCACGAGCACGGCCGTCAGCACGATCACCCCCACGTAGACCGCCATCGCGACGGGTGACGTGACGGCGAGGAACGTCAGGGCGGCGTTGCCCACGAGGTGCAGCACGACGGCCGCCGGCACCCCGCCGCGCAGGCGCTCGCTGACGAGCCAGTACGCGCTCGACAGCGGGACCATCGCGAGCAGGAAGACTGCCGCCTCGACGCTCGCCAGACCGAGGGACGCCTGCCACGTCCCCGTGAGCGCGAACAGCGGCAGGTGCCAGACCGCCCACACCGCGCCGAGCACGACCGACGTCGCGAGCGGCGAGAGCCGGCGGCGCAGGCGCGGTTGCGCGTAGCCGCGCCAGCCCACCTCCTCCGAGAGCGGGCCGGCGCACAGCGAGACGACGGCGAACAGGAGCGGGCCGCCCGCTGCGGCGACGGCCGTCGCCCCGGCCGTGAGGTCCGCCGTCGGGCCGCCGAGCAGCGGGACGACGAGCGCCGTCACGACCGCCGGCGCGGCGCCGACCCCGACCGCGGCCGGTAACCACCGCCCGGCCGCCGCCCAGCGCGCGGCCCGCGGGCTGCGGCGACCCGCGACCCGGAGCAGGAGCGCGGCCAGCGTCGGGCCGAAGCCGCCGAGCGCGTAGAGCGCGAGGACGGCGGGGTCGGCGAGGTCGCCGCCGAGCAGCCAGGCCGCTCCCCACGAGGTCCACGACAGGCCGAACGCGAGCGCCCAGAACGCGGCGAGCCCGCCGCGGGGGAGCAGCCCGGGGCCGTCCGGGGTCGGGGCTGAGGACGGGCGGCGGGACCGCTGCGTCGCGGTCCGTGGGTACGCGCTGGTGGTCATGTCTCGATCCCACCGCTTCGTCCGTTTCGCCAGAGCCCGGGACGCCCCCGACCGAGGGTGGGGAGAACCCCACGGTCGCCGTCCTGCGCGGCGGCGGGCCCGCCGCCGGGAGCACGCGTGCCCCGGCGCCGGACCCGTGTCGTGTCCGGCGGCGAGGGGAGTGGCAGGGTGGGGGCGTGACGACGACGCCCGAGACCTCGCGCCCCGCCAACTGGGCCGGCAACCTCACGTACTCCTCCGCCGCGGTCGAGCACCCCACGACCCCGGACGAGCTCGCCGACGTCGTGCGGCGCTCGCGGCGCGTCAAGGCGCTCGGGTCGCGGCACTCGTTCGGCGACGTCGCGGACACGACCGGCACGCACGTCGTGCTCGACCGGTACGACGACGGCCGCCCGCCCGTCGAGGTCGACCCCGCCACGGGCGTCGCGTCCGTCGCTGCGGGGCTGCGGTACGGCGACGCGACGCGCTCCGTCCAGGCCGCGGGCCGGGCGCTCGCGAACCTCGCGTCGCTCCCGCACATCTCGGTCGCGGGGTCGGTCGCGACGGCGACCCACGGCTCGGGCGACGCCGTGGGGTCGCTCGCGAGCGCCGTCGTCGGTCTCGAGCTCGTCACGGGCGACGGCGAGGCGCGCACGCTGCGCCGCGGGGACGCGGACCTCCCGGGCGCGGTCGTCGCGCTCGGGGCGCTGGGCGTCGTGACGCGCGTCGAGCTGGAGACGGTCCCGACGTTCGACGTGCGTCAGGACGTGCACGTCGGGCTGCCGTGGGACGCGGTGACCGCCCACTACGACGAGATCACGGCGTCGGCGTACTCGGTGAGCCTCTTCACGGACTGGGGGCCCGACGGCGTCCAGCAGGTCTGGCGCAAGTCTCGCCTCGCGCCGGGCGAGGCGGGGGCCGCGCGCGCCGAGCTCTTCGGCGCCACGCCCGCGCGCACGCCGCTGCACCCTCTCCCGGGCGTGGACCCCGTGCACTGCACGGCCCAGCTCGGCGAGCCCGGGCCGTGGAACGAGCGGCTGCCGCACTTCCGCCTCGACTTCACGCCGAGCAACGGCGCGGAGCTGCAGTCGGAGTACCTCGTCCCGCGCGCCCGCGCGCAGGAGGCGTTCGGCGCGATGCGCGACCTGGGCCCGCGCGTGACCCCGCTGCTCCAGGTGGGGGAGATCCGCACGGTCGCGCCCGACCCCGCGCCGCTGTGGCTCAGCCCGTTCGACGGCCCCGCCGTGGGGATCCACCTCACGTGGAAGCCCCTGGCCGACGACGTCGCGCGCGTCCTGCGCGACGTCGAGTCCGCGCTCCTCCCGCTCGGCGCGCGGCCGCACTGGGGCAAGCTCTCGCACGCGCTCGTCCACGACCCCGGCTCGGTCGCGGGGCTGTACCCGCGGTTCGACGACTTCGGCGAGCTCGTGCAGAGGTACGACCCGCAGGGCCGGTTCCTCGGCGGGTACGTCGAGCGCCTGCTGGCGGGCTGAGCCGCCCGGCCCCGCTCGGCTCGCTGCACGACCCCCGTCTGGATTACGGTCGGACTGGAGACGACCGGCCCGACGACGCGCCGCCACGACCGGGCGCGCGGGCACGCACCGAGGAGGACCGTGGCAACGACCGGAACGGCCGGCACAGGGCCGACGACGCAGAAGCCCCGCGAGGAGTGGACCGGGCAGGTCGGGTTCATCATCGCGGCGATCGGCTCGGCCGTCGGGCTGGGCAACATCTGGCGGTTCCCCGGTGTGGCGTACGAGAACGGGGGCGGCGCGTTCCTCGTGCCCTACCTCGTCGCGCTGCTCACCGCGGGCATCCCGATCCTGTTCCTCGACTACGCGATCGGGCACCGCTTCCGCGGCTCCGCGCCGACGGCGTTCCGGCGCATCCGGACGTGGCTCGAGAGCCTCGGCTGGTTCCAGGTGATGATCTGCTTCGTCATCGCGCTGTACTACACGGCGGTCATCGCGTGGGCGGTGAGCTTCTTCGTCTTCTCGTTCGACCTGCGCTGGGGCGACGACCCCGCGGGGTTCTTCACGGGCGACTACCTCCAGCTGGCCGACCCGGGCGTGAGCCTGGAGTTCGTGCCGTCGGTGCTCGTCCCGCTCGTCGCGGTGTGGGTCGTGACGATCGCCGTCCTCGCGGCCGGCGTCGCGAGGGGCGTGCAGCGCGCCAACATGGTGTTCCTGCCGCTGCTCGTCGTCGCGTTCCTCGTGCTCGTGGTGCGCTCGCTCTTCCTCGAGGGCGCGGCCGATGGCCTGAACGCCCTGTTCACGCCGGACTGGGCGGCGCTCGGGGACGCGAACGTGTGGATCGCGGCCTACAGCCAGATCTTCTTCTCGCTGTCCATCGCGTTCGGGATCATGATCACCTACGCGTCCTACCGCAAGCGGCGCGCCAACCTCACGACGCCGGGCCTCGTCGTCGCGTTCTCCAACTCGTCGTTCGAGATCCTCGCGGGCATCGGGGTCTTCGCGACGCTCGGCTTCCTCGCGCACGAGCAGGGCGTGGGCGTGGGCGAGCTCGAGGGCATCAGCGGTCCGATCCTGTCGTTCGTCACGTTCCCCGCGATCGTGTCGCAGATGCCGGGCGGCCCGTTCTTCGGCGCGCTGTTCTTCGGTTCCCTCGCGATGGCGGGGTTCACGTCGCTCCTGTCGATCCTCCAGGTGGTCTCGGCGGGGTTCCAGGAGAAGTTCGGCTGGTCGCCGCGGCAGGCGTCCGTGCGTCTCGGCGTCGTGAGCGCGGTGATCTCCGTGGCCCTGTTCTCCACGACGACGGGCCTCATCGCGCTCGACACCGCCGACCAGTGGGCCAACAACATCGGCATCGTCGCGTCCGCCGTGCTCATGTCGGTGCTCGTGCTGTGGGTGCTGCGCCGTGGACCCGAGCTGCGCTACCACCTCAACACCGTGTCGACGTTCCGGCTCGGTGCCTGGTGGCAGGTGCTCGTCGCGGTGCTCGCGCCGCTCGTGCTCGGCTACATGCTCGTCTCCCGGGTCGTCACGCTCCTCGTCGACGGCTACGAGGGGTACCCCGGCTGGTACCTCGCGCTCGTGGGCTGGGGGACGGTCGCGTTCGTCGTGGTCGCCGCGCTCGTCCTCGCCGCGTTGCGCTGGCGCCGCAGCCCGGACGACTTCGTGCCGTGGCCGCCGTTCCCGCCGGGTGAGGCCGTGCAGGGCGCGGGGCGCACGCCGTCGGCGGGCGGGAGCGCCGCCCGACGACCGGCCGGCACCGCGGGGGAGGAGGCCCGATGAGCGCCGAGGCCGTGATCCTGCTCGTGCTCTCGATCGTCGTCGTCTGGGGCGGGCTGCTCGCCGCGATCCTGCGCCTGCGGGCGCGGCCGGAGCGCACCGACCTCCCGTCCGGCGGCGAGGACGACCACCGGGAGGACGTCGCGCCCGTCGAGCGCGACACCTGAGCGGCTCGCGCCCCGGCGGGAGCGCGCGTTTCGTCACGGTTGGGCGTCGATGTCCCCGTCGGTTTGGTGAGCGGGGGGCTGCGGCCTCACACTCGTGCGCAGGTGCTGCGCACCGCCGGGTCCTCTGTTCCCCGTACGTTCCCCAGCCGCGAGGCCGGGTGCCGACGTAACACGACGGAGACGATCGGTGTCTACGCTGCCCCTGCCCGGACCACCCCCCGATCGGAGAGAACCCCGTGCGTACGACCCTGCGCAAGCCTTCCCTGACCGGCCTCGTCGCGCTCGCGGCGACGAGCGCCCTCCTGCTCACCGCGTGCACCGACGCGTCCCAGACCGGGACCGACGGCGGCGCGTCGGGGTCCGACGAGACGTCGGCCGCGCCGTCGTTCGACCCCTCGACGATCGAGGTCGACGAGGCGGCGGCGGCGCTCCTGCCCGAGGACGTCGCGTCCGCCGGCACGCTCGTCGTCGGCTCGAACACCGAGTACGCGCCCGCCGAGTTCGTCGACGCCGACGGCAAGACGCCGATCGGCTTCGACATCGACGTCATCAAGGCCGTCGGCGCGACGCTCGGCCTCGACGTCGACGTCCAGTCGGCCGACTTCCCGGCGATCATCCCCGCGCTCGGCACCAAGTTCGACGCCGGGATCTCCTCGTTCACGATCACCGCGGAGCGCATGGAGCAGGCGAACATGATCGCGTTCCTCAACGCGGGCTCGGCCTACGCGGTCGCCGCGGGCAACCCGGACGACGTCGACCCGGCGAACCTGTGCGGCGTGACCGTCGCCGTGCAGACCGGCACGATCCAGGACGAGGACATCGCCGTGCAGAGCCAGGCGTGCACCGACGCCGGCGAGGAGAAGATCGACATCCTCCAGTACGACTCGCAGTCCGACGCCACGACGAACGTCGCGGGCGGCAAGGCGCAGGTCCTCTACGCGGACTCGCCCGTCATCGGCTACGCGGTCGAGCAGACCGGCGGCCAGCTCGAGCAGCTCGGCGACGTGTTCGACAGCGCGCCGCAGGGCGTCGTCGTCGCGAAGGAGGACACCGAGCTCGCCGAGGCGATCCAGGCGGCGCTGCAGTCGCTCATGGACAGCGGCCAGCTCGCCGAGATCCTCGGCGCGTGGGGCAGCGGCGACGCCGCGCTCGACACGGCGGAGCTCAACCCGTCCGTCGGCTGACGCCGTCCGCCCTCCAGTCCCGCCGTGTCGCGGGCGCCCGGACGGCGCCCGCGACCGGCACACTGGACGCCTGCGCGGGCGACGACGCCCGCGCGGCCCGGCTCGTGCCGCGAGCCCCGACCCCCCGAGGTGCACCATGACCGGTAGGACACCCGGCGGCGACGCCGCCGGAGCGCCGGGCGACGACCCGGTACCCGACCGCATCCACGCCCGCCCCGTCCCCCGCCCGGGACGATGGGTCTCCGCCGTCGTGCTGCTCGTGCTCGCCGCGATGGCGGTCAACGCGCTGCTGACGAACGAGAAGTTCCGGTGGGACGTCGTCTGGCTCTACTTCCGCGACGTGACGGTCGTGCGCGGCGTGGGCTGGACCCTCGTGCTGACGTTCGGATCGATGCTCATCGCGATCGTCCTCGCCGTGCTGCTCGCGATCATGCGGCGCTCGGACAACCCCGTGATGAAGGCCGTGAGCTGGGGCTACATCTGGTTCTTCCGCGGCACCCCGATCTACACCCAGCTCGTGTTCTGGGGCCTCATCTCGGTGCTCTACCCGCGCCTGAGCCTCGGCATCCCGTTCGGACCCGAGTTCTTCGAGTTCCGCACCGCCGACCTGTTCACCGCGTTCGTGTGCGCGCTCATCGGGCTGTCGCTCAACGAGGCGGCGTACCTCGCGGAGATCGTGCGCGCCGGCCTCGGGTCCGTCGACCCGGGCCAGACGGAGGCCGCGAAGGCGCTCGGCATGAAGGACGGCAAGATCCTCACGCGCATCGTGCTGCCGCAGGCCATGCGCGTCATCGTGCCGCCCACGGGCAACGAGACGATCTCCATGCTCAAGACGACGTCGCTCGTCCTCGCCGTGCCGTTCACGCTCGACCTGCAGTACTCGACCAACGCGATCGGCAACCGGCTGTTCCTGCCCATCCCGCTGCTCATGGTCGCCGCCATCTGGTACCTGCTCATCACGAGCGTCCTCATGGTCGGCCAGCACTACGTCGAGCGGTACTACGGGCGCGGGTTCGGCACGCAGACGTCGGGCGGCCGCCGCGGGCGCGGCCCGGGCGGGCGCGGACGGCGCCCCGGCAAGCAGGACCTCATCGCCGCGTCCGGCACGACGAAGGACGACCCCTTCCTGGAGGTGACCCCGTGAGCGGGACGCACGACGCGCCGGCCCCGGCGGCCGGGACCCCCATGGTCCAGGTCGAGGGCCTGCACAAGATGTTCGGCGACCTGCACGTGCTCAAGGGCGTGGACCTCGAGGTCCCGCGCGGCTCGGTGTGCGTCGTGCTCGGGCCGTCCGGCTCGGGCAAGTCGACGCTGCTGCGCTGCGTCAACGAGCTCGAGGAGATCACCGGCGGACGCATCCGCGTCGACGGCGAGCTCATGGGCTACCGCGAGGTGACGAAGGACGGGCGCACGCGCCTGCACCGCCTGCACCCCAAGGTCGTCGCGCGGCAGCGCTCGCGCATCGGCATGGTGTTCCAGCGCTTCAACCTGTTCCCGCACATGACGGCGCTCGACAACGTCGCGGAGGCGCCCGTCCAGGTGCGCGGGCTGAGCAGGTCCGAGGCGCGCGCCCGCGCTGCCGAGCTCCTCGACCGCGTCGGCCTCGCCGACCGCGCCGACCACTACCCCGCGCAGCTCTCCGGCGGTCAGCAGCAGCGCGTCGCCATCGCCCGCGCGCTCGCGATGGACCCCGAGCTCATGCTGTTCGACGAGCCGACGTCCGCGCTCGACCCCGAGCTCGTCGGCGAGGTGCTCGCGGTCATGCGCGACCTCGCGCGGTCCGGCATGACGATGATGGTCGTGACGCACGAGATCGGGTTCGCGCGCGAGGTCGCGGACACCGTGGTCTTCATGGACGAGGGCGTCATCGTCGAGCAGGGCACGCCCGAGCAGGTGCTCGGCGACCCGCAGCACGAGCGCACGCGGTCGTTCCTCGCGCACGTGCTCTAGCCCGCCCGAGCCGTCGCGCAGGCGCCGTCCGGGCTCGGGGCGCGCGACGGCGCCCGGGCGAGCGGGCCTCGACGGTCGTCAGCCCGCGCGACGGCGGCGCAGGAGCGCCGGGGTGTGGACGGTCGTCAGCTCGCGCGACGGCGGCGCGGGAGCGCCGGGGCGTCGTGCGCCGGGGCGAGACGGGGGGACAGTCCCGTGGGTCGTGCGACCGTGACCATCTCCCCGCTGAGCGCCCGGCCCAGGTGCACGAGCGGCAGCATGTGCTCGTGCTCGACCACGAGCGCGTCGTAGATCGGGGTCTCGCTGTCCGGGGCGTGGGAGGAGGATCGCGTCAGCACGCCTCCCACTGTCGGCGAGGGACGTGCGTTCCGCGACCGGAAGCCGTGACGTGTCCGTGAGGCGTTCGTGGAGACCGCGGGCGCGCCGCGACCTCACCAGCTCCAGTCGCCCCAGTTCCAGCCGCCGCCGTCGTCGTCGCCGCCACCGCCGTCGTCGTCGTTGCCGCCACCTCCACCGCCGCCGTCGTTGCCGCCGCCCGGGCCGCCGTCCCCGCGGCCCGGCCGGTTCTGCTGCTCCTTCTCGCGCTCGTCCTGCTGCCTCTGGCGGTCGTCGAGCTCCTGCGCGCGCTGCGCGGCGGCCTCCTCGGCCTGGGCCACGGCCTCCTCACGTGCGGTGAGCTGCGCCGTCGCCTCGTCGAGCGCGGCGCGCTGCGACTCGAGGTCCGCGCGCTCCGTCTCGAGCTGCTCGCGCTCCGCCGCGACCTCGCTCTGCACGCGCTGCGCCTCCGCCTTCTCGCGCTGCGCCTCGCCCTGCACCGAGAGCGTGAGGCCGATGCCGACGAGCAGTCCGACCGCGACGCCGGCCAGCCCGACGGCGGTCGGCACCAGCCAGCGGCGACCCCGGTCGGGCGCGCCGTCCTCGTCGTCGTCCGCCGCCGGGAGGGCCAGCGGGCCGACGCTCGTCGCGCGCGGCGTCGGCCCGGACGTCGCGCCGCCGGGCGGCCCCGCGGGCGTCGGGCCCACGGGCACGACGCCGGAGCGGGACCCGGCGGGGACGGACGCCACGACCGGCGCGGGACGGGCCGGCGCGCCTGCCGCGGGGTCGTCGAGCGCGGCGCCGAGGGCCGGGAGGATCATCGTCGAGCTCGCCACGGGGTGGTCGTCGACGCCCGGCGCGGCGACCGGGGCGAGCGTCGCGACGTGCGTCGCGTCCGCCGGGGCGTGGGCGCCCACCGTGGGCGTCGGGCCGGACGAGCGGGCGCCCACCGCGGGGGTCGGGCCGGACGAGCGGGCGCGCAGCGAGCGGCGGGTGGGCACGGCGCCCGCGGGCAGCGGCTCCGTCGAGCGCAGGACCGGCGGCGCGGGCACGGGAGCGGGCGCGGCCGGCTCGGCGACGTCCTCCCAGAACACCCATCCCGGCGGGGGCGGGGGCCACGACGGGTCCGGGTGCCAGTCGGTCGTGGGGGTGAAGCCCTCGGGGACGGGCCACCCCGGGGGCGGCACGAACCGCACGGCCATGGGTCCTCCTTCGGTAGCGCCCGCTGGGCGGTCGACGGATGCGGGTCTCGACGGACGCGGGGGTTCGACGGGGCGCCGGGTTCGACGGGAACAGTAGGGGAGTCGTGGCCCTCGGCACGAATCCCGGGGTCGTGGCGGGCGACGGCGCAGGCCCGGCCGGTGGCGTGGGCGGTCGCTGGTAGAACGGTCCCAGACCGGTGGACGGCGCGGCGCACGTGCCGCGGGCCCGGCCCCCGGCACTGACCCGGAGGTGTCTGTGTTCCTCGTCGACGAGCCGGTGGTGCGGACCGCCACGGCGACCGCCGAGCCCGGGCGGCCCGCCGCGGGCGCCCCGCCCCGCGAGCGGGTGCTCGTGCACGCCGCGGGGGACCTCGTGGTCGCCGCCGAGTGCGAGTACCGCCTCCTGTGCCGGCTCGACGAGCAGCTCGGCCGCGCGCCCCGCCGTGAGTCGGCCGAGGACGCCCTGCTCGCGCGCGCCACGGCTCTCGGCGCGCGGCACGAGCGCGAGGTCCTCGCGAGCCTCGAGGCCGAGCACGGGCCGTTCGACCCGGCGACGGGGCGGGGCGTCGTGCGGGTCGAGCCGCCGCGCACGGCGTCGTGGGACGAGCTCGTGGCCGCGCACGCACGCACGCTCGCGGCCGTCGAGGCGGGGGCCGACGTCGTGCACCAGGCCGCCCTGTTCGACGGGACCTTCCACGGCCGCGCCGACTTCCTCGTGCGGACCGGCACGGACGACGCGGGCGCGGCCCGCTACGCCGTCGTCGAGACGAAGCTCGCGCGGCGCGCCAAGGTGACCGCGCTCCTCCAGGCCGCCGCGTACGCGGACCAGCTCCTCGCCGCCGGCGTGCCCGTGGACCCCGAGGTCGCGCTCGTCCTCGGCACGCGCGAGCGCACGACGCACCGTCTCGCGGACCTCCTGCCGGTGCTGCGCGCGCGGCGTGACCGGCTCGTGCGGGTCACCGCCGAGCACGTGGCGCGCGACGCGCGCGCGCCCTGGGACGACCCGGACGTCCTCGCGTGCGGGCGGTGCGAGGACTGCCGGGCGCAGATCGAGGAGCGCCGGGACGTGCTGCTCGTCGGCGGGGTGTACGAGTCGCAGCGCGCGCGCCTGCACGCCGCGGGCATCCGCACGATCGACGAGCTCGCCGCCGCGACGGACGAGACGCCCGTCCCGGACGGCATGAGCGCGTCCGCGTTCGCGCGCGTGCGGCGGCAGGCCGCGCTGCAGCTCGGGACGGGGCCCGCCGACGGGACGGTCGTGTGGGCGGACGCGTCCGGCCCGCACGAGCTCTCGTGGCGCATCGACGACCCGTCGCCGGTGCTCGCCCTGCCCGCGCCGAGCCCGGGAGACCTGTTCTTCGACTTCGAGGGCGACCCGCTGTGGACGGACGCGGGCGGCACGACGTGGGGCATCGACTACCTGTTCGGGTGGGTCGAGCGACCGGCGTCCCCCGAGGACCGCCCGCCCTTCCACGCGCTGTGGGCGCACGACCTCGCGGCCGAGCGCGACGCGCTCGTCGCGTTCGTCGACCACGTCAACGCGCGCCGCCGCGTGCACCCCGACCTGCACGTGTACCACTACGCCGACTACGAGCGCGCGCACCTCCTCGCGATCGCGGCGCGGCACGGTGTGTACGAGGAGGAGGTCGACGACCTGCTGCGCGACGGCGTCCTCGTCGACCTCTACGCCGTCGTCCGGCAGGCCCTGCACGTGTCCGACCGGTCGCGGTCGATCAAGAGGCTCGAGCCGCTCTACATGGGCGACGAGCTGCGCACGGGCGACGTGACGACGGGCGCCGCGTCCGTCGTCGCGTACGCGGAGTACACCGCGCTGCGCGACGCGGGCCGCGACGCCGAGGCGGACGACCTGCTGCGCGGGATCGCGGAGTACAACCGCTACGACTGCGTGTCGACGCTGCGGCTCGCGGACTGGTTGCGGTCCGCGGGTGCCGCCGTGGCGGACCGCGCCCGGGCCGTTCCGGGCGCGGGGACCGGCACGGCGGCAGTCGCGCCGACCGGTGGCGGGGCGGACGGGACGCCGGACGCGGCGACCCCGCCGCACGAGCGGTCGTCCGCGGTGGCGCTCGAGGAGGAGATCCGGCAGGCGGTCGGGGAGGACCGGGCGCGGCGCGGCCCGGACGAGAGCGGGCTCGCGCTCTACGGCGCGGCGGCCGGGTACTTCCGGCGCGAGGCCAAGCCGTTCTGGCACGAGCACTACTCGCGCCTGTCGCTCCCCACCGACGAGTGGCTGGGCCGTCGCAACGCGTTCCTCGTGGAGGACGCCGTCGTCGTCTCGGGCTGGGAGGTCGAGCCGGGGCGGCGCACCCTGTCGCGCCGCCTCGAGCTCGTGGGGCGGCTGCCGGAGGGCAGCGACCTGCGCGTCGGCGTCGCGCCGTTCGCGCTCTACGACCCGCCGCTGCCCGCGTGCGCGCGCACGGCCGCCGACGGCGTGCGCGGCTGGCTCACGGGCGCGTCGATCCTCGAGGCCGGGCGTCGCGGGACGCCCGCCGGCGAGCGGGACGTGCTCGTCGTGCGCGAGCAGCTCCCCACGGGGGCCGAGCCGTTCGACGCGACCCCCGTCGCGCTCACGCCGTCCCCCGGCCCGAGCGCGAAGCCGCTCGAGGCCGCGGCCGAGGCGGCTGCGCGTCGCGCGCTCGCCACGTGGCGCGACGCCGGGACCCTGCCGCGCGACGCGGCGACCGACGTCCTGCTGCGACGGCCTCCGCGGCTCGCCGGGGCGGGGGACCCGGACGGCGTCGGCGGCGCGGGCGACCCGGCGGGCGTGGGCCTGCCGCCGGTGGTGGGCGACGACGTCGTCACGGCGGTGACGCGCGCCGTCGAGCGGCTCGACGACTCCTACCTCGCCGTCCAGGGGCCGCCCGGGACGGGCAAGACGTACGTCGGCTCGCACGTCGTCGCGGGGCTCGTCGCGCAGGGGTGGCGCGTGGGCGTGGTCGCGCAGTCGCACGCCGTGGTCGAGAACATGCTGCGGGCGATCGTGCTCGGCGCCGGGGTCCCCCGCGAGCTCGTCGCGAAGAAGGTCGCCGGCGACGGCCCCTCCGCGCGCGCCGTCTACGACGAGGTCGACGGCGCGCGCCTCGCCGCGTTCGCGACCGAGCCGGGCGGGCGCGTCGTCGGCGGTACCGCGTGGGACTTCGCCGCCGAACGCCTCCCGGCGGGCACGCTCGACCTGCTCGTCGTCGACGAGGCGGGGCAGCTCGCGCTCGCGACCACCGTGGCCGTCGCACGGGCCGCGCGGCGCCTCCTGCTGCTCGGCGACCCGCAGCAGCTCCCGCAGGTGAGCCAGGGCCGCCACCCGGAGCCCGTCGACCGGTCGGCGCTCGGCTGGCTCGCGGACGGGCACGGCGTGCTCCCGCCCGACCGCGGCTACTTCCTGGGGACGACGTGGCGCATGCACCCGCGCCTCGCGCGCGCCGTCTCGACGCTCGCGTACGAGGGCCGGCTGCGCGCGCACCCGTCGACCGCGGGCCGCCACCTCGACGGGGTCGAGCCCGGCGTCGAGCAGGTGCTCGTCGAGCACGCCGGGAACTCCGTGCGCTCGCCCGAGGAGGCCGCCGAGGTCGTGCGGCAGGTCGAGCGCGTGCTCGGCCGCACGTGGACGACGACGGTCGACGGCGTCGTGCGCGAGCGGCCGCTCGGTCCGGCGGACGTGCTCGTCGTCGCGGCGTACAACGCCCAGGTGTGGGCCGTGCGCGGCGCGCTCACGGCCGCCGGGCTTCCCGACGTCGAGGTCGGCACGGTCGACCGGTTCCAGGGCAAGGAGGCGCCCGTCGTCGTCGTGACGCTCGCGGCGTCGTCGGCGCGCGACGCGTCCCGTGGCCTCGGCTTCCTGCTCTCGCGGAACCGGGTGAACGTCGCGGTCTCGCGCGCGCAGTGGAGCGCGGTCGTCGTGCGCGCGCCCGGCCTGACCGACGTCCTGCCGCACTCGCCGCGCGGCGTCGAGGAGCTCGGCGCGTTCCTCGCCCTCACCGCCTCGGCGCCGGACGACTGACGCAGACCGGCGGGCGACCGGCCCCGGACGCACGAGTGCCCCCGACCCGAGGGGTCGGGGGCACCCGGTGAACGATCAGGGGGCGCGGCCGTCGAGGGCCGTCACCGCGGAGATCGGGTCAGAGCGCGCGGATGTTCTCCGCCTGCGGGCCCTTCGGGCCCTGCGTCACGTCGAACTCGACGCGCTGGTTCTCCTCCAGCGTGCGGAAGCCCTGCGACTGGATCGCGGAGTAGTGCGCGAACACGTCGGCCGAGCCGTCCTCGGGGGCGATGAAGCCGTAGCCCTTCTCGCTGTTGAACCACTTCACGGTTCCGGTAGCCATTGTTACTCCTTCAAGAGTGTGGAAACACCCCCCGCGGGCGCAGGGGAGTACATCACGGTGTTCGTCGTCAACTCTTGGGTAACAAGGTCCGCCGGGCGGCCGCCGCGAGGGCGATCACGTCGACGCGAGGACAAGCGAGGCACTGCAATCTCGGAGACAACCGTACAGGGTATGCCCGGACTTGGCCATGGTCCTTTCCCGAGTCGTGTCGGGAGCCCGGCCGGGCGCGGCGAGCCCCGCAGGTCAGCGCCCGAGCGTCGTGACCTCCACGACGGGGACGACGCGCCGCCAGTCCGGCTCCCCGCGCTCGGCGGCGAGCGGCTCGGCCCACTCGCGGAGCACCGGCTCCAGCATCGCCCACCCCTGGGCGTGCCCGTCCGCGTACCCGCGCAGGAGGCCCGCGCCGACCTCGGGAGGCAGGACGCGCGTCGTGGCCCGGACGCCGCGCCGCCGCCCCGTCCACACGAGGACGCGCGGGTCGGCGACGACGTTGCGGTACCACTGCGACCGCGGGCCGAGCCCCGCGACCACGACCCACGTGCCCGGCGCGGGCCGGTCCACGACCTCCAGCACGACGTACCGCGTCGCCCCCGTCGTCCGGCCCCGGTGCGCGAGCATCAGCAGGCGGCTGCCGGCGAGGGTGCCGAGGCCGGACCGGAAGAGCGCGATCGGTGCGCGGACGAACCAGCGGGCGTGCAGGAGACGGGACGCGAGGGGCATCGTCCGACGGTAGTCCTGAGCCCGGGAACGGCACATCCGTACCGTCCACGGAACGAAACGAGACCCTTGCGTTACGAGTCGGTAACAACTCGCTGCGCCCCAGGAAATCCGATCCGCCTACGTTCGCGTCACCCAGGAACGCGGAGGGCGCCACCTCCCGCGGATTCGTGGCTCCGGAGCCCGGCGGGACGCCCCGCGGGACCTCGGACGACACGTCCGCGCGAAGGTTTCGTCCCCTCGTGACCTGTGTCACTATTCAGCACGCTATTCAGTGTTGAATTCAGCGATCGACCGCGGGGACATGCGGCTCTCGGGCCCTCCGCGGGGATCAGGACCACGGAGGTTGGCATGCATCGCACAGCACGACGGGCGAGCGGGGGTGCCGCGCTGCTCCTCGCGGCCACCCTCGTCCTCACCGCCTGCGGTCCCCAGTCCCAGGGCGGCGGAGGCGACGAGACGACCGGGACGTCGACCGAGACCGACGACGGCGGCTCGACCGAGCTCAGCATCGTCCCCTCGGTCCAGATCGACATCGAGGGCGCCGAGGTCGAGGCGACCGAGGGCGGCGACCCGGCCGACCCGGCCGGCGACGGCAGCGCCGAGTGCGCCGAGGGCACGGCGATCGCGATGGCCGGTGCCCTCACGGGCCCGAACGCCGCGCTCGGCCTCAACATCCTCTACGGGGCGCAGCTCGCGGTGGACGAGTTCAACGCGGCGAACCCCGGGTGCCAGGTGACGATCAAGGAGTTCGACACCGAGGGCGACCCGCAGAAGGCGACCCAGGTCGCGCCGCAGATCGTCGGTGACGCGTCCGTGCTCGGCCTCCTCGGTCCCGCGTTCTCCGGCGAGACCGCGGCCACCGGCGACGTCTTCAGCCAGGCGGGCCTGCTGTCGCTCAGCGCGTCGGCCACGAACCCCGATTTGACGAAGAACGGCTGGACGAACTTCTTCCGCGGCCTCGCGAACGACGCCGTCCAGGGCCCGTCGGTCGCGAAGTACCTCGTCAACACGAAGAGCTTCGGCAGCGTCTGCGTCGTCTCCGACAACTCGGACTACGGCATCGGGCTCGCCCAGCAGATCACCGAGGGTCTCGGTGACGCGGCGAACGACGAGTGCGCCGCCGAGGTCAAGACGGGCGACAAGGACTTCTCCGCGGCCGTCCAGATCATCTCGGGCGCCGACGCCGACGCCGTGTTCTACGCCGGCTACTACGCGGAGGCCGCGCCGTTCGTCCAGCAGCTGCGCGACGGCGGCGTCGACATCCCGTTCGTCTCGGCGGACGGCACCAACGACCCGCAGTTCGTCTCGCAGGCCGGCGCCTCGTCCGAGGGCGCGATCCTGTCCTGCCCGTGCGGCCCCGCCCCGGACGAGTTCGCGGCGGCGTACGAGGAGTCGGCCGGCCAGGCGCCGGGCGTGTACTCGGTCGAGGGCTACGACCTCGCGACGGTCATGCTCTCGGGCATCGCGTCGGGTGTCGCGGACCGTGCCGGCCTGATCGACTACGTGGCGAACTACTCCGGTGACGGCCTGGCCCGCACCTACGAGTGGGACTCCGCGGGCGAGCTCGCCGCAGCGCTCATCTGGATCTACGAGGTCCAGTAGTCCGACGACGACGGGCGCCCCGCCCCGACCCCCGCACCGCGGGGGCCGCCGGGTGGGGCGCCCGTCGTGGACCACGACCTCGTACCCCAGCAGAACCAGGGAGCGTCATGCCCGCTCTTGCAGAAGCGCTGGTGCACAGCGCGACCGCCGGACCCCTCGTCCACCAGTCCCTCATCGACTTCAACCTCGCCGGCCTCGGCCGGAACTTCTGGGGCCTCACCATCGAGGGCCTCACGTACGGCGCGATCTACGCGCTCGTGGCCGTCGGCTACACGCTCGTCTACGGCGTGCTGCGGCTCATCAACTTCGCCCACTCCGAGGTCTTCATGCTCGGCATGTTCGGGCAGTACGCGACCCTCCTGCTCCTGGGCTTCTACCCGAGCGGGAACGCGTACGACAAGGGGATCCTGCTCACCGTGCTGTACCTGGGCATCGCGATGCTCGGCGGCATGATCGTCGCGGGCGGCACGGCCGTCGGGCTCGAGCGCGTGGCGTACCGCCCGCTGCGCAAGCGCGGCGCGCCCTCCCTCGTGTTCCTCATCACCGCGATCGGCATGTCCTTCGTGCTGCAGGAGTTCGTGCACTTCGTGCTCCCCAAGCTCACGGGTGGCACGCTCGGCGGCGTCAACGCCCAGCAGCCGATCCGGCTCGTGCAGCCCGAGGTGCAGTTCACGATCGGCGGCGCGCCCGTCACGAACGTCACGCTCGTGATCATCCTGTCGGCGCTCGTCCTCGCGCTCGCGACGGACCTGTTCATCAACCGCACCAAGTTCGGCCGCGGCATCCGCGCCGTCGCGCAGGACCCGGTGACGGCGACACTCATGGGCGTCTCGCGCGAGCGTGTGATCATGCTGACGTTCCTCATCGGCGGCATCCTCGCGGGCGCCGCCGCGCTGCTGTACACGCTGCGCGTCCCCAACGGGATCATCTACTCCGGCGGGTTCATCCTCGGCATCAAGGCGTTCTCCGCCGCGGTGCTCGGTGGCATCGGCAACCTGCGCGGCGCGCTGCTCGGTGGTCTGCTGCTCGGCGTCATGGAGAACTACGGCCAGGTGGTCTTCGGCACGGAGTGGCGCGACGTCGTCGCCTTCGTGCTCCTGATCGTCGTCCTGATGTTCCGCCCGACGGGCATCCTCGGGGAGTCGCTGGGGAGGGCCCGCGCATGAGCACCTCGACACCTGCACCGCAGCCCTCGTCGTCGGGGGCACCCACGTCGATGCCGCCGGCCGGCCGCGTCGCGACGAAGGACCGCCCGCACGGCGGCGTCGGCGACCGCCTCCGCCTCTGGTGGGACGCGCTCCCGCGCCCGACGCAGTGGCTCGTCGGCGTGCCGTTCGTCCTCTTCATGGCGCTCGTGCCGGTCCTCAACATCCCGGTGCTCACGACGGTCGGGACGAACTTCGGCGGCGTCATGGCCCAGTTCGGGATGATCGCGCTCATCGCGATCGGCCTGAACGTCGTCGTGGGCCAGGCCGGCCTGCTCGACCTCGGGTACGTCGGCTTCTACGCGATCGGCGCGTACACGGTCGCGATCCTCACGAGCCCCGACAGCCCCTGGAACCAGGCGGGCGAGGGGCACTGGCTCGGGCGCGAGTGGGCATGGCTCGCGGCGCTGCCGGTCGCGATCGCGATCACGTCGCTCTCCGGCCTCATCCTCGGGTCGCCGACGCTGCGTCTGCGCGGCGACTACCTCGCGATCGTCACGCTCGGCTTCGGCGAGATCGTGCGCCTCCTCGCGGACAACCTCGACGAGCTCACGGGCGGCGGCCAGGGCCTGCGCGGCGTGGCCTACCCGCGGCTCGGCGTGACGGAGGACCTGCCGAACGGCGTGTTCTCCGCGGGCAACGCGGCGGGCACGCTCAACTCGGGCGTCTGGTGGTACTGGCTCAGCCTCGTCTTCATCGTCATCTCGCTCCTGTTCGTCGGGAACCTCGAGCGCTCGCGCGTCGGGCGCGCGTGGGTCGCGATCCGCGAGGACGAGGACGCGGCCGAGATCATGGGCGTGCCGACGTTCCGCTTCAAGCTCTGGGCGTTCGTCATCGGCGCGTCGATCGGCGGCGTCGCGGGGGCGCTCTACGCCGGGCAGGTCCAGTTCGTCATCCCGACGAACTTCAACGTCATCAACTCGGTCCTCTTCCTGTGCGCCGTCGTGCTCGGCGGCCAGGGGAACAAGCTCGGGGTCATCCTCGGCGCGTTCATCATCGTGTACGTGCCGAACTTCTTCCTCGGCCGCACCGAGCTGTTCGGCATCCCGATCAACGGCAACGAGATCGCGAGCTACCGGTACCTGTTCTTCGGTCTCGCGCTGGTCGTGCTCATGATCTTCCGACCGCAGGGACTCATCCCCGTCCGGCAGAAGCTGCTCACGTACGGGCGCGAGCTCTACGTGGCGGCGCGGCGCTCCGCGCACGTGGTCGCCCCGCGCGGCGGGTCCGACGGCGGCGCGCGTCCGGGCACCCCGGCCGTCGCGACCGCGTCCGGCGGCGCGGGAGGGGCCGCTCCCGTCGCGGGAGGACCGACGGCCGACGGGCCCGGGACGGCCCGGAGCACGACGAACGAGGAGGAGACCCGATGAGCACCCACGACCCGGGCGGGATCGGGGCGGGCGGCGAGCACGGGGACGAGCACCTCGCGGCGTCGGGCCGCGCCGACTCCTCGCGCGCGGACCTGTACATGCCGGGCGCCGTCCTGGAGGAGCCGGCGATCGTCGACGTCGCGGAGGTGCGGCCCGAGCTCGCCAACCCGGACCTCGTCGACGCGATGGTCGCGCCGGACCGCACGGTCCGCGCGAAGGTCGGCGAGCCGCTGCTCCAGATGGAGAACGTCACCGTGCAGTTCGGCGGGCTCGTGGCGCTGGACGACGTGACGTTCGAGATCCGGCGCGGCGAGATCCTCGGCCTCATCGGCCCCAACGGCGCGGGCAAGACGACGGCGTTCAACGCGATGACCGGCGTCTACCGCCCCACCAAGGGGCAGGTCGTGTTCGACGGCACGCCCGTGGGCAAGCTCAAGCGCTACCGGATCACGCAGCGCGGCATCGCGCGCACGTTCCAGAACATCCGCCTGTTCAACGAGATGACGGCGCTCGAGAACGTCGTCGTCGGCTCGGACGCGCGGCACCGCACGTCGGTCCCCGGCGCGCTGTTCCGCACGCCGCGGCACCGGCGCGAGGAGCGCGACGCGATCGACCGCGCGATGGCGCTGCTCGAGTTCGTGGGCGTCGGCGGCCGGGCCACGGAGAAGGCGCGCAACCTCTCCTACGGCGACCAGCGCCGTCTGGAGATCGCGCGCGCCCTCGCGACCGAGCCCAAGCTCCTGTGCCTCGACGAGCCCGCGGCGGGCTTCAACCCGGCGGAGAAGGAGGCCCTCATGGACCTCATCCGCCACATCCGCGACGACGGGTACACCGTGCTGCTCATCGAGCACGACATGCGCCTGGTCCGTGGGGTCACGGACCGGATCGTCGTGCTGGAGTTCGGGCGGGTCATCGCGGACGGCACGCCCGACGAGGTGACGAACGACCCCAAGGTCATCGCCGCCTACCTGGGCGTGCCCGACGAGGAGCTGGCCGCCGCGGAGGGCGGCACGGGCGCCGACGCGCCCGCCGCCCCGACGACCGAAGGAGGCAGCGGCGATGCCTCTGCTTGAGCTGCAGGACATGACGGTCGCGTACGGCCGCATCGAGGCGGTGCGCGGCATCTCGATCACCGTCGAGGAGGGCGAGCTCGTCACCCTCATCGGGGCCAACGGCGCCGGCAAGACGACGACGATGCGCGCGATCTCGGGCATCCGCCCGGTGTCGCGCGGCAGGGTCGTCTTCGACGGCAAGGACATCACGCGCATGAAGGCGCACCTGCGCGTGCTCGAGGGCATCGTGCAGGCGCCCGAGGGTCGGGGGATCTTCCCCGGGATGACCGTCATCGAGAACCTCGAGATGGGCTCCTACGCGCGGACGTTCTCCTCGAAGGCCGAGCACGACGAGACGGTGGACCGGGTGTTCGACCTGTTCCCGCGTCTCGCGGAGCGCAAGGACCAGGTGGGCGGCACCATGTCCGGCGGCGAGCAGCAGATGCTCGCGATCGGGCGGGCGCTCATGGCGCGGCCGCGCCTGCTCCTGCTCGACGAGCCGTCGATGGGTCTCGCGCCCATGGTGATCCAGCAGATCTTCCGCATCGTGTCGGAGATCAACGCGCAGGGGACGACGGTCCTGCTCGTCGAGCAGAACGCGCAGCAGGCGCTGTCGCGCTCCGACCGCGCGTACGTGCTCGAGACCGGCGAGGTCGTGCGCACCGGTGGTGGCCGGGAGCTCCTCGCCGACCCGAGCATCAAGGAGGCGTACCTGGGCGTCGCCTGACGCCCGTCGACCCCGACCGGCGGCCACCGGTCGCCCGCAGCGCCCGGCGGCGGTGCGCCCTCCTCGGACGGCGTGTCCCCGCCGGGCGTCGGCGCGTCGGGACACGTCCGTGCGCGGGCCCGGCGCGGGGTCCCGCGCGGCCGCCGTTCCCCTACGCTGGACGGGTGCCGCTCCGACGTCGTGACGCCCGGGACCGACTGACCTTCGAGCTGGTCGAGTCGACGGACGAGGACGTCGACGACGAGGTCGCGCCGCCGGTGCCGCGGACCCGCCCGCCGGGCGCGCCCGGGTTCACCCGGCCCTCCCCGGGCGCGCAGACCTCGCCCTCCACCGACCTCGACGCCCGGCCCGGCGCGACGCCGGTCGCGAGCGACCACCCCGCCGACACCGCGGCGTCCCCCGACGCCGGGCCCGGCGTCCCCGACGACGCCGTCGGCGACGGACTCTACGGTGGCGACGGCGGCGCGCCCGACGGCGCGGAGGACGAGCCCGGTCGGCCGCGGCGCGGTCGGCGAACCGCCGTCGTGGGGGCGACCGCCGCGGGCGTCGCGCTCGTGCTCGGCGGCATGCTCGCGGTCGACGCATGGCAGGGGCGGGGCGAGCTCGACCGGCTGCGCACGGCCCCGGGTGCCGTCGAGCCGCTCCCGGACGCGCCCGAGGAGCGGTGGACGACGGACGTCGCCCTCGCCAACAGCATCGGGTTCCTGCCCTCGACGGTCGTCACGGTCGAGGAGGGCGCCGCCGTCGGGTCCTCGCTCGACACCGGCGAGGAGCTCTGGCGCGTCGACGTGGGAGTCGGTGCGGCGTGCGGGAGCGTCTTCCTGTGGTCGCCGCCCGCCGGGGAGCCCGACCCCACGATCGTGTGCGTGGCGCCGGTCCTGGACGGCGCGGGTGCGCAGGACGAGGACGACCTGCCGACGGACCCGTGGGCCGGGCGCGTGGAGACGACGGACTGGGAGGTCGTCGTCGTGGACGCCGCCGGCGAGGTGCTCGGGCGGCGCAGCACGACGACCGAGGGCGGGGTCCCCGCGCCGGGACCCGGGGGCACGGTCGTGCGCGCCGAGCGCGTCGGCCCGGTGCCCGAGGGCGACGGTGCGGAGCTCGAGGTGGACATGACGACGGGCAGCATCGGGGAGGTGCCGGAGGGTCGGCCCGCCGTCCTGCGCGTCGAGGACGCCCTCACGGGCGACGTCCGCTGGGACGCCGAGCTGCCGTTCGTGGCGCGGTCCGGCCAGTGCGTCGAGTGGAGCGAGGTCGACGGCGCCGAGACCGTCCGCGCGTCGCTCGAGGGCCTGTGGACGGGTGCGGAGCCGCGCCTCGTCCGCGTCGACGGCTGCGGCGTGACGGGGTGGTTCACCCCGGACGGCGCGCGGCTCGACGACCCGGACAACCCCGTCGACAGCGTCGTCGCGCTCGGGGACGGCACCTACTACCGCGACCCGGCGAGCAACGAGTACGGCTGGGGCTACGGGTCCGAGGTGCCGGCCGACCCGACCGCGGCGCCCGCGGTCCTCGGGCCGGACGGGTCGCTGCGCTGGGAGGCGCCGGGCCCGGTGCTCGTGCCGCAGTCGACGGACGGGCGGCCCGCGCCGCTGCTCGTCCAGGACGGGATCGAGGTGGCGGCGTTCGACGGGACCGGGGCGGAGGTCTGGCGCGGGACGGAGCCCTGGACGCCCGAGAGCGTACTGGTCGCGGCGGGCGGGACGTTCGTCGTGAGCACGGGCTACGGGGGTGCCGTGCTCGTCGGGATCGACGCCGCCACGGGGCGCGAGACGTGGTCGCTCTCGCGTGAGGACGTGGACGGCCTCCTCGGGGACGCGGGCTCGGAGGCGTCGGGCTGGTCGGTCGACTCCGCGTACACGGACGGCTCGCGGGCGATCGCCGTCGTCTCGGACTGGCAGGACGGGTCGAGCACGCTCGTGGCCCTCGACCTCGCCGACGGGCGGGTGGTGTGGACCGCGGACTGGGGGGAGGACGCCCGCGGCTCGTGGGTGCTCCCGATCCAGGGGCGCCTGCTGCGCCTCGGCGAGGCGGCGATCACCCGGCTCGGTTGACGCCCGTCCTACGCTGGGGGCGTGCCGCTCCGACGACGCGACGGCGACGACCGCCGGACGTTCGAGCTCGTCGACACGGCCGGGGTCGACGTGGACCCCGACCTCCTCGACGCGCCCAGCACCGTGCTGCTCGGCGCGCCCCCGCGCGGTCCCGACGCACCCGACCTGGCGCCCGGCCTGGCGTCCGGCACGGACGACCGGGCGGCGTCCGGTGAGGACGGCACCGCCCCCGGGCCCGCGGCACCGACGGGCGGGCCCGGCGCCGACCGCCGTCGACGCCGCACGGTCGGTGCCGCGGTGACGGGTGGCGTCGTGGTCCTGGTCGTCGGCGGGATGCTCGTGGTCGACGCCGTGACGAGCGGCGACGCGCAGGACCGCCTCGAGTTCGCGCGCGGCGCGGTGCGTGCGCTCGACGGCGCGCCGGTCGAGCGGTGGACGGCGCCCGTGGCGGCGGAGCATGGCGTCGCCTACCTGCCGGGTCTGCTCGTCACGGTCGACGGCGACGAGGCGGTCGCGCTCGACCTCGACACGGGCGCCGAGGCGTGGCGCACCGCGGTCGGCAGCGACGAGGCGGTGTGCGGGTCGTGGAGCCCGTGGCCCGCGTCCGGCCCGGCGGCGGGCACGGTCGTGTGCGTCGCGGGCCCGGGGGTCATGCCGTTCTGGTACGACCCGGTCGACGAGCCGCGCACCGCGCCGGACGAGGTCGACGTGACGGTCCTCGACGCCGACGGCCGCATGGTGGGGGAGCGCACGGTCGAGGTGGGCGGGGACGTGCTCGTGCCCGGTCCCGACGGAGCCCTGGTCCGGGCCGAGCGCGTCGGCGAGCCCGGCCCGCCGATCGGCGCCCCGGTCGCCGTCGACCCGGGGGCGGGGGAGTCGGTCGACGGCGTGTCCGGCCGCGACGCCGTCGTGACGGTCGAGGACGCGCTGAGCGGCGAGGTGCGCTGGCGCGGCGAGCTCCCGTTCCAGGACGTGCCCTGGTCGTGCACCACGTGGGACGCGGAGACCGGCGGCGAGGTGATCGAGCCGGAGCACCTCGCCGTCGTCGCGACCGACACGATGGTGGAGGTCACCGGCTGCGGCGTCGCGGCGTCGTTCGACGCGGACGGTCGGCGGCTCGACGACGCCGACGTGCCCACGGACGGCGTGGTGCCGCTCGCCGGCGGCAGGTTCCTCGTGGACGCCGACCGCCAGGGCACGACGGCCGCGCTGCGCGCCGACCGTGTGCTCGACCCCGACGGGAAGCCCGTGCTCGACGCCCCGGGCGAGGTCCTCGACCCCTGGGCGACCGACGACCCGGTGCCCGGCGTGCTGCTCGTGCGCGACGGCATCGACCTGCGCGCGTTCGACGACGAGGGCGCGCGCCTGTGGACGTACGACGGCGCGCGCGTGCCCGAGGCCCTGTACGCCCTCGCGGGCGGGACGGCCGTCGTCGGCACGGCCAACACCGTCCTCGGCCTCGACGCGCTCTCGGGCACGGCGACGTGGTCGCGGTTCCTCGACGACCTCGGGAACGACGGCGGGGACGCGATGGTGACGCAGGCCTTCACCGACGGGCGGTGCGCGTTCCTCGTGCTCGTCGACCCGGCGACGGGGACGCACCCGCGGGTGGTCGCGCTCGAGCTGTCGTCGGGCGCGGTCGTCTGGGAGGACGACCTCCCGGGGGAGTGGGCGTCGTTCGCCCCGGTCCAGGGCCGGCTCCTGCGCTGGGACGACGGGGCGGTCACGCTGCTGGGCTGACCCGCCCACGGCCGCCGGCCGCACTACCCTGGCCAGATGCCTGACGACCTCACGCAGACCGCCACGTCCCCGACCCCCGCGCACGGGGAGGGACCGGCCGCCCCGGTCGCGCCCCGCCGCCCGGCGCCGCGCACGCACCACGGCGAGACCGTCGTCGACGACTACGAGTGGCTGCGGGACAAGGAGTCGCCCGAGGTCGTCGCGCACCTCGAGGCGGAGAACGCGTACACCGAGGCGCAGCTCGCGCACCTCGCGCCGCTGCGCGAGCGGATCTTCGAGGAGATCAAGGCGCGCACGCTCGAGACGGACCTGTCCGTGCCCGTGCGCCAGGGCGCGTACTGGTACTACTCCCGCACGGTCGAGGGGTCGCAGTACCCGGTGCGGGCGCGCGCGCCGATCGACGCGAGCCTGGGCAGCGACGCGCCGTCCGCGTGGGTGCCGCCCGTGCTCGAGCCGGGCGTGCCCGTGCCGGGCGAGCAGGTGCTGCTCGACGACAACGTCGAGGCGCGCGGGCACGAGTTCTTCTCCCTCGGCTCGTTCGACGTCTCCGCCGACGGGACGCGCCTCGCGTACGCCGTCGACGTCGTGGGCGACGAGCGCTACACGCTGCGCGTCCGTGACCTCACGACCGGCACGGACCTCGCCGACGAGGTCCCGGGCACCTTCCCGGGGGCCACGTTCTCGCCGGACGGGCGCTACGTGTTCTACCCGACGGTCGACGACGCGTGGCGTCCCTGGCGCGTCTGGCGCCACGAGGTCGGCACGCCCGCGACGCAGGACGTCGTGGTCTTCGAGGAGCCCGACGAGCGGTTCTGGGTCGGCGTGGGCGTCACGCGCTCTCAGCGGTTCGTGCAGATCGACGTGGGCTCGAAGATCACGTCGGAGACGTGGCTGATCGACGCCGACGACCCCACCGGGGAGCCGCGCGTCGTGTGGCCCCGGCGCGAGGGCGTCGAGTACACCGTCGAGCACGCGGTCCTGCCGCCCGAGTGGGTCCCCGCCGACCATGCGGACGTGTCCCGCCCCGAGGCCGGGACGGGCGACGACCGCATGGTCGGCGGTCGAGGGGCGGCTGGTCGCGACGCGCTGCTCGTGCTGCACAACGAGGGCGCGGAGAACTTCGAGCTCGTCGTCACCGGCGTCCCCGGCCCCGGCGCGCCGCTCGACCCCGCGGACGCGACCGTCGTCGTGCCGCACGACCCGGCGACGCGGCTCGAGGCGGTCGACGCGTTCGCCGGCCACCTCGTCGTGTCCTTCCGGCGCGACGCGCTGTCCCGCGTCGGCGTCGTCGACCTCGCCGCCGACGAGCCCACGCGGCCCGCGGGTCTGCCGACCCCGATCCGCACCGGCGACACCCCGGCGCCGGGCGACCCGTGGCACGTGCGCGAGGTCGCGTTCGACGAGCCGCTGTACACCGTCGCGCTCGCGGGCAACCCCGAGTGGGAGCAGCCGAACGTCCGCCTGTCGTACACGAGCTTCGTCACGCCGTCGACCGTCTACGACCTGCGCGTCGAGACGGGCGGCCTGACGCTGCTCAAGCAGCAGCCCGTGCTCGGCGGGTACGACGCCGCCGACTACGTGCAGCGGCGTGAGTGGGCGACGGCCGAGGACGGCACCCAGGTGCCCGTCTCGCTCGTGTGGCGGCGCGACGCCGTCGGGCTCGACGCGACCGGCACCGGCGCGGAGCCCGCCCCGCTGCTGCTGTACGGCTACGGGTCGTACGAGATCAGCATCGACCCCGGCTTCTCGATCTCGCGCCTGTCGCTGCTCGACCGCGGCGTCGTGTTCGCCGTCGCGCACGTCCGGGGCGGTGGGGAGATGGGGCGCCGCTGGTACGACGAGGGCAAGACGCTCGCCAAGCGCAACACGTTCACCGACTTCGTCGCCGTCGCACGGCACCTCGTCGACGCGGGCTGGACGAGCCCCGAGCGGCTCGTCGCGCAGGGCGGCTCGGCGGGTGGCCTGCTCATGGGCGCGGTGACCAACCTCGCGCCCGAGCTCTTCGCGGGCGTGCTCGCGCAGGTCCCGTTCGTCGACGCGCTCACGTCGATCCTCGACCCGTCGCTCCCGCTGACGGTCGTCGAGTGGGACGAGTGGGGCGACCCGCTCCACGACGCCGAGGTCTACCGGTACATGCGCACGTACTCGCCGTACGAGAACGTGCCCGACGACGCGTCGCACTACCCGAGGATCCTCGCCGTGACGTCGTTCCACGACACGCGCGTGCTCTACGTCGAGCCGGCCAAGTGGGTCGCGCGCCTGCGTGCGGCCGGGGCGCCCGCGCTGCTGAAGATCGAGATGCACGCCGGGCACGGCGGCGTCTCGGGCCGGTACGAGGGCTGGCGCGAGGTCGCGTACGAGGACGCGTGGGCGCTGGACGTGCTCGGCCTGGCCGGGTGACGCACGCGCGGCGAGGGGAGACGCGATGACGGGGAGGGCGACGCGATGACCGGGACGACGGCCCCCGACCCGCGCACGACGCACGACGCGACCCCGCCCGGGCCCGTGGCGCTGCGGCTGCGGCCCCTGGGCCACCTCGCCGTCGCGCTCGGGCTGACGGCGGTCGGGCTCGCCCTCGCGGGCCTGTACCTCTCGGTCGCGGTCCGGGGGCTCGTCGAGCCGCCGCAGACGCAGGTGCCGTGGGCCGAGGTCGTCGCCGACCCGGGCGCCGCGCTCGGCCGGCTCGCCGTGCTCGCGCCGGTGCTCGTCGTGCTCGCCGGGCCCGTCGCCTGGTACGTCTCGTGCGCGGTGTGGCCGCTCGCCGCGCTGGCGTTCGTGCACGCCGGGCGCGCGCTGCGACCGTCGTCGCGGGGCGACCGCGTGTCGTTCACGAGCCGGGTCGTCGCGGGCGCGACGCTCGGCACGGCCGTCCCGGGCCGCGTCCCGCTCGTCCTGCAGCCGCAGCGGCGCTCGCGACTCACGGACACGCTCGTGCGCTTCGCCGTGTGCGGCTGGCGACCGGACCGGCGCGAGGCGGGGGCCGCCGTCCCCGCGGGCGTCGCCTGGGTGCTCGCGAGCGCCGGTGCCTCGACCGCGCTCCCGTCGGGGTGGCGCACCGGTCTCGTCCTGACGGCGGTCCCGTTCGCGCTGTGGTCCGTGGCCGCCCTGCGGCGTCGGTGGGCGTGGCGGTTCCACGGCGAGCGCGTGCGCGAGGCGCGGCGCGAGCGGTGGATCGCGCAGCACGGCGACCGTCGGGACCTGCGCGACGGCCCGCGCGTCGTGCGCTCGCGCCCGCAGTCGGCCGAGCACCGCGCGCGCGTCGAGGCCGAGCGTGCCGCTGCCCGTGCGTCCCGGGACAGCCTGACGAGCCTGTCGAGCGACGCGATCGGGGAGCGCCGCGAGGCGGTGCTGCGCGCACGCCGCGAGCGGGCCGCGCGCGAGCAGGCCCAGACCGACGACGGGCGTCACCAGGGCTGAGCCGAGCATGCGGCTACCGCCCGTCGAGCATGCGGCTACCGCCCGTCAGGTCCCCGGGACGGTCGACGACCGCATGCTCGGCGGGGCGGTCAGACGTGCGGGCTGCCGCACTCCGCGCAGAACCGCGCGCCCGGCGTGCTCTCGGCACCGCACTCGCGGCACGCGGTGCTCGGCGCGAGGCGCTCGCCGCACTCGGGGCAGAACTTGCCGCCGCCGACCTTCGCCGCGCACGACGGGCACTGCGTCACGGCCGGCGTCGCGAGGTCCGTGCCGCCGACGAGGTCGGTCGTGCGGAGCTGGTCCCGCAGCTGGTAGCGGCGCGCCTCGGCCTGGAGCTGCGCGAGCTCCTCGGCCTGCTTGGGCGAGCAGCGCACGCACTGCCCGACGGCGTCGTTCCAGCAGACCTCGTGGCACATCCAGTCGCCGCACCCGTGGCACTGGCGGAACGCGTCGCGCACCTCGCCGACGGCGGCGTCGAGCGCCTTGTCCTTCGCCTGCGAGTTGGTCTGGCGGTCCGCGGCCCACGACCCCGCCGCGTAGGACAGGTCCGCGACCTTGCCGCCGAAGAGGCGGCCCGCGGCCTTGATGAGGCTGCTCCCCTTGGCCACGACGTCCGTCTGGTACGCGGAGCGGTAGCCGTTGCCGCACCGCTCGCACCGGAACTCGAACTGGTACCCGCCCGAGTTCGACAGGTCGCGGACGTTGTCGGTGAAGGCGATGGGCGTGCTCATGGGTCGGACCTCGGCGGCTCGTGGGGCTGTGACCTGCGGAGGGGAACCGCAGGAGGGGGCGTCATGGGGATCCCGTGACCGCTGCGATGCTACCTATCGACTCGCCGGCCGTGGGGGATCACCCGGGTGAAATCGGGCAGAGCGGCCGCGTCTGGCGGGGGCCGGGGCCGGGTCAGGGCCGGACGAGGCGCAGCGGGGCGTCCGCGGTGCGGACGGTGACCGTCTGGCCCCACGAGGCGACGAGGCGGTCGTCCTCCACGCCGTCGCCGAACACGACGAGGCGGTCCGACGCGACGACGAGCGCGACGTCGGCGGCGTCCTCGACGTAGCCCTCGGTGAGCGACGCCCCGGTCGACGGCGACGGCCACGCCTCGCGCACGAACCAGCCGAGCCGGTGCTCGGTGCGGCCCGGGGCGGGACGACCGCCGCGGTCGTGGGCGAGGGACGCCCACCACCCGGTGGCGCCCGTGCCCGTCGCGACGAGCACGCCCGACGACGACTGGCGCTCCTCGCCCGCCGCGCACCGCAGCGTGTAGCGCGCGCTCTGGTGGCTCGGGTGCCCGACGAACACCTCGTTGAGCGCCGTGAGGTGCTGCCCGTCGTCGAGGTCGGCGCGGACCATGGTGAGCGCGTCGACGGGGAGGGTCGCGACGCGGTCGGGCGCGCCGCCGGGTGCGTCGTCCTCGGTGCCGAGGCCGCGCAGGAGGGCCGTCGCGGCCGCGACCGGGTGGCGCACGAGCACGCCGGCGTTGACGCCCGGCTCGGGGTCGACGCCCAGCACGGGCTGGCCGTCCAGGTACTTGGCGACGTTCGCGACGAGACCGTCCTGGCCGACGACGACCACGACGTCCTCGGGTGCGACGAGGAACCGCGACAGGTCGCCGCGCTCGACGTCCGCGCGCGCCCACCCGGCGGGGACGGCGGCCACGACGGCGTCGCGCGCCGCCGTGAGCGCGTCGTGCCTCGCCTGGACCTCGGCGAGCGACCGGCCGCGCGAGCGGAGGAAGAACTCGGCCTGGCCCCGGGTGCCGTGGCGGTCCACCAGGTCGTCGAGCTCGGTGCGCCGGTGGACGACGACGGCGCGTCGCCGCAGCATCCTCAGGCCGCCTTCCCGGTGGTCGCCGCCCCGGTGCCGCCCTGCGGCCCGGTCGGCCCGCCGTCCCCGGCCATCCCGCGGGCGAGGGTCCCCAGAACCCCGGTGAGCAGGTCCGGCGTGATGGTGAGGTTCTGGACGTCGGGGAGCGACCCGGCCGCCTCGCGGAGCGCGAGCGCGAGCAGCGTGCCCTGGCCGGCGTTCGCGTAGACCTCCATGCGCGCCTGCTCGGCCGCGGCCTCCGCCGCGCCGACGACGCGCACCTGCTCGGCCTTCGCGTCGGTCGCGAGCTGTGCGCGCTCGGCGGTCGCTCGGGCGTCGACGAGCGCGGCCGCGGCCTTCTCCTCGGCCTCGCGCCGGGCGTTCGCGCCCTCCTGGGCGACGAGGCGCTCGCGGCGCGTCGCGAGCTCGATCTTGCTCGCGAGCTCGTTCTCGGCGATCGCGCGCTCGCGCTCGACCGCGAGCGCGCGCCGCTCGTACGTCGCGCGGTCGGCCTCGGCCTGGACGTGCTCGCGCGCCGGCATCTGCAGCGCGCGCTCGACGTCCTTCTCGGGGCGGACGGCGAGCACCTGGACGCCGATCACGACGATCCCCGTCGCGGCGAGGCGCGGGTCCGTGGTGAGCGCCTCGGTGAGGACGTCGCGCACGTGCGGCACGCCGGCGGTGAGCGCGTCGGCGAGCGGCATCGCGGCGAGCGCGTCGGTCGCCCGGCTCTGCGCGAGCCGTCCGACGATGCTCGTCACCTGGTCGCGCCCCGCGGTGCTGACCTCGCCGGTACCGGGGTCGATCGCGAAGTCGAGGCGCTGCGAGACCGTCACGGGGTCGGCGAACCGGTACGTGACGCCTGCCTGGACGGTGACGTCCTGGTGGTCGGAGGTCACGGCGTGGAAGAAGACGGGCAGCTCCTGGTCGTCGACGGGGACCTCCGAGAGGACCGACGTCGTCGGGCGGAACCAGAACGCCTGCCCCACGCCCTCGTGGGCGACGCGGCCGCGGCGCAGGTGCACGACGTGCCCGGTGGGGCTGCCGAGGAAGTGCCGGGTCCAGGGGTAGGTCCGGATGGTGGCCATGGTCGTCTCCGATCGTTTTTCGTCATTCTGACGATAAGAGCGTAGGCACGGCTCTGCCTTCTCGTCAATCTGACGCGAACGTGCGATGATCGTCCGCATGAGCACCCCGGACCCGGCCCGCGCCGTCCCGCCCTCGGCCGCGCTGCTGCCCGTGACCGTCGACGTCGTCGCGCTCACCGTGCGCGACGGCGCGCTCCACGTGCTCCTCGTCGAGCGCGGGGTCGAGCCCTTCCGCGGCGCGCTCGCCCTCCCGGGCGGGTTCGTCCTGCCCGGGGAGCGGCTCGCGGCCGCCGCGCGCCGCGAGCTCGCGGAGGAGACCGGCGTCCGGCCGCCCGGGCACCTCGAGCAGCTGCGCACGTACGGGCCGCTCGACCGCGACCCGCGCGGCCCCGTCCTGTCCGTCGCGTACCTGCTGCTCGCGCCCGAGTTCGGCGTCGTGCACGCGGGGTCCGACGCCGGCGGCGCGGCCTGGCACCCCGTCGAGCCCCTGCTCGGGGCCGGGCCCGACGACCGCCTCGCGTTCGACCACGCGCGGATCCTCGCCGACGGCGTCGAGCGCGCCCGCGCCAAGCTCGAGTACTCGGCGCTCGCGACGGCGTTCTGCCCGCCCGAGTTCACCGTCGCCGACCTGCGGCGCGTCTACGAGGCCGTGTGGGGCGTGCGGCTCGACCCGCGCAACTTCTCGCGCAAGGCGACGACGACCGCCGGCTTCCTCGAGGAGACGGGCCGCACGACGTCGGGCGGCACGGGCCGGCCCGCGGCGCTCTACCGCGCGGCGCCCGCCACCCCGGGCACGGGCGCCGCGGCGGACGCGCGGCCCGCCGACGTCGACCCCGACGACGCGCCCGCCTCCGTGCCCGCCGTGCTCGACCCCCCGCTCATGCGCCCGCGGCGCTGACGCCCGGCGCGGCCGCGGCGCCGACGGGGGAGTTCTCCCCCTCGACAGCCCGGCGTGCGTGGGTACGCTCGCGCGCATGTCGACCTACAGCTCCTGGCGCAGCGACCAGGGCAACATGCGCGCCCTCTCGGACGAGCTGGCCGCCCAGGCCGCGATGGCGCGGTCGCGCGAGGCGGCCCTCAACCGGCGCCTGCGCTCGCTCGAGGGCGACCTCTCGAGCCGCGTCGAGGTGCTGCAGCGCCTCGTCAACGCGCTCATCGAGCTCGGCGAGGTGCGCGAGGAGCTCGCGCTGTTCGCGCCCGCGCGCCGGGCGCGCGACGCGGCCCGCGCCCTGACGCGCGCCGTCGTCACGGGCGAGGGCGACGTGTCGCACCTGCGCCGCGCGCCCGACCTCGCCGACGTCCCCGGCTACTGGCTCGTCCCCGCCGCGCTCGCGGTCGCCGACCTGCCCGCGGGCCGCGTCGACGCCGAGGCCGCCCAGGAGGCCCTCCTGCGCGACCGGCGCCGTGCGGCGACGTACCTCGTCGCCGTGTGCGCGCTCGTCGGGCGGCCCGGGCTCGCGCGCGAGTGGGCGCCGTGGGCCCTCGACGCCCCCGTCCTGCCCGCCGCCGGCTGGGGCAGCGCGGACGGGGCGCCCGAGCCCGCGCCCGCACGGACGACGTCGGCGCGCGCGGCGGCCGGGGACCCGGCGCCCGACGAGGTGCTCGTGACGGGCGCCGAGCGCGCGCTGTGGCTCGCCGCCGCGGCGGGCGCCCTCGGCGACGACGGCGCGGCGGACGTGCGTCGCGCGCTCCGCGAGCGCGTCGCGCTGCTCGACGACGACGCCCGCGCGCGGTGGCGCACGCGCCTCCTGGAGGCCGCGCCCGCGCTGCCCGGCGGCGGCGCGGACTGGGGCACGCCCGCGGACGACGCACGCGGCCGCCGTCGGGCCGCCGCGCCGGACACCCTGCCACTCCTGCGGTCCTGGGCGGCGTGGTCGCGTGCCGTCGCGGACGGTGAGATCGTCGCGCCGGCCGCCGAGCCCCGGCCGCTCCTGCTCGGCGCGGCGGGGCCCGCGTCCGGCGCGACCGCCGCCCCCGGGGGCGACGAGGACGCCGAGGCGCCCGGCGAGGCGCTGCTGCGCGTCGTCGGGTCGCTCGTGGACGAGGGGGCGCCCGTCGAGCGTGACCTCCTCCAGCGGGCCGAGGTGCTCGGCGAGCGCGTCGGGCGCGCGCCGGAGGACGACGGCCCGGCCTGGGACGCGTCCGCGGGGACGCTCGTCGACCTCCTCGTGGCCGACGCGCGGGGCACCGACCCGGGCCGCGCCGCGTTCGTCGCCCCGCTGGTCGCCGACGACCTGCGCGACGCGAGCCACGCGCGCGCCGCGCAGCTCGCGGCGGCCCCGGCGCCGTCCCGCGCGCTGCGCCTCGGGGGGCGCACCGTGACGGTCACGCCGACGGACGACGCCACCGCGCCCGCCGCGACCGCGCGTGCCGAGCTCCTCGCGCGGCCCGTGGAGGGGCCGTCGTGGGGCGTCGTCGGCGCGGCGGGGGCCGCCGCCGTCGTCGCGCTCGTGCTCGGGATCGTGGCCGGTCCGGCGTGGTTCGTCGTGACCGTCGTCGCGGGCGTCGTCGCCGCGTGGCAGTGGTTCGCGGGCGAGCAGCGGGGCCGCGACCAGCGCATGCAGGCGCAGCAGCGCGCCGAGCAGTTCGATGCCGACCTCGCCGCGGCGCGCCGCGACGTCGCGGCCGAGGCGGACCGCGCGCGGACCCAGCGCGAGGCCGTCGCGACCGTGGTCTCCGACCTCGACGAGGCGCTCGCCGACGTCGGCGCGCGGACGCCCGCCTGACCCTCGTCCGGCGTTCGAACAGGGCTTCGAACGCCGGATGAACTGTCGGTGAACAGTGGCGGAAGAATCCACAGGATGGTCGAGCCGGGCCCGGCCCTGACCCCACCATGGAGGACGTGACCGAGACGCTCCTGCTGGTGCTCGTCGTCGTGACCGCACTGGCCTTCGACTTCACCAACGGCTTCCACGACACGGGCAACGCGATGGCCACGTCCATCGCCACCAAGGCCCTCAAGCCCAAGACCGCCGTCGCCCTCTCCGCGGTCCTCAACATGGTCGGGGCGTTCCTCTCCCTGGCCGTCGCGGCGACCATCGCGAAGGGACTGGTCGACGCGAACGTCATCACCCTCGAGGTCGTCCTCGCGGGCCTCGTGGGTGGCATCACCTGGAACCTGCTGACGTGGCTGCTCGGCATCCCGTCGAGCTCGTCGCACGCGCTCGTCGGCGGCGTCGTGGGCTCGGTGCTCGCGGCCGTCGGCTCGCAGGGCGTCATCTGGAGCGGCGTCGCGGCCAAGGTGCTCATCCCCGCCCTGCTCGCCCCGCTCATCGCGGTCGGCGTCGCGAGCGCGGGCACGTGGGCCGTCGCGCGCCTCACGCGCGACGTCCCCGAGGACGTGTCGACGCGCGCGTTCCGCTGGGGCCAGGTCGGCTCCGCGTCGCTCGTCTCGCTCGCCCACGGCACGAACGACGCGCAGAAGTCGATGGGCATCATCCTGCTCGCGCTCATCGCGGCGGGCGCGGTGCCCGCCGACTCGGGCGTGCCGTTCTGGGTCATCCTGTCGTGCGCGTTCTTCATGGCCCTCGGCACGTACCTCGGCGGCTGGCGCATCATCCGCACCCTCGGCAAGGGCCTCGTCGAGATCGACACGCGCCAGGGCATGGCCGCCGAGACGTCGTCCGCGGCCGTCATCCTCATGTCCGGCTTCTTCGGCTACTCGCTGTCGACGACGCACGTCGCCACCGGCTCGATCCTCGGCTCGGGCGTCGGCATGCCCGGCGCCAAGGTCCGCTGGGGCGTCGCGGGCCGCATGCTCGCCGCGTGGGGCCTCACGCTCCCGGCGGCCGGCCTCGTCGGGGCCGCGTGCTACGGCATCCAGCACGGGATCGGGGGCGTCGCCGGGACCGTCGTGGTCTTCGCGGTCCTCGTCGCGACGTCCGTCGCCATCTGGGTCGCGTCGCGCCGCAAGCCCGTGGACCACACCAACGTCAACGACGCCTGGGAGGAGGGCGCGGTCGACGCCGGGCTGGAGACCGAGGTCGTCGAGGCGCGCGAGGCCGCGCTCGGGCGCCGCCTCGACGTCGCCGACCCGTTCGCCGCCCCCGAGACCCCCGCGACCGCCGCCCCCGAGATCCCCGCGACCGCCGCCCCGCCGGCGACGCCCGCACCGTCCACCCCCGCCTCGCGCCAGCGCGCGGGCGTCTGACCCGACCGCGACAGGAGAGAACCGTGTTCGTCGAGATCGACTCGCTGCTCAAGGTCGTCGTCGCCGGCCTCGTCGTCGGCGCGGGCCTGCCCGCGCTGTTCGCGCTCGGGGTCCGGCTCGCCGCGGGACGTGCCGTCCCCGTCGAGGTCGGCACCCCGGACGGCCGCTTCACGTCCGACGGCCGGACCGTGCGCGTCGAGCGCGCGACCCGGCCCCGTCAGGTCGGCGCTGCGGTGTGCTTCGCCGTCGTCGTCCTCGCCATCGCCGGGGGCATCGCCTTCGTCGCGGGCGGGGGCCACTGACCCGGCCCGCTCAGGCCGAGCGGCGCACCACGAGGCTCGGGTCGAAGACGACCGAGCGCGGCTCCGTCGCCGGGTCGTCGATCACGGCGAGCAGGAGCCGGGCCATCTCGGCCGCCATCTCCTCGACCGGCTGACGCACCGTCGTGAGCGGCGGGTGCGACTGCGGCGCGACCGTCGAGTCGTCGAAGCCCACGAGCGCGACGTCCTCGGGCACGCTGCGGCCCGCGGCCTGCAGCGCCGTGGACGCGCCGTCGGCCATGAGGTCGCTCGCCGCGAAGACGCCGTCCACGTCGGGCCGGGCCGCGAGCAGCTCGCTCGCCGCCGTCTCGCCGCTCGCGCGCGTGAAGTCGCCCTCGACGACGAGGGGCTCCGCGAGCCCCGCCTCGCGCACGGCCGCGAGGAACCCGTCGAGCCGGGCCCGCGCGAACGGGACGTCCGTGGGCCCGGCGACGGTCGCGAGGCGCGTGCGCCCGGTGCTCACGAGGCGCTCGGCGGCGAGCCGGCCGCCCGCGGCCTGGTCGAGGTCGACCCAGCTCACGCCCGCCGCCTCGTCCGCGCCGTCGATGTGCGTCGAGAGCACGACCGGGGTCGCGAGCGCGGCGAACCGTGCGGGCAGGGGGTCACCCGCGCTCGACGTGACGAGCAGGACCCCGTCGACGTGCCCCTGGCGCACGTAGCGCACCACCTGGTCGTGCGCGGGCGGGTCGGCGGGCAGGATCGCGAGGTGGATGTCGCGCGGGCGCAGCACCTGCTGGGCCCCGGCGGTCACGCGGCCGATGTACGGGTCGGTGAACAGCCGCTCGAGGAACGGGCTCGACGAGCCGTGCTCGGTGGGCTCCGAGACGACGAGCGCGACCGACCCCGTGCGGCGCGTGACGAGCGTGCGCGCGGCGAGGTTGGGGACGTAGCCCGTCTCGTCGATCGCCTTCTCGACGACCTCGACGATCGCCGGGTCCACGGTCGGCACGCCGTTGATCACGCGTGAGACGGTGGCTCGGGACACGCCCGCGACGGCCGCGACGGCCTCGAGCGTCGGGCGGGGTGCGGGCTGACGGGCTGTCATGGCGTCAGTTATACCGCCCGGGCCCCCGGCCGGTGCGGGACCAGCGGACACCCCCGCGGGGCGCGTCTCAGCGCAGCCGCTCCTTCGCGGCGAGCACGCGCTGCACCGCCGCGTCGACCTTCGCGGCGAACGCCGGGTCCGTGCTCGCGCGCTCGACGACGGCCGCCACCATCGGCTCGACGACTCCCGGGTCCGCGGAGGCGAGGACCATGTCGCCGCCCGCCTCGATCGTGAGGACGGCACGCTCGGCGGGCGACCAGGCCTGCACCTGCTGCGCCGCGGACACGTCGTCGGTGATGACGACGCCGTCGAACCCGAGGTCCTCGCGGAGCATCCCGTCGACGACGACGGGCGAGAAGGCCGCCGGGAGCGACGGGTCGATCTGCGTGTAGACCGCGGTCGACGTCATGACGAACGCGGCGCCCGCCTCGATCCCCGAGGCGAAGACCGCCACGGACGGGTCGTCGCGCGTGGTCACGTCGTCCGTGACGCCCGCGTCGGTGTCGGTGTTCTCGGCGACGCGCCCGAGGCCCGGGAAGTGCTTGATCGTCACGTCCACGCCCGAGGCCTCCATGCCGGCGCTGAACGCGTTCGCGTGCGACGTGACGGCGTCGGGCGTGAACCCGTAGCTGCGCTGGAAGTACCCGATCGGCGGGTTCTGCGCGGCCGTGGCCTCGGGCACGAGGTCCATCACGGGCGCGAGGTTGAGGTTGACGCCCGCGGCCGCGAGCTCGGCGCCCCACGTCGTCGCGTCGGCCTGGAGCGCGGACGGGGCGAGCCCGGTCTGGTCGAGGGCCGTGGGGATCTGGGAGAACCCGGGCCCGCGCAGCACCTGGACGTACCCGCCCTCCTGGTCGGTCGCGACGAACAGCGGCGTGCCGTTCGTCGTCTCCGGGGAGACGAGCGCGGTGAAGCCCGCGACGAGGTCCGCCGTCGGCCCGGTGCCCTCCTGGGAGCGACCGGCGAGGAACACGTTGCCGACGTGCAGGCGTGACACCGCGTCGTAGCTCGTCTGCTGCGGGGCGCTCACGTCGACGCCGACCATGAAGAGCTGGCCGACCTTCTGCTCGAGCGACCACCCCGCGAGCGGGTCCTCGGGCGGCGTGGACGGCGTCGGCGGCGTGGGCGTCGGCGACGGGTCCGGCGCGACGGTCGGCGCGCCGGACGGGGTCGGGGACGGCGCGGGTGCGGGGCGGGTGAGATACCAGGCGACCGCCGCGACGGCGGCGAGCGCGCTGACGAGGGCGACGACGATCCAGACGGTGCGTGCACGAGGGGTCACGGATACCTCCAGCGGTCTAACCTACCCATGCGGTGAGAGAGTGACGCACGCCACACGGAAGCGCGGTCATGGCGGGAGGCGATCGACGTCTCACCGGTGGAAGCGAGGCCGGGGTCCCCCTCCTCGGCGAACGTCCACCTGGAGCACCCATGACCCGCAGTTCGTCCCCCTTCACCTCCGCGAGGCCACGCGGACCGCGTCGGCTGCTCGCCGCGGCCACCGCGGCCGCGCTGGCGCTGTCCGGTGCGCTCGTCGTGGTCGCCGGCCCCTCCGCCGCGCCCGCGTCCGCGGTCCCCGGGCAGTGCCCCGCCCCCGGCGAGATGCCGGGCATCGGGAACCTGCCGCCGAAGTTCACCGACAACAACGTGGCCGTGTACGCGGGGGCAACTACCTCGCGACGGGCAGCGCCGCCGAGTCCGAGGGCGTGCTGCTCGTGCGCGGCGACGCGACGTTCGACAAGGACCCGGACGGCCTGTTCAACGTCGGGACGGTCGGCGTCGGCTCGCAGATCACGCCCGACCCCGGCGCGCTCATGCTCGCCGTGGGCGGCGACCTGACGATCGTCGGGACGAACACCGTCCAGGTCGGCGCGGGCCTCACGCCCGGCGGCGCGGTGCAGGTGGGCGGAGCCCTGACGGCACCCGCGGGCCAGCCCGAGACCGAGGGCGCGCCCGTGACCACCGGCATGGGCCAGGCCGCCGCGATGTCGCCGTTCGCCGACTTCCAGGACGTCATCACCGAGACGTCGGCGTCGCTCGGCACGGCGACCGCCACCGGGACGGCGACGCGCGACGGCGGGCGCGTGACCTTCACGAGCACCGACCCGTCGAACGTCACGCTGCAGGCGTTCACGATCGACGCCGCGGACCTCGACGGCGCGTCCGAGTTCTTCTTCGCCGGGATCCCGGCCGACGCGCCCGTCGTGATCAACGTCGTCGGCGGCCCGGTCGCGGTGTCCGCGAACTACGTCGACTACAACGGCGTGCGTGCGGACGACCTCTCGAGCGCCGCGCTCGGCGAGGCCGCGTCGCGCATCCTGTGGAACTTCGTCGACGCCGATCAGGTCGACATCACCGGGAGCGGCCAGTTCATCGGGTCGATCCTCGCCCCGGCCGCGAGCTCGACGATCACGTCGAGCACGAACGGCCGCGTGTACGTCGGCAACGACCTGACGACGGCCGGCTCCGGCAACGAGCAGCACAACTACCCGTGGATCGGCCCGGGGCCGTTCGACTGCATCGCGGGCAGCGAGGGCGGCTTCTCCGTCGCGAAGCTCGTCGACGGCACCGGCGCGGCCTCCGTCCCGGCCGGCACCGAGTTCACGGTCACGTGGTCCGCGCAGATCCCCGACGGCGTCGTGTACGAGGGCGAGACCAGCGGCACCCTGACGCTGCTCGCCGACGGCACCGTGGTGGACGGGCCGTCCGACCTGCCCGAGGGCACCGTCGTCACGCTCGCCGAGCCGACGCTCCCGGAGCTGCCGGGCATCGCGTGGGGCACGCCCGCGTTCGACCCGTCGGTTGAGATCACGATCGGCGCGGGCTCGACGACCGCCGTCACCCTGACCAACACCGCGACGCTCGCCGTCGGCGGGTTCTCGCTGAGCAAGGCCGTGCAGGGCTCCGGGGCCGGAGCCGTCCCGGGTGACGCGTCGTTCACCGTCGCGTGGACCGCGCAGGTGCCCGACGGCGTCGTCTACGACGGCGCGACCACGGGGACGGTCACCGTCCTCGCGGACGGGACCGTCGCCGACGGCCCGCAGGACCTCCCGGTCGGCACGGTCGTGACGTTCGAGGAGACCGTCTTCCCCGAGGTGCCCGGCATCTCCTGGGGCACGCCCGTGCTCGACCCGTCGAGCGTGACGGTCGGCGACGGGACGAACACGCTCGTCACGGTGACCAACGCCGCCGTGCAGCAGGTCGGCGGCTTCTCGGTCGCGAAGTCGGTCGAGGGCGAGGCGTCCGGCCTGGTCCCGGACGACGCGCAGTTCACGGTCGAGTACTCCTACGAGCTCGACGGCACGACGGTCACGGGATCGCTGACGGTCCTGGCGGACGGCACGCCGGTGGACGGTCCGCAGAACCTGCCGGTGGGCACGGTCGTGACGTTCACCGAGGTGCAGCTGCCCGAGGTCGAGGGCGTCGTGTGGGGCGCGCCGTCGTTCTCCCCGTCGAGCGTGACGGTGGGTGACGGCGAGAACGCCCTGGTGACCCTGACGAACACCGCGACGGACGCGCCCGCGGGCGGCTTCCAGGTGTCCAAGGCGCTCGAGGGCACGGGTGCCGCGTCGGTGCCCGCCGACACGGAGTTCACGGTCGGCTACTCCTACGAGCTCGACGGCACGACGGTCACGGGCTCGCTGACGGTCCTGGCGGACGGCACGCCGGTGGACGGTCCGCAGAACCTGCCGGTCGGCACGGTCGTGACGTTCACCGAGGTCGACCTGCCGACCCTCCCCGGCGTCATCTGGGGCGCGCCGCAGATCAGCCCCGAGTCGGTCACCGTGGCGGACGACGTGAACGCCGAGGTCGTCGTGACGAACACCGCGACGCTGCAGGTCGGCGGCTTCCAGGCCGTGAAGGTCGTCGAGGGCACCGGCGCGGGCCGCGTCCCGGCCGGCACGGAGTTCACGGTGGAGTGGACCGCCGAGGTCCCGGACGAGATCGTCTACGGCGGCGAGACGAGCGGCACGTTCGCGCTGCTCACGGACGGCACCGTGGCCGTGGGCCCGCTGGACCTGCCGGTCGGCACGGTCGTCACGTTCGCCGAGCCGGAGATCCCCGAGTTCGACGGCGTCGTGTGGGGCGCCCCGGCGTTCGACCCCGAGACCGTGACCGTCGCCGACGGCCAGGTCGTCACCGTCACGGTGACGAACACCGCGACCGAGCTCTTCGGCACCTTCTCCGTCGAGAAGCAGGTCGCGGGCGAGGCCGCGGGGCTCGTCCCCGACGGCACCGAGTTCGCGGTCACGTGGACGGCGCAGCTCCCCGAGGGCACGTCGTACGAGGGGCCCACGACCGGTGAGGTCGTCGTCGCCGCCGGCGGTGGTGCGGTCGACGCGGGCGTGAGCCTGCCGCTCGGCACGGTCGTGACGTTCGCCGAGACCACGCTGCCCGACGTCGACGGCGTCGTGTGGGGCACCCCCACGTTCGAGCCCGCCTCGATCACCCTCACGTCGACCAGCGAGACCGCCGAGGTCGTCGTGACCAACGACGCGACCACGGCACCCGCGGGCGGGTTCTCCGTCGCGAAGGCGCTCACGGGCGAGGGAGCGTCGCTCGTCCCCGCCGACACCGCGTTCACCGTCGAGTACGCGTACGACCTCGACGGCACCCCGGTCACGGGGACGCTCACGGTCCTCGTGGACGGCACCGTCGTCGACGGCCCGCAGAACCTCCCGGTCGGCACGGTCGTCACCTTCACGGAGACGAACCTGCCGGACGTGCCGGGCGTCGTGTGGGGCGCCCCGGTCTTCAGCCCGGAGAGCGTCACCGTCGCCGACGGCGAGAACGTGCTCGTCACCCTGACGAACACCGCGCAGGACGGCCGGACCGGCGGCTTCTCGGTCGCCAAGGACGTCGTCGGCGGCGCCGCGGCCTCCGTCCCGGGTGACGCGCAGTTCACGGTCGAGTACTCCTACGAGCTCGAGGGCGTGCCGACCACGGGGACGCTCGTCGTCACCGCGGACGGGACCGTCGTCGACGGCCCGCAGAACCTTGCGGTCGGGACGGTCGTGACGTTCGCCGAGACCGTCCGGCCCACCGTGCCGGGCGTGGCGTGGGGCGCCGCGGAGTTCAGCCCGCAGTCCGTGACCGTCGGCGACGGCGAGAACACGCTCGTCACGCTGACGAACACGGCCGACGTCGCCGCGGGCGGGTTCTCCGTCCACAAGGTCGTCACGGGCGAGGCGAAGGGCACGGTCCCCGCGGACACGACGTTCACCGTCGCGTACGAGTACACGGTCGGCGACCAGGCCGTCACGGGCACGCTCGCGCTGCGCGCCGACGGGACCGTCGTCGACGGGCCGCAGGGCCTGCCGCACGGCACGGTCGTGACGCTGCGCGAGGTCGACCTCCCGGCGGTCGCGGGTGTCGACTGGGGCACGCCGTACTTCACGGTCGACGGCGAGAAGGTCACCACGGTGACCGTGGTCGGCGGCGGGTCGGTCGGCGTGACGCTGACCAACACGGCGACGTCCGCCGGCGGCGGGCTCGCGACGACGGGCGCGAGCACGGCCCTGTTCGCGGGCCTCGGCGCGCTGCTCGTCGTGGGCGGAGCCGCGCTGCTCGTGGTGACGAGGCGCCGCCGCAGCGCCTGACGCGCCGGTCGGCCGGGTCCCTCCGGCCGCACGGCGACGGGCCGGTCACCTCCGCGCGGAGGTGACCGGCCCGTCGTCGTGCGGGGACCGCTCAGTCGCGGCCGGCGAGCGTCCCGAGCGCCTTCGTCCACAGGGCACGGGCGCGCTCCGCGCGCTCGGCCGACTCGATGTTGCGCTCGTCGACGCGCACGCGCGTGCCGGAGTCGTCGGGCTCGAGCGTGATCGCGATGTCGTGATAGCTCTCCGGCACGTCCGGCAGGCCCATCGTCGGGGAGAAGTGCGTGAAGTGCAGCAGGCGCGGGCGGTCGACGGCGACGACCGTGCCCCAGTCCGCGAACTCGCGCCCCATGTAGTGGCCCTCGAACGTGATGGCGCTCCCCGGGACGAAGTCGCTCTCGACGTTCATGCCCAGCATCCAGCGGGCGCTCGGGTGCATCAGCTCGGCCCACACGACCTGCGGCGGCCGGCCGACGTGGACCTCGACGGACGTGCTGTGCTCGGTGAGAGTGGGGTCGGACATGTGCGTACCTCCGTGCTGCGTGCTGGTCTGGGGCCGACGCTAGACCCTCCGGGCGGGTCCGGCAGCCGGTAGGTTCGGCGGGTGACCCGACTCGTGCTCGTCCACGGCCGCGACAACCAGGGGCTCGACGCCGAGCAGCTCGACCGCACCTGGGTCACCGCGTTGGACGCGGGCCTCGCGGCCGCCGGGTCCGACCTGCGCCTGCGCGACGAGGACACGTCGTTCGTGTTCTACGGCGACGCGCTCGCCGGCCTCGTCGCGGGCGACGCGGCACCACCCCCGGTCACGGTCCACGCCGCCGACGACCCCGCCGGAGGGGCCGGACCCGTGCTGCCCGACGACGAGCTCGCGTTCGTCGCGGACGTCGCCGAGGAGGTGCTGCGCGCGGCCGGGGCCGACGTGCCCGTCCGCGCGGAGGGCTCGGGCCTGGGCGGCGGAGCCGCGTGGGTCAACCTGCTGCTGTCCGCGCTCGACCGTTCCGTGCCCGGGCTCAGCGCCGCCGTCGTCGTGCTGCTCGCCCGCGACGTCTGGGCGTACCTGCACGACCCGGACGTGCGCACCGTGCTGGACGACGCGCTCGCCGCCGCGCTGGCGACCGACGGGCCGGCCGTCGTCGTCGCGCACTCGCTCGGGTCGGTCGTCGCCTACGGGGTGCTCCGCGAGCACCCGGCCGCGGGGCGGTGGGACGTGCCCCTGCTGCTCACGCTCGGGTCGCCGCTCGCCGTCCGCGCGATCCGCGACGTGCTCGCGGCGCGCGCCCCGCTGCGCGTCCCGGCGCCGGTGCGGCGCTGGGTCGCCGTCCGGGACCGGCGCGACGCGCTCGCGCTGCACGGTCTCGGCCCGGACGCGTTCCCGCTCCAGCCGCCGGCGCCGCCGGTCGAGGAGCTCGTCGTCGCGAACACCGCTCCCGGCCACCACGCGGCGGCCGTCGTGCTCGACGACGGCAGGCCCGCCGGCTACCTCGCGGTGCCCGAGGTCGCGCGCACCGTCGCGGACGCGCTCGACGCCTGACGGGCGACCGTCGCCGCGGACGGTCGGGTCGCAGCGCGGCGGTCAGGCGACTCCGTGCAGGCGGGCGTGCAGTGCCCGGACCTCGACCTCGAGCTCGTACGCGGGGCCGCGCACGGCGACGCCGGGCGCGACCTCGCCGACCGCGAGCGGGCGCACGGGTCCGGGCGCCACGCCCCACTCCTCGAGCCAGCCGAGCAGCTGCGTCGTGCTCGCGGCGTAGACGATCGGGCCGAGGCCGACCCACGCGTGCGCGGCGCTGCACATCGCGCAGTGCTCGCCCGACGTGTAGACGACGGCGCCGCGGCGCTCCTCGGGGGTGAGGTGCGCGGCGGCCCAGCGGGCGATCTCGAATTCGGGGTGGCGGGTCGCGTCACCGCCCTGCACGCGGTTGCGGTCCTCGAACCGCACGACCCCGTCGGCGTCGACGAGGACGGAGCCGAACGGCTCGTCGCCGTCGTCGAGCGCCTCACGGGCGAGCTCGACGCAGCGGCGCAGGTGCACGAGGTCGTCAGGGGTAGGTGGCGTCACGGGAATCATGCCGCCATCCTCGCCCGGTCAGGGCCCGACCGCGAGGGTGCGGTGCACGTCCGCGACGAACCCGTCCACGTCCTCGGGCGTCGTGTCCCACGCGCACATCCAGCGCACCTCGACGCGCTCGGGCGTCTCGCCCGGCCCCCAGTCGTAGAAGCGGTGGCGCTCGCGCAGGCGCGCGACGGCGGCGCGCGGGAGCGTCGCGAACACCGCGTTGACGAGCGTGGGCTGGGTGAGCGCGAGGCCGGGGGCGTCGGCGAGCCCGGCGCGCAGCCGCGCGGCCATCGCGTTGGCGTGCCGCGCGTTGCGCAGCCACAGCCCGTCGAGGTGCGCGGCGTCGTCGACCTCCGCGACGGCGTCGCCCACGGGCTCGAACAGGGCGAGGAGCTGCGCGGAGACGTAGCGCATCTTCGACGCGAGCTGCATCGTCGCCTTGCGCACGAACTCCACGCCGTCGACGGCCGAGGGGTCGAGCACGATCACGGCCTCGCCGAGCGCGAGGCCGTTCTTGGTCCCGCCGAACGACAGGACATCCACGCCCGCGTCCGACGTCAGCGCGCGCAGCGGCACGTCGAGCGCCGCGGCGGCGTTCGCGAGGCGCGACCCGTCGAGGTGCACGCGCATCCCGTGCGCGTGCGCGGCGTCCGCGACCTCCCGGATCTCCGCGGGCGTGTAGAGCGTGCCGAGCTCGGTCGACTGCGTGAGCGAGACGACGAGCGGCTGAGCGCGGTGCGGGTCGCCGAGGTCGCCCGCGAACCGCTCGACGGCGTCGGGGCCGATCTTCCCGTCGGGCGCGGGGACCGCGAGGACCTTGACGCCGCCGACCCGCTCGGGCGCGCCGTTCTCGTCGGTGTTGAGGTGCGCGTGCTCGGACGCGACGACGGCGCCCCACCGGGGCAGCATCGCCATGAGCGCGACGACGTTCGCCCCCGTCCCCGTGAGCACCGGCCAGGCGGTCGCGTCCGCGCCGAACCGCTCCCGCACGGCGTCCTGCAGGCGGGCCGTCCACGGGTCCTCGCCGTAGGAGATCGCGTGCCCGGCGCTCGCCGCCGCGAGCGCGGCGAGGACGTCGGGGTGGGCGGGGGAGTAGTTGTCCGAGGCGAACGAGGTCACGGCCCCAGGGTAGGACGCGCGCCCGGACGAGCCCGCGGCGGGGCCCGCGACGGGCGAGCGGGCGGGGCCGTGCCTAGCGTCGGAGGGGAACGCAGCCGGTGCCCCGAGCAGCGTCCCGAGCAGCACGGAGGTGCAGCCATGACCACGAGCTCCCACGACCCCGACCGGCCGACCGGCCCGACCGGCCCGGGCGGACCGGTCGAGCCGGCGCGACCGGCCGAGCCGACGGTCGAACCGCCCACGTCGCCCGGGCCGCCCGCGGACCCGTCGGAGCCGCCGCGCGACCCGAGCCACGCGGACCCGGTGCCGGGCGAGCCGCGCCCGTCCGACCCGGTCCCCGACTCGCCGCCCGACTGGCCCTCGTCGCCGGGGCGCCCGGTCGGCCCGGACGAGCCCAGCCACGACGACTGACGCGCTCCGCGCGGCCCGGGCGCGTGCGGCTCACAGGAGCCGGCGCGACCCCGGGTGCGTGACGCGCAGCCACCGGTAGCCGTAGCCGTCGAGCCGGACCTCGGCCTTTCCGTCGGGGTCCGGTTCGACGTCGTCCGCGTCGAGCAGGTCGACGAGGCGCGCGTCCTCGGGCAGCTCGCCGAGCGCGAGCGGGACCACGGCCGGGTCCGGCGACAGGTTGTGGAGCGTGACCATCGACGCCTCCTGCCACGTGCTGCGCAGCGCGAGGACCGACGCCTCGGGCTGGTCGAGCACGTCGACGTCGCCCCACCCGAGCTCGGGTCACTCGCGGTAGCGGTGCGCGAGCAGGCGCACGAACGTGAGCAGCGAGTCGGGGTCGCGCCGCTGGTCCGCGACGTTGACGTGCTCGGGCGCGTAACCGTCCCCGGGGACCGGCCCGGACAGGCGGCGCGCGGGCGCGCGCGAGAACCCGCCGTTCGGCCCCGACGTCCACTGCATCGGGGTCCGCACGGCGAGGCGGCCGTCGGCCGCGAGGTTCTCGCCCATGCCGATCTCCTCGCCGTAGAAGAGCACCGGGGTGCCCGGGAGCGCGAAGAGCAGCGAGTACACCATCCGCACGTGCCGCGGGTCGCCCCCGAGCATCGGCGGGAGCCGGCGCCGCAGACCGCGGCCGTAGAGCTGCATGTCCTCCTCGGGCCCGAACGCGGCGAACACCTCCTGGCGCTCGTCCTCGGACAGCCTGTCGAGCGTGAGCTCGTCGTGGTTGCGCACGAACGTCGCCCACTGCGCGTCGTGCGGGATCGGGGGCCGCTCCTCGAGCGACGCGGCGAGAGGCCCGGCGTCGTGCCGCGCGAGGGACAGGTACGTCGCCTGCATGCCGTTGAAGTCGAACTGCAGCGTGAGCTCGGAGCTCGACGGGCCGGACTCGCTCCCGTCGCCCTCCCCGTCGTCGCCGAAGTACAGGCGCTGCTCGGCGAACGGCAGGTTGACCTCGCCCATGAGGATCGAGTCGCCCGTGCGGCGCGAGAGGAACGAGCGCAGCGCGCGCAGGAAGTCGTGCGGGTCCTCGATCTCGTCGGACGGGTTCGCCGCCGCGTCGCCGAGGAAGAACGGGACGGCGTCGACGCGGAACCCCGACAGGCCGAGCTGGACCCAGTAGCCCATGGACTTCGCGATCGCGTCGCGGACCAGCGGGTTCGCCGTGTTGAGGTCCGGCATGTGGCGGTAGAACCGGTGCCGGTACCACTCGCCGGTGCGGTCGTCCTTCGTCCAGATGCCGCCCTCCTGGTCGGGGAAGATCACCTCGTCCTTCGTCGGCGGCGGCTCGTCGGCGCGCCACACGTAGAAGTCGCGGTACGGGTCGTCCGTGCTCGACCGCGACGCCGTGAACCACGGGTGCCGGTCCGACGTGTGGTTCACGACGAGGTCCGCGATGACGCGGATGCCGCGGTCGTTCGCGGTCCTGATCAGCTCGACGAGGTCGCCCACGTCGCCGAGCCGCGGGTCGACGCCGAGGAAGTCGGTGATGTCGTAGCCGTCGTCGCGGTCCGCGGTCGGGTAGAACGGCATGAGCCACAGGCACGTGACCCCGAGGTCGGCCAGGTGGTCGAGGCGCTGCACGAGCCCCGCGAAGTCGCCGCTCCCGTCGTCGTCCCAGTCCATGAACGTCTCGACGTCGAGGCGGTAGATCACCGCGTTCTTCCACCACAGGTCGCCGGTGTCGCTGACCCTCATGCCGCACCCCCGCCGGTCGTGGTGGCCGACCGCAGGAGCGGCAGGAGCGTCTTGCCCGCGGCGTCGAGGAACGCGTCCTGCTGCTGCCCCACGTGGTGCAGGTACACCTCGTCGAACCCGCACGCCGCGAGCTCGGCGACGCGGTCGGCGAACCGCTGCGCGTCGTGCTCGACGAGCACCGTCCCGCGCACCTCCTCCGGGCGCACGAGGTCCGCGACCGCGTCGAACTGCTCGGGCGTCTCCAGGTGCCAGCTCACGCCGGGTGGCAGCAGGTTGGAGCGCCACTGGTCGTGCGCGACGGCGAACGCCGCCTCGTCGTCGTCGCCCCACGCGACGTGCACCTGGAGCGCGAGCGGTCCGCGCCCGCCCGCGTCGCGGTACTCGCCGACGACGCGGCGCAGCGCCTCGACCGGCTGGTTCACCGTCACGAGGCCGTCCGCCCAGTCCGCGTGGCGGCGCGCCGTCGCCGGGGTGACCGCCGGGCCGACGAGGCGCGGGACGACGTCGGGCAGCGACCAGACCCGGGCCCGGTCCACGGTGACGTGCCCGTGGTGCGTGACCTCCTCGCCGGCGAGGAGCGCGCGGATCACGTCCACGCACTCGCGCAGCCGCTCGTCGCGCTCGGCCTTCGTGGGCCACCGGTCGCCCGTGACGTGCTCGTTCATCGCCTCGCCCGAGCCGAGCGCGGCCCAGAACCGGCCGGGGAACATCGACCCGAGCGTCGCGACCGCCTGCGCGACGACCGCCGGGTGGTAGCGCTGGCCCGGGGCCGTCACGACGCCGAACGGCAGGCCGGTCGTGGCGAGCACCGCGCCGAGCCACGACCACGAGTGCCCCGACTCGCCCTGCCGCACGCTCCACGGCGCGAGGTGGTCGGAGCACATCGCGACGTCGAACCCCACCTCCTCGGCGCGCCGTGCGGCGCGGAGGAGCGGGCCTGGGGGGATCTGCTCGTGGGACGCGTGGAAGCCGAGGGAGACCATCTCGCCAGTGAACCGAGGCTTCGTCGACCACGCGCGCGGAGGAGGGGGAACGGTGGAGGGTCGGTGGGCGGTCCGGGGCGGCTCCCCGATCCGGGGTGCGGGGCCCCTACGCTGGCGTGGTGCGCCTGCTGACCTGGACGTTCGCCGCCTACCTCGCCGCGGTCCTCGTCGTGACCCTGTGGCCGTCGCCGCAGTCGACCGACGCCCCCGGCTGGGCGACCGCGACGCTCGGCTTCCTGCAGGGCCTCGGGATCCCGATCACGCTGCCCGTCCTCGAGGCGCTCGCGAACGTCGTCATGTTCGGCCCGTTCGGCCTGCTCGGCGTGCCGCTCGCGCGCGGCGCGGGTGCCCGACGGCGCGGGGTCGCGCCCGGGGTGTGGCGGACCGCGGCGCTCGTGACCCTCGCGGGGTGCGCGCTCTCGGTTGCGATCGAGCTCACGCAGCACCTGCTGCCGGGCCGCGTCCCGACCGTCCAGGACGTCGTCATGAACACCGCGGGCGCGTTCCTCGGCGCGGCGCTCGTCGCGCTCGCGGTCGTCGCCGCGTCGGCGCTCCGCCGCGTGGTCGCCGGCGTCGCGTGACCGGCGGTCTCAGCCCACGTCGCCGTCGACGTAGTACCAGCGGTCGCCCTCGCGCACGAACCGGCTCACCTCGTGGAGCCGTCCGCGGTCGGTGCGGTCGGTGCGCGAGCGGTGGTGCGCGACGAACTCGACCACGCCCGCGGCGTCGAACGGGCCGCCCGCCTCGGTCCGCAGCACGTCGAGCCGGCGCCACTCGAGGTCGTCGTCGAGGTCGAGGTCCGCCGGACGGGTCGACGCGTGCCACGTCGCGCGCAGGTACGCGGCGTCACCCACGGCGAAGGCGCTGTAGCGCGAGCGCATGAGCGCCTCGGCGGTCGGCGCCCACGGGCCGGGCGCGGCGCCGTCCGCGCCGGTGCGCATCCCGGCGTGGTACCGGCCGCAGCACGCGCCGTACGCGTCGCCGGACAGGCAGGGGCACCGGGCGTCGTCGGGCAGCGGGGCAGTCACGACGCCGCCCCGGAGCTGACCGGCCCGCCGGTCCCGGGACCGTTCGGCTCCTGGCGGTCGGCGGACGTCCCGCGCGAGCGATCGACCGCCCCCTGGATCGTGCGCGAGACCGACTCCAGCCGGGCGAGGCCGTCGGGGCCGAGGGGCTCGAACACCAGCTCGCGCAGGAGCGCGGTGTGCCCGCGGACCGCGCGGAGGAGCGCGCGGCGGCCCGGGTTGGTGAGCCCGATCCAGGTGCCGCGCGCGTCGTCGACGCACTCGCCGCGCTCGACGAGGCCGCGCTCGCCCATGCGGCGCACGAGGTGCGAGACGCGGCTGCGCTCCCAGCACAGCGCGGCGGCGAGCTCGCCGGTGCGCAGCGTGCGGTCGCGCGCGGAGTGCAGCGCCAACAGGGCCTCGAACTCGGCCTCGGAGAGGTCGGCGTCGTCCCGGAGCCCGGCGGCCAGGGCCCGGTCCAGCGCTGTGCGCATCGCGACGTAGGCGTCCCACGCCGCGCGCTCGGCGTCGTCGAGGATCGGGTGGCCCGTCATGGGGACGATCCTAGCCGCGGTAGGTGACACATCACCGAGCACGAGTTAGGGTGACGCATCACCAACTTTGGTGACACGTCACTCTTTCTGGAGGAACCATGTCCTCGACCCTGCGCATCGCGATCCTCGTCGGGAGCACGCGCACCGGGCGCAACGGCGAGGGGGTCGCGCGCTGGGTGCTCGACCGCGCGTCGCGGCGCACCGACGCGACGTGCGAGCTCGTCGACCTCGCCGACCACCCCCTGCCGCACCTCGACGAGGCGCTCCCGCCCCGGATGCAGCAGTACCAGAACCCGCTCGTGTGGGAGTGGTCGCGCGTGATCGACGGCTACGACGGCTACGTCGTCGTGACCCCCGAGTACAACCACGCGCCGCCCGCCGTGCTGAAGAACGCGATGGACTGGCTCTACCACGAGTGGACCGACAAGGCCGTGGGCTTCGTCGGCTACGGCGCGCAGGGCGGCGCGCGCGCCGTCGAGCAGCTGCGGCTCGTCGCGGGCGAGCTGCGCCTCGCCGACGTGCGCACCGCCGTCGGGCTGTCGCTCTACGACGACTTCGAGGAGTTCCGCACGCTCGCGCCGCGCGAGCGGCACGCGCGCGACCTCGACGCGACCCTCGACGAGGTCGTCGCGTGGAGCGGCGCGCTCGCGACCGTGCGCGCGGCGAGGGCCGTCAGCGCCGCCTGACGCCGCGGAGTCCGCGCACGACGGCGCCCGCCCACCGGGAGGTGAGCGGGCGCCGTCGTGCGGGGGGTCAGCAGTAGAGGTTCGCGCCCGTCGTCGTGCCGAGGATCTGCGCGAAGTGCTGGAACGCGGTCACACGCGACTGGACCTGGGCCGGGTTGCCGCCGTTGCACTCGATCGAGCCGTTGATCGAGCGGATCGACTCGCCGAAGCCCGCGCCGGAGACGATCGCCTGGTGGCCGGACATCGTGCCCGCGCCGGACTGCGTGTTCCAGAACCACAGCCCCGTCTTCCACGCGACCGCGGAGTCCTGCTCGACGAGGTACGGGTTGTTGAGCAGGTCGATGCCGAGCGCGTCACCGGCGGCCTTGTAGTTGTAGTTCCAGCTCAGCTGGACCGGGCCCTTGCCGTAGTACGCGCTCTGGCCCGCCGGGCAGCCGTACGGCTGGGAGGGGTCGCAGTAGTGCGGGTAGTTCGCGGTGTTGATCTCCTGGATGTAGACCAGGCCGCCCGTCTCGTGACTGACGTTCGCGAGGAACGCGGCCGCCTCGCGCTTGGCGACCTCGGTGCCGCCCGTCGTCGCGAAGCCCGGGTACGCGGACAGCGCGTCGACGAGGCCCTGGTACGTGTAGAAGGGGTTCCGGTTCGGGAACATCTGGTTGAACTCCGCCTCGGAGACGACGAAGCCGGTCGAGCTGCCGGAGCCGCCGGAGCCGCCGGAGCCGGGCGTGTCGCCGCCGCACGTGCCCTGGGAGCGCCACACGCCCCACTCGCCGGTGGAGCCGGGCGTCTCGCCCTGCGTCCACCAGCCGGCCTGCCAGTTCTGGCCGCCGTGCGAGACGACGGCGCCGCCGAGGTAGACGGCGCTCGCGCTCCACGCCGGGGCGCACGTCGCGGCGTGCGCCTGCCGTGCGGGACCGGCCACGGTCCACGAGAGCGCTCCCACGAGCGCGAGGAGCGCGGCCAGGAGCAGGGCGGTCGGGCGGGACGCGGGCCGCAGGGCCGCGGCGGGCGCCGCGGGGGAGGGTGCCGGGGATCGGGAGTGCATCGGTGCACCTTTCGTCGAGGGTCGGGTCGCGTCGAGCCTGGGTGCGGGGCCCCCGCGTGGACAACCCCCGTACGCGGAACCCCGTAGGCGCGAGGTGTGCGCGGCGTTCGGCGACGACGCGCGCACGCACGACGTGGTGCGCCGCGTGCTCGCCGACGGCACCGTGTGGATGTCCGGGTCCCGCTGGCACGACCGTGCCGTCCTGCGCGTGTCCGTGAGCTCGTGGGCGACGACCGACGCCGACGTGGACGTGAGCGTCGAGGCGCTGCGGCGCGCGGTCGCACCGTCCTGACGGGCCCTACACTCGCGGGGTGCCGACCGCCGAGGACCTCGCCGCCGCCGTGCGCGCCCGCGCCGCGGGCACGCCCTACCGGATCGTGGACGAGCGTCCCGACGGGTTCGAGCTGCGGTTCGACCGGCCCGACGCGGCGTGGTGGAGCGTCTTCTCGCGCCGCCGCCTCGCGACGCTCGACACGCACCTCGTGCGCGTCCTGCCCGACGGCGCGCGGGTCGAGATCACCGACGTCGTCCTGCACACGCGCTGGGCGCTCGACGCCGACGGGCGGTTCGTCGAGCCCCAGAAGGGCTGGGTGCGCTCCGTCGCGCGCGGGACGATCCGCTCGACCTACCGCACGACCGTCGCGGACGCCGATGGCCGACGGACGACCGCCGTCTACGACACCAGCGTCGGGCGGCGCCTCGTCACGGAGGCAGCCCAGGGTCTGGGCATGACCGTCGTCGCCTCGGCGGGGACACGCGTGGGCGTCGTCGTCGGGATCGTCGCCGCGGCGTTCGGGGCGGCCGTCGCACTCGGCGCTGTGGTCATGGTGCTCGTGCTCGGGAACGGCTGACCCCGGGCCAGAACACCCCGTCGTCGCGCACGGAAGGTCTCCGGACGCCCCACCGGTCCTGCCGGCGTGGGCGGCCGGTGGGAGCCTGAGGTATGGACACCACGCCGTCCCGACCCGTCCGCACCTACCCGCACGGCGTCCCCTGCTGGGTGGACACCGAGCAGCCCGACGTCGATGCCGCCCTCGCGTTCTACGGCGCCCTCTTCGGGTGGGACTTCGAGGAGAAGCTGCCGCCCGGCGCGGGGGACCGGTACGTCGTCGCGTCCCTGGAGGGGCAGGACGTCGCGGCCGTCGCGTCCGGCCAGGGCGCGCCGGAGTGGATCACGTACGTCGCGGTCGACGACGTGGACGCCTCGTCCCGCGGCGTCCCGGACCTCGGGGGCGAGGTCCTCGTCGAGCCGACGACGATCGGGCCGCCGGGGCGCATGGCGGTGGTGCGCGACCCGCAAGGCGCGACGTTCCGGCTGTGGCAGCCCGGCACGCGCCTCGGCGCGCAGCGCGCCAACGACCCGGGCACCTGGAACTTCAGCGTGCTGCACACGCCCGACGTCGCGCGGGCGCTGCACTTCTACGGCCCGCTGCTCGGGTGGGAGGTGGACCCCGACCTCGGCGCGGGCATGGCGCGCGTCGAGGGGTACGGCGACCACCTCGCCCGCACGGTCAACCCGGAGATCGACACGCTCCAGGCCGGGGCCCCGCCGGGTTCCGGGACGTCGTCGCGGGCGTGCTGGAGGAGCCCGGCCCGGCGCGCCACACCGTGACGTTCGCCGTCGCGGACCGCGACGCCTCCGCCGCGGCGGCCGAGCGGGCGGGCGGCGTCGTGCTCTCCACGGCCGTCACGGAATGGACGCACGACGCCGAGGTCCGCGACCCCCAGGGCGCGACGTTCACGCTGTCGCAGTTCACGCCGCCGGAGGGCTTCTGACCACCGCCTTGCCGGTCAGGAGACGCGCGATGTCGTCGCCCGCCCGCAGGAGCGCGAGGGTGCGTGCGGCGATCGCGTCGAGGCGCGCGTCGAGGGCGGCGAGCGGGTCGGCGACGTCGAGCCGCCGCAGCGCCTCGACCGTGCGGCGCACGTCCGGGACGCGGTACCCGGCGCTGCGCAGCGCGGCGACGACCCGGGCCTCGCGGACGGCGGGGGGCGGGTACCGGCGCGCCGACACCGCGCCGGACCGGGTCGCCACGCGCTCGGGCGCGACGAGGCCCTCGCGCTCCCAGAAGCGCAGCGTCGACGCCCGCACGCCGAGCGCCGCGGCGAGCTCCGTGATCGTCAGCACCGCGCCGTCGTCCTGGACCGACCGCGGCGTCGCGTCGCCGGAGCCCGTCGCCGCACCCTCCGCGCGGATCGCGAGGAGCGCGCGCCGCGCCGCGAGCGCCTCGTCGCGCTCGCGCGCGAGCGTCACGTGGAGGGCGGAGACGAGCGCGGTCGCCTCGTCGAGCGGCGACGAGCGCGCGTCGCGCAGGACGCGGCGCGCGACGACCGGCCCGACGGCGGCCGCGAGCCCCCGGTAGGCGCGCAGCGCGAGCACGTGCTCGTCGCCGAAGGCCCGGTAGCCGTTCGCGGACCGGCGCGCGGGCGGCAGGACCCCGAGGGCCTCGAGGTCGCGCACCTGCTGGACGGACCAGCCGGACGCGCGCGCGACGTCGGACGTCCGGAGCGACCCGCGCACCGCTCCCGTCACCGGCTCCTGACCCACGCCCACGTCCGAACCCTCCACGAGCACTTCAAGCACACACTCGAACCATGAGTATGGAGCAGATCCTCGCCACGGTCCGGTCGTTCGACGGCGTCCTCGTGCTCTCGCCCGGGCCCGGGAGCGCGTTCCCCGACGTCGCACGGGGCGACCACTTCTTCTACTACGCGCCGGACGGCGAGATCCCGCACGGGCAGCCGTACGGGACGGTCGTCACGAAGGACTACCCCGACGACACGGCGTCGCGCCTCGGCGGGCCGGACGGCCGCTGGAGGGTCAACGTGCACGTCGGACGCGAGCGGTTCCGTGCGCTCGTCGGCTCCGACCCGCGTGACGGCGAGGCAGGGGAGGTCGCGGAGGCCGACGTCGTCGTGCCGCACCCGGTCTACGGCGCGCTCGGCTGGGTGGCGGTCGTGAACCCGGGCGAGCGCACGACCGGCGTCGTCCTCGACCTGCTGCGCGCCGCGCACGACGACGCACGGGCGCGGACCGTGCGGCGCGCAGGCGGATCCGGGGCGTGACCGGCCGCGCCGGGCGTCGTCAGACCCGGCGCACGAGCAGCTGGCCCGGCCAGTCCCGCACGGTGAACGGCTCCGTCGGCTCGAAGCCCTGCGCGCGGTAGTAGGCGACCAGCCGGCCGTCGTTCCCCGCGTAGCAGTCGACGCGCAGCCGCGCCAGGCCGCGCCCCGCGGCGAGGCGCGCGGCGTCGTCGAGGAGGACGGCCCCCGCGCCCCGCGCCGCCGGCCCCGACGCCGCGACGAGCACCTGGACGTAGAGCTCCGGCTCGTCGGGCGCGGGCACGTAGTCGTGGTGGTCGCCCAGCACGACGAACGCCTGCACCCGGCCGTCGCGCTCGGCCGCACGGACCTCGCTCTCCGCGCACCAGCGCCGCACCTGCTCGACCCGCCGGCCGCTCGTCGAGAACGGCTCGGCGCCCCACTGCCCGGTCCAGCCGCGTGCGGCGAGCCACGCGACGCGCTCGTCGAACAGCGCGAGGAGCGCGTCCGCGTCGTCAGGGCCGCCCGCGCGGACGACGAACGGTTGGTCGGGTGTCGGGGTCGCTGCGGTCACGCCCCGAGTGTGCGGCACGCCGGCCGGTCGCCGCACCGCTGCGTCGTCAGGCCGGGACGGCGGCCCCCGCCGGGGCGGGGCGCGCGGCGCCGTGGCCGTGCCCCGCGACGTCGACGCCGGCCGTGACGACGCGCGCGACGCCGTCTGTCACCTCGATCGTCGACACCGACGCGTTCGGGAGCGCGACGAGCCCCGACGGGTCGATCGTCGCGAGCCACGCGCCGAGCGTGAGCCCGTGACCGACGACGAGCACGTGGCGGTCGCACGCGGCGCCCGGCCGGGACGCGTCGTCGTGCGCGGCGACGACCCGCGCGGACACGGCGCGGACGCGCGCCATGAAGTCCGCGCCGCGCTCGCCGCCGCCGACGCCGGGGTGCGTCCCGGCGAGCATGCGCGGCACGAGCTCGGCCCACGGCTCGACCGCGTCGAGGACCGCCTCCGGGCGACGCTCGAACGACCCGAACGACAGCTCGCGCAGGTCGGGGTCGACCGTGAGCGGCAGGTCGGGGTGGTGCCGCAGGATCTCCATCGCCGTGAGGACGGCGCGGCCCTGCGGCGAGCAGTACGCGGCGGCGAGGTCGTGCCGCGCGAGGTGCTGCGCCGTGACACGCACGCCCGCGCGCCCCGTGCGCGTGAGGGGCGAGTCGCACGACCCCTGCAGGTGCCGCCGCGCGTTGAGGTACGTCTGCCCGTGCCGCACGAGCGTGATCGTCAGGGTCATCGTCGTCGTGCCCTCTCCGGTCGTCCCGGTCCGCTGGTCGGGGCCGACGCTACGGCTCCGGGGTGTCCGGCCGGCGACTCGCGGGTGGCGTGCGCGTGGCGGTCCCGGGAACGTCCGGCGCCGGCGTCAGGCCGAGGCGCCGACCTCGTCGCGTGCCCGGACGTCCTGCGGCGCAGCGTCGGGCTCGGTCGGGTCTGCGGCCGCCTCTGCTTCAGGGGCGTCGGCGCCCGCGGGCGCCGTGTCGTGGGCGTCCTGTCCCTCCGGCCGACGCGTGGGCGCGGGCCACGGGTCCTCCGCGGGCTCCGGCGCCACGTCCGGGCGGGCGCCCGTGGCGCGGTGCACGAGCGCCGTGAACGGCGCGACGACGACGCCGCATACCAGGCCCCAGGCGAGGCCCGCCTCCAGCACGGGCAGGGTGCGCCCGGCGTCGGGCAGGACGCCCCCGGCCTGCACGGTCGAGACGACGACGGGGACCGCGGCGGCGAGCGCCGCCCCGGCCGAGCACGCGAGCCAGACGGCGAGCACGAGCGCGCCCGTGCCCTCGACGGGTGGGAGCCGGCGCGCGGCGAGCGCCGTGAGGACCGCGACGACGAGCCCCACGCCGAGCGGCAGCGCGAGGTGCACCGGGTCCGCGAGGAGCGCGTCGACGTCGACGGCGAGCCGCGCTGACGGCAGCAGCACGACGTCGCGCGCGACGCCCCACGGCGACTGCGCGTCGGCCGCGCCCGGGAGCAGCGTGCGCCCGACGCCGGCGGCCGCCCAGAGCACGCCCGTCGTCGTGCCCGCTGCGAGCGCCGCGGGCCAGGCCCGCACGGTCGCGGGCGCGCGCGTGTGCCGGGTGCCCGCGGGGTCGTCGCGGCGGTCGGTCAGGGCGCGCGTCACGGCGACGGCGAGGGCGACGAGCGGGCCCTCCACGAACCCCCACCAGCCGCCGAGCGCGGTCGCGACGAGCTCGGTGACGGTGTCCGCGCGCCACGGCAGCGTCACGCCCGCGAACCACGAGGCGGTCGCGGCGAGCGCGGACGCGGCGACGACGGCGAACCAGACGGCGAGGAACGTCGCCCACCGGCCCGTTCCGGCGGGCAGGCGCCGCAGCGCGAGGTGCGTCCCGGCCGCGACGAGCGCGCCCGCGAGCGCCGCCGCGAGCAGCGTGCTCCCGGAGACCGGCCCGCCGCTCGCGACGCCGGTCGGGTGGGGGAGGACGGCGCGCACGAGGGCGCCCGGCAGGACGTCCGACGCCCCGGACAGCCAGTCCCCGACCCGGCCCGTGACCACCCACAGGACCGCGGTGAGCGCTCCGGCGACGACGACGGAAGGGACTGTCCTCGATGACGGCATCCTGCGAGGGTAGTGGCCCGACGTCGCGCCCCGCACCGCCCGGTCGGGGCGGGCTGTCATCCCCGGGGCACTGCCGGACATCCCCTTACCGAGCGCCGCGAGGGGCGGCGCCGAGGGACGAGACAGGAGAGCGGATGTCCCCACCCCACGAGGCGGCGGCGCGCGAGCGCCTCGACCGCCTGTACCGCGACCACGCGCGGTCGGTGTACCGGTGCGCGGCGACGCGGCTGCGGCCGCAGGACGCCGAGGACGTGGTGTGCGAGGTGTTCGTCGTCGCGTGGCGGCGCATCACCGAGATCCCGGAGCACGAGCTCGGCTGGCTCCTGCGGGTCACGCGCAACGTCATGGCGAACCACCTGCGTGCGGGCTCGCGCCGCGCGGCGCTCGTGCGCCGCGTGACGGGCGTCCACCCGCCGAGCGTGCCCGACCACGCGCCGGACGTCGTGGGCAGGGACGCGGCCGAGCGCCTGCTGGCCCGCCTGCCCGCGCGGGACCAGGAGGTGCTGCGGCTCCTCGTGCTCGACGACCTGTCGGTGCCCGAGCTCGCCGAGGCCCTCGGGTGCCGGCCGAACACCGCGTCGGCCCGGGTGCACCGGGCCAAGCAGCGCCTCGCGCGCCTCTACGCCGAGCAGGACCAGGCGGCAGCGCCGCCGGAGCGGCGGGCCGCGCCGACACGGGCGCCGCTCGCCGCCGCCACGACCACCGCCACTCCCGGAAGGACGACGCCATGACCGACCCGACCACCGACCCGATCCACCGCCTGCGCTCCGAGGCCGGGCCCGACGCCGGCGCCCCGTCCGACGCGGTCCTCGCCGCGGTCCACGCCCGGACCGCGGGGGAGCGTCCCGGGCACGTCTCGCGCCGTCGCCGCGTCGTGGGGGTGGGTGCCGTGGGGGCCGTCGGCGTGGGCGTCCTCGCCGCGGGTGCGCTCGTGCTCCCGGGCCTCGGTGCCGACGGCGCGCCCGAGGGCGGCACCGGGCCCGTCGCGGCGCCGTCGCCGAGCGTGGAGGTGCGCGACGGCGTCGTCGGCGTAGACCCGGACGAGCTCGGGACGGTCCAGGCGGTCGCGTACGTCGAGCGGGCACGCACCGCCGTCGAGGAGGTCGACCTGGCGACCCTCGTGCTCGAGGTCGAGTCCTCGTTCGGCGTCCAGCACCCGGGCGACGCCGCGCTCGACACCTCCGTCTCGCGCGACATCACCGCCGGTGACGGCAGCGCGACGCGGTGGGTCCAGGAGGAGGACTCCGCGTCCTCGGCGGGGGCCGGGCTGGCGGGCGTCGAGGAGGTCAAGCACGCCGACCCCGCCGGCCCCGAGGGGCAGACGACGTACTGGTGGGTGAGCCCGGGCGACGGCGTCTACACGCGGTTCACGGTGCCGGCCGAGAACTGGGACGACGTCCAGGAGGGCACCATCCGGCAGCAGCTCACCGAGCGGATCGCGGACCTCGCGGCCCAGATGGAGACCGTCCGGGGGCTCGCCGACCGGGAGGACGTCGTGACGAGCGGGCCCGAGGCGCGGACGGTCGGGGGGCGTGCGGCGACGTGCTTCGAGCTCGCGGGTGAGGGCTCCACGGGGACGGCAGGGGGCCCGGAGGCGGGGATGCCGGAGACCGTGGACTGGACGCGCGAGGCGTGCTTCGACGACGAGACGCACCTGCCGCTCTCGGACGAGCGCAGCGAGCGGTACGTGCTCGACGACGCCTCGGAGCCGAGCCTCGTGGTCACGACGGCGCGCTACACGTGGCACCCGCGCGACGAGGCGTCGCTCGCCCTCCTCGAGCCGTCGACCGACGGGCTGCGCGAGGTGTCGCAGGACGAGTACACGCGCCTGACGAGCTGACGAGCTGACGAGCTGACGGGCCGACGGCTCGGCGGCCGGGCCGCGACGACCGGTGCCGCGGGGTGCGATGAGTTCACGCGCCCCGCGGCGTCGGAACGTCCAGGACCGCGGCCACCCGGCGCGGCGCACCGAGCGGAGGACACCCATGAGCGAGCGCAGGACCCACACCCTGGACGTGCCCGGAGCCGTCCTCGCGTACGACGTCCGGACGCCGGACGCGGCGGCGGACGTGCCGCCCCTGGTCGTCGTGGGCTCGCCGATGGCCGCGTCGGGTTTCGAGCAGCTCGCGGGGCTGATCGACGACCGGGTCGTGGTGACGTACGACCCGCGCGGCGCGGAGCGCAGCACGCTCGACGCGGACGGCGAGGTGTCGGTCGAGCGGCACGCGGACGACCTGCACGCGGTCGTCGCGGCGCTCGGACTCGGGCCGGTGGACGTGCTCGGGTCGAGCGGGGGCGCGGTGGCCGGGCTGTCGTGGGTCGAGCGCCACCCGGGCGACGTGCGGACGCTCGTCGCGCACGAGCCGCCGGTGACGCCGGTCCTCGAGGACGCGGAGGTCGCGACGGCGGTGCAGGCGGACATCGTCGAGACGTACCGCCGCGAGGGCTTCGGGCCGGCGATGGCGAAGTTCGTCGCGCTCGTCAGCCACGTCGGCCTGCTTCCCGCCGACTACCTCGACCGGCCGGCGCCCGACCCGGCGACGTTCGGCTTCCCGACGCAGGACGACGGCTCGCGCGACGACCTCCTGCTGGGCCGGAACCTCGCGACCATGCCGTCGTGGTCGCCCGACGTGGACGCGCTGCGCGCCTCGGGGACGCGCGTCGTGCCCGCGGTGAGCGCGCAGGGGGAGGGGACGCTCGCGTGGCGGGGAGGCGCCGCGGTGGCCGCGCTCCTCGGCGTCGAGCCGGTGACGTTCCCCGGCGACCACGGGGGCTTCATGGTGAGCGAGTGGTCGCCGCACAACGACCCGGCCGCGTTCGCGGAGACGCTGCGGCAGGTGCTCGCCGGGTAGGGCCCGGGTCCGGTCCTCAGGACCCGCCGCCGGGCGACGCCTCGAACAGCGGCGCGCGACCGGGCGGCTGCGCGGGCGGCGGGTCCGCGACACCCCGCAGGAGGGGCCGCACCTGCTCCGGGTCCGCGGGCGTGAGGTCGACGGTCTCGTCGCCGTGGACGACGCGCAGCGCGTCGCCCGACTCGAGGCGGTACGTCACGCCGTCGCGCCGGACCTCGACGCGGGCCCGCGCGTCGCCGTGGTGGACCGCGAACGCGAGCCGCGTCAGGCGGGCGGGGAGCCGGGGCGCGAGGCGCAGCGCGCCGTCGTCGTGCCGCAGCCCCGCGACGCCCGTGACGAGCGCGGTCCACGCCCCCGCGAGCGACGCGACGTGCAGGCCGCCGTCGGCGGACCCGCGCAGGTCGCGCAGGTCGAGGAGCGCGCACTCGCGCGCGTAGTCGTACGCGAGGTCGACGTAGCCGATCTCCGCGGCGACCACGGCCTGCGCCGGCGCGGACAGCGACGAGTCGCGGACCGTGAGCGGCTCGTAGTAGTCGAAGTCGCGGCGGCGCTGCTCGGGCGTGAACTCCTCGGGTGCGGTGTGCAGCGCGAGCACGAGGTCGGCCTGCTTGACGACCTGCCTGCGGTACAGCTCGACGTAGTGCACGTGGTCGTCGAGCGGGAAGCGGGCCGTCCCGCGCGGCGCGAAGTCCCAGTGCGCGTGGCGCGTGAAGTCCTGCGACTGCTCGGTGACGCCGAGCTCGGCGTCGTACGGCACGACCATCCGGTCGGCCGCGCGGAGCCACCCCGCGCGCTCGTCCTCGTCGACGCCCAGCCGGGCCGCCGCGTCGGGGAACCGTGCGCAGAGCTCGTCCGCGGCCCGCAGGTTCTTGCGGGCCATGAGATTCGTGTACGTGTTGTTGTCGACGACGGCCGTGTACTCGTCCGGGCCCGTCACGCCGTCGATGCGGAAGCCCGTGGCCGTGTGGTGGCCGCGCGCCGCCCACAGGCGCGCGGTCTCGACCGCGAGGTCGACCGCGACGTCGCGCGCGAGGTCGTCGTCGTGCGTGGCGGCCACGTGCCGGACCGCGCCGAGCGCCACCGCCGCCGCGACGTGCACGGCGGCCGTGCTCGCGGGCCAGTACCCCGAGGACTCGCGCCCGCTGATCGTGCGCCACGGGAACGCCGCGCCCGGGAGCCCGAGCTCCGCCGCGCGCTCGCGTGCGTGGGGCAGGGTCGCGTGCCGCCAGCGCAGGTGCGCGGCCGCGGCGCCCGGGAGCACCTGGTCCAGCACGGGGAGCACGAAGCTCTCGGAGTCCCAGAACGCGTGTCCGCCGTACCCGGTGCCGGTCAGGCCCTTGGCGCGCACGCCGACGCCCTCGACGCGTGCCGCCGCCTGCACCACCGCGAGCAGCGCGTGGCGCACCGCGAGCTGCATCTCGTCGTCGCCGTCGAGCTCGACGTCGCCGCGCTCCCACACGTGCTCCATCGCGTCGGTCTGCTCGCGCGCGAGCGCGTCCCACCCGGCGTCCACGGCGTCGGCGAGCACGGCGCGCGCGTGCGCGGGCAGCGCGTCGGCGTCCGGGCCGCCCGCGTAGGCCGCGAGCACCTCGAGCGTGAGCCGCTGGCCGGCCCGCAGCTCGGCCACGAGGACCGCCCCGCCGCCGCGGCGGTGCCACGCGGCGGCGACATCGTCCGCCGCCTCGACGCGGTGCGCCGTCTCGACTGCGACGCCTCGCTCGGAGCGCACGGTGCGCTGCCGCACCGACGACCCCTCGGCCTCGTGCCGGCACGAGACGGTGACGAGCCCGGGGGCGGTGCGGCCCTGCTCCGCCTCGCCGTGCGTGCAGCCGGTCACGGGGCGCACGGCCACGGTGACGTCGTCGTGCGCCTCGACGTGCCAGCGCGTCGCGACGACCTCGCGCCGCGAGAGGGGCACGAGCCGCTCGGCGCGCAGCGTGACGCGCCCGCCCGACGGCGACGCCCAGCGCAGGGTCCGGTGCAGGGCCCCGTGGCGCAGGTCGAGGGACCGCTCGTGCGCCTCGACCGTCCCCGCGACGCGCACGGCGTCGTCCTCGGCCGCGGCGCGCACGTCGACCGGCTCGCCGTCCACGGACCACCCGAGCCGCCACGCGTCGACGACGGGGACGAGGCGCTCCTCGACCTCGGGGTAGCCGTAGGCGCGCTCGGCGTACGTCTGGTCGAACTCCTCGTAGACGCTCGCGACGAGCGTGGCGGGGTCGTCGTCCGGTTCGGTCTCGTCGAGCACGCCGCGCACGCCGACGTACCCGTTGGCCACGGCGAGGAGGGACGCGACGACCCGCGGGTCGTCGACGTCGAGGGTGGACTCCCGCAGGGTCCACGCGTCAGGCTGGGCTGTCACGCGGACACTCCACCACGGGTCCGGGTCGCTCACCCGTCCGGCGGCGGAGCGCGCCGGGAGCAGTACCCGACGGGCGGCGGCCGGACCCGCCGCGACGCTCTTTGGCGACGCCGCAGGAGTAAAAGCCGACGCGCGTTTCGCGACTTTTGCTTGTTGTCGACACAACTTTCGCATACCTGTTGACATCGGTGACTGACTGCGGTGTCATGAACCTCGTTGCCCCTGGAACGACCAGGGGACCGGACGCCGGCGCAGGGGAGCTCGGCGCCCGGGCCGACAGCCGGTCGGCGCGCACCGACGCGCGCCCCCGGCGGGGGCCACGGCGGCCCCGGACCTCGCCACGGGCCGGTCTCCCACCGGACCGGGACGAGCCCCGCACGACCGAGCACCGTCTCGACCCTGCGACGACGCGGGAGACCTCCCGCCCGACCCAGCACCTCTCTGCACGACCCCCCGCACCACCGGGGGACGTCCGCGCGCCCTCGAGGCGCCGGTCAGCGTGGCGTCGCGCGCCGCCACGCCGGTCCGGCGCGCCCGGAGGCTGCCCGGGCGACCCCGCACGCCCAGAAGGAGTCCACATGTCCGACCCGACGACCGAGACCGAGACCCCCGCGAGGCCGCTCTCGAGACGCGCCCTGCTCGCCGGGGCCGGCGTCGTCGCCGCGAGCCCCGCGGCCGCCCTGCTGCTCGGGGCCGGAGGGAGCGTCGCGGCCGCACCGCCGGCCGCGGCCGCGACGACGCTCGGCGGGACGACCGCCGCCGGGGCGGTCGCCACCGCCGCGGGCGACGTCCGCAAGATCACGATGTACGCCGAGCGGATCTCCGACACGCTCGTCGGGTACGGCCTCGAGCCGGGCAAGGCCACCGTGCCCGGCCCGATCCTCGAGATGTGGGAGGGCGAGACCCTCGAGATCACGCTCGTCAACACCACCGACAAGCGCCTGTCGATCCACCCGCACGGCGTGAACTACGACGTGAACAGCGACGGCAGCGCCTTCAACGACTCCTTCAACGAGCCGGGCGAGACGCGCACGTACACGTGGTCGACCGTGAAGATGGCGCGCGACCGCGGCATCTGGATGCCGGGCAGCGCGGGCTACTGGCACTACCACGACCACGCGTGGGGCGACCACGGCACGCAGGGCATCGCGGCCGGGCTGTACGGCGCGCTCGTCGTGCGCCGGGTCGGGGACGTGCTGCCGCAGAAGCAGTTCACGATGGTCTTCAACGACATGACCATCAACAACAAGGTCGCGCCGGACACCCCGATGTTCGAGGCGAAGCTCGGCGAGCGCGTCGAGTTCATCTGCATCGGCCACGGCAACCAGCTCCACACGTTCCACCTGCACGCCCACCGCTGGGCGAACAACCGCACCGGGCTCCTCGCGGACCAGTACGACCCGAGCCAGGTCGTGGACAACCGGGACCTCAACCCGGGCGACGCGTTCGGGTTCCAGGTCGTCGCGGGCCTCGGCGTCGGGCCGGGCGCGTGGATGTACCACTGCCACGTCCAGTTCCACTCCGACGGCGGCATGGCGGGCATCTTCCTCGTGCGCAACGCGGACGGCTCGATGCCGCCCGGGGCGCAGGAGTCGATCGACCGGTTCCAGGGCCACGCCGGGCACACCACGGCACCGTCCGGGACGACGACCGGCGGCGCGGCCACCACCACCGGCACCGCCGCCGGCGGCACCGGGCCGGCCGTCGTCGACCTCTCGGGCCACGCCGGGCACTGACGCACGACCGCGGCACCGCACCGAGCACCGCGCGGCGCCGCCACGATCGGCTCCCGGCCGGACCGGGAGCGTCGCACCGATGACGAAGGAGTTGCCAGAGTGCTGACCAGACGATCGACCTCCCCCGCGAGGGGACGCTCCCGGCCGGGAACTCTACGGGCCCTGACCGTCGGCCTGACGGGCGTCGCGCTCGTCGCCAGCGCGGCCGTGGTCCCGGCGGCGGCCCAGACCGGTGCCACCGCGCCCACGACCGCGGCCGTCAGCGCGGGCGCCCTGGCGGCGGCGCCCGTCGCCACCGCGGCGGGCACCACGTCCGTGCGCGTGCTCGTGTTCCACGGCGCGCCCGGCGAGCAGGACGACCCCGTCGTCGAGGCGACCGCCGCGCTCACCGAGATCGGCGCCGCCAACGGGTTCGACGTCGAGGCGACGTCCGACCCGGCGATGCTCAGCGCCGCGACGCTCGGCGAGTACCGCGGCGTCGTCATGCTCTCCTCGGAGGGCGTCGAGCTCGACGGCGCGCAGGAGGCCGCCCTCCAGGCCTACGTCAACGCGGGCGGCGGGTTCCTCGGCGTGCGCGACGCCGCGCGCGCCCAGGAGTCGTCGAAGTGGTTCGAGGGCCTCGTCGGCGCCCGGATCGCGGGCGCGACGCCGGTCGCGGAGAAGGTCGCCGAGGCGACGGGCACCGGGACCAGCCCGGCCGCCGAGACCCCGCCCAAGGCCGTCGACGGCGACCCCGGCACCAAGTGGCTGACGTTCGCCCGCACGGGGACGCTCACGCTCCGCATGGAGGAGCCGGTCGCGCTCGTGCAGTACAGCCTGACGTCGGCGAACGACTCCCCGGGCCGCGACCCTCGGGACTGGACGATCCAGGGCTCGACGGACGGCCAGACGTGGGTCGACGTCGACTCCCGGACCGGTGAGACGTTCTCGCAGCGCTTCCAGCGCCGCACCTTCTCGGTCGGCAGCGAGACCGAGTACGGCTGGTACCGCCTCGTCGTCACCGCGAACTCCGGCGACTCCGAGGTCCAGCTCGCCGAGCTCTCCCTGTTCGGGCCCGACTCCGTCGAGCAGCCCGACGAGGAGATCCCCGTCACCGAGCGCACGGTCGACCTCGTCGACCGCCAGCACCCGGCGTCGGCGGACCTCCCGCTCACGTGGGACCGCGAGGACCGGTGGCTCGAGTGGACCGAGGACCCGACCGGTGACGTGCACACCGTCGCGACGGCCGAGCCCGGCCCGGACGCCGGCCCGACGACCTCGCCGTTCCAGCCCGTCTCGTGGTGCCGCGACTACGACGGCGGCCGCTCGTTCTTCACCGGCATGGGCGGCACGCCCGAGAGCTGGGCGGACGAGACGTTCCGCGACCACCTGCTCGGCGCGCTGCAGTGGACGACGGGCGTCGTGCGCGGCGACTGCCAGGCCACGATCGCGTCGAACTACAAGGCCGAGCGCCTGTCCGCGGAGAACGCCCCGGGCGAGCTCGACCAGAACGGCGAGCCGCACGGCCTGACGATCGCGCCCGACGGCACCGTGTTCTACATCGGCCGCGGCGCGTGCGCCACGGGCCCGATCGTCCCGTGGACCGACCCGAACGTAGGCCTCGGCTGCGGCACGATCCACCAGTGGGACCCGGAGACGGGCGACGTCACGCTGCTCACGACGCTCGACGTCATGGGCAACCGCGGCAGCGGCGACGAGCTCGTGAAGAACGAGGAGGGCCTGCTCGGCATCGTCCCCGACCCGGACTTCGCCGAGAACCACTGGCTCTACGTCTACTGGATGCCGCACGAGTCGATCGACCGTGAGCGCCGCGTGGGTCACCGCACGATCTCGCGCTTCACGTACGACCCGGCGGGCCCGACGATCGACCAGAGCACGCGCGTCGACCTGCTCGAGTGGGAGACGCAGATCCACAGCTGCTGCCACGCGGGCGGCGGCATGGCGTTCGACGACGCGGGCAACCTCTACGTCGGCTCGGGCGACAACAACTCCTCGGGCGGCTCGAACGGGTACTCCGGCAACAACTGGACCCAGGAGTTCGCGGGGATCAGCTTCCAGGACGCGCGCCGCACGTCGGGCAACACGAACGACCTCAACGGCAAGATCCTGCGGATCCACCCCGAGGACGACGGCACGTACTCGATCCCCGAGGGCAACCTCTTCCCCGAGGCGGACGACCCGGGCGACAAGACCCGGCCGGAGATCTACGTCATGGGCGTGCGCAACATCTCGCGCCTGCAGATCGACGCGGACACCGACTGGCTGACGGCCGCGTGGGTCGGCCCCGACGCCACGCTGCCCAACCCGGAGCTCGGCCCGGCGAAGTACGAGACCGCGACGATCATCACGTCCGCGGGCAACCAGGGCTGGCCGTACTGCATGGGCAACAAGCAGCCGTACCGCGACCGGAGCAACGAGGACGCGAGCGTCCTCACCGGCTGGTACGACTGCGACGCCCCGAAGAACACGTCGCCGCGCAACACGGGCCTCGTGGACCTGCCGCCCGTGCGCGACAACATGATCTGGTACTCGCCCTCGGGCGGCGGCCCGGTGTTCCCGGACCGTGGGAACGGCATCCCGTCGTACGAGGACGACGAGGCGACCTACACCATCCCGTGGCTGCGGGGCGGCGGCCAGGCCGTCATGTCCGGTCCGACGTACCGCCAGTCGCAGGTCGACCCCGAGTCCGACGTCGCGTGGCCGTCGTACTGGGAGGGCAAGTGGTTCCTCGGCGACCAGTCCAACCCGAACAACCGCGTCGCGGTGACGGTCGACCCGGACACGGTCGAGGAGGCGGGCGCCCCGGCGTTCATGGAGGATCTCCGCCAGATCATCCCGGGCGGCCGCGGTGACGGGCTGCTGCAGAGCTGGATGGACGCGAAGTTCGGTCCGGACGGCGCGCTGTACCTGCTCGACTACGCGGGCGGCTTCTTCAGCCTCGACCCGAACCAGAAGCTCATGCGGATCACGTACCACGGCGGGGCCCCGACCCCGGCGCCGGCCGCGTCCGCGACGAGCATCCAGGGCGACCCGCTGACGGTGCAGTTCACCGGTGCGCGCTCCGGCGGCGTCTCCTACTACTGGGAGTTCGGCGACGGCTCGACCTCGCGCCAGGCCAACCCGAAGCACAAGTACCCGCGCGTCGGGACCTACGAGGCGAAGCTCACCGTGACGTACGCCGACGGCTCGACGGCCACCGTCACGACCGACGGCTCGCCGACGTGCACCCTGCCCGACGAGCGCGAGACCGTGTTCTTCGGCGACGTCGACTCCACGGTCGAGAACCTCGACCTCGGCGCGTGCACGATGAACGACCTGTTCCAGGACGAGAAGGAGTGGCGCACCCACGCCCGCTTCCTCGCGCACGTCGAGTCGGTCGCCAAGAGCCTGTACGACGACAGCCGGATCGACGAGCGCGAGCGCGCTCGCCTCGTCGACGCGGCGGCGCGCTCGCAGATCGGCGTGGACCCGGGCGGGTACCGCACGATCTTCGACGGCACGCAGGAGTCGCTGTACGACTGGTTCCAGGCGCCGGACGGCAAGTTCACGCTCGAGCCGGGCGGTTCGCTGAGGTCGAGCGGCGGTCTGGGCATGCTCTGGTACGCGGGCGAGGAGCTCGGGGACTTCTCCGTGAAGCTCCTGTACCGCGACGTCTCGGAGGGTGACCACCACGCCAACACCGGCGTGTTCACCCGGTTCCCGAACCCGGAGGAGCCCGGCGACGCCGAGTGCGCCGAGGGGCAGACGTCGCCCGCGTGGGTCGCGATCTACTGCGGTCACGAGATCCAGATCTACGACGGTCCGACGGGCGAGCCCCAGAAGACCGGCTCGGTCTACAACTTCGACCCGGTCGGCCTGAACACCGGCGGCGAGAAGCCCAAGGGCGAGTGGAACGAGTACGAGATCCGGGTGGTCGGGCAGCAGTACACGATCATCCGCAACGGCGTGGTCATCAACGAGTGGGAGAACTCGCCGGGGCAGCAGTCCTCCCGTGCGGGCGACCCGCCGACCGACCTGCGCCAGTTCGAGCGCGGCTTCATCGGCCTGCAGAACCACGGGAGCGCGGACCTCATCGAGTTCCGCGACGTCCGGGTGGCGGACCTGTAGCACCGCCGGGCGGGGACGGTCGAGCCGGCCGTCCCCGCCCAGCCCGGGGCCGCCGTCGTGCCGCACGACGGCGGCCCGGGGCCGGGCCCCTGCCCCGCCCCGACCAGCCCGACAGAACCTCACGACTCCCGGAGGAGTGCACCCCCATGGAACGACGTACCAGTCCCGGCGGCACGCGTCGCCGCGGCGCGCGGCGGTTCCTCGCCGCCACGGTCGCCGGGCTCACCGCGACGACGGTCCTCACCGTCGCCCCGGCGTCCGCGGCCCCCGCAGGGACGGCCGCACCGTCCGCCGTCACGTCCGTCGCCGACGCCACCGTCGCCGCCGAGCAGGTCCTCACGTGGACCGCGGACAACAGCGTGACCGACTACAAGACCTTCCCCGCCACGGCCGAGGCGGGCCCCGCCACGATCGTGTTCGAGAACAGCATGGCGACCGGCAGCACGTTCGGCATGAGCCACACGCTCACGTTCGACACCGGCACCATCGGCTACAACCACGACGTGGACCTCAACATCCTCGCGAGCCCGTTCGACGCGAACGGCGGCCGGCACGAGGCCCAGGTGACCCTGACGGCCGGGACGTACCGCTACTTCTGCGCCATCCCCGGCCACGGCGAGATGTGGGGCGAGCTCGTCGTCACCGACGGCGGCGGGGGCGAGGACACCACGGCCCCGTCCGTCACCGCGCAGGTGACCGGTGAGCAGGACGGCGACGGCGCGTACGTGGGCGGCGCGACCGTCACCCTCACCGCGACCGACGACGACTCCGGCGTGGCCGGGGTCGAGTACGACCTGGACGGCGCGGGCTGGCAGGCGTACACCGAGCCGTTCGTCGTCGACGCCGTCGGCGCGCACACGCTCCAGTTCCGCGCGACCGACGCCGCCGGCAACACGTCCGAGGCGCAGACCGCGACGTTCACCGTCGTCGAGGGCGACGTCGAGGAGGACACCACCGCCCCGGTCGTCGAGCCCATGCTCATGGGCGAGCAGGACGAGGACGGCGCCTACGTCGGCACCGCCGCGTTCATGCTCCACGCCACGGACGAGGGCTCGGGCGTCGCGTCCGTCGAGTACCAGGTCGACGGCGGCGCGTGGCTCCCGTACACCACGACCGTGCCGTTCACCGAGCTCGGCGAGCACACGGTCTCCTACCGCGCGACCGACGTCGCGGGCAACGTGTCCGAGGTCGGGTCCGTGACGTTCACCGTCGTCGCGGGCGGCGAGGAGGACACGACCGCGCCGACCGTCACCGCCGAGGTCACGGGTGAGCAGGACGACAACGGCGCGTTCGTCGGGTCCGCGACCGCGACCCTCACCGCGACGGACGACGCGTCCGGCGTGGAGAGCGTGGAGTACGACCTCGACGGCGCGGGCTGGGCCGCGTACACCGAGCCGGTCGTCGTCACCGAGCCCGGCGAGCACACGCTCGTCTACCGGGCCACCGACGCCGCGGACAACGTGTCCGAGGAGACCGTGACGAGGTTCACCGTCGTCGCCGACGCCGGCGAGGACACCACCGCGCCGACCGTCGCGCACGAGGTGAGCGGCGCGCAGGACGGCAACGGTGCGTACGTGGGCTCCGCGTCCGTCGTCGTCACCGCGACCGACGACGGCTCGGGCGTCGCGTCCGTCGAGTACGACCTCGACGGCGCGGGCTGGACCGAGTACACCGGGGCCGTCGTCGTCGACGAGCCCGGCCAGCACACGCTCGCGTACCGCGCGACCGACGAGGCCGGCAACGTCTCCGAGGCCGCGAGCGTCACGTTCGCCGTCGTCGAGGGCGACGGGAGCGACACCGTCGCGCCCGAGGTCGCCCACCGCGTCATGGGCGGCGAGAAGAACGAGGCCGGGGAGTACCTCGGCTCCGTGTTCGTGCGCCTCCACGCGACCGACGACGACTCGGGCGTCGCGTCCGTCGAGTACCAGCTCGACGGCGGCGAGTGGACCCCGTACGCCAAGCAGGTCTCCGTGCGCACCCCCGGCGCGCACACCCTGACCTACCGCGCGACGGACGTCGCGGGCAACGTCTCCGCCGTCGGGACCGTCACGTTCGTCATCGCGGGCGGCGAGGAGCCCGGCGACACCGACGGCCCCGTCGTCACCGCGGCCGTCAGCGGCAGCCGCACCCGCGACGGCGACTTCGTCGCGAGCGCGCGCGTCACGCTCACCGCCGTGGACGAGGAGTCCGGCGTCGACCGGATCGAGTTCCAGGCCGACGGCGGCGCCTGGCAGCGGTACGCGGCACCCGTCGCGTTCGCGGCCGACGGCCAGCACGTGGTGCAGTACCGCGCCGTCGACGGCGTCGGCAACGTCACGACCGGCGAGGTGACCTTCACGGTCCTCCAGCTCGTCCGTGACCGCTGCGTCGGGTCGGACGTGCGCCCGACCGTGATCATCGACGGCCACGACAGCACGGTGCAGAACTACGACGACGGCACCGGCTGCACGGTCAACGACCACGTCGCCGAGACCGACGAGTACTCCACGCACCGCGAGTTCGTGGAGCACGTGAGCCTCGTGACCGAGGACCTCGTCCTCGACGGCGTGCTCGACGACGCCGAGCGCGAGCTCATCATCGCCGCGGCCGAGCTGTCCGACATCGGCCGACGCTGACCGCCGCCGGGCCTGAGGCCCGGTGACGGTGCCGAGAACGGGGTTGCTGTCGTTATCCACTCGATGACGACAGCAACCCCGTTCTCGTCGGTGAGCAGGGTCGTTCTCGGCGCGGCGCGGCGCGGCGCGGCGGGTCTGGTCCGCGCGGGCGAGTACGTGCCCGACGGCGGAGGGCGGGTCAGACGGGCGGCTCGCCGTACACCGGGCGCGCGAACGCGAGGACGATGCCCACCCCGCCGGGCTCCGCGAGACGCGCGCGGTCCTCCGGGTGGTCGAGCAGGTGCCGCAGCACCCGCGCCAGCGCCTCGGCGTCCGCCACGGCGACCGTGTCCGGGTCCGGCCCGTTCTCCGGGCGCCCCTGCATCAGGTCCTCGCCCAGCGCGTGCCGGGCCCGCGCGCCGTCGCGCAGGTCCACCCGGACCACCGGCCCGCGCTCACCCTCCACGACCCGCACGCCCGCCACGTCGTCCCAGCGCACCACCACCCGGACCACCGGCTCCGTCCCGACCGGCAGCTCCACCTCGAGCGGCCGCAGCACCACCGACTGCCGCGACGGTGCGCGCACGTACATGACCAGCCCGCTCCCGAACCCCAGGACCGGCAGCGCAGCCAGGACCATCGTCACCCCGCCCTCGGTCCGCGCCTTCCAGACGAAGAACCACACCGACCCGCCGAACAGCACGAGCAGGATCGCCAGCACCGCGACGAAGTCGAGCAGGGGCGACAGGCGCTCGCGACCCCGCACGCCGCCCGGCACCGCGGTCCACGTCATGCTCGGCCGGTGCGGGGGACGAGGACGGCGGTCACGGCTCACGGGGGACAGTCTGCCCGGCTTGCGCCACGTGGGTGGCGTCCGGTAGACATCTGCCCAGGTCACGAGCGACCAGCGACACGCCCTCCGCGTGCTGGTCCGGCAACCGCGCCCCTCGCGCACGGTGCCCCAGGAGGAAGACCGGCCCCCGGCCGACCGGCCGAGGGAAGTGCGAGGTCGACGTCCCCATCGGCCGCACCGCGGTGGTGCGCACCGGACCGGACGCCGGCCCTGACCGAAGGGCTGTCCCATGCCTGCGGCCGTCCACGCGGCGTCCCCGCGTCCCGAGCCACCCGTTCGGGTACGTCGCGTCCTGCTCGACGACCCGTGCGAGCCCGTCGTGCCTCTCGACGGGCGCCGGATCGCCTGCCTCCGGCACCCCGTCCACCAGGACCCGTTCCACCGGGTCGACGGCTGCGAGGTGGTCCCGTCCGTGCTGTGCGCGCTGTGCGAGTCCAGGGTGAACCTGCTCCGACGGTGGGTCACGAAGGGGTACGCGGATCCCTGCAGCCGGTGCGGCGAGATCACGCGCCTGCTCGGGGCAGCCGCACGCGCGATGGGCGACGTACCGGCACCCGCCGAGCGGACGCGCGCGCTGAGCGCGACCGTCTCGAGCGAGATCGCCCGGCGACGGGCCAGGTTCGTCGACGAGCTGGTGCGAGCCGGGGGCGAGCCGTTCGTGCTCAGCACGGTCCTCGTGGGGCGCGCGCCGTTCGCCCCGGTGACCGAACGGTTCCGCCTCCTCGACCCGACGACGCGCTACCTGACGCTCGACAGGTGGAGGGAGCTCGTCCCCGAGACGCCGGGTGCCCTCGCCGCGAGGGTGCGCGCGCGTGTCGAGGCGCACGTCTGGACGTGGGAGTCCGTCGCCCTCCGAGCGATGCCTGACGACTGGTTCGTCGACCTCGTCGCCGAGGTCGAGGCGGAGCCGTAGCGCGGCGGCGCGCCCGTCCGCCCGTGCCGGGTGCCAGCGGGTGAACTTATCCCGCTCTGGCGAGCGCCCGTCGCCGCGGCATTCGGCACGAAAGGCCTATCAAGCGTGACAAATCGGGTCGGGAACCTCATTTAGGCGCAAAGAACGGCCCAAATCCGTGTTTGCAGCGAGATGACGGCGGCTCGTCGCGCCCGGAGCCGAGTTCTATCCTTCAAAGGTGTTCTCAGGCAACGGGAGCCTGAGCGATCTTCGGGGGGCGGTGGACCAACGGTGACGACGATCGTCCGACCGTCATGGGTTCCCGTCGCCGTGGGCAGCGCCCTGGCGGTCGCGTCCCTCGCCGCAGGGGCGTTGGCGAGCCAGGCCGTGGCGGCTGCCGTGCTCTGGATCGGCGGAGCAGGGTACATGTGCGGCGCGCTGGGCACGATCGCCTGCGCGTCGTGGTACCGGTCCACGCGCAACCGGGCGCGGCAAGACCCGTGGTACCAACCGTTCCCTGCGGGTGACGTCCTGATCAAGGTCATGTTGGCCGGCGGATTGGCCGGCGGATTGTGGTGCGCATTCCTCGTCGCGACGGAGCTCGCCAAATGAAGGCCCCGTCGACCTGGAAGATAGCGCTGACATGGGGTCTGGTCGTCGGTCTCCTGGGCACGGCTGAGGCGGCGGCCCTCCCCGCGCCCGAGACGCGGGTCGAGTCCCACGTGACGACGAGCGCAGGGGACCTCAGCCCGTTCGGGGCGCGAGCCTTCGCCGACGTCGCCCAGTGCGCCGGCGGCGGCGGAACCCTGCTCGCGTCCATCGTGGTCGACGAGTCCGGAAGCCTGCGGGAGACCGACCCGGAGGACCAGCGGGTCGAGGCCATCCGCACCGCGGTCGACTCGTTGGCCGCGCTCGGCTCGGTCGAGGACTCCCTCGCGGTCGAGGCCTCGCTCGCCACGTTCTCCTCGGAGTACGAGTCCCTCGTCGGGTGGGGCGCGGTCTCGGGTCAGCACCGCGATGAGCTGATGTCGGCGGCGGAGTCCCTCGCGACCCGCGACGCCGGCGAGTACACCGACTACCGCAGCGCGCTCGTCGGTGCGCGCGCTTCCCTCGACCAGCGCGCGGCCGAGATCGGGGGGCCGACCTGCCGGATCCTCCTGTGGTTCACCGACGGCAAGCTCGACGTGGGGGACCAGACCGGCGAAGCGCTCACCGAGCTGTGCTCGCCGTCCGGCATCGTCGACGGGCTCCGCGGCGACGGCGTCGCGATCCTCTCTCTCGCGCTCTTCACGGAGGGCGGGGCGAGCACGGTGAGCGACGCCGACCGCGAGCAGCTACGCGCCATCGCCGAGGGTACCGGAACCGGCGTGACCTGCGGGACGGTGCCGTTCCCCGCCGGTGCGGTGGGGGGCGCCTACCTGCGCGCGGACCAGCCGGAGTCGCTGAGCAGGCTCTTCGCGAGCGCGAGCGCACTGATCGAGGGTGGAGCCCCGGGGCTGTCGGCGGTCTGCCCGGACGAGGCGACGTGCGTCGACGGCGTCCTGGAGATCCCGGTCGACTCGGGAGTCGGCGGCTTCCGCGCCGTCGTCGAGGTCGGAGACGGTGCGCCCGCCCCTCAGCTCGTCTCGCCCGACGGCGCGAGCGTCCCGCCCGGCGGGGGCCCGTCGGCCGACGGGGCCGACGTCGTCGTGTCGCAGCAGGGCGCGCTGCAGCTCTACGACGTCACCTACCCGCCGGGAGGTTCGGCGGGCGGGGTCTGGCGGCTCGTGAGCGACCCGAGCACGACCACGGTGGTCGACCTCTACTATTTCTGGCGCACCCGGCTCGTGCTCGAGGGCGCCACCCCCACGGACGCCGCGCCCGCCGGGACCCTGGTCGTCGGCGAGGACACGACCGTCACGATCTCGCTCCAGCACTCGGACGGCACCCCCGTCGACACGTCGTCCTTCGCGTCCTTCGACCTCGCGGTCCTCGTCGCCGGGGAACCGGCGCAGCCCACCACCGTGGCGCCCGGGAGCTTCGAGGTGTCCGTCGCGCTCCCCGCGGACGGCGCCCCGTCGGAGGTGCAGATCGACGCCGTGGCCTCGGCCACGTCCTCGCCGTCCGGGACCCCGCTCGGTCCGGTGGCGGTGTCGAGCGTCCTGCCGACCGTCCTGCCGCCCTCCTTCCCGACGATCACGCCGTCTCGCGTGGTGCTCGGGCAGCTCGTCGGCGACGAGGCCGTGCACGGTGAGCTCCGGGTCACCGGGAGCGAGCGGGGGGACACGAGCGCGTGCGTCGGCCCGGCCGCCCTCACCGGGCCCGAGGCCGCGGGCACGCTGACTCTCTCGAGCGAGGCGGAGTGCGTCGACGTCCCCGCCGGTCGGACGGTGACGATCAGGTTCGTCGCCACGGCGCAGCACCCCGCGGACGGGCGCCTCACCGGGACGATCCCCGTGACGCTGACCGGCGTCGACGCCGCGGAACCGGTGACTGTGGACGTCCCCGTCGAGGCCACCATGGTTCGGCCCGTCGACGAGGCCAAGCGTTGGGGTCTGACCGCAGGGTTGCTCGCCGTGGCGTTCGTGCTCGCCTGGGCGGTCGCGGAGATCGCCCGACGCCGGTCGGACCGGTTCCACGTCGGCCCGTTCTCGCGCACCGCGGCGGTCCCGGTCGTGCTCTCGCGCGACGGCCTGGCGCGCCGTGGCGGCGGCGCGCTGTTCGACCCGGAGAAGGACTTCCGAGGACTGCAGGTCCCCGAGGACCGGAACGTGGCACGACAGTCGCTCGGCGTCGTCGAGCTGGGCCGGCGCTTTCCCGTCTTCCCGCTGGCGTCCGGCCAGGGATGGGCGCAGGCCGCCGACGGCTCGGTCGTGGTCTCCACGAATCGGCGCGCTCCGGTGCAGGACGCGGCCGGCCGGCGTGCCCCCGTCGACCTCCCCGGGAACACGGACGGAGTGCTCGTCGTCCACGGCAGCAGGGGCGACGACGCCGTCGCCGCAGGGTCGTGGGACGCGACCCTCGTCCTCCTCGACGACGCGCGGGACGGCGACGTGGCGCTCGCGGACCGGTGGCGGGCGCGGCTCGTGGAGGTGCCCTGGGAGTCCGTCGTCGACGCCGTGGAGGCGGCCGTCGCCACGCGGGAGGCCGCGGCGCGCACCGCCGCCGCCCGGTCCGCGCGGGCACGACCCACCGGCGCCGACGGCCCCGGCCCTGTCGAGACCGCGTCGGAGGACACGACGTCCCCCGACCGTCGGCCGCGCTCGATCTTCGACGACCCGGCCGGGCCGGCCGAGACCGGGCCGCGACCCCCGTCGCTCTTCGAGGACGACGGCCGAGGTACGGCTCCTCCGCCGTCGCGCACCGCAGACCCCGACCACCGACGACCCCCGTCGATCTTCGACGACTGACGAAGGATTGAAGATGCTCCGACCGTTCCTCCTCATCGGCGTCGGCGGGTCCGGCGGCAAGACGTTGCGCGTGGTGCGCGACGACCTCGAGCGCCGGCTCGCCCAGGCAGGGTGGGGCGGCCCCTTCCCGAAGGCCTGGCAGTTCGTGCACGTCGACGTGCCGACCCACGCCGACGGCAACGACCCCGACCTCCCGCCGCAGCTCCCGGAGCGCGACTACCAGGGCCTCGTGGCGAACGGCGTCGACTACCGGACGATCGACGCGGCGCTCATGGGCGGCGGCGCCGGCCTGCGGGACGTCGTCGCCTCGTGGCGGCCCGACCCCAACAAGGTGGCGATCCCGGCCAGCAAGGGAGCGGGCCAGTACCGGGCGCTCGGGCGGATCATCACCGTCGCGGGCCTCGCGCGGGTGCGCGAGGCCGTGCAGTCGGCTCGCCGCGCCATGACCGGGGCCGAGATCGTCGGCGAGCTCCAGGCGCTGACGAGCCTGCTCGGCGGCAAGCCCGCGGCGAGCCCGCCGGAGCCCACCGTCATCGTCGTGTCGTCGATCGCCGGCGGCTCGGGCGCGGGGGCGGTCATCGACGTGTGCGACGTCGTCCGCTCGCTGGGTGACAAGTGGGCGGACCAGATCGTCGGGCTCCTGTACGCGCCTGACGTCTTCGACTACCTCCCCGAGGAGAGCCGCCGCGGTGTGCGACCCAACTCCCTCGCGACCCTCGCGGAGATCCTCAGCGGCTACTGGAACTCCGACGGGGCGAGCGAGGAGACGACCGCGCTGTTCGCCCGCTACGGGGTTCAGCTCGGGGCCATGCGGCGCTCGGGCCCCCGTTACCCGTTCCTCGTCGGGAGCCGGAACAACTCGGTGACGTACGCGACCCAGAACGACATCTACCGGGCGCTCGGTCGCTCGGTCGCGTCGTGGGTGGCGAGCTCCGGGCTCCAGGACAAGCTCTCGGCGTACGTGCACGGCAACTGGTCCCAGGTCGCGGCGTCGGTCCCCGACCGCCTTCCGCTGAAGACGCGCGAGGCCGAGACGCCGTTCACGGCCCTCGGGTCCGCCCGCGTGGGGCTGGGCCGGGACCGCTTCCGCGACTACGCGTCCGAGCACCTGGCCCGCACTGCGATGCTGCGGCTCCTGCGGCGTCACGAGGAGCTGCGCGCCCCGGGCGACGACCGCACCGAGAAGCAGCTCGTGCTGGACACGGCGAACAGCGTGTTCGGAGGGTTCCTCCGCCAGTCCCGGCTCGACGAGCGCGGCGAGGAGCACAACGACGTCATCGACGCGCTCCGCCCCGAGCGGCAGAACGACGAGGCGAAGGCTCTGGTCGCCCAGATCCTCGGGCGCATCGAGCAGGACCTCCCGCCGAAGGGTGAGGCGCCGGCGCGGGTGGCGACGCGGGTCGTCAACGCGATCAACGATCGGAGCGCGGCCTACCTCGACGCGCAGCGCACGGCTCGCGTCGAGCGGGCGCGCCGGTGGGTCGGCGAGATCCAGGAGCACGTCACGACCTTCGTCGCACGCCAGGTCGTGCTGCACGGCGCTCCCGTCACCGAGCAGCTCGTGCGCAAGCTCGAGACGGAGCTGCGCCAGGTCCGGGACGAGCTGCGCTCGGAGGCCGCGCTGTACCGTCGCTGGGCCGCGTCCCTCTCGGAGGAGGTGCAGAAGGCGTTCGGCGACGGTGAGGCGACCGTCGTCCTCGCCCAGACGCCGACGCTGCGTACCGCCGTCCAGAACGGCGTGCAGACGCTCGTCTACGTCTCCGAGGCCGAGGTCCGCGAGCTCGCGGCCGGGCTCGTCGTCGATCTCGCGGAGTCGGTGCTCGACCCGCTGGCGACCGCCGTCCAGCACGCGTACCAGCGTGGTTCCCAGGAGTGGTCGCAGGGCGGGGACCAGCAGCAGTCGATCGCCTCGAGCTGGCCCGAGGGCGACGTGATCCCCGTGCGCCTGCGTCCGGCGCCGAACGAGTTCCTCCTCGAGCCGGTCGACGAGTACCCGTCGATCCTGGCGGACCTCGTGCGCCGGTCCGTGACGACGTCGGACGCGACCGGACATCGTCGCGAGGCCGACATGCAGGTGCTGCTCGGCCAGGAGGAGCTCGAGGGGACGCGGCAGGCGCTCATTCGCCGCACGACGTCGTGGGTGCCCAGCGACCCGAGCGTGAACCCGTCCGCGACCGCCGCCCCGTCCCGTGCGTCGTTCGCGGTGGCGGCGTCGCCAGACGACGTGCTCGCCCGTGCCGGGGAGTGGCTCACGCGCGACGGCACGGCGGTGGGCCGGTACATGTCCGAGGGGTTGCGCGACTTCCTCGACGCGAAGAACGTGCCGCCGGCCGAGCACGACCGCCGGCTCCAGCGGTTCGAGGGCCAGCTCATCGCCGCCCTGAACGCGGCCGAGCCGCTGGTGAGCATCAACGCCTCGGTCCTCGTCCAGGTGCACGGCCGTCAGGAGCCGCGCTACGCGACGTCCTTCTCCGAGATCCCGCTCCCGGACAAGTCCGCGGCGCGGGCGACGTTCCGGCGCGTGCTGGAGGCGCGCGGGCAGTGGTCCGAGGAGATCGCCACGTCGTTCGGCGACAGCGCCTCCGGGTTCGTCGACGTCTTCACGGTGCTGGGCGAGCCCTACGAGCCGGTCGTGTTCGACTCGCTCATGCGGCCCATCGCGCAGGAGTGGGGCGCGCGGAACAAGCAGCCCGACTCCCGGGCGGAGTTCTGGCGCTGGCGTCGCGCACGTCCCGTCACGGAGTTCGTGCCGATGTCCCCGAGCGTGCTCGACTCGATGGTCCGCGGGTGGTTCGTCGCCGGCGCGCTGGGTCACCTCCAGATGACCGACACGTCGGTGTCCGTCTTCGTGCCGCACGAGGCGGGTGCGGGTGGTCGGTACGCCGCGTTCCCGACGCCGATGCTCGAGAGCGTCCCCACGCAGGGTCCGGAGGCGATCGCCGCGGTGCTCGAGTCGGTGGTCCTCGCGATGGTCCAGGTGAACGCGGACGAGTCGATGGCGGCGATGGAGCCGTACCAGCGGCTGCGCGTGCTCGGCCAGTTCAGCAGCGGGAGCGACACGGCCGACGAGTCGGGACCGAGCGCGGAGCTGACGAAGTACGTCCTGGAAGGCGTGAACCGGAACACGGACCGCATCGCGGTGCCGGAGGACTGGAAGGCGCGGCGCGACGACGCCGAGGCCCGGTTCCGCCGGATCGCGCAGCAGTACGAGGCGCACTTCGCCAAGCTCGACCAGCGGCCCGACGCGGTGGACATGCCCCGGACGTACGACCTCCGGGCGCAGATCCTGTCCGCTCTCGGGGAGCTCAGCCGAGCGGTCGAGGGGCTCGAGCCCCTCGCGCAGGACGGCGGGACGATGTGGACATGAGTGACCTCGCGGTCTTCGTGGTGAACGACGGCGGCCGGGGGCTCGCCGTCCGGGAGCTCGTGACGGCCTGGGCACGGGCAGGCCTGGTCGGACCGTCGGTCTGGGTGACGCCGTCGGGGGTGACGACGGCGGAGCACGGGCCGCCGGTGGTCCGTGCCGAGCGGGTCACGTCCGAGGGCGTCGAGGAGGGCGACCTCTTCCACATGGTCGGGCTCCGTCGGCTGTCCACGGTGCGCGTGGTCGTCGGGCAGCTCGTGGACGTGGCCGAGGCTGAGCACGCGGACGTGGTCGAGGCCGGCCGGCTCGTCGCCGAGCAGATCCGCACGACCCTGCCGCGCTCGAACGACGACGCCTCGGCGCGGGACACGGTGCTCTTCCGGGCGAACCTCATCATCCCGGTCAGCGGAGCGCACGGTCTCACGTCGAGAGCCCTGCTCGCCGGGTGGGACGTCAACGCCGTCGTCTCGGCGGAGGACCGTCCGGACATCGATCGCGCGAGCGTCTTCGTGCGCTCGCCGGGGAACTTCGACGGCCACGCCGCCATGGTGCTAGCCGCCACGGGGGGAGTGGTCGACGGCGTCCCGGTCGGTGCGCTCGACGACGCCGCGGCGGACTCGACCACGCACGCGGGCGACCTCGTGGTGCTGCGGGTGTCGCTGCGCGCGGTCGTGGGGGAGGACGTCATCCGCAAGCTCACCGAGGCGGCCGTGAGCGGCGTGCGGGGCGAGCTCAACGGCCCCGCGACGTACCTCGCGTGGGGGCGGACGGCCGTCGAACCGGTCCGGTTGGCGCAGCGCGCGACCGACCACCTCCTGCAGCACGGCGACTGGAAGCCGCGTCCTGCGCCCGAGCAGCCGGCACCGCGCCGTGCGAGCCGTCGCTTCGGGGACGTGCTCCGCGAGGCCGTCCGGTTCAACGCCTCGACCACCGGGTCGGTGCTGCGGTGGGTCGTCGGACGCGGCAAGGAGCGCGTCGAGCACTCGGCGACCGGTGCGATCGTCGGTCACGACGGCGATACCCTCGTGCATCTCGGTGCGCAGCCCCCGGAGGTGCTCAAGGAGGCGGCCAGCGGGTGGCTCGCCCGCGAGAGCTCCGAGGCGCAGCGGGCCGCGGCCGACCGTGAGGTCGAGGCGACGGCGGTCCCGTCGCCGACGACCTGGGCCGACCTCCGTCGGTTCGTCTTCGCCCTGAACGACGGCGCGGACCTTCCCGAGGGCTTCGAGGAGCCGACGTACGCGGGCGTCCGAGAGCTCCTTCCGGCGGATCACGTGGCGCCCCGGCCGGCGACCCTCAGGACCCAGGACGGCACGGAGCTCCGGTCCGACGACCCCGTGGCGGTCCGCACGGCCGTCCTCGAGCTGGGGCGCTCCATCACGCAGCAGCAGGAGCTCGTCCAGGACCTGCGCCGGCAGCTCGCCGAGGAGGAGGCGGCCGCGTCCCTCGCCTCGAACGGCGAGGAGGCCCCGAAGGCGCGCGCGGCGGCGACGGACCCGCCGTCCCCGCTCCGTCGCCGGATCGAGAAGCAGGAGAAGCGCCTCGCGGATCTGCAGGCGGAGCGCTCCACGGTCCAGCGCTTCCTCGACACGGCGTCGGTCGCCGTGACGTGGCGGCTCGCCGACGACGTCGGACGGCGCACCTTCGCGCTGCGTGCGCGTCATCGCGCCACCGTCGAGCAGCAGCCCGTCGCGCCCCCGCACGAGGAGCTCGTCGCCGCCCAGCGCTCCCTGGTGCGGTGGTGGCGGATCACGCCGCTCGTCTGGTTCGTCATCGCCGGACTCGCCTACGTGCTCCTGGACCAGCAGGACGCGAGCGTCGCGGGGCGGATCCTCTGGCTCGTCGGGCTGACCCTGGTCGCGGCCGCCCTGCTCGTCCGGGCGAACCACCGGTTCTACAAGGCGGTGCGGCGCTACGAGTGGAGCGTCCAGGTGCTCATCGCGCTGCGCAAGTCCGAGCTCGACGAGTACGTGTACACGGCGCAGGAGGCGGCACGGCTCGACCTGCTCTACAAGGGGCTGCGCTCGTGGTCGCGGATCGTCGCCCACGTGCTGCACGAGCAGTGGGTCGACGTGACGACAGGTGACGACGGCCTTTCGGAGTCCGTCATCGACGCGTTCCCCGCGGCGATGGGCGTCGCCCGTCCCGTCCGGGGCGAGGAGGCCTTCCCGCAGGCCACGCTGGTCGCCGCCATCCGGGCCCTCCACCCCCGCGGGTGGAACACGGCGCGGTTCGACCTCGCCTACGCCGAGTTCTCCCGCGTGACCCCCCTGGACGAGAGCGGCGGCTACCTCGCCGTCGACCTCGACACCCTGGACAGCCCTCTGAGCCCGCGCAGTCTCCTCGAGGACTTCTGGACCAGTCACCGGGCTGCCGAGGTCGTCACGGAGAACGCCACGCAGATCCTCGAGGAGCGAGTCGACGAGGACTCGATCCACCTCCCGGTCCGCACCGTCGTCCGGATCGGCGCCTACTCCGACGGCGAGAGCGTGAGCGAGCCAGCCTTCTTCAGGCCGACCGCCCAGGACGCGACCTCCTTCGTCAACGACATGTTCACCGCTGCGGGCCTCCAGGGCACGGCGCACTACACGCGGCGCTCGCGGGCGTGGATCCCGCGGGTCGCCGGCGTGAGCCGCGGCGCAGCCGGATCCGACCGGATCCGCATCGACGAGGCGAGCGGGAGCTGCGCCGTGCGGGTGGACCTGTCGCGGACCGTGGGGACCGGCGATCTCACCCTCTTCGCCGGCTCGTCGGCCGAGAATGCCGCCCCGGGTGCGCCGGACGACGACACCGCGCAGCACGGCGCGTCGCGCGGGGCAGTCTCGGGCGCGAGCGCGGGGGAGACCACGGGGGCGCGGGAACGCGCGGCGGCGACGACGCAGGGCGACGTCACGGAATGGGTCTAGAGGTACCCCGGGCGACGCCGCAGCCCGCCCGCACGTCATGACGCCCCCTCGTCCGCGGTCCCGCCGACCGGGCTTCTGGGTCGGGCTGGTCGGCCTCGCCGTCGCGGCGTTGCTCGGCGTGACGAGCGGGCTCGCGGGCGCGGTCGCGTTCGCGGCGCTGTACGTGGCCGTGTGCGCCCTGTGGGCACTCGTCACCCGCCGTGCCTGGTGGGGCCCGACGAGCCGCCCGGTCGCCGGCGTGGTGGCGGGAGTGGCGCTGGTGCTCGTGGTCGGTGCCGCGCTCGCCGACGGTGCGGTGCGGGGCGAGGACGGCGTGGAGGTGGGGTCGCACCGGCCCGCGCCCTCCGCGACGGACACCATCCCTGAACCCGTCGCCCCCGAACCGGTCATCCCGAGTGCTGCACCGTCGTCGGCGGACCCCACGCCGACGCCAAAGGAGACTCCCGAGGCGCAGCCCGGCACGGCGCTCGCCGCGGTCGCCCGGCTCGAGGTCAAGGGGCGCGCCCCGCGGACGGGCTACGAGCGGGAGCGCTTCGGCCAGCGCTGGGCGGACGTCGACCGCAACGGGTGCGACCAGCGCAACGACGTCCTGCGCCGCGACCTCACCGACGTCGTCGTCGACGACGGCACCGGCGGCTGCGTCGTGCGTTCGGGGACGCTCGCGGAGCCGTACTCGGGGAGGGTGGTCGCCTTCGAGCGGGGCGACGACACGTCGGCGCTCGTGCAGATCGACCACGTCGTCGCGCTCGCGGACGCCTGGCAGAAAGGCGCGCAGCAGTGGGACGCGGCGACCCGCGAGGCGTTCGGGAACGACCCGCTCAACCTGCTCGCCGTGGACGGAACGCTCAACACCCAGAAGGGTGCAGGTGACACCGCGACCTGGCTCCCGCCGAACACGGCGTTCCGGTGCGAGTACGTCGCGAGGCAGGTCGGGGTCAAGGTGGCGTACGGCCTGTGGGTGACGCAGGCGGAGAAGGACGCGATGACCCGTGTCCTGGGCGAGTGCCCCGACGAGCCGCTGCCGACCGAGGACCCGGTGCCTCCGCCGGGGACGGACGGGACCGGCGCCGAGGCCGCACGCGCGCCCGGTGGGCGTTCCGCGCCGGAGCAGGACGCTGACGTCGCGGGCCCCGGGGTGGGGGGAGGGGACCCGGCCTGCCCGGTGAAGGGGAACCACTCGTCGTCGGGCGAGCTGATTTACCACGTCCCGAGCGGCCGGTACTACGACGTGACGAATCCGGAGGACTGCTTCCAGACCGAGGAGGAGGCGCGCGCCGCGGGCTACCGCCGCTCGAAGCAGTAGCCGCGTGGCCCCGCACGGCGGCGTCCGGCAGGGGCCCGCGGGATCGATCGTCGCCCGTCCGGCCGCGTGCGGGTGAAAGGTGCGTGCTCCTATTGCACCTGTGCAGTTATTGCACGTAAGGTCGATCCCATGACCACGGACCCGTCGCGACACCTCCGACCTCGACTCGACGCCGCACGTGCGGCGCTCGACGAGGCGAGCACCGCGGAGCCCGGCGAGGCGGTGGAGCCGCTCGCGCGGGCGCGCGCGCTGCTCGACGTCGCGCTCGACGAGGCGATGGCGGAGGCGCTGCTCGCCGGGTCGTCGATGCGGTCGGTCGCCGAGGCGGCGGGTGTCGCGCCGAACACCGTGCCGCCGCGGATCGCGCGGACCCCGGCGCTCGCCGGCTACTCCGGGCCCGACGGCCGTGTTTCGGCCGAGGGCGTTACCCGCGCCCGGTACGACCGCGAGCGGGGGACCCCGCCGCCCGAGCCGACGACCGCCGTCGAACCCCTGCGGTTCCGCCGCCGCACCTGACCGCCCGCAGCACCGCCCGTCCAGCAGCACGACGAAGGGAACCGCCATGCCCGACCAGAACCTCACCCACCTCGCCATGCTGCTCGACCGGTCCGGCTCGATGCAGTCGATCAAGCAGGCCACCGAGCAGGGCTTCGACCTGTTCCTCGCCGAGCAGCGCGAGGCGCCCGGCCGCTGCACCGTCACGCTCGCGCAGTTCGACGACGAGTACGAGGAGGTCTACACCGACCTGGACGTGCGCGAGGTCCCGCCGCTCAACCTGCGACCGCGCGGCAGGACGGCGCTGCTCGACTCCATCGGGCGCCTCGTCCAGACGACCGCGCTGCGTATCGCGCAGCTCCCCGAGGAGCGCCGCCCCGGCGCGGTGATCGTCGGGATCATGACCGACGGCCTCGAGAACGCGTCGAAGGAGTACACGCACGCCGCGATCAAGGCGCTCGTCACCGAGCGCGAGGAGACGTTCGGCTGGACGTTCCTCTACATGGGCGCCAACCAGGACGCGATCGAGGTCGGTGCGTCCCTCGGCGTGCGGCGCGAGCGGTCGCTCACGTACGACACGGCGAACGTCGACCAGGCGTACGCCGCGACGTCGCGCACCATGGCGAGCATGCGGTCCGCGGTCGCCGCCGGTGCCGCGCCCGCGGCTGCTCGCGACCAGCACGCGGTGTACACGGAGGCGGACCGCGCCGCGGCCCGCGGTCCCGTTCCGGCGCGCTCGAGCGCCCCAGCCGCTCGTCGTGCCGCGACGCCCGCACCCGCGCGCCCCGCCCCGCGCGGGACCAAGGACGACCCGTTCGACGAGCAGCACCTGCTCGCGCACGTGCGGTCGGTGCTCGCGTCGGGCTCGCCGACGCTCGCGGACAAGGAGACGTACGGCGGACGTGCGGTCGTCTGGGCCACCCTGCGCGGCGTGCCGGTGTTCCTCAACGCGGACTCGTCGCGCGCCGCGCTCCAGCAGCTCGTCGACGCGGCTGCGGCCGGGTCGCTCCCGTGGACCGTCATCGCCAACCGGAGCGGGCAGCTCAACAAGGTGACGTTCCGCGCCGGCGAGCGGGTGCAGGGCTTCTACTGCTACACGACCGATGTGCAGCCCGTCGCCGGCCCGCTCGGCGGCGTCGCCGCCGCACGCTGAGTGCCCGACGGCGCAGGGCTGGCCGCCCGAGCGCGGCCCGCCCTGCGCCGAGGCGACCTTCGACGCAGCGACGTCGAGCTCGACGTCTCACGCCTTGGCTGGCGCCTGGGCCTCAGGACAGCGAGAAGATCACGCGCTCGACCGTTGCGCGGGAGAGCGTGCCGGCCGGACGCACAGCCCAGGCGTCGAGAAGCTGGAGGTACCGGTGATATCCCCAGGTCTTGTCGAGCCGGAGCCCGATATTCGTGTTCGCCGCGATCCAGTCACGAACGCGCTTGTCGAGCACCGGCGCGGCGTCGGCGCTGTCCGGCCCCGCTGTGGCCGTGGCGAAGTACAACCACTTCGTGAAGAAGGCTGGTCCGAGGTACGGCACCCGACCGGGCGTGTTGTTCATCGCGTAGAAACCGGCGAGCGCGCCGTTCTCGCGTGCCTCGTCGACGCCGGAGCGCAGTCGGTCGAGAACGGACGGGTCGACCGTGTCGGCGCCACCGGTCAGGACGCGGGTCGTGCGGTAGGGCCCGTAGCCCGATCTTCCGTATCCCCAGATCATGGTTGCGACGAACGCCAGGTCGGTGCGGTCCGCCGCGTCCGCGTCGCGTATCCGCGCGAGGGTTGTGGCACGGTCGACGGTGTCAGGGAGCGAGCGGAGGAAGTCGTCGATCCCCGGGACGGCGGACAGCCGACGCGACCACGGTTCGCGCGTCCAGGTCATCCCCTCCTGTGCCGCAGGGGCGCGCGACCCGTCGCCCAGGGCGTCGACGAGACGCGCCGGAGCAGGCGGAACCTCGTCGAGGGGGCGAAGCAGGGAGGCGTACACCTCCGTCGTCTCGGCGGTCTCGTCCGTCAGCATGAGACGACCGTAGACGTCACCGACGACACCAACCCTCCGGGTGGAGCGGGACACGCCGTGACGACGGTGCGACATCACGGCGCCAGGTCGATGTGCGCCCACGACAGGTCTGCGTCACCTGCGAGCCGCAGCAGGTCTTCCTGCCTCGCCTGCCCGATGACGCTGCGGTACGCACCGACCGTCCGGCGCAGGCGGCGGTAGCGCGACGCTTCCTTGGACAGCGGCAGCGCCGGGACGTAGCGCTCGATCGTGGCGCCGCCCGGTACCGCGCACACCCACGAAGGGAAGATCTCCGTCGTCCCATCGGGGCGATCCAGCGCGGCGGCCTGGAACACGGCGGCCCACGGATCTCCGTCGCCCGAGGTGAAGGCCGCGTCGCCGTACAGCTGCGCGACGTTCTTGCGCACCGCGTGCCCCTTGTACCGGTGGACCCGTCCCTCGCGCTGCTCGAGGTCCACGGGGTTGCCGGGAAGGTTCCAGTGCACGACGGCGTGCGAGTACGTGTGGAAGTCCAGCCCTTCCTGACCGACCGACGTGGACGCCAGGACGAACGGCCAGAAGGGCGAGTTGAACGCCGCGCGGACGTGCTCCTCGCGGATCTCGGCGCCTTCGTCGGTCGTCCCGCGCCCGAACCGAGCGGCGAAGTGGGTGCGCATCCGTCGGTCCTGGACGTGCACCTGCCCGTCGACGACACCGATGTCGTCGACGGCCGACGTCGGCGTGCGCAGCTGCAGGGCGCCGCGGAGCACCTCCCCGATCCGGGAGGCCCGCTCGTGCACGGTCCTGTCCACGAGGCCCTCGGACTCGACGAGCGTGTGGGCGTACTCGTCGAGCACCGCCTGGAGACCGCCGTCGACGCAGTAGTCCAGCACGGAGCGCCAGTACGGGGTGTCGTCGCGTTCCGCGTCCGTGCGCTCCGCGTCGACGAGCGACTGGGTCTCGGGACGGTTGAAGAGCGAGCGGAACCCTCCGCCGATCCCGAACGCGACCTCTCGGACGGTCGGGTCCGACGTCCACCACTCGTCGGGGGTCGCGTCCGAGGCGGAGCCGATGGCTCGGCCGAGGGCGCGCAGGGCGCACGTCCCGGGAGCGCCGAGAGCGGCGAGAGTCAACACCTCGGCGAGGTCGTGGGGTCTCGCGCCGAGCTCGTCCGCGCCGATGCCCTGCGCCGCCGCGACGTGCCGTTCGAACGCCCCGGCATGCCCGGCGCCGTCGGTCCCGTCGTCGGCCTCGTCGTGACCGAGCACGTCGAAGAACCCGTCCTGGTCGACCCCACGTCCGGCGTCGAGCAGGAGCGGCGCTGCCCAGTACCAGCGCTGGTCCGCCCCGGCACGCAGGCCGGCGTCGCCGGGCGGCAGCGTGCCGAGCAGCGCGTCCACCTCGCGGCGCACGGCCTCGACGACCTCGGCGCGTGCGAGACGGCGTCCCGCGGCGCGCGCGTGGCGCAGCGGGTCCCCGGCGTGGGCCAGCGCGACGGAGGGGTAGGAGAGCAGGAACGTCGGCATGCCGTCGAGCCGACCCTCGGAGAGCCGGTACTGCAGGCGCGGGGACGGCGCGGGGTCGCCGTAGCGCTGGCGGCCACCGTTCGAGGCCGCGGCCGCGCGACGCTCGGCCTCGTAGCTGAGGACGACGGAGATCGCCTTGGGCGCGACGTTCCAGGCGGAGAACGCGAGCCGCTTGGTGAAGCGCGCGAGCTCGGGGTCGGAGAACGGCCCCGCGAGGTCGTAGTAGGGGAGCGACGGGGGGAGCCAGGCGAGCCGCCAGGCGCCGCGGTCGAGCACGTCAGTGACCAGGCCGCGCATCTTCGCGTTGCCCGGGTCGAGGCGTTCGTAGGCCTCGACGACGTCGTACGGCAGCAGCCCGCGCGCGCTCGCGAGTGCGGAGGTCACGGTCGGGGCTTCCGCGGCGACGGCGTCGTCGAACAGCGTCTTGACCTTGTAGGTGCGCCGGTCCATGAGGTTGAGCGTGTAGGGGGTGGACCGCCAGAACTCGAGCACGTCCTGCCGCTGGCTGCCCGACGCCGCGTGCACCGCCTGCGCGACGTCGTCGAGCGACGCGTAGTCGAGGAGGTCGCCCGCGGTGACCTCGACGCCGGGGAGTGCGAGCTCGCCGAGCATGCCGTCTCTCTCGCGCGTCGCTGCGAGGCGTTCGGTCCGGGAGATCACGCGGCGCAGCTCGTGCTCGACGGCGTCGCGCGCCGCGACCGCGCGGGCGACGGTCGGAGCGTCGTGCGGGGCGAGCATGCCCTCGCGCATCGTCGCGAGCCCCGCTCGCACGGTCGACGCGCGGTCGGCGCCGGCGAGAAACTCGACCGTGCTGACGAAGTCGCGGTAGTGGTCCTCGCCGTCGGGCTCGTCGGGCAGCGTGTACATCTTGTAGGGCGTCGCGGAGAGCAGGAGTGTGCGGACGGCTGCGCCGTCCGGCCCTTCGTACCCGACGAGGGCGTGCAGCAGCTCCGCCGCCTCGCTCGTGGCGTCGGACCGCATGAGCTCGCTGAAGCGCTGGAACTCGTCCATGACGACGAGGTCCGGCTCGAGCCGGTCGATCGCGAGCCGCGCGACGCTGGCGCGCATCGCGCCGATGATCCGGGACCGTCGGCGTGAGAGGTCGGGCGTGGGCTTGCCCCTCAGGTAGTTGAACTCCTGGACGCACTCGACCAGCTCGTCGAGGAGCTTGCCACCTTGCGGTCCGGTCGTGAGAGAGAGCTTCTCGACGAACTCGGCGGCGAAGTCGAGGTCGAGCTCGTGCATCCGGTAGCGCCGGAAGCGCTCGACGTCGGCGGTGAAGTTGCTGAGGCCCGACGAGTCCCGGAAGAACTGCAGCCATCGTCGTGGTCGCACGTCGAGGTCGCGCGATCCGCGCGCGAGCATCCAGTACATGACGACGCGCTCGAGGGCTCGCCCGCCGCCGCTCGTCACCTGGAGCGACGTCCCGGGGGTGAACGAGACGAAGTTGAGCTTCTTGCCCGCGAGCTCGCCCGTGACGAGCGGCATGAGCGTGAGGCGCTCCGCGTGGAGCGGCTCGTGCCCGCGGAGGGTGAGGCGGGCGAGGTTCTGTCGGGCGATCTGCTGGTTGGAGCAGATGTACACGACGTCGATCCGGTCGACCGTGTCCCACAGCAGGTCGACGGCCTTGGCGATGACGCCCTTCGCGACCAGCGTCTTGCCCAGCCCCACCTCGTCGGCGACGAGGAAGCGGTGGCTTGGGTCGACGTCGTCCCACAGTCGCGCGTGCACGTGGTCGACGGTGCGACGCTGAAAGTCCTTGAGGTGGCGCAGGACGTCGTCGACGTCCGGCCGCTCCTGCGGGTGGGGGTCAGCGGGCACGGTGCGCCTCCTCGACGACGGTCCACAGCTCGGCGAACCCCTCGGGGACGAGGTCTTCGCCGTCGGGCATCTCGGCCAGCCGGTCGACGAGCTGCGCGACGCGGTCGAGCGCTTCGGCGCCGTGCGCGACCGCGCGCACGAGCGGCTCGAACAGGTCCGGCGTCGCGCTGCCCGGCGCGACCCACGAGGCCCCGTCCGGGTCGCCGACCGGACCGGTGGTGAACGGGGACGCCGCCGCAGGGTCGGCGAGGAGCAGGGCGAGATAGCGCGCGACGTCGTCCCGGCTACGCAGGGCGTCGCGGACCGCCGCGTGCCGTCGCTCGGCGACATCGCCGTCGAGGGCGAGCACGACGACGCAGCGACGGGTCGCGCGCTCGTCCCCCGCCCCGGCGGTCGTCTCGACGGCGAGGAACGGCGTGACGGCCCGGAGGCTGAGGCACTCCCACGTGACGTCGGCGCCCTCGTGCAGCTCGCGTGCGTGCAGGTCTGCGGGCAGCGTCACGGGCCACGTGACCGTCGTGGCGCCGGGGACGGCCTCGGGCAACCCTCGAGTCCCGACGACGAGCGTCGCGGTGGGTTCTCCGTCGTGGTCGTCGCCGACGTCGGAGGTCAGGATGCCGCGCAGAGCGGATGCCGCCAGACGACGGTGGAAGTCGTCGATGGCGAGGGTCGTGGCCTCAGCGGCGTCGATGACGGGCTCGGCCGAACGCGGCGCGAACGGGTCCAGGACCCGCTCGAGCCCTGGGACGTCCTTCGAACCGTCGAGCGTCGCGCGGACGCCGACGTCGGCCGTGCGCCCGTGCAGGGAGACCGCCAGCTCGACGTTCCCGTCCCACGCGGCGGTGGTGAGGTTCGCGCTGCCGGTCACCGTCGTGCTGTCGCGTCCGACGTCCACGACGACGGTCTTCGCGTGGAGTCCGTCGCGCACCCGGTCGGTCTCTCGAGCCAGGGAGGCCGACCCCGGCCCGCGGACCTGCTCGTCCACGGGACCCGACGCCGGGTCGCGCTCCGCCGCTGACGAGAGCGTCCGCGTCGTCCACGGCGCGAGAGGGACCTCACCGAGCCGGTCGAAGGTCTCCGCGCGGGAGACGAGGGTGCGCTCGTCCGCGCTGGGGAGCCGCCCGAGCAGACCGGCGTCGAGGAACGGGCTCACGGCGAGGACGCGGTGCGCAGCCTCGGGGAACGGCCAGGGCTGCGTCACACCTTCGAGTCCCAGAGGCAGGACTTCCGCGCTCGCGAAGGGCTCGGGCGGCGCGAGCCGCGAGTCCGCGATGGACGCCGCGACGGACTCGACCTGCTCGGCGCGGTCGAGAAGGAGCGGGGACGTCGCGAGCGTCGGGAGGGCGCGCAGGAAGGTGCTGATCGGGGCGGCGTCGACCGGCTCGGCAGACGCTTCGTCCTCGTCGAGGACGAGCACGGTGTCCCACGACAGGTCGAACGTGAGGTTGCGGCTGAGCACCACGAACCGGTGACGGTACCCACCGTCGTCGTCGACGAACCGCAGGGTCCACGACTTGGGGTGGAATAACCGTCCCCGTGCGGGCGCCATGACCTGGTGCACGGAGCCCTCCACGAACGTGAGCACCGACCGGTACGACGCCGGCACGCTGATGCCGCCTGCCTGGCAGAAGACCGTGGTGCGCTCGCCGTACCGCTGGACGGCCTCGAGCAGGCCGATCGGGTCGGTCGCGGCGAGATCGTCGCCGTCGACCTGGGAGCTCGCGTCGAGCGTCGCGAACGTCACGGGACCCAGCAGCAGGGCGGTGAGGTCGAGCGAGAACGTGGTGGCGATGGCGGCGTCGACGCGCAGGCCGGCGGGCGGGCGTAGCGCGTCGGTGAGGAGGACGCGGGTGTCCGGCGTGAGCATCAATCGGTGGCTCCTGTCGTGACGAAGGCGCCGGCGAGGCGCGCGCCGCTGACGGTGCCCGCGGGGTCGGGAAGAGCGGGGAGGAGGTCGCCGAGGAGCCGCCGGGTCACTCCCCACCGGTAGTCGAGCAATCCGGTGCCCGACTCACCCTTCCAGGCCTCACGCGCCGACCGGTTGACGAGGCGCGCGCGACCGCTCTTGAGGCGGTGCTCGCGCCGGGCGATCAGCCCGCGCGCGTGTGACGAGCTCTCGACGCGGCCGCCGTCGAGCAGGAGGTCGAGCCACTCGTCCGTGAACTGGCGCGTCAGCAGAGGGATCTTCTCGTTGCGTGCGGTGAGGACGTCCCACAGCTCGTCCCGGTCCCAGCCGTCGAGGGTGCGGGCGTCGCGCAGCTCGCCCCGCCACTCGTCGAGGCGCTCGCGGTAGTGGTCTGCGACGTCCGGGAGGACGGCTGCCTCGGCGACGAGGAGGTTGTACAGGAGCGCGGCGCCGTGCATCGCGAGGCCGAACCGCGTCGCGTGGTCGACGACCGTCCGGAGGTCGGTCGGCGTGTCGCCCAGCGAGAGCCCCGCGACCGAGACGGCGTCGAGATCGACGGCATCGCGATGCTCGAGGAGCCATCCGAGCAGCGAACCGTGGGTCGTCGTGCGCAGCCGTTCGAGGAGGACCTCGGCCTCCTCGGGACGCAGGTCGAAGGTTGTCGACCGCAGCAGGTCCACAGGCGGTTCGAGGCCGGCGAGGTCGAAGCCGGTGTCCAGGACCCTGTCACGAGCGCCAGGGTCATCCGCCTCGGTCCGGCCACGGACCGCGCCACGGAGAGCGGAACCGCGGCGCAGGTGCCCGACGACGCTCGTCTCCCAGGTACGCAACTGCCAGCGGCCGAGCGGTCCCCAGTAGACCTCGCTCGGCATGCGCTTGAGCTTCGCGCGTGCGGTCTGGCCGAGGATGCCCTGGTTCCGACCACGCTCCTCGCCGCGGTAGCCCTCGAGCAGCGACTCGATGAGCCGCACTTCGTCGGCACGCAGACGCCGCACCGCGTCGTCGACGGTCGAGGTGCTGCGGACAGCCCGATCCACGAGCCACGGGACGAACAGCACGTACCGCAGTCGCGTGAGCAGCGTCGACGTCCCGGGGAACAGCGCGTCGGAGAACGTGTCCCGGATCGACCCGATCCCCAGCTCGTCGACCGTGCCCGGCTCCTTGAACAGGTCGACGACCTCGAGCATGCGGCGACGCTGCGCGTGATCGGTGTCGAGCCAACCGAACGATGACGGCACGATCTCCTCCATCTGGCGTGTCCTCGGAAGGCTATGAACGGCACGACTTTTTCCCTAGGCCAGGTGCGGGTGAAGTTCGAGATGACGAGCTCGCCGTGCGAGCATCTGGACATGATCGATGCCGGCGTTGCCGCAGAAATTCTTGCTGCCATAGCGACCGCAGTCGCGGCTGCGTTCGCTGGCTACCAGATCCTGGAGCTGCGCCGCGACCGTCGTCGGGCGCAGCAGCTCGAGACAGAGGGCGTGTCGCTCGCCTGGCGAAACATGGAGACGCCTAGTCAGGCGCAGACCGAACCCCGCGTGTGGAGGATCGAGTATCTTCTGACGAATCCGGGAGCGTGCCGATCAGCGACGTCCGGTGCGAGGTCCACTTCGGCGACGCCGTACGCCGTCACTGCTACGACGGCTCGATAGAATCACCCACGACACTCATCGTTTTTCGCGCGGACGTTCTTCCTGGCGGGGCAACGAAGGCGTGGACCCGACGTCTCGAGCCGGAGCGGGGCGGTGTTTCGCCGGACAGGTGCTGGGCGACGGTGTCATTCGTCGGGGCGGACGGATCAGCTCACCACAACGTCTGGCCCATCTCCCGCCGCACGGACGGCGTCAACGCCTGACGCGAGGGGCCGACACTGGCTGCTTCGTCGTGAGCCGGACGGTCTTTCCGACGCCGTACGATGCGAGCGACCCGCGGTAATCGACGAGCTTCCGCACGCGGACATGCTCCCCGCCGCACGAATCTTCGTGCTGCCCAGGAGTTCCCGTGTCCGGACCCGTCAGGTACTCAGCCCGCATGCTGGCAGAGCTCGCTTCCTCCGACGTCTCCCTCGTCGAGAAGCACCTCGAGGAGCACTTCGTGTTGCAGGGCCTCGGAGTGCCGGGGGAGTCGGAGCGCCGCTCCTGGCGTCGGTCGCTGCCCGTGCTGGCCCGTGATCTTGCCGATGCCGGCCTGCAGGACGTCGAGGTGATTCTCGAGTACCGCCTCCCGCTCTCGTCGAAGCGGGCGGACGTCGTCCTGGCCGGTACGAATCCGCGGACCGGTGACGAGTCGTACGTGGTGGTCGAGCTCAAGCAATGGACGACGGCGCGACTCGACGACGACGTGGATTCTCTCGTCCGGGTCGAGGGTTCACCGCGCAAGCATCATCTGCACCCGAGCGTGCAGGTCGGTGGCTACGTGGAATTCCTCCGTGACTTCACGGCCGTCCTGCACGACGAGCCGAGCCGACTTGCTGGCGTCTCGTACCTGCACAACGCGCACGACGCCGGCGTGCCGGACCTCGTCGACGCCCCGGTGACGGCGACGTATCCGCTGTTCACCGCGTCGTCTCGGGGCGCGTGGCTCGACTACCTGAGTCAGAAGCTCGCACCCTCGAGCGGAGCCGAGGCAGCCGATCGGCTCCTCGCGTCGACCGTCCGGCCCTCGAGGCAGCTGCTCCAGGTCGCGGCCGCCGAGATCCGCGAGCGGGAGCAGTTCACACTCATCGCCGAGCAGCGGGTCGCCTACGACCTGGTGATGAAGGCGGTCCAGCGCGCTGCGCGAGACAACACGAAGACCGCCGTCGTGGTCTCGGGCGGACCGGGGTCCGGGAAGAGCGTGATCGCGCTGTCCGTGATGGGTGAGCTCGCGCGTCGCGGCAGGACCGTGCTGCACGCCACGGGCTCCCAGAGCTTCACGCAGACCTTGCGGAAGGTCGCCGGCAAGGGATCGACGGCTACGCAACGCATGTTCATGTACTTCAACAGCTTCATGGCGGCGGAGCAGAACAGTCTTGACGCCCTCATCCTGGACGAGGCGCACCGGCTCCGGGAGAAGTCCGTGAACCGCTACACGCCCAAGGTCATTCGTGAGAAGGCGCGCCCCCAGATCGACGAGCTGCTCGACGTCGCACGCGTGCCGGTGTTCCTGCTCGACGAGCACCAGGTGGTCCGGCCCGGCGAGAGCGGCACGGTCGAGATCATCCGCCGGGCGGCCGAGTCACGCGGCATCGGCGTGGAGTACGTCGATCTCGCCGACCAGTTCCGTGCCGGAGGAAGCAAGCTCTACGAGGAGTGGGTTCTCCGCCTTCTCGGCCTCGTCGACGGCGGACCGATCCCGTGGGCGGGCGACGACCACTTCGAGCTGAGGACTGCCCGCTCGCCCCGGGAGCTCGAGGTCGCGCTCGACGCACGTCGGGCGAGCGGCTTCGGCGCCCGGATGACGGCCGGCTACGCGTGGCGGTGGAGCGACCCGACGGATGACGGGCGTCTCGTCCCCGACGTCGTCATCGGCGATTGGTCGAAGCCGTGGAACGTGAAGGGAGACCGGGCCGTTGGTGAGGCTCCACCGTCGCCGCTCTGGGCGACCTCGCCCGGTGGGTTCGACCAGGTCGGCTGCGTCTACACGGCACAGGGGTTCGAGTACGACTGGAACGGGGTGATTTTGGGGCCCGATCTCGTCTGGCGGGCCGATCGCTGGGTCGCTCGGAGGGAGGAGAACAAGGACCCAGCCTTCCGTTCGCGCGCGCAGGTCAGCGACGAGCAGTTCGACGTGCTCGTTCGCAACGTCTACAAGGTCCTGCTGACCCGCGGGATGGTGGGAACGGTCATCTACTCAACCGACCCCGAGACCCAAGCATTCATCGAGCGTCTGATCGTTGGTCGCGACCTGGGCTGATAGGGCGTGCGGCTCGAGCACATCGCGACGGACATGACGAGTTCGGGCACGAGCCCGCGAGTCGTGCCGACGCGCGTCAGATCTCGGGCGTGCTCAGGTCGCCCGCCCAGCGCTTCACCGCGCTCCCGTCCGCGGCCAAGGAACGGTCACCGTCGCCTCGGCGGAGTGCGAGAATCGGCAGCGGCATCTGTCGATCAGAAGGGCGATGTACTCGTGCTCGGTCAGGACGATCTGCGCTCGAGCGCGGTGCTGCCCCGATGGGCGATGTCACGCGTCATCATCGTCAACGGCCCACACATGGTGCTTCGGTGCCCGACCTGTTCGTCGCTCTCGGTCGTGACCGTGGATGCGCTCAAGTCGCACTGGGGTCATCTTGCCCCCGAGGCCCGAGTGCTCGTGCTCGGCCAACTAGAGCTGGCCGGTCTCGACGACGCCTTCAGGAACGACGCTCGCGTGGGCGCGGCGGCCGAGTGGCTCGTGCAGCAGCCGCTGGAGGCGGGGGAGATCGTGGCGCTCGCCGCGCTGGCGGGTGTCGACGCCGACGACCTGCCGTACCCCCTCGACGTGACGTCTCGCCGGTTGTTGTCGGCGCGGGCGGAGATCCGGCGTGCCGAGATCGTGCACGCGACACGCCGGGCGAAGGCGGACAGCACGTCGGTCGACGAGCTCCGCGAGCTCGCGCGCCACGAGGTCGCCGTCGTGCGAGGTCTCGCCCGGGCAAACCTCACGCGCCAGGGTGCGGCCGAGCGTCCGCTCGTGGATCAGCACGCCGTCGCTTCCCCTGGTCCCGAGCCCGAGCCCGAGCCCGAGCCCGAGCCCGAGCCCGAGCCCGAGCCCGAGCCCGAGCCCGAGCCCGAGCCCGAGCCCGAGCCGGAGTCAGAGCCGGAGTCAGAGCCCCTCACCACGCTCGACCGCGTGTGCCGAGCAGCCGGTCTGCGGCCCACGGGCGAGCGGCTGCACGACGGCGGTGCGACGCACTGGGTGGTCGAGGATCCTCGACCGATCGTCGGAGGGCGGTATGTCCTGCAGATCGGCGAGGCAGGTGACGCCGCCGTCACTGTGCACGACCTGCGGGCAGTCCTGTGGACGGTCGATGACCTCGACGCGATCCGCGGGATCGTCGTGGCAGAGCGCTTCACGGAGGAGGCCCGGGGCTTCGCCGCACGTGGCGGTTTGCAGCTCGTCGAGCTCTCGGGGATCGGCGTGGATGCTGCGCCGAGAAGTATGCCGGACGCCATGGTCCAGCCGAGCTCGACGACCGACTCTGTGGAAGCACGTCCTGTCGTTGACGTCGTCGCGCCCGCTCCCAGCGACGCGCGCTTCAACTTTGACCCCGTGCACGGCCTCATCGACGACGGCCCGTTCTCGTCGCGGTCTCGGAACGCGGGCCCTGCCCCGGAGCGCGAGCCCGCTCACACCGAGGACCTACCCGAGCTCGATCTCGCCGACCAGCTCGTGCGCAGTCCCATGTTCCTGGCGCAGCGCCTACGCGCGGGGCGGGGCGCGCTCGACGACGACAGTGTCACGACGATCGTCCGCGCGGCGCTGGCGCACGAGGGGAGGGTGACGCTTGATCTCCTGGCGCTGCGACTCCTGACGACGCCCGCGAGCGTGCGGGTTCGGGTCGCCAACCTGCGGCGGATCCTCAACGTCGATGGCTACGAGATCGTCCGCTTTGACGACGACGACGGCAGCGTCGCGCTCGACGAGGATCTTCTCCGGGCGCAATTCACCCTCTCGGGCCGTTCGTCCGCAGCAGGAACCGGGACCGGCGTGCCACCATATGTCCAGTCCTGACCGTTCGTTCCTGAAGGCTTGCGTCGATGCTCCCTGACTCGCACTGGTTCGAGATGGGTGAGCCGGCGACGCCGGCGGAGGCCGCAGCCCTGCGCAAGGTTCGGGAGGTCCTGCCCGACGACGGGATCACGACCGCGTGGGCCAACCTCACCTTCATCGACCACAACGGTCGGACCGCTGAGGTAGACGTCCTGCTGCTGACGAAGCGCGGGTTCTTCGTCGTCGAGCTCAAGGGCTGGCACGGGACGATCCGTGGCTCGAGCCAGTGGTGGACGGTGACGGGCCGGACCACGCGCCAGATGGAGAACCCGCTGCTCCTCACGGACCGCAAGGCGAAGCGGCTCTCGACGCTCCTCAAGGACTACGCCCCGAACGACCGCGCCAAGGCGTCGCTGCCCTTCGTCGGTGCTCTGGTCGTCCTGCACGGCGAGGGATCGCGCGTCGAGCTCGACGACGCGCGCGCCCGCACGGGGATTCTGACCCTCGACGGTTACGACGTCCGCAGCCCGAAGAGTCAGAAGGTCGGCACGTTGCGGAGCTTCGTCGCGCAGGAGCCGAACGACGCGCGCGACTTCATCGATCACCACCGCGCCACCCTGGTCCGCGCGGCGTGCCAGCGCGCGGACTTCAAGCCGACCCCCAAGCAGCGCTCGGTGGGCCACTTCGTCGTCGCGGACACGGAGCCGATCGCCGAGGGACCGACCTGGCAGGACTTCGTCGTCGATCATCCAGCGACGAAGCTCCGACGCCGCCTGCGCATCTACGATCTCCCGCCCGGCGCCTCGGCGGACGAACGGCTGCGCATCGAGCAGGAGGCGGAGCGCGAGTTCCGGCTCACGCAGGGCATCGTCAACGAGGGCATCACGGTGCCGTCGGACATGATCGCCACCGACTCCGGGCCCGCGCTCGTCTTCCCGTACGACGAGACCGAGGTGCCGCTCGAGGCGTATCTCGACGAGAACGCCTCGCAGCTCACGCTCGAGGACCGGGTGACATTGGTGCGTCAGCTCGGTGAACGTCTGCGGTTCGCGCACCAGCGACGCCTCGTGCACCGGGCTCTCGCCCCACGGCACGTGTGGATTCGCCCGGGCGACATGCCGCAGCTCACGATCCGTGACTGGTACGCGGGGCAGAAGGACCGGGCCTCGACGCGCGGCCAGCTGACGACTATTTCCGCGGGCGTTTCGGACATCGGCCAGGCGGTCGGTGCCGACGACTGGCTCTACCTCGCGCCCGAAGCGCTTCACGGCTCTGCGGACCTCCCGAGCATCCCGCTCGACGTCTACGGCTTCGGCGCGGTCGCCTTCCGCATCCTCACAGGCCGCCCTCCCGCAGCGAACCTCGCGGAGCTGCAGCGGGTCCAGCAGGAGCACGGCTACCTCGATGCGGGTGCGAGCTCGGGGCTTCCCGACGACGTCGTGGCGGCGCTCGAGCTCGCGACCGCTGTCGCGGAGCCCGAGCGCGCGGAGTCCGTCGAGGACGTCCTGGGACTGGTCGAGGACGCGTGGGCCAAGGCACGCAAGGGCAGCGAGAATGAAGCGCCCTCCGAGCCCACCCCAGCCGCCGATCCTCTCGAGGCGCGGAAGGACGACATCGTCGGCGAGCGCTTCCTCGTCCAGGAACGGCGCGGAGAGGGGTCGACGGGGACCGCGTTCGTCGTGGTCGACATGGAGTCCGACTCCGACCGCGAGCTCATCCTCAAGGTCGCCCGGACCGACGCGGCAGGGCCGCGCCTCGTGGCGGAGGCCGAGACGCTGCGGATGCTGGATCACCCCCGCGTGGTCCGGCTCGTCGGTGAGGGCGTGGTCGAGGTCGACGGCCGGACGGCGCTGCTCATGTCCGACGCCGGCAAGGAGACGCTCGCGTCGCGCATCGCGACCGAGGGCCGCGCCACGCTCACGCAGCTCGAGCAGTACGGGTCCGATCTCATCGAGGCGGTCCGGCACCTCGACCAGCAGGGGGTGTTCCACCGCGACATCAAGCCGGCGAACCTCGGCATCGCGCCGGACCCGAGCACCAAGACCCCTCGCTTGACGCTCTTCGACCTGTCTCTCTCGCGTGAGCCGATCGAGAACATCGGCTCGGGCACGCTCGGGTACCTCGACCCGTACCTGGGCGGGAAGCGGCGGCGGTTCGACCGTGCCGCCGAGCTGTGGTCGGTGAGCGCCACGCTGTTCGAGATGGCGACGGGCGAGATGCCGTGGTGGCAGAGCGGTGGCTCCGGGCCTGCGCACGCGACCGACGCACCGGTGATCGCCCCCGAGAGCTTCGAGCAGGCCGTCGCACCGGCACTCGCTGACTTCTTCACGCGGGCTCTCACCCCGGTGGCGAGGGATCGCTTCGGTGGCATCGACGAGCTCGCGGTGGCGTGGCATGCCGTGTTCGAGGGGCTGGACGACGGCGCCGCGGCTGCGACGGGCGACGACGAGGCCGCGGCGTCGGCCGACCGCGACACTCTCCTGGAGCAGTCCGGGCTCAGTGCGCGAGCCCTCTCAGGCCTGTCTCGGCTCGACGTCCACACGGTCGGGGACCTGCTCGCGGTCCCCGCCTTCAAGATCAACAAGATCCGTGGCCTGGGGGAGAAGTACCGCAAGGAGATCCAGGGCCGCGTCCGCGTTTGGCGCGACCGCCTGGGGTCGTCCGCGGAGGCGACGGAGCCGGCTGTGTCGCGCTGCAGCGTCGAGGGGGTCGTGGAGTCACTGTTCGACGACGTCCCGGCCGCGGATGCTCCGGCGGTCCGGACGTTGCTCGGTGTGGGTTCGCTGGCGACGTCGGCATGGCCCACGTCCGGCGAGGTCGCCAAGGCGACGGGCGTCACGCGTGAGCGCGTGGTCCAGGCCACCGATCGTGCCGTGGGCGAGTGGTCGGGGAGGCGCGACCTCGCCCAGCTCACGGACGAGGTGCTGACGGTGCTCGCCCGGGAGGGGCGTGTGCTCACCGTGCCGCACCTGGCGTCGCTCCTGGCGGCGGAGCGCGGCTCGACGAAGAGTGGTGAGGAGCGAGTGGCGCTGGGCGGCGCCCTGGTGCGGGCCGTGGTCGAGGTCGAGTCGCAGCTCGAGGACCCTCGCCTCGCGGTCCGACGGCGTGGCTCCGGCGCGGCGCCGCTCGTCGCGTTGACGGAGGGCGCGGACCCGGACGCGACCGACGACTCCTTTCCTCCGGCGGACGACCTGTTCGACCTGGCCGTCGCGCTCGGCAGCGCGGCCGACGAGCTCGTGACGGGCGACCGCGTCGTCCCCGCATCTGAGGCCGCGGAACGTCTCCGCGAGCGTCTCCGCGACGCGACCGCCCGCCCGGACGACGACGCGGCGGACGACACGCTGGGGCAGTGGTCGAGGGATGCGCTCGTGCGGCTCGCGTCGGGGGCTTCCACCCATGCCGCGCTCTCCGGCCTGGGCGAGGTCTACTCGCGCGATCTCCCGATCGGGACGGCGCTCGCGGTCGCCCTGCGCGGGCGTCCCGGCCGGTCGATCTCCGAGGAGTGGATCCGGCGCCGCGTGACCTCACGCTTCCCCGAGCTGCACGCCGCGGTCCCCGCTCGGCCGCGGCTCGACGACCTCGTGCGCGAGGTGTTCGGCAACCTCGTGTGGCAGCCGCCGACGGCGGGCAACCAGACCGGGGTCTACGCCCCGGCGGACAGCCTGACCCGCGCCGCGACCAGCCTGCGCAGCACGACGGTCCAGGCCGTCACCAGCTCCGCGGCGGACATGCATCTGCGGGAGTCGCTGCGCCGCCGGTCGGCCCTCACGCTCTGCGTCCCGCCCTCGCGGCACGCGGCCACGATCACCGCGCTCGCGGCGCGCTACGACGTGCAACCGATCGATGTCGCCACGTTCGTTCTCGACGCCGCCCGCGACCTCGCGGAGAAGCGCCGGATCACGTGGTCGGTCGCCCTGCGGGCCGACGGCGACCGCACCGGTCCGGGTTGGGGCCACCTGACGAGGCTCGTGCGGGACGCGCTGACCCGCGCCGAGGATCCGCGCTGGGCAGAGCTCATGGCCAAGCCCGAGCCGTTGCTGGTGTTCAACGCCGGCCCGCTGGTCCGCTACGGGCTGTCCGGCTTGCTCTCCGAGCTGCTCGACGTCGCGACGCCGCGCCCGGCCGCTCGCTGGCTGCTCGTGCCGCGCGACGGCTCCCGGGCCGTGCCGCTGCTCGACGGGCAGCCCGTCCCGCTCGGGCCGGATCGTTGGCTCGACCTGCCGCACCCCGCTGAACTTCTCGGCCGCCCGGCCGAGCCCACCGGCGCCACGACCGCGCCCGACGCTGGAGCACGTCTGTGATCGACTCTGCCCGCCTGCTCAAGGACCTCACCCAGCAGCTCAAGCTGCTCGTCGCCGACCTGCGGTCGCAGACGGAGGAGCCGGACAACCCGTGGGCGGCCGACCTGCGCGAGACGCACCGGATCGCGCTCGAGCGCGGACGGACCGGGTTGTCGTGGGTCGCGTGGCGCGACAACGAGATCGACCAAGCGGCCGTGGCGTGGATCGTCGCGACGACGTTCGTCCGGTTCTGCGAGGACAACCACCTGCTCGACGGCGCACGCGGCCCGGACAGCCGACCCGTGCCGACGCTGTGGATCGCTGGCCCGGACGGACGTACGGATCGCGCGGTCGAGAACCAGACCGAGTATTTCCGGGCGAACCCGCTCGCGAACCGTCGCGACTGGCTGCACGAGGCGTTCCGCGTGCTCGCCGCTCAGCCCGCCGGGCGCGGACTCGTCGACCCTGAGCACAACCCCGTGTGGACGGCGCTCATCTCCGCCGACGCCGCCGACCGGCTCGTTGACTTCTGGCGCGCCGACGACGGCGCTGGCACCCCGGTGCACGACTTCACCGACGACATGCTCGACACGCGCTTCCTCGGCGACCTGTACCAGGACCTGTCGGAACACGCGAAGAAGACCTACGCGCTCCTCCAGACTCCGGTGTTCGTCGAGGAGTTCATCCTCGACCAGACGCTCGAGCCCGCGGTGCGCGAGTTCGGCCTGACCGGCCTCAAGGTCATCGACCCAACCTGCGGGTCCGGTCACTTCCTGCTCGGCGCGTTCGAGCGACTGCAGCAGAAGTGGCTCGACGAGGCGCCGGTGCTCGACGTCCGCGAGCGCGTGCACCGCGCGATGGACTCGATCCACGGCGTGGACCTCAACCCGTTCGCGGTGTCGATCGCGCGGTTCCGGCTCACCGTCGCGGCATTGAAGGCCACCGGCGATCGGTCCCTCGTCGGGATGTCGCGGATGCCGTTCCACCTGGCCGTGGGCGACTCGCTCCTCGGCGGCGGGGGCGTGCAGGGTGCCTTGGACCTCTCCGGGGAGGATGAGGCCTTCGAGTACGCCACGGAGGACGTGAGCGAGTACCGCGGCATCCTCGACACGGGCCAGTACCACGTGGTGGTGGGGAACCCGCCGTACATCACGGTGAAGGACAAGACCCTCAACCAGCGCTACCGGGAGCTCTACCCGACGTGCAAGGGGAAGTACGCGCTCTCGGTGCCCTTCATGGAGCTGTTCTTCCGCCTCGCCGTTGCTGGCGGGCGCGGTGAGGGGGCAGGCTTCGTCGGCCAGATCACGTCGAACTCGTTCATGAAGCGTGAGTTCGGCAGCAAGCTCATCGAGCAGTTCCTCAGCGGACAGGATCTGCGGACTTCCGTCGACCTCACTGCGGTCATCGACACCAGCGGCGCCTACATCCCTGGGCATGGAACGCCGACCGTCATCCTTGTCGGGCGTCGCCGTCGGCCTCAGGCGGGAACGGTTCGCGCTGTCCTGGGGGTGCGAGGAGAACCGGGCCAGCCGGCAGATGCCTCGAAAGGTCTCGTGTGGACTGAGATTGTTGAGCGCCTCTCGGACGGTTCCTACGACGGTTCCTATGTCACTGTCACTGATGTCGCGCGAGAGGTCTTCTCAACGCACCCCTGGTCGCTGAGCGGTGGTGGCGCGGCGCCGCTGATCGAGCACCTCGAGAGCTCCGCGCCGCGCCGGCTCGGCGCTGTGGCGACGCATCTCGGCATCACCGCAGTGACCGGCGAAGACTCGCTCTACATGTTGGGAGGAGGCGGAGCGGCGAATCGGCTGGGCATCGACATGGTGCGTCCTCTGGTCGAAGGAGACGCTGTTCGTGACTTCACGATTGCTGCCGTCGAATCAGCACTATGGGTTTATGACGATCGGTTTGATGTGGTACCGATCGGCAATCTCGCTGAGCGTGCCCAGCACCTCCTGCGCGCCTTCCGCACAGCGATTTCGCGGCGCAAGCGTTTTGGTACTCCAATGCTCGAGCGCGGCCTTACCTGGTGGGAGTGGCAAGAGCTCTATCGAGAGAAACTCTCGACACCGCTGACGATCACGTTCGCGTTCGTGGCGACGCACAATCACTTTGTGTTGGACCGGGGTGGGAAGGTGTTCAAGCAGTCCGCGCCGGTGATCAAGCTGCCAGAGTCGGCGACGGAGCAGGACCACCTCGACCTGCTCGGCGTGCTCAACAGCTCCACCGCGTGCTTCTGGCTCAAGCAAGTCAGCCACAACAAGGGCAACGGTGGCATCGGTGGGGGGATCGGTGACGAGGACTGGGAGCCGCGGTACGAGTTCACCGGGACCAAGCTGCAGGAGTTTCCGCTTCCGACGACGCTTCCGGGCGCCCGAGGTGCGCTCCTCGACGAGCTAGCGCGATTCCAGGCGGACTGCTCGCCACGATCGACTCTGCGCGACGCAGATGCCGCCGCGGGCGGGACGATCGAACGCGTGCGCGACTCTCACGCCGAGTGGGAGCGTCTGCGTGCGCGCATGGTCTTCGAGCAGGAAGAGCTCGACTGGGAGGTGTACCGCCTCTACGGCCTGATCGACGAGGACCTCACCTATGCGGGCGACTCGATCGACCGCGTCGACCTGGGAGAGCGGGCGTTCGAGATCGCGCTCGCGCGCCGCGTCGAGGAGGGCGCCGAGGAGACCGCGTGGTTTGAGCGGCACGGCTCCACCCCGCGCACGGAGATCCCGAGTGAGTGGCCCGAGGACTACCGCGCCCTCGTCCAGAGGCGGCTCGACCTCATCGCGTCCGACCCGCACATCGCGCTGCTCGAGAAGCCCGAGCACAAGCGGCGTTGGGCGACGCCCGGCTGGGACGCCCTGCTCCGCGACGCCGCGCGCGACGCGCTGCTCGACCGGCTTGAGGCGCCGGAGCTGTGGGACGACGGCAACGGGCCGCTGGCTCGCTCCGTCGGTGAGCTCGCGTCCGCGCTGCGCCACGACGCGTTCGTCCGCGACGTCGCGACGCTCCTCACCGGCACCACCGAGCACGACCTCGCGGCCGTGCTCACGCCGCTCGTCGCCGAGGAGGCCGTGCCTTACCTCGCCGCGCACCGGTACAAGGACTCCGGGATCGAGAAGTACCGGGCGTGGCAGGAGACGTGGGAGCTGCAGCGGCGCGAGGACGCGGGCGAGGATGTGACCATCGCGGTCCCGCCCAAGTACACGTCCGCCGACTTCCGCAAGCCGGCGTTCTGGAAGGCGCGCGGCAAGCTCGACGTGCCCAAGGAGCGCTTCGTCGCTTACCCGGGTGTCGGGCGCGCGGGTGACCGGACCGCCGTCGTCGGCTGGGCGGGATGGGACCACGCCCAGCAGGCGCAGGCGCTCGCGCGGGAGCTCACCACGCTCCAGGCTCAGGGCGCGGACCCGGCCGACCTCGTCCCGCTCCTCGCCGGTCTGGTCGAGCTCGAGCCATGGTTGCGCCAGTGGCACGCGGAGGTCGTGCCAGAGTTCGGCATGAGCCCCGCGGCCGCCATCGGCGGGCTCGTCGATGGCATGCTGCAGCAGCTCGGGACGACACGAGCGGACCTCGACGCCTGGCGCCCCGCGCCGGCTGCCCGGGGTCGGCGCCCCCGCGCCTCCTGACCGCGGCTCCGCACCGCCATGCGCACGCACGGAATCACCCGCACGAGACCGACCCGACGAGGGAGAATCGCCCGATGAGCACGCCGACCGGAGACCTGACGCTCCCGCTGCGCGACGTCATCGACATCCCCGAGACCGTCCACGCGGCCGACTTCGTGCTGCGCCTCGCGGACGGGGTGAACGAGGGCGCGGAGCGCACGCTCGACGACTACGTCGTCACGCCGTCGATCACGCGCTCCTTCGGCGAGGCGCTCGGTCTGGTCGAGTCGGCCCTCGACCGGCACGCGAGCCGTGGTGCGTTCATCCATGGCTCGTTCGGTGCCGGTAAGTCGCACTTCATGGCCGTGCTCGACCTCATGCTCTCAGGCAGCGCGCACGCCCGTTCGCTCCCCGGTCTGCAGGCCACGGTCGCGAAGCACGAGCGCGCGCTCGGAGCCCGACTGTTCGCCGTTGACTACCACCTGCTCGGGAGCGAGAGCCTCGAGCAGGCGCTCTTCTCCGGGTACGTGGCGGCCGTCGCGCGCCGTCACCCCGAGGCAGCGGTCCCCGTGCTGCACACGTCGGACGGGCTGCTCGACGACGCCGACCACCTGCGCGAGCAGTTCGGTGACGACACGTTCTTCGCGAAGCTCGGCGGGACCGCGCCCGAGGACGCCGGTTGGGGCGACCAGGCGGGTGGCTGGACGGCCGAGACCTACGACGCGGCGCGACGTCTGCCGCCGACCGCGTCGGACCGTCAGCGACTCGTGAGCGACCTCGTCGCGACGTTCTTCACGAGCGCGACGCGCACCGGCGAGTGGCTCGGCATCCAGGACGGGCTCCGGGTCATGACCGACCATGTGAAGAGCCTCGGCTACGACGGCCTCGTGCTCTTCCTCGACGAGCTCGTTCTGTGGCTCGGGCAGCACCTCGGCAACTCGACGTTCATCCAGAGCGAGACGTCCAAGGTCACCAAGCTCGTCGAGACCGAGGCCGGTCTCGCGGTGCCGATCATCTCGTTCGTCGCGCGGCAGCGAGAGCTCAAGGGCTTCCTCAGCGGCAGCTCTACGGGCGCGGAGCAGGTCACCATCGGCGACTCGTTCCGGCACTGGGAGGACCGCTTCGACAAGATCGTGCTCGAGGCGGCCGACCTGCCCGACATCGTGCAGCGTCGTCTCCTCGAGCCGAAGGACGAGCGCGGTGCGGCGGCTCTTGCCGCCGCCGCCCGGAGGGTCGGCGGCAACCAGACCGCGATGCGGTATCTCCTCGACGACGAGGTCGGGTCCAGCGGCGACGACTTCGCCAAGATCTACCCGTTCTCGCCGGCGCTCGTGGACGCGATGGTCGCGCTGTCGACGATCCTCCAGCGCGAGCGCACCGCGCTGAAGATCATGAGCGAGCTGCTCTCGGAGGGGCGGGACGACCTCACGGTCGGCGACGTCATCCCCGTCGGCGACGTGTTCGACGTCGTCGTCCTCGGAGACACCAAGCCGCTGACCGAAGACATGACCAAGCTCTTCGAGATCGCGGCGACGTTCTACCGCCAGAAGGTGCGGCCCTACCTGCTCGACAAGCACGGACTGACCGAGGAGGCCGCGCGGGCGCTGCCCCGCAAGCACGCGTTCCGCACCGAGGACCGCCTGCTCAAGACCTTGCTGGTCGGAGAGATCGCCCCCGGCGCGCGGTCGCTGCGCTCCCTCACGGCGTCGAAGCTCGCTGCGCTGAACTACGGGAGCGTCACGTCGTTCGTGCCGGGGCAGGAGGCGAGCGCGGTCATCACGCTCGTCAACCAGTGGCGGTCCGAGTTCGGCGAGATCAGTCTCGGCAGCGGCAACGACCCGGTCGTCTCGATCCAGCTCTCGGGCGTCGACTACGACGCAGTCCTCGACAACGTCCAGGGCGAGGACACGAGCGAGGCGCGGCGCCGCCTCCTGCGCGAGCTCATCCTCGGCGAGCTCGGCGTCTCTGCCCCGGGCGGCCTCGTCTACGAGTACACGTTCCGTCACGTGTGGCAGGGGCAGCGGTGGGAGGCCGACCTCGTCTTCGGCAACGTCCGTGACGACGCCACGCTCCACGACGGTGCCTTCATGGCTGCCGAGGGACGGTGGAAGGTCGTCGTCGACTTCCCGTTCGACGACGACGCCACGCACGGTCCCGCGTCGGACCTCGCGCGTATCGAACGACTGCGCACCGACGGGCTCGTGAGCGACACCATCATCTGGGTGCCGCACTTCCTCACGACGCAGCGCATGGAGGACCTCGGCACCCTCGTCCAGCTCGAGTACCTGCTCACCGGGCAGCACTTCGACGAGAACGCAGGGCGCCTCGCCGTCAACGACCGCGAGCCCGCGCGGCGGGCGCTCCAGGCGCGACGCGAGAGCCTGCGCGAGCAGCTCCAGACCGCGCTGCGCCAGGCCTACGCCGTGCAGGCCCCGACCTCGGAGCACATCGGGACGGAGGTACCACCGGGGAACAGCTTCGTCACTCTCACCGCGACGGGGCTCCAGCTCCGCATGCCCATCGCCCCCACGCTCACCGCCGGCCTGACCGACGTGCTCCAGCAGGCGCTGACGCACCAGTACCCGGACCATCCGCAGATTCCTCAGGGCGACGGCGAGCTGAAGAAGTCCGAGCTCGCTGCGGCACTTGAGCTCGCTCGCCGTGCGGCGTCGAGCGGAGGGCGCGTCGAGGGCGTGGACCGCACGCGCGTCCAGTCCGTGCGGCGCGTCGTGCAAGGGCTCCGGCTGGGCGAGCTGCGCGAGAACGTCTACGTCCTCGACCGCACCACCTTCGGTTGGTGGGACCGGTTCACGAAGTGGACCGCCGGCGAGCAGGAGACCAGCGCCCAGGTCCTCCGGGAGTCCCTGAGCGAATACGGGCTGAGCCCCGAGCTCGAAGACCTGCTCATCCTGGCGTGGGCGGCTCTCGCCGACCGGGAGATCCGCAGCTACGGGGCGATCGTCACCCCGCCTCCCGGGATCAGTGAGGTGCGCGCGCAGACGTCGTTCAAGGAGCCCACGCTTCCCGACACGGGCGACTGGGAGGAGGCGGTTCGTCGAGCGCAGGTGCTCTTCGGTGTCGGCTCCGGCGAGCTGTACCGCAACTCGGCCGCGGTGCAGCGGGTGGCGCGCGGGATCAAGGACGCGGTCGACCCGGTCCGTGAGTCCGTCGACGCGCTGCCCAAACTGCTCGCCGCGCACGCCCGGGTGCTCGGTGCCGACCCGGACGCGCCGGCAGGGCGCCTCGCGACCGCCTACCGCGCGCGCGATCTCGTCGACCTGCTCTCTGCGCGGCGCGACGCGAACGACCTCATCACCGAGCTCGCTGCGTTCGACCTGCCGAACGAGACCGCGGCGCTGGCCCGGTCGATCTCCAGTGCGCGTTCCGTCGGTGCAGCGCTGCAGGGTGCCAACTGGCAGATCCTCGACCAGATCGGGACCCTGGACGGCGGCCCCGACGCCGCGATCCTGGACGACCTGCGGGCTGCGGCGACGCGCGACGAGCTGCACAGCGCACTCGAGCCGGCCCTGCGGACCGCGGCCGAGCGGATGACCACGCTGCTCGTCGAGCGACGCCCGGCGCCGCCGCGTCCGGACGACGCCGAGCAGCGCCGTCGCGAGGAGGAGCGGATCCGGGCCGAGGCGGAGCGGCGTGATCGCGAAGCAGCCGAGAAGCAGGCTCGACTCGACGCGGAGGCGCGTGCACGGGACGCTGAGACTCAGGCCAAGAACGCCCGAGCGCAGGCTGACGCCGCACGAGCTGCACTCGCCGAGGCCCAGCGTGCCGCCGCGAAGGCCGCGCGTCACGCTGACGAACAAGCAGATCGGCTCGCAGCTGTGGGTCTGCCCGTCACCGATCCCGCAGACCTCGACAAGGTGGCTGAACGGCTCCGCGACGTTCTCGCGGCACCTGTCGAGAACAAGACACTGCGCGTAACGTGGCGGTGGGAATGACCACCGTCAGGGCTGTCGCTGCCCAGCCCGGGTACGTCCGGCAGCGCGCCGCCAGCCTCGTCCGCGAGGCCGACGCCCCGGTCCTCCTGCTCCGCGCCAAGCCCGAGTGGACCGGAGAGCCGGTGCTCGAGGTCGACGGGTCACCTGTGCGTGTCGTCGAGGGCTTCTCCGCACTCGCGATCCTCGACGCCTGCGCACGGCGCCACGACGACGAGCGGCTCCTCGTGCTCACCGATCGTGCCGACGACGACCTCGGGGACGCCGTCATCCTCCAGGCGTGGCGCCAGCGGGTGGAGTACGTCAAGGAGTGGGACGCGGTGCCCGCGCTCTTCCGAGGGGCGCGTGACGTCGACACCGAGCTGCGACGCCTGGGCGACTGGGTCGCCACCGCCCTGCTCGACCACCAGCCGACGGGCGGGTGGCCCACGTCCCCGACCCCGTCCCTCACGAGCACGCTCGCGCTCGGCTCGTTGCTCGCCCATCTCGTCGGCCTCGCCGTTCCTACGGACCTGGACGGCCCGGTCGTGATGTCCCGTCTCAGCACCGAGGAGGGCCGCGCGGCGTGGAACGAGGTGGAGCCGGAGCTGCGCCGTCGCCTCACGGCCTGGGCGGGCGACGCCCTGGGCGAGGACGTGGCGTTCGCGCTGCGCGTCGGGGGGAGCGGACGGGCCGTGAGCCCGCTCGCCGTCGCGCTCGTCGCCGACGTGCTGTGGCCCGACAGCACGGGTCACGCGCCAGGGCTCGACGAGCTGCAGGTCGCCGCACGAGCCCGAATCGAGGCGTACGTCGACGGCAGGCCGATCCCGCCGCTCGTCGCGCAGCGCGCCGCGGCGACGGCGCGGGCCGTCGTCGGGCGGATGGCGCTCGACGACGACACCACGCTCCCGGTCATCCTGAGCCAGGCCGAAGCCCTGCTCGGCGACATCGGATGGCCGGACGGGGCGCGACGTTCAACCGTCCTGCGGGCGGGCCTCGAGGCACGCCTCGAGGGGCTTGCGACCGTGCTGTCCGGCGACGACCCGTCCGCGGTCGAGAGCGCCCTGCGGACGGTGCTGCAGCACCACGCAGCGCGGCCCGACGCTTCCGACGTCCGAGCCGCGCGCATGGCCGTCCGGCTCTGGCGGTGGCTGCGCTCATCGGAGCAGGAGACTCGCACCCTCGCGGATTCGCTCCGCCGTCACGTCGACGACGGTGCGTGGGCGGATCTCGCCGTCGGAACGCTGTGGAACGCGACGAGCAACGCCACGGTGGCCGCCGCGTACAGGGAGCTCACCTCGCAGGTCGTCGCGCGGCGGCGCCGCCGCGACGCGGATGCCGCACAGCAGCTCGTCGAGGCGACGCGTCGGGACGAGGCTCTCGTCGGTGCGGTGCCGGTCGAGGACCTGCTGCGCGACGTCGTCGTCCCGTGGACCACCGGGCCGCAGCGGCGCACGCTTCTCGTCGTCCTCGACGGCATGAGCGCGCCGATCGCCGCCGAGATCGCCCAGGCCGCGGCCCAGGGACTCGTCACGGAGTGGGTGCCGTCCGCGACGAAGCGCCGTCTTCCGGCGCTGGCGGTGCTCCCCACCCTCACCGGGTACTCACGGACCTCGCTGCTCACCGGTCGGCTCGCGGACGGCAACGCCGCCGAGGAGCGGGCGGGACTGGTGCGCGCGGTCCCGCGCTCCGTCGTCTTCCACAAGGACGACCTGCGTGCTCCGGCAGGCTCGCGGCTCCCGGACACCGTGACCGAGGCGATCCGCGACGAGCAGACGCCCGTGGTCGCCGTCGTGATCAACGAGATCGACGACACGCTGCACAAGCAGGACGTCTCCGGTCGACGGTGGGACCCCTCCGAGCTGCGCCCCCTCGGCGAGCTGCTCGCTGCCGCGGTCGAGAGCGGCCGGACGGTCATCCTCACCTCGGACCACGGGCACGTCGTCGAGCGCGGGACGCAGGCGGTGCCGGCGAGCGGAGCAGACGGTCGTTGGCGGCTTCCCGGATCGGGAGAGGCTCAGGACGGCGAGGTCCGCGTGTCCGGCCGGCGCGTCCTGTCTCCCGGCAGCGATGCCGTCCTGCTCTGGGACGAGGCCCTGCGCTACGGACGCAAGCAGACCGGGTATCACGGCGGGGCGTCGCTCGCGGAGATCACGGTGCCGGTGATCGTGCTCCAGCGCCGCGGACAGTCCGGCATCGAGGGGTGGACCGAGGCGGCTCCCCAGGCCCCGTCGTGGTGGAACGACCCCGTGCGCGTCAGCGCCGACCTCGCCGCTGCGGAGCCCGTCGCGCCGCGCAAGCGACGGCAGAAGAAGAGCACCGTCCACCTGTCCTTCGACGATGGCAGCGCACAGGGTGCGCTGTTCGAGGTCCCGGCGTCTCCGGTGGCTGAGGCAGGGGCTGCGGCTGCGAGGTCGGCCACGGACGGTGTCGACGCGCTGCTCGCGAGCGCCGTGTACGCGGAGCAGCGGGAGAGGGCCGGTCGCCGGGCCGTGCAGGACGACATCGTCGCGGCTGTGCTGCGCACTCTCGTCGAACATGGTGGCCGGGCGCACCAGGACACCGTGGCGTCCGCGGCGGGGATCCCCGCCGCGACGCTGTCGCCGACGCTCGCCGCGATCCGTCGAGTCGTGAACGTCGACGGCTACGAGGTCCTGTCCGTCGACGCCGATCGTGTGACCGTCGTCCTCGACCGTGCCCTGCTGGCGGACCAGTTCGACGTCGAGGTGTAGCGATGGCCGTCATCCGTTCGTTCCGGCGCGAGCTCAAGGGCCACGCTTCGCGACACCCCACCGAGGTCGACTGCCTCTGGTTCGACTTCCTGGACGAGGATGGCGGTCGCGTGCTGCAGCTCGCGACGCTCGGATCTGACCACCGCCAGAGCAAGCCCAAGGTGAGCCAGACGATCCAGCTCTCAGCCGATGCGTCGCGCGAGCTCGCTCGCATCATCGGGCGGCTTTTCGGACCGTCACATGGCGACGTGCCCCCTTTGGGCCTGGACGACGGACCACGTGGGGACGTGCTCCAGCGCGCGGTTGCGCTGGCTCGTCTGAACGACACGGGACTGCGGGCCGGCGGCAACAACTGGGTGCAGACGATTGCGGCGGACTCACGGCCACTGCTGCGAGAGGTGTGGCTCGTGCGCCACGTGTGCGGCCCGGCGGATGCCGACGAGGTACAGGCATTCGAGGCCGCCGTGGAGAGTTCGGGAGCCCATCGCGGCATGCTCGTCGCCCCTGCCTTCACGCGGGCAGGAGGCGAGCGAGCGGTCATGCGCGACCTGTGGCTGGTTACCGAGGAGGACGTTACGCGGGCGGAGAGCCTGGCTCGTGACGAGAAGGGGACGTCATGAACGCACCAGCGATCAGCCCGCGCCGGCGGCGGGACATCATCGACGCGCTGCGGCGCGGGACGGTCCCGCAGCGTGGTCTCGACGTGATGGCTGTCGGCCTGGGTCGGTTCGAGGCCGCGATCGACGAGGAGCTCGGCGCGGTCGGCGATGGGGGAGCACACTTCAAGGCGGTCCGCGGCGAATACGGGTCCGGCAAGACGTTCTTCTCCCGGTGGCTCACCGAGCGGGCGAAGAAGGCCAGCTTCGCCACCGCAGAGATTCAGATCTCCGAGACCGAGACGCCACTGCACAAGCTCGAGACGGTGTACCGCCGCATCACGGAGAGCTTGGCGACGTCCGAGTCCCTGAGCGGTGCGTTCGGCGACGTCATCGACAACTGGTTCCACGTGCTGCAGTCGGACGCCGAGGCGGCGGGAGTCGACCCGCGGGACGTGAGCGCGGTGGAGCGCGCGACGTCCGACCTCCTGGAGAAGCGGCTGGCCAGCGTGACGGACAACGCCCCCGCGTTCGCGGCGGCGTTGCGCGGGTACCGCCACGCCGTCCTGCACGACGACCGCGCCCAGGCCGACGGACTCCTCGCCTGGCTGGGCGGGCAGCCTCATGTCGCGGCCTCCATCCGGCGTGCTGCCGGCGTGCGCGGGGAGCTCGACCACTTCGGCGCGCTCGGGTTCCTCCAGGGTCTCCTCACCGTGTTGCGTGACTCCGACTACAAGGGGCTCGTCGTCGTCCTCGACGAGGTGGAGACTTTGCAGCGGGTGAGATCCGACGTGCGGCAGAAGTCGCTCAACGCCCTGCGACAGCTCGCCGACGAGATCGATGGTGGCCGATTCCCCGGGCTGTATCTCGTCATGACGGGGACGCCCGCGTTCTTCGACGGTCCGCAGGGCGTCAAGCGACTTCCGCCGTTGGCTCAGCGTCTCGACGTCGACTTCTCCATGGACCCGCGCTACGACAACCCTCGTGCGCCGCAGATCCGGCTCACCGGGTTCTCCCACGACTCGTTGCTCGAGCTGGGTTCCCGGGTCCGCGACATCTTCGTGCAGGGGATTCCGGAGTCCGACCGCGTGCGCCGTGTGATCGACGACCGGTACGTCGCAGGGCTCGCCGACGCCGTGGCCGGGGATCTCGGGGGAAAGGTGGGGGTCGCGCCGCGACTCTTCCTCAAGAAGCTCGTCGACGTGCTCGACCGGGTCGAGCTGCACGCAGAGTTCGATCCCCGTCGCGACTACCACCTCAAGGTCGCGCGCGACGAGCTCACCGAGGCGGAGCGTGCCGCGACGACCCTCGGCGACGTCCGCGCGGCGCGGAGCGTCGACGACATCGAGCTCGACCTCTAGGCGACGGGTGACCGGAGCGGTGAACAGCGCAGGCACGGGGCTCGACCCCGCCATCGAGTACCACGTCATCAACTCGCTGGGATGGCGAGGACTGCGGCCGCTGCAGGCAGCGGCCGTCGCCCCGGTGCGGTCGGGGGACGACTGCGTCCTTGTCGCACCGACCGCTGGCGGCAAGACGGAGGCGGCACTCTTCCCGTTGTTGTCCGAGATGACGGGTGGCGACTGGCACGGGACGACGGTCCTCTACGTCACGCCGCTCCGCGCGTTGCTGAACAACCTCTATCCCCGTGTCCAGACCTACGCGGCGTGGCTCGGGCGGACGGTCGGCCTGTGGCACGGTGACGTCGGGCAGAGCGAGAGGCGCCGCATCCTCGCCGACAGGCCCGACGTGCTGCTCACGACGCCGGAGTCGATCGAGTCCATGCTCGTCTCCCGGGCGGTCGATCACCGCGCCTTCTTCTCCGGCATCCGCGCGATCGTCGTCGACGAGCTGCACTCGTTCGCAGCCCAGGACCGCGGCTGGCACCTCCTCGCAGTTCTCGAGCGTGTCCAGCGCCTCGCGCGACGAGACGTGCAACGCGTCGGGCTCTCCGCCACGATCGGGAACCCCGAGGAGATCGGTTACTGGCTCCAAGGCTCCGGGGGCGGAGTGCGGCCATCGGTCCGAGTGGTCGTGGAGGAACCGGCACCGAACGCGCCGGAGCCCGAGGTGCTCGTCGACTACGTCGGCTCGGAGATCAACTCTGCACGCATCATCGCGGCGATGCACCGCGGCGAGAAACGACTCGTCTTCACCGAGTCACGCCGTCTGGCGGAGAAGCTCGCCTACGAGCTCCGAGAGCTCTCCGTCGAGACGTACGTGTCCCACTCGTCGCTCGCGGCCGAGGAGCGTCGGCTCAGCGAGCGAGCGTTCGCCGAAGCTCGCGACTGCGTCATCGTGGCGACCTCCACCCTCGAGCTCGGGATCGACATCGGCGACCTCGATCGAGTGATCCAGATCGGAGCGACGAGGACCGTGTCCTCGTTCCTGCAGCGACTCGGGAGAACCGGCCGACGCCCCGGGACGGCGAGAAACACGCTGTTCCTCGCGCTGGACGACCAGGACCTGCTGGAGATCGCGGGAATCTTGGTGCTCTGGCGACGTGGGTTCGTCGAAGCGGTGCAGCCGCCCCCGCATCCGAGGCACCTCGCTGCCCAGCAGCTCCTGGCGCTCGCGCTCCAGGAGGGAGCGTTCAGCCGTGAGTCGTGGCGCGATTGGTGGGGTTCGCTGACCCTCATGGACGACGCTCCCGAGGTTCTCGAGCACCTTGTGGACGAGGAATTCCTCGTCGAGGACACCGGGCTGCTGATGATCGGACCTCGTGCGGAGAAAGAGTTCGGCCGGCGTCACTTCATGGAGCTGCTCTCGTCGTTCCTTGCCGAGAAGGAGCTCCGCGTCCTCACCGGCACCAAGGAGATCGGGTTCGTCTCTCCGCTCTCCCTGCCTCAGCCCGACGACCGGGTGAAGAAGCCGATCGTGCTGGGTGGGCGTGCGTGGCTCGTCGAGGAGGTCGACTGGGAACGCTTCGTCGTGACCGTCTCGCCGATGCGCGAACGCGGTGACGTGCGCTGGCGGTCCGATGCCATCGCCTTCTCGTTCGAGGTGATGAGGGCGCGTCGAGACGTCCTGCTGGGGGAGGACCCCGACGTCGAGCTGTCCAGACGTGCCCGAGCCAGGATGCCTCTGATGCGCGACGAGCACCTGTCGGAGGTCGATCCCGCCGGACTGGTGCTGTCCCGTGGGGTGAAGGGAGCGACGCTGTGGACCTGGGCGGGACTGCGCGCCAACGCGACGTTCCTTGCCGGTGCAGGACTGCCCGTGGGCGACGTGACGAACGAGAGCGTGGGGCTTCCCGGAGACGTCCTGGCGGGGGAGCTGCGGCGCGGCGACATGAGCAGCGCTCTGCCCTACGTCGATCCTCGGCAGATCGACGCCTTGAAGTTCTCGGTGGCGCTTCCTGCCGAGCTGGCGCGGGCCACGCTCGCGGAACGGTTCGCCGACCCCGGAGGGGCGGCGCAGATCGTCCAGGCGCCCGTCGACGTGCGCGTTCGCGGTTCGCTCGTCGACGGGTATGAGTAAGGTCGCGGTCGACATGAATCTCGGAGGCACTCCCTTGACCGAACAGACGAGCTCGACGCTCGGTGCGGCTCGCCAGGTACCCATTCGGCAGCTGACGCTCGATCCTCTGAACCCTCGCGTACCCGAGGAGCTGCACGGAGCGGGTCAGGCCGAGCTCGCCTCGTGGCTCGCGGAGCACAGCAGAGCGATCGACGTCGCACAGTCGATCGCGATGCACGGGTTCTTCATGAGCGAGCCCGTGATCGCGTTCCGGGAGGGCACGTCGTACGTCGTCGTCGAGGGAAACCGTCGCCTCACGGCGTTGCTCGGCCTTGCTGTGCCTGAGGTGCGGCGGCTCCTGCGCCCGATCGAGGTCTGGGAAGACCTCGCACGGCGCGCGCTCGTGACGGTGGGCGACGAGATCCCGGTCATCGTCGTCCCCGACAGGCAGTCAGCCATCCCCATGATCGGGTTCCGACACATCACGGGAATCCTGAAGTGGGACAGCTTTGCCCAGGCGCGTTACGTGGCGGGTCTGGTGGACGACGAAGGGATGACGTTCAAAGCCGTCGCGGCGCAGATCGGACAGTCCACGACCAAGGTGAGCTCCCTCTACAGGGACCAGGCGATCGTTCGGCGCGCCGCCGAGGCCGGGCTGGACGTGTCGGGCGCCCTCAGGGACTTCTCGTTGATCTCCGTGGCGATGTCCTCGGTCGGGCTCAGGGAGCACATCGGAGCTCAGGTGGGTTCGAAGGTCGTCCCGGGCAACCCTCCGGTGCCGCCGCACAAGATCGTCGAGCTCGCCGAGCTCTTCGACTGGATCTTCGGGGAGAGCCCTGTGATCTCCGACTCGCGACAGCTGAGTCGGTTGGGCAACGTCATAGCGAATCCCGTCGGGCTACGCGCCATCAGGTCGGGTGAGGACCTCGACGAAGCGGTGCGCTTGGTCGAGGCGTCGAGCGAACCGAGCGGCACGGTCGAGATAGTGCGCAAACGTCTCGCCGTCGCCGTGAGCAATCTGGCGTTCGCCGCGGATCAGGCCGGGTCCCTGAGCGGGGACGCCGAGATCGTCGAACTCGTCCGGCGGGCTGTGGACCACGTCGTCGTCCTGTCCGAGGCGACGACCACGAGGGAGGGGACGGCGTCGTGAGTCACGAAGTCGCAGGCCGCACGTCGAAGGCTGATGTCGTGCGCACGATCGCAGAGAAGCTGGGAATACCCGTACCGCCGATGTCGACCGGGTCGACGGAGCCACGCGCGATCTTCGACGCCGTGAACAGGCACCTGCACCTCGGCATACCGGTCGAGCTCACCAAGCCGCAGACGGCTCGGGCGATCGTCGAGTCCACCGGGCGTGCCTGGCTCCCGACGTACGACTCACGCGGTGGGACCGTCACCCTCGCCGGTCTGCGGGCAGTGCTCGCCGCGGTCGAGGACTACGTCGGCTGAACTTCGAGTCAGAGATTCGCCCATTCCCGGTGATACCTCAACGCGAGCGGCGACGGGCGCTGGGACGGCGTCCTCGGCAGCCGAAGGCGTGCACCTTGCAGCTCGCGGTAGGTCGTGACCGTGAGGTGGTGGTGCAGGAGGATCTCGTGCGACTCTTCGTGCACGGCGACCTGGCCCCTGTCGAACAGACGGTGCAGGTCGGCGCGCAGCGCGATGCCGTTCGTGACGACGTTCGTCGCAGGTCCTTGGTGCGGAAAAATGTGCGCGGCCTCCAGAGCGCCGGCGGCGTCAGCGCCGGTGATCGCACACCTGCCCCCGTACGCGTCCAGGACCGCTGTTCGAAAGCCGTCCTGCCCGTCGCGCGCAGCGACCACGACGAGACGTCGTTCCCTTTCGTCGCGCATCGTCGACGGGTCGAACGTCGCGGCAGGTCGCTCCCCGCCTCGGTCGGCGACGGCGGAATCATGACCGCCCGCGCGTGTCGCGAGGATGCCGTCGACGACCAGTCGCAGCGCGTGGTTGGTAACGGTCCCTCCTGGTGAGAGAACGTCGTGCTCGTCCGGTCGGACGCCCGTCGCCGCCTCGACCACCGCGAGGATGAGCCGATCCTTGCTCAGTCCGGCACGTTCGTCCGTCGACACTCCGAGACCGTCGAGGACGGCGTGCAGGAAGTCGCTCCTGACCGTCGAACCGCGGCTCGTCGTGAAGTGCTCGATGCCGAGCAGGTCGGAGATCGTGCCCATGAGAGGTCGCTCGGGGAACTCGGCCCCGTACCTGCGTGCCATGGGCGCACCATATCGGGCCGGGGTGTGTGGGTGGCGGCGGCGTACCATCGGGACGCCACGGGGCCGCCGGCGCCGTGCCTGCTTGCTCTTTCCGACCCGAGCTGTCAAGCTTCCTACGTGAGGAATTCCGTGCCTGTCGAACCGTCGTTCACCTACGTCGACCTCTTCGCCGGGATCGGCGGGTTCGCGGCTGCTCTGGAGGGGATGGGAGGGCGTTGCGTCTACTCGGTCGAGATCGACGCCGACGCTGCGGCGGTATACGAGCGGAACTGGGGTCACTCGCCCCTTGGTGACATCACCCAGGACGCCAACGACGACCATGTCAACGTGCCGGAGCACGACGTCCTGGCGGCGGGATTTCCCTGCCAGCCGTTCTCCAAGTCAGGGGCGCAGCGTGGTATGGACGAAGCGCGAGGCACGTTGTTCTGGAACATCGCCAGGATCGTCGAGAGGCGGCGCCCTCGAGTCGTGATTCTGGAGAACGTGCGGAACATCGCCGGACCCAGGCATCGTCACGAGTGGGAGGTGATCATCGCGACGCTTCGTGAGCTCGGGTACCGGGTCTCCGACGACCCGGCAGTCTTCTCCCCGCACCTCTTGCCGCTGGAGATGGGTGGTCGGCCCCACAACCGTGAGCGAGTCTTCATCACGGCGACCTACGATCCGCACGCGCTCGGTGAGGAAGACGGCCCGGCGCGCCCCGCGGTGAGCAACGTCTCGCTGCGCGAGAAGGGCGAGGACTGGGACATCGCCGACGACCTGCCGCTCGACGTGGCGCTCGTCGACGACCAGCTCGCTCTCACGTCCGACGAGAGGGCATGGATCGGCGCATGGGATGACTTCGTCCAGATGATGCGAGAGGCGATGCGCCAGCGCGAAGGAGTCACCGCTCGTCTGCCTGGATTCCCCATCTGGGTCGACAGCTGGGTTCGCGAGGAATTGCTCGACGACCCGACGTCCAGCGCCTTCGTGGGCCCGGGAACTCCGCGATGGAAGGAGAATTTCCTTCGGAAGAACGCAGCGCTCTACACCCGCTACCAGGACGTCCTCGACGCGTGGATCGAGCGTTCGGGAGTGAGGGGCTTCCCGCCCTCCCGCCGGAAGTTCGAGTGGCAGGCGCAGGAGACCGCCACTCTGTGGCAGTGCGTGATGCAGATGCGGCCGTCGGGTATTCGTGCCAAGCGGCCGACGCACCTGCCTGCGCTCGTCGCGATCACACAGACGTCGGTGATCGGCTCTCTCGAGAGGCGGCTCTCGCCGCGCGAGGCCGCCCGTCTACAGGGATTCCCGGACAGTTTCAGGTTCGACACCGCTCGCGCCGGGGAACAACACCACCGCGAGCAGCGACGGTCGCTGACATACAAGCAGCTCGGGAACGGCGTCAACGTGGGAGTCGTCTGGCACGTCCTCAAGGCTCATGTCGAGCGAGACGCTTACTTGATGCTGAAGAAGGACAAGGACGGTGCGTTCGTGGACCCGCGAGCGGCGGCGGTGTACGCCGCGGTGGAGAACGCGCCGAAGACCCCGGACGACGTGCTCGATCGAGTCGTCGCGGAAGGGCAGAAGAGGTACGAGGTGTACCGCGAGCGCGGCCAGCGACTCGACCGGTGGCTGCGGCCGACCGATATCTGATTCGACGATGGAGACCTTCAACGTCGGGCCGCACCCTGGTGCGTCCTCCCCACAGGTCTCGCGGCGGATGAGCGTCGCACGGCGCAAGGACACCGCGCCTGAGCTCGCGCTGAGGCGTGAGCTCCACCGGCGCGGGCTGCGCTACCGAGTGACGTATCCCGTCCCCGGCCTGAGGCGCCGATCGATCGACATCGCGTTCACCCGAGCGCGCGTTGCCGTCTTCGTGGACGGGTGCTTCTGGCACGGCTGCCCGGAACACGGGACGACTCCACGCTCGAACCAGGACTGGTGGCTCGCGAAGATCGAGACGAACATGGCTCGTGACCGTGACACGACCGGTGTTCTCACCGCGAGCGGATGGTTGGTCGCGCGGTTCTGGGAGCATCAGCAGGTCGACGAAGTCGCCGACACCGTCGAGGAGCTGGTTCGACCAGCTCGACGCGAGACGTAGGGGTCGTTCTCGCGCAGCACCCGGGGTTCTGTCAGCGGTCACCATGATCGCGCGCGCCGGAGCCGTACCGACCTTCGCCGGGGAGGCGGCGGTCTCCGGTCGACCCATCGCGTAGCCGTCTCCGCGTCTCCAGTCACTATCGCGGCGGGAGAGCGGCGACGGCCGCTACCTGTCATCTCAGCCGAACACTGCTCTGGTACTCGAAGTGTGTCGCCACGTGGTCCGAGACGTCGACGTTGACCAGCTTGTGGTCCGCAGGTGAGAACCCGCTGAGTCCGGCCGCGTTCTGACCGGCCTGCGCGACTCTGTAGACGTACTTCAGGACGGCGTCGTTGGTCGAGTGGTACCCGTAGACGGCTTCCTCGACGCCGGCGGTCAGCGCGCCCCAGTTGCCCTTGGCGCCGATCGCGGCACCGAGAAGGTGAGCGGCTTGAATTCGCGGGGGGCCGGTCCTGGTGCCGAGGGCCTCGGCGGCGACGGCCATGACGCGTGCACCGAGGCTGTGTCCCACGAGCACGTAGGACTCGGCGTCCGTGCGAGCGAGGAGGTCGGCGACGACGACGCCGGTCTTGTCGGCACGGTTCTTCGCGACGTGCCACGGGTTCCTGGCGAGGTCCGCAGCGACGAAGGCCGACGTGAAGGTGGCGCCGAAGAGCTTGGCTCCGGCCCTCGTGGCGGCAGTGGCGGCGCCCCTCACCGCAGCGACACCTCCCGCCCGGCCTGCCAGGCCCGCGCTCATCGCACCGAAGTCCTTGAGCTCCTTGGCACCCCATCGGACTCGGTACACCGGCGAATCGGGGTAACGGGCGTCGACGATCGCCTTCCAGCCGCCCCACTTCTCCTGATCCCCTTCGGTGAGGAAGCCGTTTGCCACGAGAACGGGCACGCCTCCCTTGCCGGGACGGAGCAGCTCGATGCGGAACGACTTGTCCTCCCGGAGGTACGCGTTCGACACCGAGGCGCCCAGGGTCCCGCCGACCGCGGCGCCGACGGCGGTCACCACCGCGGTGCCGCCGGCCATGCCGAGCCCACCTGCGGCAACGCTGCCGCCGCCGAGAACGGCCAGGCCGTGCGACGTCGCGGCGGCTCCCGTGAGCCCGCCGAACATACTGAGCGAACCGATCGCTCCACCGATCGCCGGCGCGGCCAGGAGCGCCATAGGTGCGGCCATGGCGACGCTGGCGACTCCCACGGCGGCAAGCTTGGAAGTCTTGCTCAGGTTCGGCTTCTCGTACGCGAGGTAGTCCTCGTAATCGTGCAGCTCGCCGAAACTGCCCTGCGACTTCTCGAATCCAGGGATGTCGTGCCGGTGCTCGGCGCAGTACTGCGGGACCCGGACGGCGCCTCTCTCGCGGACGGCCATGTTCTCGCAGCTGGGCGCCACGCACGGGAGAGTGGGTCCGCCGCAGGACTGGCAGACGTAGACCGCCATCTGGCCGTTGGGCCGGTTCGACTTCCGGTGCTCGGTCTTCGAGAAGCAGGAGGAGCACCAGCCGAACTTCGGCTGGTAGGGCGAGACGTCGTCGGCGACGTCTGCGATCCATTGCGCCACCTTGGCGTAGGCGTCAGCTTGCTTCTTCGCGTTCTTCTTGTTCTCCTCGGCCTGCCGCTGAGCAGCCTTCTGACTTTCCGGATCAGGCGCGGCGAGCGCTTCGGCGTACGACATCGTGGTGGCCTCGTACCAACATTTGGCGTACGCCCACATGTTGCTGAGGAGCGCCGGGTTGTCCGCGAGAACTCCGCCGCTCTCGACCGTCGGTGCCACGTCGGCGATGTCGCCGGTGAGCGTGAGCTGCGCCCCCTGGTCCGACACCACGCTGACCTTGAGGTGTGTTTCGTCGACGACGTGGGCGTGAATCGAACCAGGCATGGCGGGATGATTCCACACCCTTCTCGACGCAGAAGAGCGTCGGGAGGGTGAAAAAACGCAACTTGTTCGGGGCACTGGACCGGCGTCCAGCGAAGACGTGGCGAGCGACGTCGCGACGAGAACGACGTGAGAGCGAGGCGTCCGCGCTCACGATCGCCGTGGGCGCGGAACATCGCTGTCCGGACTCGTGGACCGGGACACCAGGACGGCGACCTGCACACGGTTCGAGACGCCGAGCTTCGCCGTCGCGGCAGACAGGTGAGTCTTGACCGTTGCTTCGCCGAGGAACAGCCGCTGTGCGATCTCGGCGTTGGACAGGCCTTGCGCGACGAGTCGTGCGACGTCGAGCTCGCGTTCGGTGAGCGTCGCGACCTTCGCGGCGGCGTCGCGCACGCCCGAGCTCGGGTCGGCGTGGACCTGCGCCATGACGACCCGTGCGGCGCGGGGGGAGAGCGCGCCCTCCCCGCGGGCTACGGCGCGCACGGCGGAGACGATCTCGTCCGGCGATGCGTCCTTCGCGAGGAAGCCGGACGCGTCGGCGTGCACGGCGTCGAGGATGACGGCCTCGGTGTCGAACGACGTCATGGCGATGACCCCGGGCGGATCCGGGAGCGCCCGGACGGCACGTGTCGCCGCGACCCCATCGATCCGCGGCATGCGCAGGTCCATGAGCACGACGTCCGGGTGGTGCGCCTGGACGGCCGTGACGACCTCGTCGCCGTCCGCGGCCTCGGCGACGACGTCGATGTCGTCCGGCCGCAGGATCGTCCGCAGCAGTCGTCGCACCATCGGGTCGTCGTCGACGACCAGCACCCTGATCACGGCTCGACCCTAGCGGCGCCCGCCCACGCGACGTCGCCCCCTGAGACATGGCATCGTCCGCGCGACGCTCGGCGAAGATGGTCCCGTGCCGACCGACCCGCCGTACGACCGCCCGACCGCCGCGGACCTCGCCGCGGCGCGCGATCGCGAGATCGACGACTGGCTGCGCCCGGGCTTGGACGTCCTGTTCTGCGGCATCAATCCGGGCTTGTACTCGGCCGCGGTGGGGCTGCCGTTCGCGAACCCGGGCACGCGGTACTGGAAGGCGATGCACGAGGCGGGCTTCACCGATCGTGTCCTCGGGCCGTGGGAGCGGGAGGCGTTCCTGGATGCCGGGCTCGGGATGACGAACGTCGTGCGCCGGGCGACGGCGCGGGCGGACGAGCTGTCGCCGGACGAGATCGTCGAGGGCGGGCGTCGCCTCGTCGAGACGGTCGAGGCGTTCCGTCCGCGCTGGGTCGCGGTGCTCGGTCTGGGCGCGTACCGCACCGCGTTCGCGGACCGGAGGGCGACGACGGGTCCGCTGGAGCGAGGGATCGGCCCGGCGCGGGCGTGGCTGCTGCCCAACCCGAGCGGCCTCAACGCGCACCACACGGTCGCGACGCTGGGCGCCGCGTACGCGGACCTCCGCGTCGCGGCAGGCCTGCCCGACCGCCGCTCCTGAGCAGCGGTCCAGGCCGATGTGACCCGCTGTTGCTTTGTGCGAGAAGTTGTTGACTTGTGTGTGACCAGCCGGGAGACTCGAAGCCCCGCGGTCGACGCCGTCCCGGGTCCTTGCCCCCTCACCGTCGAGAGGACACCCATGAACATCTCCCTGACCCGGGCGCGCGCACGTGCCACCGCTGTCACCAGTGCCCTCGTGGCGCTCGGGCTGTCGGTGACCGGGGCGGTCGCCGCGTCGGCCGCCCCTGCCCTGCCGCGCGCGACCGCCGCCGCCGCGGACGCCGCCCCGACGATCTCCCCGGTCGTCGACGCCAACTTCCCCGACCCGGACATCCTGCTCGTCGACGGCGTCTACCACGCGTACGCGACGAACAACCAGGGCCAGAACGTGCAGCACCGCACGTCCACGGACCTGGTGACGTGGAGCGCACCGACCGACGTCGCGCCGGACCTCGGCGCCTGGGTGAGTGAGTCGTGCACGTTCTCCCCGGGCGGTGCGACGGACCGCTGCGTCTGGGCGCCCGAGGTCGCGGCGGTCGAGGGCGGGTACGCCCTGTACTACACGGCGCGCGACGCGACGTCGCCGCGCCAGTGCATCGGGCTGTCGCTGTCTGACACCCCGGAGGGCCCGTTCGTCCCTGTGGGTGACGACCCGCTCGTCTGCCCCAACGGCGAGGACGGCACGGAGGACCTCGGCGGTGCGATCGACGCGGCGACGTTCGTCGACGGCGACCAGCTCTACCTGCTGTGGAAGGCCGACGGGAACTGCTGCACCGGCAAGACCGCGATCATCTTCGCCCAGCCGCTCACCCCGGACGGCACGACGCTCACCGGCCCGCCGGTCGAGCTGATCCGCGTCGACACGCCCTACGAGGGGCGGGTCGTCGAGGGACCGACGCTCCTCGAGCGTGACGGCACCTACTACCTCTTCTACTCGGCGAACGACTTCTACGGCGGCGCGTACCGCACGTCGTACGCGACGGCGTCGAGCCTCACCGGCCCGTGGACCAAGGCGACGACGGAGCTCCTCACGAGCGACCGCTTCCAGGGCGACGTGCGCGGCCCGGGCGGGCAGGACGTCGTCACCGCGCCCGACGGCAGCGGCGCGATCGTCTTCCACGGCTGGAACGAGGCGTTCACGTACCGCGCGATGTACGTCGCGGACCTCGAGTGGACGGCCGACGGCGTCCCGTTCGTTCCGCAGGCGTCCGACCGCTACCAGGCGGAGGACGGCGTCGTGACCAACGCGCGCGTGCTGGCCGACGGCGGGGCGTCCGGCGGGGCGAAGGTCGGCGGCCTGGACTTCGCCGACTCGTCCGTCACGGTCGAGGTGCACGCCGACGAAGCGGGCGCGGTACTGCTCGGCATCCGGTTCGCGAACGGGTCGCAGGACGGCTCGGCGCGCGTCCCGTCCACGGGCACGCTCGCCGTCAACGGCGATACCGTGGAGACCGTCGTCTTCCCGCACACGACGTGGGGCAACTGGCAGACGTCGGAGCACCTCGTCGACCTCGCCGCCGGCACCAACACGATCACGCTGACGCGCGCGACGTTCTTCACCGAGCTCGACGCGTTCGACGTCTACCCGGCGACGCGCGACCCGCGCCCGTCCGCCCCGCCCGTGATCCCGACCGACGCGACCCGGTACGAGTTCGAGGACGGCGTCATCACGAACGGCTCCGTGGGTAGCGCGGCCGGTGCGTCGGGCGGTCAGAAGGTCGGGGGACTCGACTTCCTCGACAGCTCCGTGGCGCTCGAGGTGTTCGCGGAGGAGGCCGGCCCGTACACGCTGGGGGTGCGGTTCGCGAACGGCTCCGAGCGCGGCGGGTACACGCTCGCGTCGACGAGCACCGTGACGGTCAACGGCGCGGACGCCGGCGTCGTCACGTTCCCGCACACCACGTGGGGCAACTGGCAGTCGGTGACGCACCAGGTCGAGCTCGAGCAGGGCTGGAACACCGTGGCCCTGACCAAGCTCACCTGGTACACCGAGCTCGACGCGCTCGACGTCTTCCGGACCGAGGTGCCGCCGACGGACCCGCAGGTCACCGTCACCGCGCAGCCCCGCTGCCTCGGCGGCACCCCGTATCTCGCCGTCCGCGCGACGAACGACGGCGACGAGACGGTCGCCGTCGCGCTGCGGACGGTGCACGGCGAGCGGTCGTACGCGCAGGTCGCCCCCGGCGCCAACGCGTACCAGTCGTTCAAGGTGCGTGGCGGCGCGCTGGAGGCCGGGGAGGCGCTCGTCGCCGTCACCGACGTCGCCGGCACGACGACGGAGATCTCCGCCGCGTACGACGCCCTCACCTGCGCGTAACGTGGGAAGTCCGGGCCCCGCGGTGCCGTTCGGCCGATGGACGGTACCGCGGGGCTCGGTCGTGCCGGCTACGACGCCGAGCGCTCCCACGGGAGGTGGGCGCGCACCACGAACCGCCCGTCCTCGACCCCGGCGGAGAAGGTCCCGTCGAGCGCCTCGCAGCGTTCGCGCATGCCGACGATCCCGTTGCCGGACCCCGGGATGCCCGCGGCGTCCGCGGTCAGGGCGTTCCGCACCGCGAGGTCGACGCCGTCTCCCGGCCGGGCGCGGAGGTCCACCTCGGCGCGGGCCCCGGGGGCGTGCTTCATGACGTTGGTCAGCGCCTCCTGGACCACGCGGTAGACCGCGCGGGTCAGCGCGGGCGGTGCGGCGTCGGCGTCGGACACGAAGACGGTCGCCGCGAGGTCGACCCCGGACGACCGGGCGTCGTCGAGCAGCGCGGCGAGGTCGCCGAGCGCGGGCGCGGACCCCGTGTACTGCTCCGATCCCTCGCGCAGCGAGGTGATGAGCGCGCGCATCTCGTCGAGCGCGAGGTGGGCCGACGTGCGCATGGTGCGGGCGGCGTCCGCGACCTCGGGGTCCTCGGTGGTCACCTCGAGCGCCGAGGCCTGCAACGACATGATCGACAGCTTGTGCGCGACGGTGTCGTGCATCTCGCGCGCGATGAGCTCGCGCTCGTCCTGCCGCGACAGCTCGGTGCGAAGCTGATCGGTCTCGGTGCGGAGGTCCTCCGCGTGCGTGCGCAGCACCTCGGCGCGCTGCGACGCGTCGGCGGCCACCGCCTGCGCGACGTGTGCGCGGCCCGCGTAGCGCCGCACGAGCCCGGCGCCCACCGACGCCGCCACGGCCAGGACCCCGAGGATCACGTAGCCGACCGGCGCGAGGTACGACGTCGCGCTGCCGTCCACCGGGGTGAAGGAGAAGATGACGGCGTCGCCGTCGCGCGCGGCGTCACGCCACAGGGACACGCCTACGGACACGACGGTCGCCGCGACCGACCCCGCGACCACGCGGCGCCGGTCCTCGCGCGCGAGGACGAACGGCAGGGCGAGCAGCGGAGCGAGCGCGCCGACCGGGAGGAGCACTCCGGCGGCAGCGGTGGAGAGGCACACGACGACCGGGAAGCGGGCGCGCCACACGACGGCGGCGCACACGCCCGAGAGGACGACGAGACAGAGCAGGTAGACGGCCATCTGGCCACCGGTGATGTCCTCCCCGTGGCGCATCGCCGCAAAGGTGGCGCTGACCATCCCGACGGCGAAGGTCAGGGCGACGGCACCGACCGTGCCGGCGACGGACCAGAAGCGGCGCGCGCGACCCGGCCGTACGGCTGGTGCGGGGCCCCACGCGGGGTAGGGGGGTCGGGCCGCGCCCGCGGGAGAGGTGAGCGGGCCGGGCGGCGGGGCCGCGGGGCCGAACGGCGGGCGACCGGGGGAGGGAGCCGTCGCGCCGGGCACAGGAGAGCCCGGGTACGGCGGTGGAGCCGCGGCGCCGGGCGGCACCGCGGGGCCGCCGGGCTGCTGCGGAGGGGGGTACATGCCGCGAGCATACGCACGGCCGCCGACGCGCAGCCTCCCCCGATCGGCTCGCCACCAGCCGCGGAGGGTCCACCGGTCGGTGGGGCGGGACGACCTGCTCGGGCGATCCGGCGACCCCCTCGCCGCGGACACGATCGTCCTCGAACACGGCGACGACCGCCGCCGGGACGTGGCGCCGACCAGGGCGCGACCAGACGAGGAGACCACGATGACCGCACCGACCGGGGGCCAGCTCCCCCAGCAGCCCGCGCAGCACCCCGCCCAGACCGGCCCCGCAGCGGTCCCCGGCCAGCCCTACTCGAGCCCGCTGCAGGGGGCGGCGCCGGGTCAGCCGGTGGCGACGCCGTACCCGGGGCAGGCCCCGTACCCCGGCCACGCGCCCTACCCGGGCCAGCCGGTCGGGGCCGGGGGAGCGCCCGGGGGCCCGACGCCGCCGCGCAAGAACTGGTTCGCGCGGCACAAGGTGCTCACCGCGCTCGGCGTCGTCGTGCTGCTCGTCATCATCGGCGCGAACCTCGGCGGTGGGGGCGAGGAGGAGCCGACGACGCCGTCCGTCGCCGCGGACACCGGCTCGCCGGACACGACCCCCAAGGCCGACGAGGCACCCGCCGAACCCGGGCCCGCGGAGGAGCCGCCGGCCGAGGAGCCTGAGCAGAGCGCCCCCGGCGTCGGGACGGCCGTGCGCGACGGCAAGTTCGAGTTCACCGTCACGTCCGTCGAGACGGGCGTCGCGACCGTCGGGGACGAGTACCTCAACGAGCAGGCGCAGGGCCAGTTCGTCCTCGTGCACATGACCGTGACGAACATCGGCGACGCCGCGCAGATGTTCGACGGCAGCAGCCAGAAGCTCGTCGACACCGCCGGCCGGGAGCACTCCGCCGACACGAGCGCCGCGATCTACCTCGGTGACGCGAACTCGTTCCTCACCGACATCAACCCGGGCAACAGCGTCGAGGGGACCGTCGTGTTCGACATCCCCGCCGACGCCGTGCCCGCGACCCTCACGCTGCACGACTCGTTCTTCTCCGGCGGGGTCGAGGTCTCGCTCGGCTGACACTATGGACAACCCGACCTCGGCGTCCTCCCATCCGCCGAGGTCGGGTCGCGCACCACCGAGAGTCTGCGGCCGACGCGGGGTCTGCGGGCGACGCGCCCGGCTACGAGAGGTCGTCGGCGACGAGCCGGGACCGGGCCTCGTACACCTGGAGCGGGTCCGCCGACGACGTCGTGGCGGCGGTCCCGGCGACGTCCGTCCACGTGGGGGTGCCGGTGATGCGGAACTGCCCGGTCCAGGTCGTCGTCAGCGCGATGGTGACCTGGTCCGCGGGCTGCTCGTAGGTGTGGGCGACGGTGTGGTGCGGGTAGGCCGCGCCGGGGTCGGTCGTCGTGACCGGGCCGGTGCCGTCGCCGTAGTCCCACGTGTACGACTCGGGCGTCGCACGGATCTGGACCGGGATGCCCAGGAGCGTCGTGTCGAGCACCTGCTCGCCGGGCTCCGTGTACGTGATCGTCGGGACGTTCACGAGCGTCCAGCCGTCCGGGGGCTGCACGACGATCGGAGACGGTGTGATGGCCAGTGTCGCGAGTGCCCGTGCAGCTTCGTCGGCGAGATCGGCGGGAGTTACGCACGACTGGTCCGCGACGGGGTCACCCGCTTCGGACCACTCGCCGGGCGTGCCGTCGGCACCGATCTCGCGAGTCTGGCGGTACAGCGCGCCCAGGTAATAGGAGTTCTCGTCGCACTCGATGCTCTCGGCGACGAGACGTTCCCACTCTGCGCATCGGCCGGACAAGTCAGAGGTGGGGTCGTCGAGGCCGTGGAAGACGGCACACGTCGTCTGGGCAGCGCGATAGTACCGCTCCGTTGGCGGACCGCCGTCGCTTCCAGAGGCTTCGTACGTGTTACCGCTTCGGGTCGAGATCTCTGCATGTGCTACGAAACTGTCGTCCCTGGCCCACGTGTCAAGGTCGCCGTAAGCAGGGGGGATCGAGTTTGCAGCTGCTGTGCCTTGCAGATGACCAACCGCAACCAGCGAGACGGCCAGTACGAGCGCGGTGGGGCCTGGCGCGAGGATCGTCGCCATCAATTGCTCATCTCTCCAATGGTGACGACGATCCAGTCACCATTGAGTCGTCCCATCTCGACTCGCTTCTGTGAGTTCTTGGCTTCTGCCGCAAAGATCTCCGTTCCTTCAGCGTCCGCGATAGAACTCCCGGCCTGGTGGAAGTCAAGATCGAGAGGGAAGAGGCCTGTGCTTTCGTCACGCACGTACCGACTCGGATCTTCTACCGTGGCGGTGACCTCGCCACCGATAGCGACATCGCCCCGCTCCGCAATCGTTCGCGCCTGGGTAATCAAACTTGCGCAGGTTCCGCACTCGGCGTGTGACATCGCATCCCACTCAGACGTATCGCCGGTGGACATGACGTACGGGTAGAGCTCGAGGAAGTACTCCGCCGCGGCAGCGGCGCCCTCGGCGTCGTCGCGATCCATCGCGGCGGGACGATCGGGCTTGGTGGGGCCGGTCTCGGTCGGTTCGGGCGTGGGCGTCGGCGAGGGTGCGGCGGACGTCTCGACGGGCGGCGTGGGGTCGGGCTCACCGCCGCCGGTGCACGCGGCGACCAGGTACCCGGCGGCGAGGGCGATCCCGACGGCGAGAAGGCGCCGTCGGCCACCTCCGCCGACGGTCACGTGCCGCGACGCACTCCGCCCGACGCCGGGTGCGCGACCGCCCGCTCTGCCGCCGCCGATTGGCGAACGACCCGCACCTGCACCGCGACCGGTCGCGCGACCACCCGCAGGGCTGCCGGCGTCCGGCGTACGACCCGGACCAACCCCGACACCCGCGCGGTCACGCGCGCTCACCCTGCCACGTGGCTCGCACCCCGCTACGGTGTCGCCTCTCGTAGCGGCCTCGCCTCTCGCAGCGGCCTCGTCTCGCGCAGCGGCGTTGTCTCTCGCAACAGCGTCGCCCGCCTGACCCGATGTTCCTGCCGATGCGTCCTCGACCAGCGCATGACGCGTAGAGCTCACGAGACCCCCTGCCTCAGGTACCGAGCGACCGGCGCTGCCGCCGTCGCACGAACGCCCCGAACCTAGCGAAACCGACGTCCGGGCGGAACCACCCGTCCCGCCCTGTGGACGAGGCGCCGCGGGTGTCCGCCACGTGTCGGCTCCACAGGGGGAGGTGGCACGTCGGGGACGGGTCGGTGAACGTTGCCCGACGCCTCGATCCGCACCCGGACATTTAGGCACGGAACGGGCGCGCCTGGTTCCTATGCTCGCGACTGGCCGCCCACCCGCTGGACGGGTGCCTCGCCGGCCACGACCTTCACCCCTCGTACGAGCGGATCTGTGCTGTGACCTCCGTCCTCACCCCGGGCTCCTCGGGACCCTCGGGCGCACCCCGGGGCTCTGCCACTCCGGCGTCTCACCACCGCGCCGCGGCCGTCCCGACCGCCGCGCCCTCCGACCTGACACCCAGCACTTCCGGCCCGGCGCACCCTGCGCCCGGCGCGTCGGCACCGACGACACCTCCCGCGAACCCCACGTCCTCGAGCCCGGACCGCGAGGTCCAGGCGCTGCACCGCGGCCGCCTCGGCGCGCGGCGCCGGCGGCGGAACGTCCTGTGGGCGCTGCTCCTCGCGGGCCCGAACCTCGTGCTGCTGCTCGTGTTCGTGTACCGGCCGCTGCTGCAGAGCTTCTACCTCTCGACGCTCCAGTGGAACCTCGGCTCCCCGGTCGCTCGGCCGGTGGGTCTGGGCAACTACGTGGAGTGGTTCACCGCCCCGACGACGGGTCGCGTGGTGACGACGACGCTCGTCTTCACGCTCGCGACTGTCGGCGGCGCGATGGTCCTCGGCCTGGGCCTGGCGCTGCTCCTCAACCGCCGCCTCAGGGGCCGCGGCGTCGCCCGGACCGTCGCGTTCGCGCCGTACGTGCTGTCGGGCTTCGCGGTCGGGATCCTGTGGCTGTTCATGTTCGACCCGCGCTACGGGCTGGTCCAGGAGCTGCTCGGCTGGGTCGGCGTCGCGTCGCCGCAGTGGTACACGCAGCGCCCGTGGCCGCTCGTGATGATCGTCGTGGTCTACCTGTGGAAGAACCTCGGGTACGTCGCCCTCATCTACCTGGCGGGCCTCCAGTCCGTGCCGCAGGACCTCAAGGACGCGGCCGCGCTCGACGGCGCGTCGTCGGCCCGGACGCTGCGCTCGATCGTCCTGCCGCTCCTCACCCCGACGACGTTCTTCCTCGTCGTGACGATGCTCCTCGCGTCGCTCCAGTCCTTCGACATCATCAAGGCGATGACGCAGGGCGGCCCGCTCGGCTCGACGACGACGCTCATGTACTCGATCTACGAGGAGAGCTTCGTCAACGGGCGCGCCGGGTACGCGTCGGCGGTCGCCACGGTCCTGTTCCTCGTGCTGCTCGCGGTGACCGCGGTGCAGATGCGGTTCATCCAGCGGAAGGTCCACTACGCATGAGCGCCGTCGCGCCCGCCCGTCCCGAGACGGCGCCCGCCACGCCGGCCGTCCTCGCGCCCCGCCCGTCGGGCGCACCCCGTGCCCGACGCCGGGCCCTCCAGCCGGGCGGGTACCTCGCCCTGGTCCTCGCGACCGTCGTGCTCGGCGCGCCGCTGGCGTGGATGGTGCTCGCGAGCATGAAGACGCCCGCCGAGCTGTACACGGTCCCGCTGCAGTGGCTCCCGGGCAGCGTGAACCTCGACAACTACGCGCAGGCCGCGGACTCGATCCCGCTGGGGCGCCTGCTGCTCAACAGCGTCGGGATCACGGTCGTGGGCGCGGGCCTCAAGGTCGCGCTGGGCCTCACGTGCGCGTACGCGCTGGTGTTCCTCGACTTCCCGTTCAAGAAGGTCGTGTTCGGGCTCGTCATCGCGACGCTCATGATCCCGCCGCAGATCACGATCATCCCCAACTACACGCTCGTCGCGAGCCTCGGGTGGCTCAACACCTACCAGGGCATCCTCGTGCCGGGCCTGGCGAGCGCGTTCGGGACGTTCCTGTTCCGGCAGCACTTCCTCACGCTGCCGCGCTCGATCCTCGAGGCCGCCGAGCTCGACGGCGCGGGGCACTGGCGCAAGCTCTGGCGGTTCGTCGTGCCGATGAGCACGCCGACGCTCGCGGCCGTCGCGCTCGTGTCCGTCGTGACGGAGTGGAACGACTACCTGTGGCCGTTCCTCGTCATCGACCGCCCGGACAAGATGACCCTCCCCGTCGGCCTCACGCTGCTGCAGAACACCGACGGCATGACGAACTGGGGCGTGCTGCTCGCCGCGACCGTGGTCGTGACGCTGCCGATCCTCGTCGTCTTCCTCGTCCTGCAGCGTCGCCTCGTCGCGGGCCTCACCGCGGGCGCCGTCACCGGCTGACGCGCACCCGTCCGACCACCGGACTCCCCGGCCCGCCCGCAGCGGTCCGGGTTCCCCGAAGCGCACCGACACCCGGTGCACGACCTGAAGGAGCACCTGTGTCCCACCGCACCGCACCCGGCCGACCCGCGCGCCGCCGTCGGGCCCGCGCCGCCGCCACCGCCCTCACGGCGGCCACCGCCCTCGCGCTCACCGCGTGCGCCGGCCCGAGCGTGGCCGGGGCCGACGGCGCCGGCACCGCGGGCGACGACGCGGCGGCCGAGGCCGTCGACTGGTCCGCCGTCGAGCCGGCGTCCGAGATCACGTGGTGGAGCAACCACCCCGGCACGTCGCAGGAGATCGAGCAGGAGCTCATCGACCGGTTCGAGGAGGAGTCCGGCATCACGGTCGACCTCGTCACGGCCGGCGCGAACTACGACGAGGTCGCGCAGCGCTTCCAGGCCGCCTCGCAGACCGACGAGCTGCCGGACGTCGTCATCGCGTCCGACGTGTGGTGGTTCCGCTACCACCTCAACGACCAGATCATGCCGCTCGACGACGTGCTCGAGTTCGTCGAGGCCGACGCGGACGACTTCCAGCCCGCGCTCTACGCGGACTACGAGTACGACGACCAGCACTGGGCCGTGCCCTACGCGCGCTCGACGCCGCTGTTCTACTACAACAAGGACCTGTGGACGGCGGCCGGCCTGCCCGACCGCGGCCCCGAGACGTGGGAAGAGCTCGAGCAGTGGGACGCGTCCCTCAAGCCGCTCGTCCCGGCCGGCGGCTCGACGTTCGGCCTCTCCACCGGTCCGTCGTGGGGCGCGTGGTGGTTCGAGAACATGATCTGGGGCCAGGGCGGCGCGTACTCCGACGGGTTCGACCTCACGCTCGACACCGAGGAGGCCGTCGCGGGCGGCCAGTTCCTGCACGACCTGTTCCACGAGAAGGGCGTCGCGACGCTCTCCGCGGACGACGCGATGGCCGACTTCTCGTCGGGTCTCATCGCCTCGACGATCGGCTCGACGGGCTCGCTCAAGGGCGCGCTCGACGCGGCGTCGTTCGAGGTCGGCACGGCCTACCTTCCCGACGGCCCGGCCGGCGGCGGCACCCCGACGGGCGGCACCGGCCTCGCGATCCCGTCGTCGAAGTCGCCCGAGCAGCAGCTCGCCGCGGCGATGTTCCTCGCGTTCCTCACGAACACCGAGAACACCGCGTACTTCTCGCAGAACACGGGCTACATGCCGGTGCGCACGTCGGCCGTCGAGTCCGACACCATGACGGCCGTCTACGCGGCGACGCCGCAGTTCCGCACGGCCGTCGACCAGCTCGCCGACAAGGCACGCCCGCAGGACGACGCGCGCGTCTTCATCCCCGGCGCCGACGCGCTGCTCAACGAGGCGATCGAGCGGATCGTCATCGAGGGCACCGACCCGGCGGAGGCGTTCGCGTCGATCGCTCCGCGCATCGAGACCGCGTACGCCGAGAACGTGGAGCCGTACCTGTGACCGCGCTCCCGGACGCCGCACGCGGCGTCGAACACCTCCCCGCACCCGGGCCTGCGCTCTCCCTGGCGTCGGCGCAGGTCCAGGCCCCGGCGACGGGCGACGCACGGCGCCGCCCGCGCGTGATCGCGCACCGCGGCAACAGCTCTGTCGCGCCGCAGAACACGCTCGCCGCGTTCGAGGCGGCGTGGCGCGCGGGCGCGGGGTCGATCGAGATCGACGTGCGGCTCACCGCGGACGGCGACGTCGTCGTCATCCACGACGACACCGTGGACGCGACGACGTCGGGCAGCGGCGCGGTCGCGGAGCTCGACCGGTCCGCGATCCGCGCGCTGGACGCCGGGTCGTGGTTCTCGCCCGCGTTCGCGGGCCAGCGCGTGCCGACGTTCGCGGAGACGGTCGAGTTCCTGGAGCGCCGCCCGGGGATCGACCTGCTCCTGGAGCTCAAGGGGTCGTGGACGGCGGAGCAGGCGGCGCGGGTGACGGACCCGCTGCGGTCCGCCGGGCTCGCGGACCGCGTCGTCGCGCAGAGCTTCTGGCCCGAGACCGTCGCGGCGCTGCGCGACGCCGACCCCGGGCTGTGCCGAGGGTTGCTCGTCGCGACCCTCGACGACGACGTGCTCTCCCGGTGCGCTGCGCTCGACGCCGCGTGGTGCAACCCGCTCGGCACGTTGCTCCTCGAGGACCCCGACCTCGTGCGGCGCCTGCACGACGGCGGCCGCGAGGTCGCGGTGTGGACGCTCGACGAGCCCGCGCACTGGGCCGCCGCGGTCGACCTCGGGGTGGACGCGATCATCACCGACCGGCCCGACCGGCTCGCAGGGTGGCTCGCGGCCCGCGGCGTCTGAGGCCTCGCCGGTCGCTTCCAGGGTCGTGCGCCGCACCGGGCTCGTGCGGCCACCGAGGCCGCGCCCGGGGCCTGCATCCGGGGTCGTGTGCCCGGACGCTCGTCGTCCGGCGCGCGGCCCTGGGTCTCGCGTGCCGCCGCGCGTGTCCCCGGGAGGTCAGCGCACCACGATCGTCGTCACGACGTCCGTCACGCTCGGCCGCCGCGGCGTCGACCCGAACCCGAACCGGACGGGCGGGTCGACGTCGCGCAGGTCGCCCAGCGGCGCGCCGTCCCACGTCGTCTCGGCGGCGACGAGCGCGTGCACGTCGGTCGCGCCGTAGTGCTCGACGCGGCCCGGCCCGGCGGACCCGCGCGTGCGGACCCCGCGCAGCATCACGCGCGCGACGGGGTCGGTGAGCGCGGTGAGGTACCGGGACGTCGCGAGAGCCGGGGGCACGGCCCGCAGCACGCGCCCGAGCGGCGTCCGTGGCCCGACGGCGATCTTCGCGTCCAGAGGCCCGGCCGCCACGTGCCACGCCGGCAGGCGGCCGCGGCCCGCCGCCGCTCCCGCCACCGTCTCGGGTTCGACGTCGGTCGCGTCGGTCGCGTCGGTCGCGTCGCGCGTAGCGACGGTCGCCGCAGTCGGCTCGTCCGCGACGGCGACGGGCACGAGGACGACCCGGTCGAAGCGGTAGGTCGCGGCGACGAGTTCGGCGACGTCGCGCGACGGCGCGAGCAGGACGCGCTCGCCGTCGGGCCGCTCGACCATGACGTCGGCGAACGCGCCGAACGGTGACGCGTCCCAGCGCCCGACGACGACGCGCGTCCCCGACGCCGTGCCCCACCCCGCGATGCGGCCGCGGAACCGCAGGATGCTGGCCATCCGCGCAGCGTAGGCCGGGCACCTCGGGCTCGCGCCCGCTCCGGTGAGCGCCCGAACGGGCGAGCGGCCGAACGGTCACCCCGCTCGGCGCGCGAGCCCCCGCGCACGGCGCGACGCTCGGAGGAGGCGGCGACCGCCGTCGGGCAGCAGGAGGTGACCCGTGCCGAAGACGACGCGCGACGGCGACGCGAGGCAGTCCGAGATCCCGAGCACGCTGCAGCGCTCCGACGACAAGGCGCAGCGCACGTTCGCCAAGGCGTACGACGCGGCGATGGAGCAGTACGGCTCTCAGGCGCGTGCGCGGCGCGTGGCGTTCGCGGCGCTCAAGCACACGCACGAGAAGATCGGCGACCACTGGGAGCCGAAGGACGAGCCCGGGCCGTCGGACGAGCGCGCCGAGGAGGGCGGTCTCGAGTCCTCGACGGACACCGCGGGCGGCGTCGACGCGAACGCGACGAAGGCGCACCTGCTCGACGTCGCGCGCCGGCTCGACGTGGACGGCCGGTCGTCGATGACGAAGGACGAGCTCGTCGAGGCGATCCAGCGCGCGAACGACCGCGCGACGCGGCGGGCGCGCGGCGACTGACCGCGCTCGATACGCCCCGCCGCTAGGCGCTGCGGCGCCGGGGGACGCGCACGCGGTCGAGGTCCTGCGCGACGGTGAGCTCGCCGTCAAACACCTCGCGCGCCTCGCGCCAGAACTCCGTCGGGTCGGGGTAGCGCTGCGAGAAGTGCGTGAGCACGAGCGACCGGACGCCGGCCTGCGCCGCGACGGTCGCCGCCTGCCGCGCGGTGAGGTGGCCCCAGCGCTCGGCCTGGTCGCGGTCGCGGTCGAGGAACGTCGACTCGATGACGAGCAGGTCCACGCCGTCCGCGAGGCGGTGCACCGCGTCGCACAGGCGCGTGTCCATGACGAACGCGAACGACTGGCCCGGGCGCGGGCGGCCGACGTCGTCGAGCGTGACGGTCCGGCCGTCGGGCGCGACGACCGTCCCGGTGCGCTGGAGCTCGCCGATTGGCGGCCCCGCGAGGCCGTGGCGCGCGAGGAGCGCGGGGTCGAGCGACCGGCCGTCGGGCTCGTCGAGGCGGTATCCCATCGCCTCGATGGTGTGGTCGAGGCGCTCGGCGCGCAGCGTGAAGCCCGGCTCGGGGCGGCCCGGGACGGGCGGGACCACGCCGTCCGTGGTGAGCGGCTGGAGTGCGAGGTGCCCGCGGCGGTAGTGCGCGCTCGCGTCGAGCAGGTGGTCGACCCACCGCTGGCCCGACGCCGGGTACGTCACCCCGATCGTGTGCCGCACCCCGTCGCCGCTGATGCGCTGGGAGACGCCCGCGAGGCCGAGGCTGTGGTCGCCGTGCAGGTGCGTGACCGCGATGCGCGTGAGGTCGGTCGCGGAGACGCCCGCGAACGTCATCTGACGCTGCGTGCCCTCGCCCGGGTCGAAGAGGATCGCCTCGTCGTCCCAGAGCAGCACGTAGCCGTTGTGGTTGCGCGTGCGGGTCGGGACCATGCTGGCCGTCCCCAGCACCACGAGCTCGCGGCGAGACATGGAGCCAGCCTGCCACGGCGCGCGGCGCGCGCGGGTGTGCCGCGGGCCGGGCTCGTAGGGTGGCAGGAGCCGCCCCCGAGACCCCGGAGAACCATGCGCCTGCTGCTCGTCCGCCACGGACAGACCCCGTCGAACGTCGCGGGCCTGCTCGACACTGCCTTCCCGGGGCCGGGGCTCACCGCGCTCGGCGCCCGCCAGGCCGCGGCGATCCCGGGCGCGCTCGCGGACCGCGTCGTCGACGGCGTCGCGGTCTCGACTCTCGTGCGCACGCACCTCACGGCGGCGCCGCTGGCCGAGCGGCACGGGCACGACCTGCTCGAGCTCGACGGACTGCGCGAGGTCGACGCGGGCGACCTGGAGATGTCCGCCCACCACGACGACCACATGCGCTACCTGGAGACGGTGTTCGCGTGGGGGCGCGGCGAGCCCGGCCGGCGCATCCCCGGCGGCCCCGACGGCACCGAGTTCCTCGACCGCTACGACGCGGCGCTCGCGGCCGTCGCGGAGGCCGGGTGGGAGACGGCCGTCGCCGTGTCGCACGGCGCGGCGATCCGCGCGTGGGCGTGCGCGCGCGTCGACGGCGTCGACATCGACCTGCTCGCGTGGACGCCGCTCGCCAACACGGGGCTCGTCGAGGTCGAGGGTGACCCGGACTCGGGGTGGCGGCTCGTGGGCCTGAGCGACGGCCCGCTCGGCGGGGCCGCGCTCGACGACCTCGTCGCCGAGGACCCGACGGGGGAGTCCGTCGTGGAGGAGGAGCGGCGCGCCGCGACGGACGACTGACCCTACCGCCCGGTCGGGATGACGCAATGATTCGATCATTGCGCCATCGTGCTCCGCGGTATCGCACGGCCCTGGCGGTCGTCACGATCGTGACATACGCTCGGCGGCATGGCCGACGCACTGCCGCCCGCGCCCAACGAGCGCGCGCTCGAGTCCGACATCGTCACCGACCTGCGCGAGCAGATGACGTACGGGTCGTACCTGCACCTCGACACGCTGCTCGCCGCGCAGGAGCCGGTGAGCGACCCGGCGCACCACGACGAGATGCTGTTCATCGTCCAGCACCAGACCACCGAGCTGTGGCTCAAGCTCGTGCTGCACGAGCTCCTGTCCGCGCGCGACCTGCTGGCCGCCGACGAGCTCGGCGCCGCGCTCAAGCGCATCGCGCGCGTCAAGCACGTGCAGCGCACGCTCACCGAGCAGTGGTCGGTGCTCGCGACGCTCACGCCGAGCGAGTACGCGCAGTTCCGCGGGTTCCTCGGGCACGCGTCGGGCTTCCAGTCGTGGCAGTACCGCGCGGTCGAGTTCCTGCTGGGGAACAAGAACGCGCGCATGCTCGCGGTGTTCGACGCCGAGCCTGACGCCCGCGCCGAGCTCGCCCGCCTGCTCGCCGAGCCGAGCGTCTACGACGAGTTCCTGCGTCACCTCGCGCGGCACGGCCACGACGTGCCGCAGCGCGTCCTGGACCGCGACGTCACCGTGGCCCACACGCTCGACGACGACCTCGTCGAGGTCTTCCGGCGCATCTACGACGACCCGGAGGCGCACTGGTCGGCGTACGAGACGTGCGAGGAGCTCGTCGACCTGGAGGACAACTTCCAGCTCTGGCGGTTCCGCCACATGAAGACCGTGCTGCGCATCATCGGCACCAAGCGCGGGACGGGCGGGTCGAGCGGCGTCGGGTTCCTCCAGAAGGCACTCGACCTCACGTTCTTCCCCGAGCTGTTCGCCGTCCGCACGGAGATCGGGCGGTCGTGAGCGGCCAGCCTCTGGGTCGCGCCGGGGACGGCGGCGCGTGGCTCCCGGCGTTCGCCGACGCGCACGTGCACCTCGGCCTCGCCGACCCCGTCGCGGTGCGGCGCGGCGGGATCGCCGTCGTGCACGACCTCGGCTGGGTGCCCGACGTCGCGCGCACGTGGCCCGGCCGTCCCGACTTCCCCGAGGTCGCGTTCGCCGGGGCCTTCCTCACCGCGCCCGGCGGCTACCCGTCCGACCGCTCGTGGGCGCCGCCGGGGTCGGTGGCCGAGGTCGCGACCCCCGACGACGCCGTCGCCGCCGTCGACCGCCAGGTCGCCGCGGGCGCCTCGTTCCTCAAGGTCACGCTCCACGCCGACGCCGGCCCGGTGCTCGACGACGTCACGCTGACCGCGCTCGTCGGCCACGCCCACGCGCGGGGCCGGGACGTCGTCGCGCACGTGGAAGGCAGGGGCATGGCGGCGCGCGCGGTCGAGGCGGGCGTCGACCGGCTCGCGCACGCCCCGTTCTCCGAGCGGCTGCCCGACGACCTGCTCGCCGCGATGGCCCGACCCCGCGCCGTCGAGCACGACCCTGCTCGCGGTCGAGAACGGAGTCACTGCCGGGATGAGCCGGATAACGACAGCAACCCCGTGTTCGGCGGGGCGGGGGGTCGGACGGCCGGGCGGAGCCGCACGACCTGGGTGAGCATGCTCGACATCCACGGTTGGGGCAGCCCGACCGCCGAGCAGGACGTCGCGATCGACAACATGCGGCGGTTCGTCGCGCTCGGCGGGACCGTCGTCTACGGGACCGACCTCGGCAACGGACCGATCCCGCACGGCGTCGACGAGCGCGAGCTGCGGGCGCTCGCGGCCGCCGGTCTCGACGCCCCCGCCCTGCTCGGCGCGCTCACGCGCGAGGCGGCGCACCCGCGCGCCGCCGACGGCGTCGACGACCTCGACGATCACGTCGAACGCCCCCGGCGCGCGTCGCTCGCGACGTGGATCCCCGGCGACCCGCCCGACCCCGACGACCTCGACGCGGTGTGCGCGTGGCTCGCGCGCGCCGTCGTCGTCGACGACCCCGCCCGCGCGCAGCGCGCGCCCGCCACCCCGGAGGACCGGCCATGACCGACCCGACCCCGAGCACCGTGCTCCCCGCCGACCACGCCGCGCGCTCCGCCGCGCTCGACGCCGCCGACCCGCTCGCGCGGTTCCGTGACGCGTTCGTCGACTCCGACGAGGTCACCGCCTACCTCGACGGGAACTCGCTCGGGCGGCCGACGCGCGCGGCGGCCGAGCGGCTCGCCCGGTTCGCGACGGACGTGTGGGGCGCGCGGCTCATCCGCGGCTGGGACGAGGAGTGGTACGACCTCCCGCTGACGCTGGGCGACCGGATCGGCGCGGTGACGCTCGGCGCGGCGCCGGGCCAGACGTTCGTCGGCGACTCGACGACCGTGATCCTCTACAAGCTCGTGCGCGCCGCGCTCTCGGCGCCGCAGGTCGCGGGCCGCGACGAGATCGTGCTCGACGCGGGGAACTTCCCGACGGACCGCTACGTGCTGGAGGGCGTCGCGCGCGAGCACGGGGCCACGCTGCGGTGGATCACGCCCGAGCACGACGCGGGCGTGACGCCCGGGCAGGTCGCCGCCGCGCTCTCGGACCGCACGGCGCTCGTGCTGCTCAGCCACGTCGCGTACCGGTCGGGGTACGTGAGCGACGCCGCCGCGATCACGGCGCTCGCGCACGACGCCGGCGCGCTCGTCCTGTGGGACCTGTGCCACTCGGTCGGGGCGCTGCCGGTCGAGCTCGACGCGTGGGGCGTGGACCTCGCGGCGGGCTGCACGTACAAGTACCTGAACGGCGGCCCGGGCGCGCCCGCGTTCGGGTACGTGCGCGCCGACCTCCAGGACGTGCTGACCCAGCCGATCCAGGGCTGGATGGGCAGCGCGGCACCGTTCGAGATGGGCCCGGCGTACGCCCCGCACGACGGGGTGCGGCGCTTCCTGTCCGGGACGCCCGCGATCGTCGGGATGCTCGCGATGCAGGACATGCTCGACCTCGTGGACGCGGCGGGGATCGCGGCGGTGCGGGCCAAGTCGGTCGCGCTCACCGAGCACGCGACCGCCCTCGTGGACGACCTCCTGCTCCCGCTCGGCGCCCGGTACGCGTCGCCGCGCGACCCGGCGCGCCGGGGGAGCCACGTGACCGTGGACCACGCCGCGTTCGAGGCGACGCTCCCGCTGCTGTGGGAGCGCGGCGTCATCCCCGACTTCCGCCGCCCGGACGGCCTGCGCCTCGGCCTGTCCCCGCTCTCGACGACCTTCGACGAGGTGCGCGTCGGCGTCGAGGCGGTGCGCGACGCGCTCGTGGAGGTGCTCGGCCGCGCGGGCGGCGCGGCGTGATCCTCGACGACCTCGACGCGCGGCCGGGGAGCACGACGTCCCTGCTGCGCACCGTCGTCGGGCTGTACGCGCGAGACCTCGGCGCGGTCGCGGTGGCCGACCTCGTCGCGCTGCTCGGCGCGCTCGGCGTGCCGCCCGCGGGGGCGCGCAGCGCGGTCTCGCGCGTCAAGGCCAAGGGGCTGCTCGCCCCCGCGACGCTCGACGACGGCCGTGCCGCGTACCGGCTCGCGCCCGACGCGGTGCCGATGCTGGAGCGCGGCGACCGGCGCATCTTCACGTACCGGCAGCAGGGCGACGACGACCCGTGGTGCCTCGTGTCGTACTCGCTCCCAGAGGCGCGACGCGACGCGCGCCACCAGCTCCGGCGCCACCTCGCGTGGATCGGTGCGGGCACGGTCGCCGACGGCCTGTGGATCGCCCCGGGGCATCTCGTCGACGAGGTCGAGCAGATCCTCGTCGCGCTCGGGGTGCGCGACGCCGCGACGGTGTTCGTGGCCGGGCCGCCGCGCGTCTCCGGGTCGTTCGCCGAGGCCGCGGCGCGCTGGTGGGACCTCGACCGGGTCGCGGCGCTGCACCGGACGTTCCTCGCGCGGCACGACGGCGCCGCGACGGCGGGGGAGCCGACGCCGCGCGAAGCGTTCGCGCGCTGGGTCCGGGCGGTCGACGACTGGCGTCCCGTCCCGTACGCCGACCCGGGCCTGCCGGCGGCGGCGCTGCCCGCAGGGTGGCCCGGCACGGCGAGCGTCGCCCTGTTCGACGCGCTCCGCGCCGCGCACGTGGCGGCGGCCCGGGAGCACGTCCGGGTCGTCGTGGGGCGCTGATCGCGGCACAGTGAGGTCATGACCGACACGACGCCCGACCTCCCGCCCGCCGTGCGCACGCTCGTCGACGCGACCAACGCCGGCGACTCCGCGCGCTTCCTCACCGCGTTCACGGACGACGGCTTCCTCGACGACTGGGGCCGGCAGTTCCGCGGGCACGACGAGCTCGCGAGCTGGGACCGCACGGACAACATCGGCAAGCGCGCGCGCTTCGAGGTGACGGGCCTGCGCGACGGCTCGACGCCCGACGAGGTGCTGCTGGACCTGACCGTCTCCGGGGACGGCTACAACGGCCCGGCGACGTTCACGATCCTTCTGCGCGACGGCCTGATCGCGAGCCTCGTCATCTCCTGAGCGCACGTCCGGCCCGCGTGGGAGGCGCGGTCCGGGCGACGGCGCCGGGGGTGGTGGGACCACGGCGGTGAGGCCACCTCCGGGCGCTGCGCGGTCGCGTTCCGGGGCGCCTCCGGGACGGTCATCCGGGCGCCGCCTCGCGTTCACCGGACCGTCGGTGGGACGTCACCCCGGATCCCTACGGTGACAGCGCTTCTCACCACGGGTCCGGCGCAGCCACGGTGGTCCGACGGTCGTCGCGGCGCGGACCCCCGACCTGCGAAGGAACCCATGAAACCGCACGCCTCCCGACGTCCCGGCGCGCTCGCGCGCGCCGCGGCGTCCGCGCTCGCCGTCTCGCTCGTCGGCACGGCGCTCGTCGCCGCGACCGCGACCCCGACGGCCGCCGCCGACGAGTCCCTGCTCTCGACGTCCGGCACGACCTGGCGCTACCTCGACGACAACACGAACCCGGCGGGCGCCGACCCGAACCAGCGCGCGTGGACGACCACGGCGTTCGACGACTCCGCGTGGAAGACCGCGACGGGCGCGTTCGGTGCCAAGCGCGGCGCCGCGACGGGGATCGGCGCCGCGTTCCCGATCACCACGCTCCTCACCCAGTACATCGAGGGCACGACGACGGACGTCCCCACGTTCTTCTTCCGCACCGACGTGGAGCTCACCGCGGCAGACCTCGACGGCGTGCCCGCGTTCGAGGGCGAGATCGTCTATGACGACGCCGCGATCGTCTACGTGAACGGCGAGGAGGTCGTGCGCCTGGGCGACGACGGGCGCGAGATCACGGAGAACCTCCAGTACCACGGCAACGGCCGCACGGACCCGGTGACGGGCACGTTCGTCGTCCCGGCCGACGCGTTCACGCCCGGCGAGAACACGATCTCCGTCGCGCTCTACCAGGACGCGCCGACGAGCTCGGACATCTACCTCGACGTGCGGTCGCTCGTGCCGACGCCCGGCGAGGTGCGGGACGTCGCCCTCAACGTCGGCGCGGACGAGACGCAGGCGAACGTCGCGTGGTTCTCGACGCTGCCGGGCGCGGGCGAGGTGCAGTGGGCCCGCGCCGACGAGGCGGGCGGCGAGGTCGACTGGCGGACGGCCGCGACGTCGTCGTCCCGGAACGGCACCGCGGCCGACGGGGCGACCTACCACCACGCGACGATCACCGGTCTCGAGGAGGACTCGGACTACGTGTACCGCGTGGGCAGCGCCGCGACCGGCTGGTCGGCGCCGACGACGTTCACCACGGGCACGTTCGGCGACGAGTTCAGCGCACTCTTCGTCGGCGACGCGCAGATCGGCGCGAGCGGCAACGCCGCGAACGACGCCGCGCGCTGGGCTGCGAACCTCGACACGATGACCGCGCGGCACCCGGACACGGCGTTCCTCATCTCCGCGGGCGACCAGGTGGACAGCGCCGGCAACGCCGCCCAGTACACCGGGTTCCTCGCGCCGCGCCAGATGCGCGAGCTGCGCTTCGCCGTCCAGGACGGCAACCACGACACGGCGTCCGCGCTCTACGACCAGCACTACGCGATGCCGAACCTCTCGCCCGAGCAGCGCCGCGACTACTGGTACTCCTACAACAACGTGCTCGTCGTCGCGATCGACTCCAACGACTCCGACCCTGCCGAGATCGCCGGCCACGAGGCGTTCCTGCGCGACGTGATCGGCACCCGCGGTGACGCGTACGACTGGGTCGTCGTGACGTTCCACCACTCGCTCTACAGCCAGGCGTTCCACTCGCGCGACACCGACGTGGTCCGGATGCGCGAGGCCCTGTCGCCGGTCTTCAGCGAGCTCGGGGTCGACCTCGTCCTCGCGGGGCACGACCACATCTACACGCGCTCGTACCTCATGGAGGGCGCGACGCCCGTCGTGCCGGACGAGGCACCGGCCGAGGGCGACGTGCTCACCCCCGACGAGGACCAGGTGCTCTACCTCACCGGCAACTCGTCGTCGGGCTCCAAGTTCTACGACTTCGACGGCGCCAAGCCGTGGACGGCGCGCTGGGAGCAGTCGCGCGAGGCGAGCTACTCCGACCTCGACGTGACGCCCACGTCGCTGACCGTCACGACCTACACGACCGGGTCGCAGCGCGTCGTCGACCGGGTGACGCTGCAGCGCGAGGCCGCCGCGGGCCCCGCGCTCGATGTCGAGACGAGCACGCGCTGCCTCGCCGGCACCGCGTACGTCGCGGTCCGCGCGACGAACACCGGCGACGTCCCGGCCGACGTCGTGCTCGCGACGCCGTTCGGCACGCGGACGGTCGCGACGGTCGCGCCGGGCAAGGCCGCCTACCAGTCGTTCTCGACGCGGTCGGCCGCGGTCGACGCCGGGTCGGTCTCCGTGACGGGCACCGTGCCCGACGACGGGACCTCCTCCGTGCGGGACGTCGCCTACCCGGCGGTCGCCTGCGGCTGAGGCTGCGCCTCCGGGCTCGCGGCGTGAGGACGCTGCGGGCTCAGGCGGGGTCGTCGAGCGGCTGGACGACGACCCCGCCGAAGCGGGCCTCCTGGGCCCGGTGCTCGACGCCGCCGATCCACACGCGCCCGGCGAGGACGTCGGGCGAGGCGGGCGATCCGTCGTCGGCGTGGTGGGCGGTGTACCCGCCGAGGAGGCTCGCGTTCGAGAGCGAGACCGCGCGCCCGTCCGCGTCGGTGACGTCGAGCGCGCACCACGTGCACACGTGCCGCGGGTAGCGCGGGTTCTCGCGCAGGAGCGTCCCGCACACGGGGCAGTGCTGCGCGGGCCGCGGGTCGCCGTCGGGCAGGACGAGCCCGCCCGCGCGCACGAGCCCGCCCTGGGCGGTGCGGCGCGCGAGCGCGGTGAGCTCGCGCCGCGCGATCCCGGGCCAGCCGTGGGCGGCGGCGGACCACTCCGGCGGCACGGCGCGCGCCCCGTACCGCGCGCCGAGCAGCGCGCCGGCGATCGCCGCGACGGTGTCGGTGTCGCCGCCCACGGCCACGGCCGCCTGCAGTGCGGCGACGAGGTGGTCGCGGCCGGCGGACCTCGACCCCTCGGGCGCCGAGGTCGTCGCGATCGCGCGCCACGCCGCCTGGAGCGCGGTCACGGTGAAGCCGTTCTGCCCCAGGTCGGCCGCGGGCTGCGGCGCCTCCGCGTCCGCGATCCACCCCGACCAGCGAGCCGCCGCGTCGGGTTCCAGCAGGTCGAGCCCCGCGCGGACGTCGAGCCGCTGCGCCACGACCGCGACACGCACCGCCTCCGACCACAGCACGCACGACTCGGCAGCGAGCGGGTCGGTGTGCGTGAGGCTCGCGACCGACCGGGCCGCGCGCGCCGTCGCGACCCGGTCGTCGAGCGCGACGAGACCGACGACGCCCGTGCGCATGAGCGCGCCGTTCCCGGCCGTGCGCCCGGTCGCCGCGTGCAGGGCCGCCGACGCCTCGCGCAGGCGGGTCGCCGCCGGTCCGCGCCGGCCGGCGGCGTCGCGCAGGACGGCCGCCGTCTGCGTCCCGACGTCCGACGCGCCACCCGTGCGCCACGCCTCGAAGCCCGCGCCCACGGCGTCGAGCGGGGTGGCGCCGAACGCGTCGGGGACGTCGGACAGGACGTCGTGCGCGGCCGTGACGCGCGCGACGCACACCGACATCTGCGTGTCGTCGCTCCACTCGCCCGGCTCGTACGGGCCCAACCCGCCCCCGCGCATCACCGCGACCTCGTCCCGCCGCCCGGGACCGGGCGGCTGCGCGAACTCGTACGGGACACCGAGCGCGTCGCCCGCGGCCTGGGCGAGCAGCACGCCCGACGCGCGGTCGAGCAGGTGGTGGTCGAGCGGGTCGGGCGGCGCGGGAGCCTGCCGGGGAGACGTCGTCACGCGGCGATCGTGCCACGATGGCGCCATGACCACGACGCCCGACGACCTCGCCGCCCTCATCGCCTCCGTCGAGGCGGACGAGCGCGACCTCGTGCTGCGCACCTTCACGCACGACGACGCGTGGCGGCTCGGCTGCCTGCTCGTCGAGCTCGCCGACGAGCGCGACCTGCCCGTGACGATCGACGTCCGCAAGGGCCCGCAGCAGGTGTTCCACGCCGCGCGCGAGGGCACGACGGCGGACAACGACTCGTGGGTCCAGCGCAAGGTGCGCGTCGTCGAGCGCTTCGGGGCGTCGTCGTACCTCGTGGGCCTGCGCGCCCGCGCGCAGGGCACGACGTTCAACGACAAGCACCAGCTCCCGCTGCAGGAGTACGCCGCGCACGGCGGGGCGTTCCCCGTCCGGGTCGACGGCGTCGGGATCGTCGGCGTCGTCACCGTCTCCGGCCTCGCGCAGGGCGACGACCACGCACTCGTCACCGAGGCCCTGCGGTCGTTCCGCGGCGAGGCGACCGCGTCCTGACGCGTTCCCGTGGTGCGACCCGGGGGCGGCGACGCGTGCCGTCAGTCCCCGACGACCGGCACGTCCTCGAAGGTCGGCCACGTGGGCGCGACGTTGACGTAGAGGGACGCCACGGGCTCGACGGGGCGCGGCAGGTACACCTCGTAGCGCACGGTGCCGCCGACGCTCGTCTGCGCGGAGACCGGGTCGGTGTGGAGCTTCGCCGCGCCGCTGCCGCGCACGGGGGAGTACGACACGAGGGTGTACGGGTCGACGGCGGACGGGTGCAGCTCGCCGCGGCCCGTCATGTCGTAGACCCGGATGCGGTCCTCGTCGCCGTCCACGGGACCGAGCGGCGTGAGCTGGACGCGCAGGCGCATGACGGACCCGCGCACGACGATCGGCTCGACCCCGACCCGGACCTCCTCCTCGCGGCCGTCGGCGTTCGGCACGAGGACGGTCTTCTCGACGGCGGGCTCGACGTCCTCGACAGGCTCGACGCGCGGCCGGTCGCCGGGCACGAATTCTGCGGTGACGGGGTCGACGTCGTGCTCCTCGACCTCGATGCTGCGCTCGCCCGGCGTCGTGCCGGAGTAGCGGAGCTCGACGCGGCGGTTCTGGGCGCGGTCCTCGGCGACGTCGTCGCCGGACTCGGCGACCTTGAGCTGCGACTCGCCGTAGCCCTGCGCGTCGAACGTGACGTCGGGGCGCACGGCGGCCGCGGCGTCGGCGACGGCCTGGGCGCGGCGCTGGGAGAGGTCGAGGTTGTCGGCCTCCTCGCCCACGGAGTCCGTGTGGCCCGCGACGGTCGCGGTGACGCCGTCGGGCAGCTCCTCGGCGATCTCCTGCACGCGCTCGACCGCCGCCTGCGACAGGTCGGCGGAGCTCACGTCGAACAGCACGTCGGTCTCGAGCGTGACGACGACCTCGTCCTCCTCGACCTCGACGTACTCGAGCGACGTCACCGCGCCGGCGAGCTCGAACGTCGTCGCGACGCCCGGGTCGAGGCGCGTCGTCGCGCGGTCGAGGTCCTCGCGGCTCGGCTGGCCGCCGAGGTCGTCGAGCGTCAGCGGGTCGACGCCGGGCACGAACCCCTCCGGAGCCTCCTCGTCCGCGGCGGCGGCGGTGGCGGAGAGCAGCGACGCGGCGACGACCGCGCCGAGGCCCGCGGCGAGGGCGCGCGTGCGGCGGGCGCGCCTCATTCCTCGGACTCCCACGTCACGGGCACGTCCTCGAGCGCGGGCCACGAGTCGTTGAGCCGCACGTCGACCGTCGCGGGCTCGCCCTCGGGTCGCGGGAACCACGCCTGGTAGAGCACCGGGCGGCCGTTGACGGTCTCGGCCTCGTGGGGGTCCGTCGAGAGCGTCGTGCCCGAGCTGGACACGATCTTGTACTCGGTGAGCGTGCCGACGTCGACGATCCGCGGGTCGTGGTCCCGGCCGAACATGTCGTAGACGGAGTACGACTCCGTCGGGTCGTCGCCCGCGAAGTGGGGCGTGAGGAGCACGCGGAGCTCGACCGTCGAGCCGTCGGCGGTGAGGGAGACGAGGCCGATCGTCACCTCGTCCTCCGCGGAGCCGGGCACGGGCTGGCGCGTCTCGAGGATCGGCTGGTACTCGGTCGCCCCGACCGCGACGGGCGTCGGGCCCTCCTCGGCGTCGCCGGTGCAGCCGGCGAGCGCGAGCGCCGACGCGGCGCCGAGCGCGACGACGAGGGCGCGCCCCGCGAGGGGGGAGCGGCGGGACGGGGAGAGGGGCGAGCGCGGACGCCGGAGGCTCGTCATAGCACGAGAGGCTATCCGACCGGCCGACGCGCGGACCGCCGCGCGGGTGGGGAGCGGTCCCCATGCGCGGACGCACGACGGGGCCGGCACCGTGAGGTGCCGGCCCCGTCGTCCGGTCGGGCAGGGGCGTGACCGACCGGGTCGGTGGGCCGGCGCGACGTCGCGCGTCGCGCCGGCGGTGCGGCGTCAGGCCGCGCGCGTGACCTCGATGCGCCGCGGGGTGCGCCCGGCGAACACGCCGGCGACGGTCACGGTGAGCACGCCCGCGTCGTACGACGCGCGGACGGCGTCGGCGTCCGCGGCCGTCGGGAGCGTGACGGTCCGGCGGAACTCGCCGAACCGTACCTCGCGGACGCGCCGCCCGGCGGGGGCGGCCGCCTGCTCCTCGCGAGCCTCGGGCTGCTCGCCCTCGGCCTCGCCGTCGGTCACGGCCTCGCCGTCGCTCACGGCCTCGGCCGCGGGTGCCTCGGTGATCCGCTGGTCGCGACGCTCACCGCGCACGACCAGGCGGCGCCCCTCGAGCTCGACGGTCACGTCGCGCTCGGGGTCGACGCCCGGCAGGTCGAAGCGGGCGACGAGGTCCTCGCCGTCGCGGTAGACGTCGGCGGCGGGGGCGAAGCCGGTCCGCGCGACGGGAGCGCCGGCGGGGCGCGTCCACAGCTGGCGCACGACCCGCTCGGTGGGCAGCGGGCGGAACGGAGCCACGGTGTAGGTGCTGATCATGGTGTCCTCCAGGTCTGTCGTGCCGCGGCTGCCCGCGGCGTCCTGACCGGTCCAACCCTGAGCGGACCCCGCTCAGTCCCGGGTTCGCGGACGACGAAACCCGCCCGCCCCGACGGGTCAGCGCCGCGCCGCGCGGCGGGCCTTGCGCGCCGCCGCGGCGCGCTCCTCGGCCGCGTCGAGGCGCTCGTCGACGGCGTCCAGCACCTCGCGCGCCGCGCTCTCGGCGTCGCGGGCCTCGGCCAGCCGTGCGCGCAGCGTGTCGCGCTCGTCGGCGAGCCGGGCGAGCTCGTCCTCGACGCGCCCCAGCTCGTCCTCCACCTGCCCGACCGCGTCGCCCGCCTCGCGCACGCGCGCGTCGGCGTCGTCGCGCTCGGCCTCCAGGCGGTCGACCTCCGCCGCGCTCTCCTCGACCTCGCGCTCCGCCGCCGCGACGGCGTCCTCGACCGCGTCGTCGTCCGCCGAGTCCCCGCCGGAGGACCTCTTCCCGCGGCGACCGCCGCCCTTGGGCTCGCTCGTCGCCGCGGCGTCCGCCGCACCGGTGCGTGCCCGCAGCTCGACGACGTCGGCCGGCTCACCGCCCTCGTCGACGATCCCGAACCCGACGTGCTGCAGCGCCTGCGAGAGGCGCCCCGCACGCACGAGCGCGCCCGCGTCGGCGTCCATGACGGCGGCGGTGAGCGTCTCGGCGACCCGGTCGAGCGCCGCCGCGGACACCGACCGTCCCGCGACCTCGCCGGCGTCGCGCAGCTCGCCCACGACGCGCTCGACCCGCTCGCGCCGGAGCCGGTCCAGCGTGCGGATCCGTGTGCGGTCGCGGTCCTCCGTCGCGTCGCGCAGCTCGTCGCCGAGGCGCACGAGCGCCTCCACGTCCTCGGCCCGCTCGCGCGCGACCTGGTTGACGACCCACGCCGCGACGGTCGGCTTCGCGAGGCGCCCGACCCGCTCGGCACCCACCGCGTCGCCCGACGCCTTGATCCGCTTCGACGCGGCCGTTCGCGCGACGACGAACCGCTCGAGCGGCAGCGCGAAGAGCTCGTCGACGAGCGCGTCGACGTCGATCGCCTCGTCCGTGCCGGAGCCCCGGCTGCCGCGCGCGCTCATGACGCCCAGCGTCGCGCCCCGGCGTCGGTCGTGCGCCCGGTCCCGCCCGTCCCGGCGGCGAGCAGCCCGGCGAACGCCGCCTCGGTGACGACGGGGATGCCGTAGCGGCGGGCGGTGCGGGCCTTCGTCGAGAGCGAGTCGGGGTCCGCCGCGACGAGGAGCCGGGTGCGGCGCGTGACGTAGGGCCACGGGGACAGGCCCGCGGCCCGCGCGTCGGCCTCCCACGCCTCGCGCGTGCGCGTCATCGAGCCGGTGAGCACGACCTCGTCGCCCGGGGCGAGCGTGAACGCCGGACGCGGCCCGACCCGCACGTCGTCCGCGAGGCGGTCGCCCAGCGCGGCCTCGACCGCGCCGGCGACGTCGTCGGCGTCGAGCCCGAGCTGACCCGCGACCTCGTGCAGCGCGGGGTCGTCGCGCAGCGTGGCGCCGTCGTCGCGCGCGCCCGCGGCGGTCGTCCCGCCGAGCGCGTCGAGCTCGGCCCGGGCCAGGACGGCGAGGTAGTCGCGGTGCAGGGCCTCGACCGCGGCGCGGTCGAGGCCGGCGCGTCGGGCCTCGGCGAGCAGCGCCGCGCGCTCGGTGTGCGAGACGTAGCGATCGAGCAGCGCCGCGTCGAGCAGGCGCAGGTACGTCTCCGCCGCGTCCGAGCCCGCGGTCGCCCCCGCCCCGGCGGGGTGGGTCGGTGCCTCGTCGAGCGCGGCGAGCCAGTGCCCGCGCGCGCGGCTCGCGCCGCGCAGCACCGGCTCCACGTCCGACGGCACGGGCGGCAGCGCCCAGCGCACGCCGTCCGCGGCGGCACGCGCGACGCCCCAGCACTCGTCGTCGGCCGCGACGTCGAGGTAGTACCCGAGCAGTCCCGCGGTGGCGCGCGCGTCGCCCAGGGCCGAGTGGACGCCGTCGTGCACGACGCCGACGGCTGCGCAGCACGCGGCGAGCGCGCGCGAGCCCGTGAGGTAGCGGCCCGCGAGCTGCTGCGTGCACAGGCACGCGACGGGGTCGATCGCCGCGGCGATCCCCGCCCGCCCGATCTCGGCGCGAAGGAACCGCGTGTCGAACGCCGCGTTGTGCGCCACGAGCACGCGCCCGGCGAGCAGGTGCAGGAGCGCGGGCGCGACGAGGTCGAACGTCGGCGCGAGCGCGACGTCGGCCGCCGCGATGCCGTGCACGTGCTGCGGGCCCAGGTCGCGCTCCGGGTTGACCAGGGTGCACCACTCGTCCTCGACCCGGCCCGCGTCGTCGACCAGGACGACCGCGACCTCGGCGACGCGGTCGCCGAGCCGCGGGGAGAACCCGGTGGTCTCGAGGTCGACGACGGCGAATCCGGGCACGCGCACAGTCTGCCCGACGCCGCCCACGTCGGTCACCGAACGGCCCCGGGGGGTTTCGCGTGCCGCGCCGTGGGCCTACGCTCGCGTGCACACGAGCCTCCGCAGCGTCGCGTCTCGTGTGCGACTCGGCCGGACCCCGACACGACCGGGGCCGGTCGGCGGGGGCCACTGTCGAGGAGGATGCGTGAGACCACGAACGATCGTCCCGTCCGCAGCAGCCGCGAGCCTCGTGCTCGCGGCACTGACCGCAGCACCCGTGGGGGCCGCCCCCGCCGGCGGCCTCCGCGCCGCCGCCGAGCCGCCGCCTCTCGAGGACCTCGTCACCGGCGACGCGGTCATGGACCGGCTCCAGGACTTCCAGGACATCGCGGACGCCAACGGCGGCAACCGCGCCATGCAGACCCCGGGCTACGAGGCGAGCGCCGTCTACGTCGAGGACACCCTGCGGGCCGCGGGGTACGAGCCCGAACGCCAGTACTTCACGTTCGACGACCTCGTCGTCGACGAGCTGTCCCTCACCGCCGCCGGCGTCGAGGTGACGTCGGACGTCTACCCGGCCGAGTACGCGCCCGACACCCCGGACGACGGCGTCACGGGCCCGATCGTGCAGCCCGCCGACGACCTCGTCCAGGGCTGCACCGCCGACGCGTGGGACGGCGTCGCGGTCGAGGGCGCCGTCGCGCTCATCAGCCGCGGCACGTGCCCGTTCGCGGACAAGGCGCTGTACGCCGCCCAGGCCGGCGCGGCCGCCGTCATCCTGTACAACAACGCCGACGGCGCGCTCAACCCGACGCTCGGCGCCGAGAGCGACGAGTGGGTGCCGACGGTCGGCATCACGCAGGCCGCCGGCCAGGCGATCCTCGACGCGATCGCCGGCGGCGCGGACGCCGTCGCGACGTACGACCTGCAGACGCACGTCGAGGAGTTCGAGACGTTCAACGTCATCGCCCAGACGCCGGGCGGACGCGACCACAACGTCGTCATGGTCGGCGCGCACCTCGACGGCGTCGAGGACGGGCCGGGGATCAACGACAACGGCTCCGGCTCCGCCGCGATCCTCGAGGTCGCGGTCCAGCTCGCCGCCGCGACCGACGGCGGTCAGGACGTCGAGAACGCGGTCCGGTTCGCGTGGTGGGGCGCGGAGGAGGTCGGGCTGCGGGGCTCGACGCACTACGTGGCCGACCTCGTCGAGAACGACCCCGCGGCGCTCGACGACATCGCGACCTACCTCAACTTCGACATGGTCGGCTCGCCGAACTACATCATCGGCGTGTACGACGCGAACGAGTCGACGTACCCGGCGCCCGTCGAGGTCCCGCCGGGCTCGGCCGAGACCGAGGCCGTCTTCACCGACTACTTCGACGGCATCGACCAGGCCTGGGTCGACACCGAGTTCTCGGGCCGCTCCGACTACCAGGCGTTCATCGAGAACGGCATCCCCGCGTCCGGCCTGTTCACCGGGGCGGACGGGTCGAAGACGGCCGAGGAGGTCGCGCTGTTCGGCGGCACCGAGGGCATCTTCTACGACCCGAACTACCACTCGCCGGCCGACACGATCGACAACGTCGACGCCACCGCGCTCGACATCATGTCGCGCGCCATCGGCCACGCGGTCGCGTCGCTGTCGGTCGACACGTTCGCGATCAACGGCGTGGGCAACCCGCGCGTCGACGGGATCGTCGCGGAGTCCCGGTGCCTCGCCGGGACGGCGTACGTCGCGGTCCGCGCCACCAACGGGGAGGACGAGGCCGTGGCGCTGCGGCTCGTCACGCCGTTCGGCCAGCGCGCGTTCGGGCAGGTCGCGCCCGACGCCAACGCGTACCAGTCGTTCAACGCCCGGTCGTCGTCGCTCGACGCCGGCACGGTGAGCGTCGTCGCACGGCTCGCGGGCGGCGGGGAGAACCACTCCCAGACGTACGACGCCGCGTACGAGGCGATCGACTGCGGCTGACCCGACCGCAGCACCACCGGCCGGGGCCGTCCTCCACCCGAGGGCGGCCCCGCGCCGTGCCCGCGTCCTGCCCGCGCCGGGCCACGACCTGCCGTGACCTGCCCGCGTCGTCCCGCGTCCTGCCGGCGTGGTGCCCGCTGGAGGCGGTCGGTCTACGCTGACCCGCGGCACCGCGCCGGGTGCCGCGAGGCGAAGGGGTGCCGTGGCGAAGGAACCGTTCCTCACGACGACCGACGACGAGCCGGGCGACGGCCCGGACGTCCCCGGGCTGGTGACGGGCGACGGGCGCGGCGCGCTCGCGCGGCTGCTCGGGGAGCGCCGCCTGCCGCGCGTCCCCTCGCTCCCGTCGGTCCCGCGTCCGTCCCTCCCGCGCCCCTCGGTGTCCCTGCCCGGCCGCTGGTCACGTCGCGACGCCGCTGCTCCCGACGCCGCGGCCCCCTCGTCCGGGGAGGAGAACACCGCCCCCGCGCCGGACGCCCCGGGCGTCGACGTCCCCGGGGTGGACGTCTCGGGTGTGGACGCCACCGGTGTGGACGCCGGTCTCGACGCGGCGCTGGAGGACGCTCTCGTCGAGGCGCTCGCGGACGAGGACGTCGACGACGCGCCCGACGGGGCCGAGCCCGGGGGCGGCGCGCTCGCCGAGGACCGTGCGTCGGACGGGGACGGAGAGCGCACCGGGGACGAGGAGAGCGGCGACGACCCGGACGATCTCGTCACGGAGTGGGTCCGGCGCGCGATCGACGCGTACCCGCGGCCGTCGTACCCGCTCGAGCGAGAGTGGGACGTCTCGGTGCAGGGCGTCGTGCGCCTCGTGCCGTTCGTGCCGCGGTTCGCGACCGCGCCGCTCGCGCTCCTCGACCGGTTCGGTGCCCTGACGATCGGCCCCCGGCGTGTCGGGCTCGACGGCAAGGACGTGGACTGGGAGCGCGTGGTCGAGGTCCGCACCGCGCCCGCGTGGACGTGCCTGTCGGCGGAGGCCCTCGAGGCGAACCTCGCCGAGCTCGTCGTCGCGCTGCCGCCCGTGCCGGGCCGGGCGTGGGTGCTGCGCCGGATCAGCGAGCTCCTGCTGTCCCTCTACCTCGCCGTGATGCCACCGGACGACGACGGCACCGACGTCCTCGCCGACGCCCACGCCCTGCTCGGCGCCGACGACGGCGGGACCGGTCGCAAGGACCCGATGTTCGACCGGGTCGTCACGCACGTCGTCTACCGCCGGCGGTTCGGCACCGGCGAGGCGCAGGCGAGCGCGACGTCGGTGCTCCTGCAGCTCGCGCTGCGCGGCGCCACGGACGTCGTCGTGCGCACGGCCGAGGAGCGCGGGGTCGACGTGGTGCACGTGCGCGCCGAGGACACGAGCGTCGGGTCGGTCGTCGCGCGCGCCGCGACGTGGCGGCGCACCGCGCTCGACCTGCGCGAGCGCGTGGACCGCCGCGTCCGCCGGAGGTGAGCGTCAGCGCTCGAGCGCCTCGAGGATCGGGGTGTCGCCGCCCGTGAACCGGATGAAGCGGCCGACCGTCGCGGGCGTGCGCAGCGTCTGGGCGACGACCATCGCGACGTCCGCGCGCGAGACCCGGGACGCCGCGCCGCTCGGCACGTCCTCCGCGCCGTCGAGGCCGTCGGGCCCGTCGCCCACGACGCGGATCGCGCCCGTCGGGTCGTCGTCGGTGAGCGTGCCCGGGCCGAGCACGGTCCAGTCGAGGCCGGTGCCCCGGAGGTGGTCGTCGGCCGCGAGCTTCGCGTCCGCGTAGGCGAAGAAGCTCGAGTCGGGGTCGACGCCGTGGTCCGGCACCGACCCCATCCACGACACCATGACGTACCGGCCGACGCCGGCCGCGGCGGCGGCGTCCATCGACCGTCCGGCGGCGTCGCGGTCCACGGCGTACGTGCGGTCGCGGTCCCCGCCCCCGGCACCGGCGGACCACACGACGGCGTCGAAGCCGTCGAGCGCGGCGGTGATCTCCTCGGTCTCGGCGTGCTCGACGTCGAGGAGGAGGGGCTCGCCCCCGAGGCGGCGGACGAGGGGGAGCTGCTCGTCGGCGCGGACGATCCCGGACACGGACGCGCCGTGGCCGACGAGGATCGGGACGAGCAGGCGCCCCACCTTCCCGTGGGCTCCGACGAGGGCGATCTTCATGCGGCGTGCTCCTGTCTGCGGGCGCGGTGAGGTTCCCACCGTGCGCCGTCGCGGCCCGTGCCGCCACCCGGGAGGGTCAGGGGCACTGCCGGGCGTTGGGCGCAGCCCCGAGCCGGACGGTCTCCGAGGCGCGGACGAGGTCGCCGCCCGCAGGGTCCTGGGCGCACACGGTCCAGCCGTTCGACGCGCCCGGGAGCGCGCCCGCCCCCGGGTTGCGCGCGTCCACCACGACGACCGTCACGGCGCCGCGCTGCTCCAGGTCGGCGCGCGCCTGCTTGAGCTTGGCCTCGACGAGGTTGGGCATGGAGAACGCGTGCTCGATCTCGACGGAGACCTCGACGCCGTCGGAGCCGCCGGGCGGGAGCGGCGCGCCGGGCTCGGCGGTCGGCTGCGCGGTCGGGTCCGCGGTCGGACCGGCGGTCGGGCCGTCGGTCGGTGCGGTCGTGGGGGACGCGTCCGGGGTTCCGGGGCCACCGGGCAGCGCCTCGGCGCGGCACCCCGCGAGGGCGGCCGCGGCCACCACGGCGAGCACCGCGACGCGGGCGCGACGCGGCACGGCCGTGGCGCGGGGTCGCGCGTCGTCGTGCCGTGCGCCGCGCGCGGCCTCGTCCTTCGTGGTGCCCGTCGTCGTCGACGGCGCACCCGTTCGTCCTGCCACCACTCGTGCCCCCGATTGCCCCTGCGAACCGCTTGATCCCTTCGAGGGTACGGGACGACCCTGCGAGGCGCTGCCGGGCGGCGGGTGATCTCAGCGGGACCGGGGCGTGCGCTTCGGCGGTCGCACGGTGGGGACGTCACCGACGATGGGGATGGGGCGCCGGTGGAACGGGAACCCGTACCGCGTGACGAGGCCGGCGAGCGTGGTCATGCGGTTGCGCGGTCCGATGAGCCCCATGATGTGGACGAACAGCCACGCGAGCCACGCGACGCCGCGCGTGAGGCGGATCTTCCCGACGACCTCCGCGACCGCGGCGCGCCGCCCGATCACGGCCATCGTGCCCTTGTCGAAGTACCGCAGGGGCTGCGTCGGGCGGCCCTCGACGAGCGCGACGACGTTCTTCGCGACCTGCTCCCCGGACTGGATCGCGGGCTGCGCGAGCTGGGGGAGCCCGGCGGGGGAGATCGCGATGTCGCCCGCGGCGAAGACGCCGGGCAGACCCTCGACCTGGAGGTCGTCGCCGACGACGACGCGCCCGCCCTCGCCGCGCGGCAGGCCCCAGTCGTCGACCTCCTCGTGCGGGTGGACGCCCGCCGACCACACGGTGAGGTCGGAGCGGATGCGCGTGCCGTCGGTGAGCACGACGGCGTCCGGCAGCACCTCGGCGACCCCGGCTCCGAGGTGCAGGTCCACGCCGCGCCGGCGCAGCTCGTCGGCCGCGTACGTGCGCAGCCGCGGGTCGAACGACTTGAGGACCTCGTTGCCGCGCTGGACGATCTTCACCTCGAACGCGTCGCCGTGGATCTCGGGGTAGGCGGGCCGCAGCCCCGCGGTGCGCAGCTCCGCGAGCGCCCCGGCGACCTCGACGCCCGTCGCGCCGCCGCCCACGACCACGACGCGCAGGCCGTCGTCCGTGCGCGGGCTCGCGGCGGCCTTCTCGAGGCGGATGAAGAGCGTGTCGCGGATCTTCATCGCCTGCGACCGCGAGTACATGGGGAACGAGTTCTCCTTGGCGCCGGGCGTGCCGAAGAAGTTCGCCGTCACCCCGTTCGCGACGACGAGGTAGTCGTAGCCGACCCACTCGTCGTTGAGCAGGCGGATGCGCCGGTTCTCGTGGTCGATGCCCACGAGGTGCTCGTGCACGACCCGCACGTTCTTCTGCTTGAGCCGCAGCCCTCGCAGGAAGTACGTGACGTCGCCGGGGTTCAGGCCGCCCGTCGCGACCTGGTAGAGCAGCGGCTGGAACGTGTTGTAGACGCGGCGGTCGACGAGCGTCACCCGCACGCGCGCCGTCGCGAGGCCCTTGACGACGGCGAGCCCGGCGAACCCGGCACCGACCACCACGACGTGCGGGACGGGGCTGGTGGCTGCCGGTCCTGGCGCAGCGGTCACGGGCTCGGGCACGGGGCCTCCTCGGGGCGACGGGGTGGGAGAGCGCCGGTGCCCGCCCGCCTGCGTCGCGGGCGTCGCCGACGACGTCAGCCAGGTTACGGCGAACCGCGACCGCCCGCCGAACAGGCGCTTGTGGCGCGCCGAGCATGCGGTCCGGGCGCATCCGGGTCGTTGGATGCTCCCTGACCGCATGTTCGGCCTGGGGGCGGACGTGGTCAGGCGCCGTGGCGCTCGACGTCGTCGCGACCCAGGAGGTCCTCACGGACGACGCGGCGCAGGACCTTGCCGATCTGCGAGCGCGGCAGCTCCGGCACGACGGCGAGCGTGCGGGGCAGCGCGTAGCGCGCGAGACGCTGCTCGCCCCACTCGCGGACCGCGGCGAGGTCGACGCGCGGCGGGGAGCCTGCGCCGTCGGCGTCGTCGAGCACGACGACCGCGGCGACGTGCTCGTCCGAGCCGGAGCCCGGCACGCCCACGACGGCGACGTCCCGGACGCCGGGCATGTCGCGCAGGTGGTCCTCGACCTGCGACGGGTACACCTTGAACCCGCCGGTGACGATCATCTCCTTGATGCGGTCCACGAGCGTGACCAGGCCCGCGTCGGGGCCGTCGAGGGGGACGCGCACGACGTCGCCCGTGCGCAGCCACCCGCCGTCGAGGAGCTGCTGGGCCGTCTCCTCCGGCCGGTTCCAGTACCCCCGGAACACCTGCGGCCCGCGCACGAGCAGCTCGCCGCGCACCGTGCGCGGCGCGGACGGGTCGTCGGACGGCTCGGGCTCGGCGTCGCGGAGCTCGCCCGCGTCGAGCGCGTCGGCGTCGACCACGCGGATCTCGGTGCTGGGGAACGGGAGTCCGAGCGTCCCCGGGCGGCGGTCGTCCGAGACGGGGTTGCCGAGCGAGACGGGCGACGTCTCGGTCATGCCGTAGCCCTCGATGAGCAGGCCGCCCGTCGTGTCCTCCCAGCGCTGCGCCGTCTCCGCCGTGATCGGCATGGCGCCCGCGAACGCGAGCCGGATCGACGTGAGGTCGCCGCCCGCGCCCGGGGCGTCGGCGGCGGCGTCGACGATGCGGTCGAACATGGGCGCGACGCCGGGCAGGAACGTCGCGGGGCGGCGCGCCTGGGCGGCGACGAACGCCTTCGGGTCGAACTTCGGGAACGCGACGAGCGTCGCGCCGATGCGCGCGGGCAGCGTGAGGCAGAACGTCAGGCCGAACGCGTGGAAGAACGGCAGCACGCCGTAGACGGTCTCGGCGCCCTCCGCGAAGGACGCCCACGCCTGCCCCTGCACGACGTTCGCGACGAGGTTGCAGTGCGTGAGGACCGCGCCCTTGGGCGTGCCCGTGGTGCCGCCCGTGTACTGCAGGAGCGCGACGTCGTCGGCCGCGGGGTGGGGGAGCGACGGCGGCAGCGCCCGCGCGCGGCGCACGAGGTCGTGCCAGTCGGGGACGCCCGCGGGCACGGGGCCGCGCAGCGCGTCGCGCTGGGCCCGGGCGCGTGCCACGGGCAGGCGCAGCGCGAGCCGGCTGCCGCGCGGCAGGTCGCGCGCGACGTCGAGCGCGACGACGGCCCGCAGGGCGGTCGCCTCGGCGCGCGCCTCGAGGACGGCCGGGACGGCCTTGGTCCACACGACCGCGACGCTCGTCCCCGAGTCAGCGAGCTGGTGCGCGAGCTCGCCGGCCGTGTACGTGGGGTTGTGCTCGACGACGACCGCGCCGAGGCGCTCCACGGCGTAGAACGCGACGACGTGCGACGTGCAGTTGGGCAGCACGAGCGCGACGCGGTCGCCCCGGCGCACGCCGAGGTCGTGCAGGGCGCTCGCGGCGCTCTCGACCTGCGCCACGAGGCGCGCGTACGTGGTGGTCGCGCCGAAGAAGTCGACCGCGACGCGGTCGGGCCAGCGCTCGGCAGCGCGGTACAGGGCGGCGGTGACCGGCTCGTCGGGCACCGTGACGTCCGTCGGGACGCCCGGGCTGTAGCGGTCGGTCCACGGCCTCGACGCCAGAGTGTTCACTACGCCACCGTAACCTACGGTTGCGTAGGTTTCATGGCGAGGCGGTGCACGACGTCGGTCAGGTCAGGCCGGGTGCCAGCGCGCTCCCCAGCGCCGCGTGAGGCGCCCGCCCGAGGTCGCGGCGTGCTCCCGCACGCCCGCCTCGACCGCGTCGGCGACACGGTGGGCGTCCGCGTCCGTGTCGGCGAGGAAGCGGACGGTGACGCGGGCCTCGCCGCGCACGACGCCGACGTCGTACGCCTCGACCGTGGTCAGGGCGCGCGCCGCGGCAGCCGCCGCGGGGAGCACGGCCTCCGGGTCGGCGCCCGGGCGCAGCAGGCCCACGGCGAGGGTCACGCGGTACGACGGCACGGCTCAGGCGAGCTCGGGCAGCGCCGACCCGGCGCACGGGTCGAGGTCGACGGGGCCGGACATGTCGAGGCGCACCACGTCGCCGTCGGCCGTGACGCGCACCTCCCACCCCGCGGCGTCCACGGCGGTGACGGACGCCGTCCCGCCGTGCTCGGCCTCCTCGACCCCCGAGGGCTCGCCGAACCCGTGCTCGTCGAGCACCGGCGCGAGCGCGTCGGGGACGTCCGCCAGCAGGTCGTAGCCCTCGCCGCCCGCGCGGGTCGTGGACGCGTCGGGCAGGAAGACGACGCAGCGGCCGTCGTCCTGCGCGGTCGCGGACGCGTCGTCCTCCTGCGCCCAGCCGTCGGCGCCGACGACCTGCTGGACCGCGGCGAGGACGTCCTGGCGCGCGACCTCGTAGGCGGGGACGTCGTCGGGCGCGGGCGGCGGCTCGTCCGGGCCGGACCCGCCGCACGCGGCGAGCGGCGCGAGGGCCCCGAGCGCGAGGGCTGCGGCGGCGAGCCGGTGGGCGGGCCGGAGGCCCCGTTCGCGTCCGCTGGTGCGCTCCGTCATGGTCCCCCCTCGGTCGGCGCGTCGTCCGCGGGGGACGCTACCAGCGCGGCCCGCGCGGCGGATGGGGAGCCCGCCCCATCGACCGCGGCCCGCGGGCGGGCGTACGTTCTCGGCGACCTGCCGGCGAGGGGGAGACGATGAGCGGGATGTACGGGGCGGACGTCGCGGAGCTGCGGCGTCTGGGTCAGCGGCTGGCCGAGGCCGCGGACAGGCTGACGGCGCTGCGGGGCGAGCTCGACGCCCTCGTGACGTCGAGCCCGTGGGAGGGACCGGACGGCGACGAGCTGCGCGGCACGTGGTCGATCTCGCACGGCCCGGCGGTCGCCGCGGTCGGCGCGGTGCTCGGCGAGGCGGCGACCGCCGTCGTGCGCCAGGCGGACCAGCAGGAGAGCGCGAGCACCGACGGCGCCGGCGGGCCGGGGGGCGGGGACCGCGGGACGCCGGGCGGCGGGGACCGCGGGACGCCGGGCGACGGCGACCGCCCGGGCGACCCCGACCTCACCGACGACCTCGGCGACTACGAGGACGTCCCGCCGATCGACCTCGAGAACGAGGACTTCTCGATCGACGACATCAACCAGGGGCAGGTCGGCGACTGCTGGTTCCTCGCCGGCCTCGGGGCCGTCGCCACGACGGACCCCGAGTTCCTGCGCGAGCACATCCGGCTCAACGACGACGGCACCTACACCGTGACGATGTACTCCGACGGGAAGCCGGTCGAGATCGTCGTCGAGCCGACGGCCCCCGAGAACGGCGTGGGCGGCCAGAACGGCGAGCCGAACTGGGTGTCGATCTACGAGAAGGCGGCCGCCGAGTACTTCGGGGGCGACTACGAGGACATCGACGGCGGGCACTCCGACGTCGCGTTCGAGGCGATCACGGGCCACCCGGCCGAGCGCTCGGGCGAGCTGAGCCTCTCGGACATCCAGGACCGGCTGAAGGACGGGCCCGTCGCCGTCGGCACCGAGGACGACGACGCGTTCTGGTGGTGGGAGGACGAGGTCGACGACAGCCGCATCGTCCCCAACCACGCGTACGTCGTGACGGAGGTCAAGGAGGTGGACGGCGAGCTGAAGATCCACGTCGTCAACCCGTGGGGACCCGGCGGCGGCATGCTGGACGGTGAGCACAAGGTCGGCGACCTGTGGCTCACCGAGCAGGAGTACAAGGACAACTTCGACTCGGTCTACTCGGGAGGTCGACCATGACGGACCAGGACGACGTGCGCCGGGCGCGCGTCCCGCAGGGGGCTCAGGCCGAGTTCGCCGACGTGCGCGTGGGGGTGATGCGCGTCGGGGTCGGCGCGGGGCGCGCGCTCGCCCAGCTCGCGGTCCGCTCGCCGCGCGGCGAGGACGTGCTGCGCGCCGACCTCGGCGACGTCATCGACCTGCACGGTGCGGGCATGCTCCACGTGGACGACGTCGAGGGCGAGCCGGGCACGTCGAGCGGGGCCGTGACGTTCACGTTCACCCCGGCGTGACGGACAGGACGGCGACGAGGAAGTCGGCGTCGTCCGACCACGGGCGCAGGTCCCACGTCGAGAGGGCGACGTCGAGGCGCAGGCCCGCCTCCGCGGCGTCGGCGAGGAACCGCTCCGGCGCGTAGCCGCGGCCGGTGCCGAAGCCGACGACGGCGCGCCCGTCCGGCGCGAGGTGCGCGCCGAAGCGCCGCAGGACCTCGACCTCGGTGCCCTCCGCGAGGAACGTCATGACGTTTCCCGCGCACACGATCGCGTCGAACGGCTCGGTGACGCCCTCGGCGGGCAGGTCGAGCTCGGCGAGGTCGCCCACGCGCCAGTCGGGCCCCGGGTGGTCGGTGCGTGCCGCCTCGACGAGCACCGGGTCGACGTCGACCCCGACGACCACGTGACCGCGCGCGTGCAGCTCCGCACCGACGCGGCCCGGGCCGCAGCCCGCGTCGAGCACGCGCGACCCCCGCGGCAGCATCGCGTCGACGAGGCGCGCCTCGCCCGCGAGGTCGGCGCCCTGCGCCGCCATCGTGCGGAAGCGCTCGACGTACCAGGTGGAGTGCGACGGGTCGGCGGCGGTCCTCAGCTCCCAGCGCGAGGGTCGGGTAGCGCTCATGCGGTCGACGCTACCTCGCCACGGACGGGGTCCGGCGAGCCCCGGACGGGAGCGCGGTGTGCGCCGGGGTGGGAGAGTCGGACCGTGCGCACCCCGGCCGGCCCTTCCACGGTCCACCTCGGCGTCGACCTCGGCACGAGCGGTCTCAAGCTCGTGCTGCTCGCGCGCGACGGCACGGTCGTCGCGGAGTCCGAGGCGTCGTACGACGTCGCGCACCCGCGCCCGGGGTGGTCGCAGACGGACCCGGCGACGTGGACCGGCGCGCTCGCGCGGGCGCTCGACGACCTCGCCGCGCGGGCGGGGGACGGCGTCGTGGTGCGCGCGGTGGGGGTCGCGGGGCAGATGCACGCCGCGGTGCTCGCCGACGCCGCGGGGCTGCCGCTCGCGCCCGCGGTGCTGTGGACGGACGCCCGTGCGGCCGACCGGCTCGACCGGTGGCGTGCCCTGCCCGAGCCGGTGCGGGCGCGGCTCGCGAACCCGCTCGTGCCGGGGATGACCGGCCCGGTGCTCGACTGGTTCGCGGCGCACGACCCCGCGCTGTGCGACCGCGCGGCGCACGTGCTCCTGCCGAAGGACGTGGTGCGGGCGTGGCTCGTCGACGGCGCCGCGCTGCCCGCGGGCACGACGGACCGCTCGGACGCCGCGGGCACGCTCCTGTGGGACGTGACCCGCGACGCGTGGGCGGACGACGTCGTCGCGCACCTCGACCTCCCGGGCCGGCTCCTGCCCGGGGTCGCGCCGTCCGACGCGGTCGCGGGCACGACGTCACGCCTCGCGCGGTGGTTCCCCGCGAGCGGCACCGCGGTGCCCGTGGTCGTGGGCGGCGGCGACACCCCGGTCGCGCGCCTCGCCGTCGGGGCGCCGGGCCTGCACGTGAACCTCGGGACAGGGGCGCAGGCGATGGCCGCGCTCGACCGTCCGGCGCCCGTCGCCGACGCCGTGGTCCACACGTTCGCCGACACCGGCGCGGGGGAGGACGCGGGTTGGTACCGCCTCGCCGCGGTGCAGAACGCCGGGCTCGCGCTCGACTGGGCGCTGCGCGTGCTCGGCCTGTCGTGGGAGGACGCCGTCGCGCTCGCGCGCAGCGCTCCCGCGGGTGCCGGCGGCGTCACGTTCCTGCCGTTCCTCACGGGCGAGCGCGGCGGCGTCGCCGGCCCGGGCGCGCGCGGCGCGTGGACGGGCCTGGGGGAGTCCACCGGCCGCGCCGAGCTCGTGCGCGCCGCCGTCGAGGGCATGGTGTTCGCCGTCGCCGCGGCCGTCGACCTCCTCGACGCGCCGGGCACCGACCCGTCGACCGGACCGGTCGGCCCCGCGTCGGCGGGCACGAGGTCGCCGGACCGGGACGCGGAGGTCGTCGTCACCGGCGGCGGGACGCGCGAGCCGCTGGTGCGCGAGCTGCTCGCCGACGCGCTCGGCCGTCCCGTGCGGCGCGTCGGGCTCCGCAGCGCGACGGCGGTCGGCGCGGCGCTCCTCGCGGCGCGCGGCACGGGCGACCCGGTCGAGCCCGCGACGACCACCGCCGCGCCGGACCTCCCGACCCCGGCCCGGCCCGACGTCGTCGAGCACCTGGCCGCCTGGCGCGCCACCGCCGCGGCCCTCGCCTGACGCGCCCGACCCGGACTCCGCCCGCCCGGACCGACCCCCGCACCGGGGGAGCACGACGACGAGGCCGCACGTCGCCTGCGTCAGGTGACGAGCGGGAGCGGCGGGGCTGGGGGAGCGCGACACCGGGCTCCTACGGCAGGTGACGTCACCACGAGCGGGGCGCGCAGAGGAGGAGGGCGCGGGTCGTGGCGGGTCTGGCGGGAGGCCGCGAGGAACGAGCGGCCGGATGGAAGACCCGCGCCCTCCTCCTCGGAGCGCCCCGCGGACGCGACCCACGCGCCTACCCCTCGGAGCGCCCGGGGACGACCTTGCCGTGCGCCCCGGCCCGTGACCACGGACGCGTTTCCCCTGTGCTCGAACCCCGCGCGCTGCGAGAATCGAGGGATGTCGCCTGCCGCCCCCACCGTCGCGTCCCCCTCCGCCAGCACCGAGCCCGTGACCGACCTCGCCTCGAGCGCCCCGACCGGCGAGGTGCTGGCGGTGTGCCGCGTGCACGCGCTCCTGCCCGACGCGGGCCCCGCCGGCGTCACGGCGATCGACAAGCGCCCGGTGTCGGGGCCGGTGAAGGTGCGTCGGCTCGGCCTGTACGCGGACCTCCAGGCGGACCGCGCGAACCACGGCGGGCCGGAGCAGGCCGTGTACGCGTACGGGCAGGACGACACGGACTGGTGGGTCGGTCAGCTGGAGCGCGAGATCCCGCCGGGTCTGTTCGGGGAGAACCTGCGGGTGCGGGGCATCCCGGTGAGCGAGGCGGTCGTGGGCGAGCGCTGGTCCGTCGGGTCGGCGCTGCTGGAGGTGACGCAGCCGCGCACGCCGTGCTCGACGTTCGCGCGTCGCCTCGGGGAGGAGCGCTGGGTCAGGCGGTTCACGGTCGCGAACCGCACGGGCGCGTACCTGCGGGTCGTGCGGGGCGGCGAGCTGCAGGCGGGCGACGCGGTGACGGTCTGCTACCGGCCGGAGCACGGGGTGACGCTCGCCGCGTGGTTCGGCGCGTGGACCGGGCGCGGCGCGGACCCCGAGCACGCGGCGTCGCTCGCGCGTCGGCTCCTGGCGGCGCACCTGGAGGGTGACGTCACGCTGAGCGACGAGATGCGGGCGCGTGCGGAGATCGCGGCGGGGCGGCGCGTCGAGGACTGAGCGTCAGCGCTCCGCGCGCGGGATGCGGGGCGCGCGGCGCCCGCGGGGCGGCTCGTTGGGCGGCCACTCGCCGTCGTCGGAGCCGTCGTCGGCGGAGAACAGGAGGTCGTGCAGGCGGACCTGCACGTTCTCGACGTCGGGCACGTCGTGGAGGTCGAGGCCGGGCTTGTCGGTCGCGTCGGAGATCACGAGCGTCCCGCACCCGAAGATCCGGTCGATGGGGCCCTTCTCGTAGTTGACGTCGTTGATCCGGTAGAGCGGGATGTCGCGGCCGGTGCGCGTGATGATCCCGGAGCGCATCGCGATCCGCTTGTTGGTGACGGTGTACTCGGTGGTGCGCCAGCGCAGCCAGGGCACGAACACCCAGATGATGGCGGCGACGAGCGCGACGCCCGCGACGGCCCAGCGGGCGACGTCGTTCGGGACGAGCACGAGCGTCACCACGACGGCGGCGACGAGCACGACCAGGAGCACGAACGGCCAGAACAGCGCCTTCGCGTGCTCCTTGAGCTCCATGACGACGTGCTCGCCCTCGGTGAGGTGCTTCTCGCTCAGTCCCATGGGCGCCATCGTGCCACCTCGCGCCCTGCCGGGGCAGGGCGTCCGGGCCGGTCAGCCCTGCGCGGAGAGGTTCCAGCCCTCGATCGTGCGCAGCCCGTGCCCGTAGCCGAGCAGGCAGATCGCGGCGGTGCCGAGCTCGAGCCGCGCCCCCAGGCCGGGGTCGACGCCGAGCCACACGGTCGCGAGCACGCGCAGCAGGTGGCCGTGGGCGAACAGCACGACGTCCTCGCCGCCCTGGAGGGTCGGCTCGACGCGCCCGAGCACGTGCCCGGCGCGCTCGGCGACGTCGGTGAGCTCTTCGCCCCGGTGCCCGTTCGCGGCGGCGAGGACGTTGACGCCGTCGCGGAAGATGAGCCAGTCGCGCCCGATCTGCTCGCTCACGGCCACCGCGGTCTGGCCGTCGACGGGCCCGTAGTCCCACTCGGCGAGGTCGTCGTCGGTCGCCGCGTCGGGGAAGCCGGCGAGGTCGGCGGTGCGGCGGGCGCGCTGGCGGGGGCTCGAGAGCACGACGGCGGGGCGCCGCCCTCGGCGGTCGGCCCACCGCTGGAGCCACACGCCGGCGGCCACGGCCTGCTGCTCGCCCGCGACCGTCAGCGGGATGTCGGAGCGTCCGGTGTGGCGCCCGCTCGCGCTCCACTCGGTCTCGCCGTGGCGCACGAGGACGAGCTGCGGGTCGGGTGCGGTGTCGTTCGCGCTCACGGGGTCGCCTTCCTCCGGGGTCCTCCAGCAGGATGACCCGGCGGGGCGGCGTGCGCGCGCCGGGGCGTCAGCCCACCATGCCGTCGGCGCCGTTGACGACGAGGAACGCGACGAGCGCTCCGAGCAGCACGACGGCGACGCCGGTCGCGACGAGCAGGACGGTACGGGGGCGGACGCGCACGAGGTCTCCCGGGGAGAGGGGGTGGGCCCTCCATCGTCTCGCACGGCCGTGGGTGGCGGGGACTAGCGTCGGCGGGAGGACCCGACGAGCACGAACCGACGAGCACGGCGGCGACGACGCCGCGGGCAGGGAGGCCGAGATGGTGCACGTGGCGGAGGACGGCACGATCGCGTACGGGAGCCCCGACTTCGACTGGTCGATCCTCACGGTGCCGACGGCGCTCGCCGTCGTGCGCGGACAGCTCGGCTTCTCGTGGCTGGAGGTCTCGGACCGGCTGGCGACGCTGACCCAGGCGGAGCTCGAGTGGGAGCCCGGCCCGGACGCGCTGCGGGTCGTGCGGCGGGGGACCGAGCGCGCGCCGCGCACGCTGGGCGTGGGCGAGTGGGTCATGGAGTGGCCCGAGGGTCCGGACTCACCGCAGCCGCGCACGATCGCCTGGCTCGTCGCGCACCTCACGGAGGTGTTCTTCGAGCGGTGGGAGTGGACGTTCGGCCCGCACGAGCGCCGTCGCGACGCGGTGGTCCTCTCGGGCGAGGTCGGCGCCGCGGTCGCGGGGCTGCGGCACGAGGTGGACCGCTGGCGGGCGGGCGTGGATGCGCTGCCCGAGGAGGAGGCGTTCACCGTGGGGCTCAGCCGGGCCACGGAGATCGACGCGCAGGCGCCGTTCGTGCACCTCGTGGCGCACCTGAACCGTGAGCTCGTCCACCACGGCGCGGAGATCATGGTCCTGCAGGACCTCTGCCGTGCGGCGCACGTCACGCGGTGAGCCGGGCTCCGCGGGGAATCGTGCGGTCCACCAGATGGTTGAACGGTCACATGACCACGAACAGCCCTGCCGCGACGGATGCGGCGGCCCCCACCGTGAAGATCGACATCTGGTCCGACGTCGCGTGCCCCTGGTGCTACGTCGGCAAGCGACGTCTCGAGACGGCGCTCGGCCGCCTCGCGGAGTCCGGTGACGGCCCGCAGGTCGAGATCGAGTACCACTCGTTCGAGCTCGCGCCCGACACCCCGGTCGACTTCGACGGCACCGAGGTGGACTTCCTCGCGGGCCACAAGGGCATGCCGCGCGCGCAGGTCGAGCAGATGCTCGCCCAGATGACGCAGCTCGCCGCGGCGGAGGGGCTGTCGTACGACTTCGACGCCCTGCAGCACACCAAGACGCTCACGGCGCACGAGCTCCTGCACCATGCGAAGGCGCACGGCAAGCAGCTCGAGATGAAGGAGCGGCTGCTCAAGGCGTACTTCGAGGAGGGCCGCCACGTGGGCCGCGTCGAGGAGCTCGCCGACCTCGCGGCGGAGGTCGGGCTCGACCGTGCCGAGGTCCTCGCGGCGCTCGAGGACGGCCGGTACGCGGACGACGTGCAGGCCGACATCGACCAGGCGCGGGCGTACGGGATCAACGGGGTGCCGTTCTTCGTCGTCGACGGGCGGTACGGGGTCTCGGGGGCGCAGGACCCGGCCGTGTTCGTGCAGGTCCTGCGGCAGGCCGCGACGGAGCGTGACGCGGCCTGATCGCTCGCGCTCGACCCGAGGTGCGCCGGAGCGACGCATCTCACACACGGTGCGGTGGACCTGCGACTCGGTATCACCCAGACTGGTCGCAAGCCCGCACCGACGCCGGCTCCACACGTGCACCGGCGCCCGTGAATCCCACGAGGAGGCCTCAGATGACGGACACCACGACGAACCTCTACCACTCGATCGCGAACCCGCGTCGCACCACGCTCATGACCGTGAGCGCGGCCGACGCGGCGGCCCCGCACCGCGAGCCTGCACCGTCGCTCACGCTCGTGGGCGCGGACGACGCCGCGGTCTGCGCGGACGGGGCGTGCGCCCTGCCCGAGTGACCGCTCGCCGGACGAACGCAGGAGCCGTCGGACCGTCCGGTCCGGCGGCTCCTGCGCGTCTGCGGCCGGGACGGTGCTGTCAGTTGCGGCGGTGGTCCTGGATCGAGAGGCGGGGGCCGCGACGCGGGGCGCGCGCCCGGCCCGAGACCTCCAGCAGTCGCACCACGCGGTAGCGGTGCGGCGCGTAGGGCGCCAGCAGCTCGAGCATGCGCTCGTCGTCCACGCGCTCGCCGACGAGCGCCCAGCCGACGGCCTTGGCGAGGTGGAAGTCGCCCACGGAGACGGCGTCGGCGTCGCCCAGCGCGCGCTGCGCGACCTCCGCCGCGGTCCACACCCCGACGCCGGGCACGACGCGCAGCCGCGCGTGCGCGGCCTCCGCGCCCGAGGCGTCGAGGACCGCCCCGCACTCCTCGAGGCGCCGGGCCACCCGTGCCGCGGCGACCACGGTCCGCGCGCGTCCCGGGTCGACGTTCGCCCGGTGCCAGTCCCACGTCGGCACGCCCGCCCAGCCTGCGGCGTCGGGCACGACGAGCATCCCCGCCTCGCCCGCGGGCCCGGGCGCGCGCTCGCCGTGGCGGCGCAGGAGCCACGCCCACGAGCGCCACGCCGCGACCGCCTGGACGCGCTGCTCGAGGATCGCGGGCACGAGGGCCTCCAGGACGCGGCCCGTGCGTGGCACGCGCAGGCCGGTCGCGCGCCGGTGGACGTCCCGCAGCTGCGGGGGCGGCACGAAGCCGGCGTCGTCGTCGCGCTCGCCGAGCAGGTCGGGCAGGGCGTCGAGCGCCTCGTCGGCCCCGGGGCCCCAGGCGTGCGCGACGACGTCGCGCGGCCCGGCCTGGACGAGGCGGCACGCCGCGGGGCCGCTCGGCATGCGCGTGGTGCGCCACAGGTCGCCGGAGGCGGTGCGGCGGAACGTCGGGTCGTAGGGACCGCGGCCGAGCCGGTCGAGCGTGAGGTGCAGGTCGAGCGGCCGCGCCGACCGCACGCGCCGCGTGAGCGGAGCGCCCGCCGCGTGGCAGGCGGCCGGGGCGGGGCCCGGAGGGTCGCCGACCGCGTGCTCGGCGGGCCCGGGGCCCGTGCTCGGCAGGACGGTCACCCGTCCATCGTCGCACCCGTCGCCCACGCCCCCGGCACGCCCGGGTCTCAGTCGAACAGGGTGTCCATGTCCCACGCGGGCTCGGGCGCGGCCTGCTTGGCGTGCGCGGGCTGCGTCCCGACGGCGGTCGTCGAGGCCCCCGCGGGCACGCGCCCCGCGCGCCGGGTGGGGTCCCCGAGCTCGGGCACGAGCGTGCCGTCGAGGTCGCCGCGGCCCGCGGCCCAGTCCTGCGCGGCGAGCCCTGCGAGCTGGTCGGCACGCTCGTTGAACGGGTCGCCGACGTGGCCGCGGACCCACCGGAAGCGCACGGGCCCGGCGCGCTCGGTGATGACGCGGTCGATCGCCTGGACGAGCTCGAGGTTCTTCACGGGCTGCCCGCCGGCGGTGCGCCACCCCTTGCGCTTCCACGCGACGACCCACTCGGACGCGCACTTGATCGCGTACTGCGAGTCGGACTCGATGAGGAGCGGTTCCGCGCCGGGGTGCGCGCGGACCGCCTGGAGCAGCGCGGTGAGCTCGGCGACCTGGTTGGTCCCGCTCGCGGCGCCGCCGGAGTCGAACGTGCCGTCGTGGTTGATCCACGCCCACCCGATGGCGCCGCCCGGGTTGCTCAGGCACGAGCCGTCGGTGCTGACAGTGATCACAGCGCTCCTCGATCACGGACGTCCCCGCCCGCCGGCTGCGGCGCGGGGAAGCGGATGCGTCGGGGCACATTGTCCCCCGAGCGCGGGCGTCGTGGTGCACGCGTCCCGACGCCTGGCCCGTCGTGCGGGGCGCGGGCGCGTCGGCCCGCGGACGCGGGCGGGCGACGCCCGTCCAGTGATCCGATGAAGCGCCCCGCATTTTGGGGCACCGGGTTGACGTTATCCCAGAAGTCGGCCACTGTGGTCGAGCACACATCGGATGAATCCCGGGTACGCGGCGTAGGCCGAGCGTCGTCGCCCACCGATCGCGGAACACCGACGTCCCGCCCAGGAGGCCACTGATGTCCCCAGAACGCACCACCGCGCGTCGAACCGGCCCACGCCGCGTCGTCGCCCAGATCACCGCTGGCGCGCTCGCCGTGCCGCTCGCGCTCCTCGCGGCACCCGCGACCGGGGCGAGCGCCCCGGCGTCGGGCGTGCTGGGCGCCGCCGCCGCGCCCGGCGCGACGATCCCCGGCGACCCCGACACCATCTGGTTCGACGAGCCGCTGAACACGGCGGCGGCGAACCTCCAGCAGGAGTGGGAGCAGCGCGCGCTGCCGATCGGCAACGGCGCGATGGGCGCCACCGTCTTCGGCGGCGTCGCGCGCGAGCAGGTCCAGCTCAACGAGAAGACCCTGTGGACCGGCGGGCCCGGATCGCCGGGCTACGACTTCGGGAACTGGACGAGCCCGCGCCCCGGCGCGATCCAGCAGGTCCGCGACCGGATCGACGCCGAGGGGAGCGTCAGCCCCGAGGAGGTCGCCGCCGTGCTCGGCCAGCCGAAGACGGGCTTCGGCTCCTACCAGACGTACGGCGACCTCGTCCTGGAGATGGCCGGCCAGGAGGGCACGGCGACCGACTACCGTCGCGCGCTCGACATCGGCGACGCCCTCGTCACGACGACCTACACGCTCGACGGGACCGCGTACACGCGCGAGTACTTCGCGAGCGCGGCCGACGACGTCGTCGTCGTGCACCTCACCGCCGACGAGCCCGGGTCCGTCGGCTTCGAGGCGCGGCTCGACCTGCCGTCGGGCCGGTCGAACGTGGCGCAGTCCGCGGCGGACGGCCGCATCACGACGTCGGGGACCCTGAGCGACAACGGCCTGCGGTTCGCGTCGCAGGCACAGGTGCTCACCGACGGCGGGACGCGGACCGACGGCGCGAACGGCCGCGTCACGGTCGTGGGCGCCGACTCCGCGACGATCGTCCTCTCCGCCGCGACGGACTACGCGGGCGAGTACCCGACGTACCGCAGCGGCGTCGCGCCGCTCGACGTCGTGACGCCCCGCGTCGACGCCGCCGCGGGCAAGGGCGTGGACGCCCTGCGCGACGCGCACCTCGCGGACTACCACGAGCTCTACGAGCGCGTGCGCCTCGACCTCGGCGCGGAGCTGCCCGACGTCCCGACCGACGAGCTCCTCGCGGCCTACCGGGCGGGCACCACGCCGGAGAGCCAGCGCGCGCTGGAGGCGCTGTACTTCCAGTTCGGGCGCTACCTGCTCGTCTCGTCGTCGCGCGACGGGTCGCTGCCCGCGAACCTGCAGGGCGTGTGGAACCGCGTGAACAACCCGCCGTGGGACGCGGACTACCACGTGAACATCAACCTGCAGATGAACTACTGGCCGGCCGAGACGACGAACCTCTCCGAGACGACGGCCCCCCTGTTCGACTACGTGGACTCGATGGTCGCGCCCGGCGAGGTCACGGCGAGCACGATGTACGGCGCGGACGGGTGGGTCGTCGGCAACGAGACCAACCCGTACGGCTTCACGGGCCTGCACCAGTACCCGCAGTCCTTCTGGCAGCCCGACGCCGCGGCGTGGCTCGCGCAGCACTACTGGGAGCACTACCTGTTCACGGGCGACGAGCAGTTCCTCGCCGAGCGCGCCTACCCGATGCTGCGCTCGGTCGCGGAGTTCTGGTTCGACTTCCTCGTCGTGGACCCGCGCGACGGCTCGCTCGTCGTGACGCCCAGCTACTCGCCCGAGCAGGGCGACTTCACGGCCGGAGCGTCGATCTCGCAGCAGATCGTCACGCAGCACCTCGCGAACACCGCCGCGGCGGCCGGGGCGCTCGGGGAGACGGACGCCGCGTTCCTCGACGAGCTCGCCGCGACGCGCGCCGACCTCGACCCGGGCCTGCGCGTCGGCTCGTGGGGCCAGCTCCAGGAGTGGAAGGAGGATCTCGACCAGCCGAACAACACCCACCGGCACGTGAGCCACCTGTGGGCGCTCTTCCCGGGCGGCGCGGTCTCGCCGACCGCGACGCCGGAGCTCGCGGCCGCGGCGCGCATCTCGCTCGACGGCCGGGGCGACGGCGGCACGGGCTGGAGCAAGGCGTGGAAGGTGAACTTCTGGGCGCGCCTGCTCGACGGCGACCGCGCGCACAAGCTCCTGCGCGAGCAGCTCACGGGCAGCACGCTCGACAACCTGTGGGACAACCACCCGCCGTTCCAGATCGACGGCAACTTCGGCGGCACGTCCGGCGTCGCCGAGATGCTGCTGCAGAGCCACGACGGCGTGGTCGACGTGCTGCCCGCGCTGCCGTCGGCGTGGGCCGAAGGGTCGTCCACCGGCCTCGTGGCGCGCGGCGGCACGGAGGTCGACGCCGCGTGGACCGGGGGAGCGGCCCGCGAGATCACGCTGCGCCCGTCGCGCGACGGCGACCTCACGGTGCGCAGCCCGCTCTTCGCGTCGGGCGCGTACACGCTCGTGGACGGTGACGGGAACGCCGTCGAGCACGTGCGCGACGGCGCCGAGGTCACGTTCGCCGCGACGGCGGGCGACGCGTACACCGCGGCGGCGCTCGCGACGGTGGGCGTCACGGCGCCCGCGAGCGCCACGACGGGTGACGTCGTGGACGTCGTCGCGACGGTCTCCGCCGTGGGCGACGCCGCGATCGAGGGCGGTGAGCTCGAGCTCGTCCTGCCGGAGGTCCCGGACGGTCAGCCGGAGTGGGTCGCGGAGCCGGCCGCGGTCGACCTCGACCCGGTCCCGGCGGGCGGGTCGCGCGAGGTCGCGTTCCGCGTCACCGTCGGCGCGGGGAACGGCTCGGGGACGTCCGCCGTCGTCGCGCGCCTCACCGCGGGCGAGGGGACGGTCGAGGGTCGCGCGGCGATCGCCGTCAGGCCACCCGCACCCTGCGCGGTGCCGCCGGCCGACGGCACGCTCCTCGCGTGGGACCTCGGCGAGGACCCGCTCACGGACGCGTCCGGTCACGGCCGCACGCCGCGCGTCGTGGGCCCGGCCCCGGTCGTGGCGGAGGGCCCCACCGGCTCGGCGCAGACGCTCGGCCCGACGACGTACGTCGCGAGCGAGCCGTTCGCCCTCGGCCACCTCTACCAGGCGTCGTTCGCGGGCGAGTTCCGCATCGACGCCGGGGTGTCGTCGCACCGGCGCCTGTTCGACGCGCAGCCCGTGGGGCAGGACGCCGACGGCATCCTGATCGACCTCACGCCGTCGAACGCGGTCCGCGTCATCACGGCGGGCGTCGGCACCACGACCCCGGTCCAGGTGCCGACGGGCCGGTGGTTCGACCTCGTCGTGACGATCGGCGAGGACGGTGCCATCACGGTGTTCGTGGACGGTGACGCGCGGTCCGGCGGGACGATCGCCGGGTTCGACGCGATCGCGGGGTGCCGGACGCGCCCGTTCCACGCCGGCGCGAACCAGGGCGGCGGCGAGGTGCAGCGCGGCGCGGTGGACCGGGTCGCGGTCTTCGGCCGGGCCCTCACCGCGGACGAGGTCGCGACGTGGCAGGCGCTCGCGTTCGACGCCGACGAGCCGGGCCCGGACGTGACGGTCGAGGCGCAGACGCGCTGCCTCGCCGGTCGTGCGTACGTCGCGGTCCGCGCGACCAACGCGGACGACGTGGCGCTCGACGTGACGCTCGAGACCCCGTACGGCTCCCGCACGGCCGCGGGCGTGGCTCCCGGGGCGGCGGCGTACCAGTCGTTCGCGGTCCGGGCGGCGTCCGTGGACGCCGGCTCGGCGACCGTCACGGCCACGGTGCCCGACGGCGGACCGGCCTCCGTGCACGACGTCGCCTTCGAGGCACGCACGTGCTGACCCGCCGACCGCCGCAGCGGTGACGCCGCGGGCCCCGGACCGTCCGACGTCCGGGGCCCGCGCGCCCGCTCGGGGTCGCCTCAGGGAAGAACCGGGGGGATACCCCATGGTGCGGGGGCCCCGGACCGTCGAGGCTGGTGCGCATGGTCGCGTGGGTCGTGGAGGCGTGGGGACAGGTCGAGGCGTGGCTGCTCGCGCTCGTCGACTCGGTGTGGGCGCTCCCGGTGCTCTTCGCGACCACCGCCGGGGACGGGTTCTTCCCGCCGATCCCGGGCGAGACCGTCATCGTCATGCTCGCGGTGGGTGCGCAGTCCGGCGGCGGCGTCGCGTGGGGGCTCGTCCTGCTCGTCGCGGCGCTCGGCGCGTGGTGCGGCGACCAGCTCGCCTACGCCCTGGGCCGGGCGCTCGGCACCCGGGCCCTGCCGGCGCTGCGCGGCCCGCGCGGGCGCGGCGCCGTCGCGTGGGCGACGCGCTCGCTCGACCGTCGCGGCGCGTCCGTGGTGCTCGGGGCGCGGTTCGTGCCCGTCGGGCGCACGGCGGTCAACGTCACCGCGGGCGCGGTGGGCTTCTCGAGGCGCCGGTTCATGGCGCTGTCGGCCGTGGCGTCCGTCGCGTGGGCGACCTACTCGGTGCTCATCGGCACCCTGGCCGCGGCGTGGGTGGGCGACAGCCCGCTGCTCGCGGTCGTCGTCGGGGTCGTCGGGGGCATCCTCCTGGGCGTCCTCGTCGACGCCGTCGTCCGCCTGCGCGCAGCGCGTCGCGAGCGCGCGGCGGCGGCGGCCGTCGTGGTCCCGGCGCCGGCGGTCCGTGGGACCGAGGCCGCGCTCGCCGCGTGCCCCGACGCCGCGCGGTAGCGGCCCGACCGGACCGCCACCGCGCGGGGTGGCGTCAGGAGACGCCGAGCAGGTCGATGACGAAGATCAGCGTCTTGCCCGAGAGGCGGTGGCCGGCGCCCGCCGGGCCGTACGCCAGGTCCGGCGGCACGACGAGCTTGCGGCGCCCGCCGACCTTCATGCCGGGGATGCCCTGCTGCCAGCCCGCGATGAGGCTGCGCAGCGGGAAGTTGATCGACTGCCCGCGGTTCCACGAGGCGTCGAACTCCTCGCCCGTCTCGTACTCGACGCCGAGGTAGTGCACGTTCACGGTCGCGCCGGGCGTGGCCTCGGGGCCGTCGCCGACGGTGACGTCCTCGACGACGAGCTCGGTGGGGGCGGGGCCCTCGGGCGCGTCGACCTCGGGGCGGGACAGCTCGTTCTCTCCAGTGGTCATGCGTCGATCCAACCACGAGCGCCCGCCCACGCCCGCACGCCCGGTCCCGGACGCCGGGTGCGCGCAACCGAGGTCGCGGCCGGGCGACGACCCGACTTCGGGCCCGCGAAACCGCGCGGCGCGGAAAATCGCCATGATGGAGCCATGCCCACCCCGCCTGAGCCTCCCACCGGCGTGCCCTCGGACCCGACCCCCGGGCGCACGCCCACCCCGCAGGAGGTGCGCCGGTGGCGCCGCTTCCTCGCGGACGAGCGCGCGGAGGCCGCCGTCTACCGCGACCTCGCGAGCCGCCGCACCGGAGAGGAGCGCGACATCCTCCTCGCGCTCGCCGACGCGGAGGGCCGCCACGAGCAGCACTGGCTCGACCTGCTCGGCGACGACGTCGGCCGGCCCCTGCGCGGCGACTGGCGCACCCGCACCCTCGGCTGGCTCGCGCGGCGCTTCGGCGGCGTGTTCGTGCTCGCGCTCGCCCAGCGCGCGGAGGCGCGCTCCACGTACGACACCGACGCGGACGCGACGCCCACGATGGCGGCCGACGAGCGCATCCACGAGGAGGTCGTGCGCGGTCTCGCGACGCGCGGCCGCAACCGCCTCTCCGGCACGTTCCGGGCCGCGGTGTTCGGCGCGAACGACGGCCTCGTGTCCAACCTCGCGCTGATCCTCGGCATCGGCGCGTCCGGGGCGTCGAACAGCACGGTGCTGCTCTCGGGCCTCGCGGGGCTCCTCGCGGGCGCGCTGTCCATGGGCGCGGGCGAGTACGTGTCGGTGCGCTCGCAGCGCGAGCTGCTCGACGCGTCGACCCCGAGCCCGCAGGCGTCCGCCGCCCTGCCCGACCTCGACGTCGACGCCAACGAGCTCGCGCTCGTCTACCGCGCGCGGGGCATGGCCCCCGCCGAGGCGGAGGAGCACGCCGCGGACGTCCTCGCGACGTACACGCAGCACACGGTCATCGCGCCGCCGCCGAGCGCGGACGAGCACGAGACGCACGGGACCGCGGTCGGCGCGGCGGTGTCGTCGTTCCTGTTCTTCGCGTCGGGCGCGCTCGTCCCGGTGCTGCCGTACCTGTTCGGCCTCACGGGGTTCGTCGCCGTCGCGGTGGCCGCGGCCCTCGTGGGCGTCGCGCTCCTCGCGACCGGCGCGACGGTCGGGCTGCTCTCCGGGACGTCGCCCCTCACGCGCGCGCTGCGCCAGATCGCGATCGGCTTCGGCGCCGCCGCGGCCACCTACGTCCTCGGGCTGGTGTTCGGGGCAACGGTCGGGTGAAACCCCCGGCTCGGGTGGTGAGCGTCACACGCCGTGCCTACCGTGGCCGCGGACGGGCGGACGGCCCGTCGCCTCGCTGCACCGACGACCCCCCGGGACGCCCGATGGACGAGACGCACGACGCGCAGGGCAGGCGCGCACCAGCCGCCCGTCGCTGGCTCGTGCCCGCCCTCGCGGCCGCCGGAGGGCTCGGCGCAGGGCTCACGATCGCCGTCGCGACCGCGGGCGGTGCGTCCGCGGCGGACGACCCGCTCGGCCTCGGCACGGCGCTGGCTCCCGTGACGTCGACGGTGCGGACCGTCGTCGACCCGGTCGTGGACGACGTCGTCGCCCCCGTCGTGCACGACGTCGTCGCTCCCGTGGTCGAGCCCGTCGCCCCGGTCGTCGAACGGGCAGCCGTACCGGTCGCCCCGGTGGTCGAGGACGTCGTCGCTCCCGTCGCGCCCGTGGTCGAGGAGGTCGCCGCTCCCGTCGCGCCGGTGGTCGAGGAGGTCGCCGCTCCCGTCGCGCCGGTGGTCGAGGAGGTCGCCGCTCCCGTCGCGCCGGTGGTCGAGAAGGTCGTCGCCCCGGTGGCGCCCGCCGTCCGGCCCGCGGTCGACGCCGTCGCGCCCGTGACCACGCCGGTGCTCGACGCCGTCGTGCCGGTGGCGGCGCCCGTCGTCGGGGCGGTGGCGCCCGTGGTCGACCCCGTGCTCGACCTCCTCGCCCCGGTCACCGACCCCGTGCTCGGCCCGGTCACGGGCCCGCTCGCGCCCGTCGACCCGCTCGCGCCCGTGCTGCCCGACGTGCCCGCTACCAGCACCCCGGAACCCGGGGCTCCCGGGCGGAGCGCACCCGCAGCGCCACCGGACACCCCGCACGCACCGGACGCGGGGCCGCTCGCGCCGGGACTGGCTCCCTCCTCGCCCGTCGGCACCGACGAGCTCTCCACCGCGTGGGCGGCGCACGACCCCGCCCCGGTGGGAACCGCCGTCGCGCCGATCGCTGCTGCCGCCCCCGCGGGCGGGCCGGCGTCGCCCGCCGGCGTCCCCGCGGACGGCGCCCCGGGAGCGACCCCCGCGCCGTCCGGGAGCGTGCACCGCGGCGGCTCGGGCGGCGACGTCGCCGCCCTCGGTCTCGGCGCCGACGCGCCCGCTCGCGCGTCGTGGACCGCCGTCGGCGACGACGCGCGCTCGACGCACCCCTCGACGTTCTTCGAGGTCCCCGTCCCCCCTGCCTGAGGTGGTCCGCCGCCGCGCGCCGCGCGGCAGACGTGACCCGGCGCCGTCGTGCGCCACCCCCTTCTGAGCAGGAGAGAGAACGATGATGCACACCTTCGTTCGGCGAGCGCTGCGCACAGCGCTCGTCACAGGCGGCCTCGTGGTCGTCGGGGCCGGAGCGGCCCACGCAGCCGAGGGCGACGTCCTCGGCGATCTCGGGCTGGACGTGTCGGTCGAGGCTCCGCTGAGCCAGGTGACCGAGGTCCTTCCCGACGTCTCGGTGGACGTCCCCGTGGACGTCCCCGTCACCGTGTCCGACGTCGCGGTCGGCGTGCTCGGGGACGCGACCGTGGACCCGGCGCCGGAGCCCGCCCCCGAGCCCGCTCCCGCTCCGGAGCCCGCTCCGGCGGAGCCGGCGGGCGTGGACGTCGACGTGCCCGTGACGGTCCCCGTGGACGTGTCCGGTGTGGCGGTGGGCGTGCTGGGCGACGCGGCGGTGAGCCCGGCGCCGGCGCCGGCGCCGGCGCCGGAGCCCGCCCCGGTCCCGGAGCCCGCTCCCGCTCCGGAGCCTGCTCCGGCGGAGCCGGCGGGCGTGGACGTCGACGTGCCGGTGACCGTTCCCGTGGACGTGTCCGGTGTGGCGGTGGGCGTGCTGGGCGACGCGGCGGTCGGCGGCATGGCGGCCGGCGACGGCGCCGGCGAGGGCGCCGGGGACGGCGCCGGCCCGGCCGGTGGTACCGGCGTTCTCGACGGCGTGCTCGGCGACGACGGCCTGGTGGACGACCTGCTCGGCGAGGACGGTCTGGTGGACGACCTGCTGGGCGGCGACAGCGGTCTCCTCGACGGCGGTCTCGTCGACCGCGTGGTGGGGGAGGACGGCGTGCTCGGCGCGCTGCCCGACGTCGCGCTCGACGCGCCGGTGACGGTTCCCGTGACCGTGTGCGGAGTAGGCGTCGGGATCCTGGGCGACGCGTCCGCGGCGTGCCCGACGGCCGCCGTCCTGCCGACGGACCCCACGGACCCCACGGACCCGACGGATCCCACGGACCCGACCGACCCGACGGACCCGACGGACCCGACGGACCCGACGGACCCGACGGACCCGACGGACCCGACCGGCCCGACGGGACCTGACGGCCCGGGGTCGGGCGACGGCGCGGACGGCACCGTGGTCCGTGTCTCCTACCCGGCGGGCGTCGGGACGGGCGGCGCGGCTGCCGCGGTCGGCGGCTCGGTCGTGGCGTCGGGACCTGCGGCGCTCGCGACGACGGGCGCGGGCGGTGACCTGGGGCTGCTGGTCATGGCGGGGCTGCTCACGCTGCTCGGCCTGACGCTCCAGCGCTTCCGTCGCCGCTCGTGGGTCGCCGACCCGGACGCCTACACCCCGGTCTTCACCGACCGGGCCTGACGTCCCTCGACGGGACCGCCCGGGCCGCGCGCCCGGGCGGTCCTCGGCGCGGTCGCGCCGGACCTGGCCAGGGAGCACCCGGGGCGACCGCGCCGGGCGGCGCCGTGCGCTCGCGCGCGGCGCCGCCTGCGGTCGGCCGCTAGGCGACGGCGAAGACGAGCGCCGCGATCGCGAAGCCCATGACGCCGATCGCGGTCTCCATGACCGTCCACGTGCGCAGCGTCGTCTTGACGTCCATGTCGAAGAACCGGCCCACGAGCCAGAACCCGGAGTCGTTGACGTGGCTGAGCACGACCGACCCGGCCGCGACGGACACGACGACCGCGGCGAGCTCGACGGCGTTGAAGCCGCCCGCCTCGACGGCGGGGGCGATGAGCCCGGCGGCCGTCGTCAGCGCGACGGTGGCCGAGCCCTGCGCCACCCGCAGGATCGCGGCGATGAGGAAGCCGGCCACGATCACGGGCAGGCCGAGGTCGCCGAGCACGTCGGCGAGCGCGTCGCCGATGCCGGTCGCGCGCAGCACGCCGCCGAACATGCCGCCCGCGCCGGTGATGAGGATGACGGAGCAGACCGGGCCGAGCGCCGAGTCGAGCGTCTTCTCGAGCGCCGTGCCGGAGACGCCGCGTCGCCGCCCGAGGACCCACGCGGCGACGAGGACCGTGATGAGGAGCGCGACGGGCGTCGCACCGACGGCGCGCAGCACCTGCACGGCGGGGTTCTCGGCGTCGACGCTCCCGGCCGCGCGCAGCGCGTCGAGGCCGGTGTTGGCGAAGATGAGCACGAGCGGGAGCAGGAGGATCGTGACGACGGTGCCGAACTTCGGCGGGTTCTCGAGCTGCTTCTCGTCGGCCTCGCCGAGGATCGAGGGGATGGGCAGGTCGATGCGACGGCCGACGTAGCGGGCGAACAGGTAGCTCGTGGCGTACCACGTGGGGATCGCGACGACGAGCCCGAGGAGGATGACGATGCCGATGTTCGCGCCGAGGAACTCGCTCGCCGCGACGGGGCCGGGGTGCGGCGGCACGTAGATGTGCATGACGGAGAACGCGCCCGCGACGGGGAGGCCGTAGAGGAGGAGCGAGCCGCCGAGCTTGCGCCCGACGGAGAAGACGATGGGCAGCATGACGACGAGGCCCGCGTCGAAGAAGATCGGGAACCCGAAGATCAGGGACGCGAGGCCGAGCGCGAACGGTGCGCGCTTCTCGCCGAACTTCCCGATGAGGAAGTCGGCCATGACCTGCGCGCCGCCGCTCGTCTCGACGAGCCGGCCGAGCATCGCGCCGAGGCCGACGAGCAGGGCGACGGTCGCGAGGGTCGAGCCGAAGCCCGCGGTGAGGACCTCGATGATCGATCCGGTGGGGATGCCGGCCACGACGGCGGTCAGCAGGCTCACGAGGACGAGCGCGAGGAACGCGTGCAGCTTGAGCTTGATGATGAGGAACAGCAGGAGCGCGATCGCGCCCGCGGCGATCGCGAGCAGCGGTCCGGCGGTCAGGGTCTGTGTCCAGTCCTCGGGGGGCATGGTGTCTCCGTCGACGGTCGTGGTCGGGTGCTGGTCAGGTGCTGGTCAGGTGCTGGGGAGGTGCGCGGCTCAGAGCGCGCCGGGTGCGACGCTCAGGTGCGTGCGGGCGAGGATCTGCTCGACGATCTGCTCGGGCGTGGAGGCGACGTCGAGCGTGAAGCCGGGCTCGTCGTCGGCCAGGGGCTCGAGCGTGGCGAGCTGCGACGGCAGGAGCGACGTGGGCATGAAGTGCCCGCTGCGGTGCTCCATGCGCTCGCCGAGCAGCTCGGGGCTGCCGTCGAGGTGGACGAAGCAGACGCTGCCGTCCGCGGTCCGCAGCAGGTCGCGGTAGGACCGCTTGAGCGCGGAGCACGTGACGACGCCGGACCGGCCGGCGTCGGCCTCGGCGCTCAGCCAGTCGCGGATCGCCTCGAGCCACGGCCACCGGTCCTCGTCGGTGAGCGGCGTCCCGGCGCTCATCTTGTCGATGTTGGCCTGGGGATGGAACTGGTCGGCCTCGGCGTACTCGGTGCCGAGGTGGCGTGCGAGGAGCGTCGCGACGGTGGTCTTGCCCGAGCCGGCGACGCCCATGACGACGAGGTGCTGGGGCGTGCGCTGATCAGGGCCGTCGGGCTGGTCGGTGGTGCTGACGTCCGTGTCCATGTGTCGACTTCCGTGTCGGGCGGGGCCTCCGGGCCGCGCACCGCGACGGTGCCGCGATGCTCCCGGGCGACGACCGTCGTGGTCGCCGCTGGCCTCCACTGTGGGGTATTGGTGACACCTTTGGCAAGTGATTGATAGCACCATTCGCCGCCACTAGGCTGCGAGGCATGGCGACGACGGTCCTGCACACCACCGTGCTCGACACCCTCGGTCGTCGCATCACCAGCGGAGACGTCCCCGCCGGAACCCCGCTGACCCTGGAGTCGATCGGGACCGAGTTCGGCGTCTCGCGCACCGTCGCCCGGGAGGTGATGCGGCTCCTCGAGGGCCTCGGCCTCGTGCGCTCCAAGCGGCGCGTGGGCATCGTCGTGCTCGGCATCGAGGACTGGAACGTGCTGGACCCGCGCGTCATCCGGTGGCGTCTCGAAGGTCACGGCCGCGACGCCCAGCTGCGCACGCTGACCGAGCTGCGTCACGCCGTCGAGCCGCTCGCCGCCGCCGGCGCCGCCCGCCACGCGACGGACGCCGAGCGCGCCGAGCTCGTCGCCGCCGCCGCGCGCATGCGCATGCTCGGCGAGGCGGGCGACCTCGAGGAGTTCCTCGCGCTCGACGTCCGGTTCCACGAGATCCTGCTGCGCGCGAGCGGGAACGAGATGTTCGGCGCGCTCGCCGGGGTCGTCGCAGCCGTGCTCAGCGGTCGCACCCACCTGGGCCTCATGCCCGCGTCGCCCGTCCCGGAGGCGCTGGACCAGCACGAGGCCGTCGCGCGCGCGGTCGCCGACGCGGACGCCGAGGCGGCCGAGGCGGCGATGGCCGCGATCGTCGGCGAGGTGCGCAGCGCGCTCGGCGGGGTCGAGCGCTCGTCCTAGCGGCGCCGGGCCGACATTCCGACTGCTCGACCGGCGTCGACGGAGCGGACCGGCGCCGGCTCGCGGTCAGCGCGGGTGGACGCGGACCTCCGCGGCCTTGACGACGAACCACACGCGCTCGCCCGGCGCGAGGCGCAGCGCGGCGACGGACCGCGGCGTGAGGTCCGCGGCGAGGTGCGGCGCGGCGTGCCCGACGCCGGTCGGCGGGTCCGCGGGGCCGGCGCCCGGGCCCGGGGGCGCCGCGCGCGCCCAGACCCGCAGCAGCGGCCCGTGCGGCTCGACGCTCGTCACGACGACCGCGTACGCGTTGCGCGGGCTGCCCTCGGGCGTCGTCCGGTGCACGGCGACCGCGCGCGGCTCGAACACCGCGACGGCCCGGTCCCCGACGCCGAGCGGCTCGTCCGCCGTGCCCCGCACCCGGACCGCGGCGCCCTCGACGGCGACCGTCACCTCGCGCTCGTCGTCCGGCGCGCCGTCGTCGCCCGCGCCGTCGCCCTCGTCGTCGCCGGGCGCGCCCGGGGCGCCCGGGGCTGCGGGGACGAGTGCGGGCTCCGGAGCGGCGACGTGCGCGACGCTCCCGGCGAGCAGGTTGACGCCCGCAAGGCGGGCCGCGAACCGGGAGCGGGGGCGCGTCAGCACCTCGTCGACGGGGCCGTCCTCGACGACGCGGCCGTCGGCCAGCACGACGACGCGGTCGGCGAGGAGGAGCACGTCGAGCAGGTCGTGCGTCACGAGGAGCGTCGTGCGGGGCCGCTCGCGCTGCGCGTGGTGCAGCACCGACCGCACGTGCTGCGCCACACCGACGTCGAGCGAGGCGAGCGGCTCGTCGAGGAGGAGCACGCGCGGGTCGGTCGCGAGCGCCCGCGCGATCGCGACGCGCTGCGCCTGCCCGCCCGAGAGGTCGGTCGCGCGGCGGGACGCGAGGCTCGCGGCACCGACGCGGACGAGCGCGGCCCGGGCCTCGCGCCGCGCCCGGGCGCGGGGCGCGCCCCGCGCGCGCAGCCCGAACGCGACGTTGTCCTCGACCGTGAGGTTCTCGAACAGCAGGGGGCGCTGGCTCAGCCACGCGACGTGGCGACGGCGCGGCGCGGCGCGCGTGACGTCGTCGCGCCCGACCACGACCCGGCCCCCGCGCGCCGTGCCGGGTGCCACGAGCCCGGCGACGACCTGGACGAGCGTCGACTTCCCGGCACCGTTCTCGCCGAGCACCGCGACGACCTCGCCCGGCGCGACGGCGAGGTCGACGTCGAGCCCGCGCTCGGGGACGACGGCCCGCACGGCGAGCGCGGCGGGCGCCGCGTCCGGCTCCGGGTCGGCCGCAGGTGGCGCCGCCCGGCCGCTCCCGCTCCCGGGCGAGGCGTCCGCGCCGACGCCCCGGACGGCGTCGGCCAGGGGGCGCGAGGCGGGTGCCTCCGGACCGCCTCGCCGCGGACGGGCCGTGCGCGCACCCGGACCGCCGAGGAGGCGCGGGCCGTGGACGGCGGCGGTGATGAGCACCGCGACCACGACGAGCAGGAATGACAGCGCGACAGCGGTGTCCGGGTCCGCGCTGCGCTGGAGGTAGATCTCGAGCGGCAGCGTCTGCGTGACGCCCTGGAGCGCGCCCGCGAACGTGATCGTCGCGCCGAACTCGCCGAGGGCGCGCGCGAACGCGAGCACCGCGCCCGAGAGCAGGCCGGGCAGGACGCGCGGCAGCGTGACACGGCGCAGCACGGTCGTGGGCCGCGCGCCGAGCGTCGCGGCGACGTCCTCCAGACGCGTGTCCTGGCTGCGCAGCGCGCCCTCCAGGCTGAGCACGAGGAACGGCAGCGCGACGAACGTCTGCGCCAGCACGACGGCCGTCGTCGTGAACGCGATCTCGACCCCCAGCACCTCGAGGTGCCGGCCGACCAGCCCGCGCCGCCCGAACGTGTGCAGCAGCGCGATGCCCCCCACGACGGGCGGCAGCACGAGCGGCAGCAGCACGAGGGCGCGCGCGACGCGCTGGCCGGGGAACGCCGTCCGGGCGAGGACGAGCGCCATCGGGGTGCCGAGGACGACGCACGCGACCGTCGCGGCGAGCGCCGTGCGCACGGACAGGCCGAGGGCGTCGAGCGCGGCGGGGGACGTCAGGAGCGCCCACAGCCCGCCGGACCCGTCCGGCCCCGGCATGAGCTCGACGCGCGCGACCGTCGCCGCGACGGGCACGACGACGAACAGCGCGCCGAGCAGCGCCGGGACGAGGACCCAGCGGGGGAGGCCGCGCATCACGAGCCGCCCCGGGATCGCGGGCACGGCGTCACCGGCCTCACGGCGTCTCCGGCCTCACGGCGTGACCGGCCCCGGTGCGCCGAAGCCCGCCGCGGCGAGCGCCGCCTGCCCGGTCGCGCCGGTCACGAGGTCGACCCATGCCTGCGCGAGCGCGACCTGCTCCGGGCCCGCGTCCCGGGCCGCCGCGACGACCGCGACCGGGTAGACGTTGAGCGCCGCGTCGGTCTCGGGCACGTCGACCACCGCGACGTCGTCGCCTGCGAGCGTCGCGTCGGTGACGTACACGAGGCCCGCGTCGGCCTCGCCCGACGTGACCTTGGCGAGCACGTCGGTGACGCTGGCCTCCTCGCTCACGCGGTGGAGGGTGACGCCCGCGGCCTCGGCGACCCGGTCGGTCGCCGCGCCGCACGGGACCTGCGGCGCGCACACGACGACCCTGACGTCGTCGCGCGCGAGGTCGGCGAACGTCTCGACGCCGGCCGGGTTGTCGGGCGGGGTGACGACCGTCAGCGTGTTCGTCGCGAACGGGACGGGGCCGGACGCGTCGCCCGCCTCGACGACCCGCGCCATCGTGCGCTCGTCGGCCGAGGCGAGGACGTCGGCGGGCGCGCCCGCGAGGACCTGGTCACCCAGGTCGGAGGACCCGGCGAACGACAGCGTCACGGTCACGCCGTCGTGCTCGGCCTCGAAGTCCGCGGCGAGGTCCGTGAACACGTCGCGCAGCGACGCCGCGGCGAGCACGGTCAGCGTGCGCCCCTCGACGGGGGCGCCCGTGCCGCCCGGTGACGCCGCCCCGCCGGCACCGCACGCCGCGAGCCCGAGCGCGATCCCGGCGGCGAGCGCCGCCGACAGCCCGCGGGCCGTGCTCACGCGGCGCCGCCCGGCGTCTCGACGACGACGGTCGTCGCCTTGACGACGGCGACGGCGAGGCTCCCCGGCTCGAGGCGCAGCTCGCGCACGGCCTCGGTGCTCATGAGCGACACGACCCGCTGGCCGCCGCACAGCATCTCGACCTGGGACATCACGGTGTCGCTCACGACGTCGGTGACGATCCCGACGAACCGGTTGCGCGCCGAGCGCGCGACGCCGGACGGGTCGGGGGTCGGGCGCGCCTGGGCGACGGCGAAGCGCGCGAGCTCCGCGCCGTCGACGACCTTGCGCCCGGCGTCGTCGGCGCTCGCGCCGAGGTCGCCCGCGTCGACCCAGCGGCGCACGGTGTCGTCGCTGACCCCGAGGAGGCTCGCGGCCTCACGGATCCGAAAGTGCGGCATGACATCGAGGATAGGCCCGCATCTGCGGAACCGTCGGGGTGGTGTGGCACGCTCCTGCCGTGAGCGAGACGACCAGAGGGGCGGCCGTGCGCGTCGGCGCCGAGGAGCCCACGGCCGCCGACGTGCTGACGCTGCTGCAGGAGCACCTGGACGACATGTACGCCACGTCGCCGCCCGAGAGCGTGCACGCGCTCGACGTCGAGCGCCTGCACGCGCCGGACATCACGTTCGTCACCGCGCGCGCGGACGACGGGACGCTGCTCGGGTGCGGGGCCCTCAAGCAGCACGACGCGACCCTGGGCGAGCTCAAGTCCATGCGCACGACGGCGGCAGCCCGGGGCCGCGGGGTCGGCGCTGCGGTCCTCGGGCACCTGCTCGACGTCGCGCGCGACCGCGGGCTCGCGCGCGTCAGCCTGGAGACGGGCGCCGAGGAGTACTTCGCGCCCGCGCGCCGGCTCTACGCGCGCCACGGGTTCGTGCCGTGCGCGCCGTTCGCCGACTACACCCACGACCCGCTGAGCGTGTACCTGACCCTCGCGCTCTGACGCGGGACTCAGTGGTGGTGGTCGTGGCGGCCGAGGGTCTCGACCGGGGTCGCGCCGGGGCGGGTCCACTGCGGCGCGGGGCGCGAGGTCTCGCTCCAGCCGGCGACGCCGTCGGCGTCCGTGCGCCAGAACCAGCCGGGGTGGTGGGCCTCGGGCCAGCCGTCGGGCTGGTCCTCCCACGTCTCGCGACGGCCGTAGGGGGTGCGGTCGAGCAGGGCGAACGCGGGGTTGGTGGGCTCGGTGCCGCGACCCGTCGTGCGGTAGGTGAGGAACACGCGGTCGCCGTCGCGCAGGAACACGCTGAGGTATCCCATGTCGCCGCCGACCGGCGCGTCGAGCCCGCGCACCGAGTACCAGGGCTGGGTGTAGCCCATGAACTCCACGTACGGCTCCACCTCGTCCCACGCGCCCACGGTGAGGATCGCGAAGGAGACGCCGCGCGCGTTGAGGTACACGGCGTCGCGCAGGTGCCACGCGGTCCACGTGCACCCCTCGCACTGCCCCTGGTGCGGGGCGCCGTCGTGCCACATGTGCTGGTACACCACGAGCTCGTCGCGGCCCTGGAACAGGTCGAGGAACGGGGTCGGGCCGTCGGGGCCGACGACGGCGACGGTGCCGTCGATCTCGACCATCGGGAGCCGGCGGCGCGCCGCGGCGAGCGCGTCGCCCTGCCGCGTGTGCGCCTTCTCCTGCACGAGGAGCTCGTCGCGCGCGGCCTGCCAGGTGGCGAGGTCGACGACGGGCGGGCGGCCGGGCCGGGACGGGGCCGGGGTGCTGGGCGTGGTCGTCATGAAGTCCTCCGTCGGGGTGCGGGGCGTCGCTCGACACCTGCGTCGAGAGGGAGGACCGGCGGACCGGTCGGGACTCATCGCTCGCCCGTGACGACGACGGACCCCGTGACCGGTGCCGGTCACGGGGTCCGCGGGTCGTTCGTCGGGTCAGGTGAGGCGTGCGAGCGCCGAGGTGTCATGCGTCGAGCTTCAGCCGAGCCCCGAGGGCGACGGCGGCGACGACGGCCGCGCCGGTGACGAGCACGAGGTCCTTGAGGACGTACTGGCCCATGAGGGTCATGCCGTCGCCGAACAGCTCGCCCGCGAACAGGACGATCGGCGAGAGGATCCCGGCCATCGCGACCGCGAGGGCGACGAGGCCCGTGCGCAGCAGGCGCCCGGTGACGAGCGTCAGGCCGATGAACGTCTCGAGGACCGCGGTGAAGATCACCGCCGCCGTCCCGCCGACGACGCCGAAGGTCAGCGTCTCGACCGTGCGGGCGGCGATCGACTCCGCGGGGCTCGCGCCGGGGACGAACTTCAGGACGCCGAACCCGAGGAACACGAGCCCGAGGGCGACGCGCAGCGCGGGGACGGACCAGCGCGTGAGGAACCGCACGGTCGCGGCGACGGCGGCGTCGACGCGGTCGGCCAGCCGTGCGGGCACGACGGCGGAGCGGCGCCGGGCCGAGGCCGCCGACGGGGGGACGACACGAGCACGACCCGGGGTCGTGGGGACGGTGGTGGACATCTCTCGAACCTCTTCCGGTGACGGTCGCGGTCCCTGTGACCGCCCCTGGAAGGAGGGGGTCCGCGGCCGCACCGAGGACGCCCGGTCCCGGTTTTCACCCGCTCGGAGAGCGTCGTCGCAGGTCAGCGCCGCGGCTGCTCGGAGGGGTCCCAGCCCGGCCGCGGGGTGCGCGCCGCGACGGAGGCGTCCCGCGAGCGGTACACGACGTACGGGCGGAACACGTACGGGACGGGCGCGGAGAACGCGTGCACGAGCCGCGTGAACGGCCACAGGACGAACAGCAGGTTCGCCGCGACGATGTGGAGCTGGAACGCGGCGGGCACGCCCTCCATGAGCGCGGGCTGCGGCTGCAGGTACCACAGCGACCGGAACCAGGGCGAGATCGTCTCCCGGTAGTCGTACCCGTGGCCGCCCGCGACGAGCTGCGTCTGCACCGTGGCCCACGTGCCGAGCAGGATCGACGCGGCGAGGAAGACGTACATCGTCTTGTCCATGCGTGTCGTCGCGCGGAACACCGGACCAGTGGTCCGCCGCCGGTAGACGAGGATGAGCAGCCCGGCGACGAGCGCGACGGCCGCGATCGACCCCATGTACGTGGCGACGAAGTGGTAAGCGACCTCCTTGATGCCCACCGCCTCGGTCCACGACGTGGGGATGACGAGGCCCAGGAGGTGCCCGAGGATCACGAACAGCAGCCCGAAGTGGAACAGCGGCGACCCGAGGCGCAGCAGCCGCTTCTCGTAGAGCTCGCTCGACCGCGTGGTCCAGCCGAACTTGTCGTAGCGGTACCGCCAGACCGACCCCACGACGAACACCGCGAACGTCACGTACGGGAACACGACCCACAGCAGGACCTCGCCCGTGCTCACCCCGTTCATCGCGCCACCTCCCGCGGCGTCCCGCGACCCAGCGCCGGGCCCGGCGCCGGCCCGTACGGCTCCAGCGCGACCGGCTCCATCCCGACGAGCTCGGCAGGCGGTCCCGCCGTGACGAGCTCGACGTACCGCTGCTGCGTGCGCTCGTCGAGCGGGGGCAGCGTGAGGCACACGGCCTCGACCAGCCCGGTCCACGGGCTCGCCACGCTCTCGAGCGCCGTCCGCAGCACCTCGATCCCGTCGCGGTGCGCCGCGAGCAGGCCCGCCGCGATCGCCGCGTCGTCGCCCGTCGCGCGCGCCGAGAACTCGAGGACCGTCGGCAGGTAGTCCGGCAGCTCCGACCCGCTGACCTCCCAGCCCGCGGCCCGGTACGCCTCGACGAACGCGACGAGCGCCGTCCCGCGCCGACGCGTGTCGCCCGCCGCGTAGTACGACAGGTACATCGAGCACTTGCGCTTGAGGTCGAACGTCGCGACGTAGCGAGCCCGGAGGTCGCCCAGGTCCGCGGCGCCGAGCAGGTCGCAGAACGCGTCGAGGCGCTCGCGGACGGCCGCGGGCAGCCCGGGAGTCGCCGCGCGGACGGCGGCCGTCGCGGCGAGCACGTCGTCGTCCGGGTAGGCGAGCAGCACGGACGCGGCCATGTGGGTCGTGCGGCGCTGGGTGCCCGACGCCGCCACGGGAGCCAGGTGGTCGGGCAGCGGTCCGCGCGGCCGCGCCCCGGGGCGCAGCGACGGGGTCGGGAGAAGCGATCGCGTCCTCATCGCGTGCCCCCGTCGGGCTCGACGCCGGGTCCCGTCCCGGGCGCGGGGCCGCGTGCCGACTCGCCCGCCGGGCCTCCGGGCGTCGGCCCGTCGCCCGGGCGACCACCGGACCCGGGGGGACCGGGGATGGTGTCGTGGCGCGCGTCCTGCCGGCCGCCGGGCAGCGAGCCCGGGGCGCCAGGCCCGACCCCGCCCGACGCCCCGGCGGCGTCGCCCGACGACGCGTCGCCGCCCGGCGGGAACAGCCCGGGCGGGCGGCCGTTGCCGTCCCAGTTGAGGAGGTTGACGCGCCCCGGCGTCGAGGGCCCGTACGGCGAGTCCGCCGTCTGCCGGGCCTGGAGCACGTGGAAGTTCTCGACCGCGACGGGCACCGGGGTGCCGGACGTCTCGCCGAACGGCCCCGCGCCGGTGAGCCCCATGCCGCCCATGCCGGGTCCGCCGTCGTAGTCGAGGGAGCAGGAGAGCTCGTCGAGCTCGCGGGCGATCTCGGTGTGGGCGGTGGGGATGACGTACCGGTCCTCGTACTTCGCGATGGCGAGGAGGTGGTACATGTCCTGGATCT